>ERZ1699650.97-NODE-97-length-46622-cov-170.414113_pt1 | contig 46622 bp, 40 predicted proteins | sample MGYA00581512_ERZ1699650 | MGnify/ENA primary metagenome ERZ1699650 (study PRJEB42348, sample SAMEA6618698) | metagenome | isolation source: Polyester-degrading enrichment culture growing on monomer terephthalic acid, Te | collected 2019-05-17 ... | reverse complement strand
ACACCGGCTCGCAGAAACCGCACTCGATGCAGGTATCGACGATCGGATCGGCCGCAGGCAGGGATTTCAGGTGTTGGATATGGGCTTTGGGGTCGTCATTGAGAATCACCCCAGGGTTGAGAATGCCGGCCGGATCAAATACCTGCTTGATGCGTTTCATCAGCCCGTAGGCGTCCTCGCCCCACTCTTTCGCGACAAAGGGGGCCATGTTACGCCCGGTACCATGTTCAGCCTTTAGTGAGCCTTGCAATGCGCCGGTCACCACCTCGGCAATGTCCTGCATAAAAGCATCGTACCGGGCAACTTCACCGGGCGCTTCAAACCCCTGAGTAAACACAAAATGCAGGTTACCTTCCAATGCGTGGCCAAAAATGATCGCTTCGGTATAGCCATGACGATCGAACAGAGCTTGCAGTGCGGCCACCCCTTCCGCCAGGCGTTCGACAGGAAAAGCGACATCTTCAATAATCACGGTGGTACCCGTCGCGCGCATGGCACCCACTGCAGGAAAGGTACCTTTGCGCAGATTCCAGTACTGGGCGATGCGCAGGCTATCGCGAGTAAAACCGGTACTGCGCCAGCCTGACGGGAAGTGATCCAGCGCCGCCATCACCTGGTCACAGTGACCCGTCAGTGCGTCGGCCATCTCAGCGCGAACATCCACCAGCAGCATGCCGCCTTCTGGCGGTAACTGCCGCGCAAACTCAGGCAGGCCGGGCATGTGCGCCACCGATTCGATGGCACGCCGATCGAGCAGTTCCACGGCATCTACCGGGCAGGACCGCAAGGCGGTAACCGCCCGGGCACACAGATCCAGATCGTCAAACCCGATCATGATTGAGGCCCGATGGGGCCAGTCTGGTACGGTATTCAGGCTGACTTCGCTGATGAACCCCAGGGTGCCCTCAGAGCCCACCATCAGATGCGTCAGCATGTCGATGGGGTCATCAAAATCGAGCAGTGCATTCAGGCCGTAGCCAGTGGTGTTTTTCAACCGGTATTTGTGTCGAACGCGCTCGGCCAGGGTGGTGTTGGCCTTCAGATCAGCCGACAATTCGCCCAGTTTATCCAGAAAACAGCCGTGGCTGGAGCGAAACTCGGCAACGCTAACTGGGTCCCGGCTATCTATGATACTGCCATCGGCCAGCACGACGCGCATCCCGGCCAGGGTGTGGTAGCTGTTATGGCGTTTACCGCAGCACATGCCGCTGGCATTGTTGGCGACAATACCGCCCATTTTGCAACTGCCTATCGACGCCGGGTCCGGTCCGATTTTACGGCCATAGGGTTTGAGACGCTGATTCACATCGGCACCGATCAGATCGGGTTGCAGGTGCACCCGCTCTCCCAGGGGGTCAATCCGACAACCACGCCACTGATCGGTCAGAACCACCATAACCGAATCGGTTACCGCCTGACCGGATAAGCTGGTACCGGCCGCCCGGAACGTCACAGGTACCTGGCACAGCTGGGCCTGCACCAGCAGAAAGCTCAGCTCTGCCTCGGTTTCAACCGCCACAATCAGTTTAGGGGTCATCCGATAGAAACTGGCATCAGTACCCAAGGCAAAACAGCGCATCGGGTCTGTGGTCAGACGCGATTCAGGCAAGCGGTGCTTCAGTGCGCGAATAAAGCGATCAATCGTCATAACCGGTCCTGTTCTGGCGTTTGTTGGTATCAGTGAAGGCTCGTTTGGCGACTAAGGTGCCATGTCCGTCGACAAAAAACCTCTCCCTACCGGGTCCCCGTTCCCTAAAAGTGCGCCGGTACGCCACAAAAAGCCGTAAACTGGGGAGCATCAACAACCCGTCTTTTTAAAAGTGGTCAGACCAATGACAATACGCAGGATAGACCGGCTCTGCCAGTTGCTGAACCAGCAACTGCTGGACGGCGATCTGAAACCGGGAGACAAGCTGCCCTCGGAACGCCAACTGGCGATGCGCTTTGAAACCAGCCGGCCACTGGTCCGTGAAGCGCTGCAGCAACTTAAAGGGCTGGGCATCATCGAAAGTCGACAGGGAGGCGGCACCTACGTATGCCAGAACTACGCTGAACCGGCCGGTTCACCTCTGTCATCCCTGCTCGGCCAACGTCAGGACCCGGTGCGGCTGAATGCCGAATTACTGGAATATCGCATCACCATTGAAGCACGGTGCGCGGCGCTGGCGGCCGAACGCGCCACCGTCGACGACCTGCAACGGCTGGACCTGGCCTACCAGCATTTGCGCAAAGCACACCAGCAGCGGGATCTCGACGCCGAAGCCCAGGCCGATGCCCGGTTTCATCTGGCCATTGCCGCTGCCAGCCACAACCGCGTTTTTCTTCAGACTCTGCAGGGCCTCTTTGGCTTGCTCAAGAATAACGTCATCACCAACATAGGCGGGCTCAGCAGTCACCCTGATATCCGGGCACGCCTGATGGGGCAGCATGCCCGCCTGTTTGAGGCAATCTACCAGCGAAAACCTGAAGCTGCGCAGACGGCCATTGAAGAACACCTGGCTTATGTCAGCGAATTTTCAGACCAGCTCAACCGTGAGCGCCAGCGTCTGAGGGGCTCTGGCTAGGCGGACGCTGCATCCATTGATGCTCGATATCGTCTTCGAGGTACCGATCCCCAACCGGCTCGAAGCCAAAGGATTGGTAGAACGGAACAAGGTGCGCCTGAGCACCCAGAGCCAGGCCAGAACCGGGAAATAGTCTGGTCATGGCAGTGACGGATTCGCGCATCAGCTCCCGGCCCAGCCCCTGACCGCGGGCATTGGCACGAGTAACCACCCGGCCAATCGCTGGCCAGTCGCCGGCAACACCGGGTGGCAGCAACCGGGCAACGGCCACCAATTGACCGGCCCGGTAGCCGAGCAGGTGCCAGGCCAGGTCATCCAGACCGTCGGCATCCTGATACGGGCAATTCTGCTCCACCACAAAAACGGCTGCACGCAATGCCAACACATCATACAGGGTGCGCGTATCGAGCTGCTCAAACGTCAGGCATTGCCAGGTACAGCCCTGGCCGGTTATCGGCTCGTGAATCACAGCTGCCCCGCCGCTTTCATCCGGCCCAGGGTGTCGACAATGGCCTGGGTGTGGGCGTCGAACTCCACATTAACCCGGTCGCCGACTCCGGCGTCGCCAAAGGTAGTCACCGCCAGCGTCTCGGGAATCAGAAACACATTAAACCGGTCGTCGCGGACTTCGCCGATGGTCAGACTGCAGCCGTTCAAGCCCACATAACCCTTGGGGAAGAGGTAGCGCCGTTGTTCGTCGTCAATGCCGAACCAGAGGATGCAATTATTCTCGGGGCGTTCAATATCCAGAATCGGAACCGTGTGGTGCACATGTCCCGACATGACATGGCCACCGATGTCATCACCAAAGCGCGCCGCCCGCTCAACATTAACCAGATCGCCATCACTCAGGTCTGCCAGGTTGGTGACCCTCAATGTCTCCATCATCACATCAAAATAGGCGCGCTCACCCTGTTGCCGGGTAACTGTCAGACAGGCACCGTTCAGTGCAATACTGGCGCCAATGACCAGACCTTCGGTTTGCTTGGCCGTCAGCGGTACCGACAGGGTCCATAACTGGGGCAAACGAGCTTCGATGGTAACCGGCGCCCGGTTTTGCACAATTCCTGAAAACATGAGATTCCTCGGGGGTACGAAACAGTGGCCTGTTTTAAGGCTTTCGTACCCCAAAGGCAAGGGAGAGGGGGCTAATTGGCCGCGTAAAAGGGGCGTTGGTCGTATTCGGTCAGCTCGTTGTGGGTGATCATTTCCGTCAGCTCGCGAATGTACGCTTCACCACGAATGGAATAGCCCTCAAGTCCCCAAACCAGCATCAGGGAGGAGGCTGGTTCACCGAGATAGCGCAGCTCAGAGCGAATATTGCGCATATCACGGTAAGGCGGGTGGGTATTGACGTTCTGGAAATAGGATGCGACCGATTCGGCTACGTCTTCAAACAACTTCACTTCATAGCGCTCCCCTTCCGGTCGACCCGCCGGCACCAGGCCACAGCCTTCGGCGAAGCACCACTGCCCGAACAGATTATTGCCCTCAACGGCAAACCGGCTCGTGCCCCAGGCGCTTTCATTGGCTGCCTGAGCCAGTACCAGTGAGGCCGGAATAACATCGACGCGGTTGAGCATTAGTTCGAAGTAGGCATCACTGCCGGGCGTTTCCTCTACCTCGTAGTCACGCCCCAACTGGGCCAGATAGGATGTCTGCCAGGGCGCGGCCGTTTTGCCCTGATCCAGATCAGTCTGCATCTGCAGCAACCAGATTCGTTCCGCCACAATGCGCTGGTTGACGCGCTGAATGATGGGGTTCAAAAAATCAAAAAACACCTGTTTTTTGGTCGCAACGTCATCAATACTTGCCATGTCTGGCAAGTCTGAATCGACCGATTCCAGTTGTCCGGGCGCTTCCGCCCACACCAGAGCTATCGGCATCACCAATAGCAGTAAAGTCGCGACCCAAATCCCTGGATTCCACATAATTGTTTCCGTCGTTTTCATGCCGTTAATGAATTTACAAGCCGCGTGAGTATAGAGTGACCTGTACGATAATCAACCAACACTCACTCAGGTCGCAGAGGGTTCGAGGTAGCGTGTCGTATCGGATCACTTGACTTTCCCCCCGCGGGAAGGTCTAAACAGGGTCATAAAGGCTAATCAGGAAAGAGTAACCCACGATGAACAAACCAAGCCCCGCCCTCTGGACCCTGATCGCCATGCAGGCGCTGTCGATGTGCGCGCCACCCATGGTGATACTGATCGGCGGCCTGATCGGGACTCAACTCGCCCCCAATCCGCAACTGGCGACCCTGCCCCTATCGGTACTGGTCATCACCACGGCCTTCAGTACCTTCCCGACCGCGATGATCATGCAGCATCTGGGTCGGAAGAGAGGTTTCCTCATCGGTAACCTGGTCTCGCTGGCGTCTTGCGGCATTGCCATTGCGGCCATCTATGCCCAGAGCTTTGTACTGTTACTGGTAGCGACCGGCGGCCTCGGCTTCAACATGGCCTTTGTAAACCAGTTTCGCTTTGCCGCCATGGAGCGTGTGGCACCTGAACACCAGGGACAAGCGGTTTCCTGGCTGCTGCTTGGCGGCATATTCGCGGCCCTGGTTGGCCCGGAACTCGGTGCCCTGGGTGAGTCCCTGCTGGGTGTTCCCTACGCCGGTGCCTTCCTGTTGCTGGCTGGCGTGTTGCTAGGGGTCACCCTGTTGCTAATCTTTGCCTACCAGGACCTGCCTTACCAGGCACCTGTCAAACAGTCGGTCGGCCGGCCCTGGGGTTCCTTGCTGCAACAGCCGGTGCTTTGGCTGGCCCTGCTGGCCGGAGCGATTTCCTACAGCGTAATGACGCTGGTAATGACGGCGGCGCCGCTGAGCATGCACGATATGGATCAGCACAGTCTGCAGGCCACCAAAACTGCCATCCAGGCACATATTCTTGCCATGTTCCTGCCATCACTGGCGACCAGTTGGCTGATCCGGCGCTTTGGACCGGAGCGATTGCTGATGCTCGGGCTGTTTATTTACGCCCTGATGGTCCTGGCCGGGCTCAGTGGGCATGGGGTCAGTCATTACACCATCAGCCTGATTCTCCTGGGCATAGGCTGGAACTTTCTGTTTGTCTCGGGCACCACGCTGCTGCCCAGAGCCTATCAGGACTCGGAGCGATTTCGGGTTCAGGCGGCGAATGAATTTCTGGTGTTTGGCGCCCAGGCACTGGCAACCCTCGGCGCAGCCTGGTTACTGTTCCGGTTCAGTTGGGAAATATTACTCTATGCCACGGTACCGGCTCTGGCGGTATTGTCAGCGACTCTACTCTGGCACAAGCTCAGTCTGAAGGCTGCACAAAACAATTCACGGGCTGACTCGGTTTAACGAGGCCCGGATTATAGTGAACAGGGGTATTAATCAGCGCTGTATCAGAAAGACACAAGCATGAGGCCCGCTCCCGGGGCCTCTGTTTTCAGTAAGACAACATCGGGCTTTACCGCCGGCGACGAGCCTCGTCCTCTTCCACCCGGATAGGTTCCGGCTTTACTGCCGTACCCTGGCTGTATACCCGCCAGGCAACAGCCCCCAGCAACATTGTCAACAACAGTACGGTCATCGTTTACCCCTCATAACGGGTGTATTTGCCAACCCAGGTTGGCCCTATCACCATGGGTGATCAACTGAAGTATAGCCTTATTGATCCCAGCGGCCAGTCAAAACCCATGTCGTTGTCGTGTAAATGCCGTCAGATTCACAGCAAGCGTGTCTTCTAACTGCGTTTTGACGGTCCCGATGCCGGAAACGCGATGACCGGCCCGCCCTTGCTATCGCTTATTTTGGCAACGCCTTCCTGCTCAACCTCGTCAATACGGGTAATGGAATGCATCGGAATAAAGCTGCGCTTGACACCACTGAACTCTTTTTTCAGCCGCTCTTCTCCCGGATCCACCAGCAACTGGCTGCGCTCGCCAAAAATCAGCTCCTCGATCTCGATAAAGCCATACAAGTCACTTTGATAGACCTGTTCACAATACACTTCGTACACTTTGTCCTGATTGATAAAGGACACTCTGTAAATGGCCTTGGGTTGTTTCATCGCCGGGTAACGTCCTGACTGATACTTGGGGTTCACAACAGCGGAACACCAGTGCCCGCTGCCTCATTCATCCCGGCAATATGGGCTCCGCAACGGTCTTATTCAATAGCCAGGGGTACAGCACCTCAATCTGCCTGAATTCTGTGCAGCGGATGGTTGGGTCGGCGCCCGGTTATGCGTATAATCTGCGCCCCTTTTGAGCGTCGGCCTCGCCAGCGCTCGTGTTGACTAAAACTGCAGGCTCATGACCAAAAAACTCTTTATCAAAACGCACGGCTGCCAGATGAACGAATACGATTCATCGCGCATGGCCGACCTGTTGGGCGACAGCCACGGTTATACCCTGACCGACAACGCCGATGAGGCCGACGTGCTGCTGCTGAACACCTGCTCCATCCGTGAAAAAGCACAGGACAAGGTGTTCCATCAGCTCGGTCGCTGGAAAAAGCTGAAAGCCAAGAATCCGGACCTTAAGATCGGGGTTGGCGGCTGCGTGGCCTCTCAGGAAGGCCAGGCGATATCCGACCGTGCGCCCTACGTTGATATGATTTTTGGCCCCCAGACCTTGCATCGCTTACCGCAGATGCTTGATGCCTCCACAGGCCAGGTCGCCAATGCCGCCGGCAACCGCATTGCCATGGTCGATGTGACCTTTCCGGAAATTGAGAAATTCGACCACTTGCCCGCCCCGAAAAGCGACGGTGTCACGGCCTTTGTTTCCGTGATGGAAGGCTGTTCCAAATACTGCACCTTCTGCGTTGTGCCTTATACAAGGGGCGAGGAAGTCAGCCGCCCGTTCGATGACGTCATCACCGAAGTCGTCCAACTGGCGGAACAGGGCGTGCGGGAAATCAACTTCCTGGGCCAGAACGTCAATGCCTACCGCGGCCCACGCCACGACGGCGGCGAAGCCGACCTGGCTGAGCTGATCACCCTGGCTGCCCGCGTTGACGGCATCGACCGCATCCGTTTCACCACCAGCCATCCGGTCGAGTTCACCGACTCGCTGGTAGACGCCTACCTCGACGTGCCGGAACTGGTCAGTCACCTGCATCTGCCCGTACAAAGTGGTTCAGACACGATATTGAGCGCCATGAAGCGCGGTCACACCGCCGCGGAATACGTCGAAAAGATGGAGCGCATCCGCGCCAACCGACCGGATATCAGTTTCTCGTCCGACTTCATCATCGGCTTCCCGGGCGAAACCGAGGCCGACTTCGAAGCCACCATGAACCTGATTCAGACCATCGGCTTCGACCACAGCTTCAGCTTCGTCTACAGCCCCCGACCGGGTACCCCGGCGGCCAATCTGGATGACACCACGCCGGAAGCCATCAAAAAGCAACGTCTGGCCATTCTGCAAGACAGAATCATCCAGCAGGCGGCCCAGATCAGCCGCCGCATGGTCGGCAGCACCCAAACCATACTGGTCAGCGAGCGCTCCAAGCGCAATCCGGCTGAGCTGCAGGGCCGCACAGAAAACAACCGACCGACCTTCTTTGAACATAATGACGACGAATTGATCGGAAAGTTCGTGCAGGTCCGTATTACCGAAGCCTTCGCCAACAGCTTGCGCGGCGAGGTTATCAATACTGACCTGGCCTATTGACGTTGGTGGTTGTAGTCAGCTCCAGCCAGGAGCCCAAATCGGCACCAGGTGTGCCTATCCGGTGGCTGGCACGAACTGCCGGCACAAAGGTAACATCAACCACTACGACGGTGGCTGAGTAATAAATAGTTACCACGGTAATCGACTTTTTGACATGGCAGGGATGCGGCGTATTCTTAGCCTATTCTGCTGATTGCAGCGCAACGTGAGAGGAACCAGAACACTTTGACTACCCCGTCTAATCTTGAGGCTGCAACAGCAGCGTCCGATCTGCGGCACTTTGAGCTGCAACCCGATAATCCCCAGCGACTGGCCAGCCTGTGCGGCCTGGCCAACGACAACCTCCGGCAGATTGAAGATCGCCTGGACATTCGCGTCAATAATCGCGGCAACCGCTTCGAACTGGCCGGTGATGGTGGCAGCGTTGCGGCAGCCGAAGACATCATCAAGCGGCTGTATCGGGAGACCAAAGGTGGCAAGGACTTACTGCCCGATACGGTGAACCTCTATTTGCAGCAGTCCGAGGTTGAGACCCTGAGTGAGCAGGAAGGCGCACAGCTGCATGAGCACAAACTCTATGTGCTGCATACGCCCAAATCTGTGGTCAAACCGCGCGGGCCCAATCAGCGGGCCTATGTGCACAGCGTGCTGACCCACGACATCAACTTTGGCGTTGGCCCGGCCGGCACCGGCAAGACCTTTCTGGCCGTCGCCTGCGCCGTGCAGGCGTTGCAGAAAGACCAGGTCAAACGCATTATTCTGGTCCGGCCTGCCGTAGAAGCGGGCGAAAAGCTGGGCTTTCTGCCCGGAGATCTTAGCCAGAAGGTCGACCCTTACTTGCGCCCGCTGTACGACGCGCTTTATGAAATGCTCGGCCTGGAAAAAGTCGACCGCCTGATAGAGCGCAACGTTATTGAAGTGGCGCCCTTGGCCTACATGCGTGGTCGAACGCTGAGCAATGCGTTCATTATTCTTGACGAAAGCCAGAATACCACCAAGGAACAGATGAAAATGTTCCTGACCCGCATCGGCTTTGGGTCCACTGCGGTCATCAACGGTGACCCAACACAGGTCGACCTGCCCCGGGGCAATCAGTCTGGCCTCGCTCATGCCCTCAAAATCCTGGATGGCGTCAGCGATATCAGCGTGACCCGCTTTGGCTCCAAAGACATTGTGCGTCACCCGCTGGTGCAACGCATTGTCGATGCCTATGACGCGCACGGAGACAGCTGACCGCCGCCATGAATGCTAACCCGGCTTTAGCGGCCATCGTCGACCTGGACCTCCAAATCGCGTCTGACGCCGCAGATCTGCCCGCTTTCGATGACCTGCTGCTCTGGGTCGCCGAGGCTCTCAATGGCGAACAAGACACCGCCAGTCTGACCATTCGCCTGGTTGATAACCCGGAAAGCCAGCAGCTCAACCATGATTACCGGGGCAAGGATGCACCTACCAATGTACTGTCGTTCCCGTTTGAACTGCCCCCGGGCATAGACGACCCTGACGTTAAGGCCTTGCTCGGCGACCTGATCATCTGCGCGCCCGTGGTGGCCCGCGAGGCGGCTGAACAGGGCAAGCCTGTTGCCCATCACTGGGCGCACATGGTGGTCCATGGTACCTTGCATTTATTGGGGTACGACCACATTGACCCGGCTGATGCCGAGATCATGGAATCATTGGAGCGCCGCATTCTGGCGACGCTCGACATTCCCGACCCTTACTGGCTTGAGAACCACTTGCCGACCGGCACACCCCCCCTATAATGGGCGGACTGACCCGGGAAACATTTGCAGAGGACACGCACTAGCATGAGCGACGAACGACCCACGAGTAGCAACCCCGGTAGGAAATCCTGGCTGGAACGCCTGTCGGATGCCTTCACCGGGGAGCCCAAAGATCGCGACGATTTGCTCACTATCCTGAACAGTGCCCAGGAAAACGACATTCTGGATAACGAAGCCTTCAAAATCATCGAAGGCGCTCTGAATGTCTCGGACATGCACGTCAGGGACATCATGATCCCCCGCTCCCAGGTGGTCAGCCTGGAAACCAACGACAGCATTCAGCACTGGCTATCGCTGATCGTGGAGTCCGGTCACTCCCGTTTCCCGGTACTGGGTGAAAACTCCGACGAAGTGGTTGGGGTGCTGTTGGCCAAAGACCTGCTTGGCCTTGGCCTGCAAACCCAGTTCGATTTGGATGAGATGAAAAAGCGGCTGAACACCATCATTCGCAACGTCAACTTCGTGCCCGAAAGCAAGCGCCTGAACGTTCTGCTCAAAGACTTCCGCAGCAACCGCAACCACATGGCGGTGGTGGTAGACGAGTACGGGCAGACCGCGGGCCTGGTCACCATTGAAGACGTCCTCGAAGAGATTGTCGGGGAAATAGAAGACGAGCATGACGACACCGTCGATGCCAACATTCGCCCCAACGGCAATGGCGGCTTTCTGGTTCAGGCGCTGACCCCGATCGAAGACTTCAACGAGCATTTCTCGACCGAACTCAGTGATGAGGAATTCGACACCATCGGTGGCATCGTCATGCATCAGTTTGGCAAAGTGCCCCAGCGTGACGAGTCCATCACCCTGGGTGAATTGCTGATTCGGGTCGTGAATGCCGATAACCGCCGGGTTCGCGCTTTTGAGGTGAACCGACTGCAACCCCAGACCGACTGACGCCTGCGGGTCCGGCATCCGGACCCGCCCCTTCTCCTGACTTGCCAGCCCGCCCGATTGGACATCCCGGTTCAGAACTCTTGTAGGTTGTTGAAAAAGGCGTCCTGCCTTTTTCAAAACACGAGAACCAAAGATTGCGATTTTTACTTCTCTCTCAAGATCAATGATTTAGCACTCATCGATCTTGCCGGAACATCCATGTTCCGGCAGCAGGTTGCTTAAATTCTGCGAATTTCAACAGCCTGCTAGACTGTGTGCAAACCTAACCCGTGGAGTTGCTTTCATGCGCATCGAAAAAGACAGCTTTGGCGAAATGTCCGTTCCCGACGACGTACTGTACGGCGCCCAGACCGCCCGGGCACTGTCCAATTTCGGACTGTCCGGCGAGGTAATGCCACCTCGCTTTATCGAGGCCTGCCTTGCCATCAAGGCCGCCGCGGCGGGAGCCAATGCTGAACTGGGGGTTATTGCAGGCGACAAAGCGAGCGCCATTCAAAACGCCTGTCTGGCCGCTCGTGACCACAACAACGACCAACAGTTCCCGGTCGACGTATTCCAGACTGGTTCTGGCACCAGCACCAACATGAACGTTAATGAAGTCGTTGCCCGCCTGGCGGCAACGGCCAGCGGCCTCGACATCAGCCCCAACGATGACGTCAATGCCAGTCAGAGCAGCAACGACACCATTCCTGCGGCGATACAGATCAGCACGGCCCTTGCTCTGGAAGAAGACCTGCTACCAGCCATCACCGCGCTTAAAAACAGCCTGAGCCAACAGGGTGAAACCCACCGGAACGCAGTCAAAACCGGCCGCACCCACCTGATGGATGCCATGCCGATGACGCTGGAACAGGAGTTCTCTGCCTGGATTGAAGCACTGGACAGCGGCCAGCGTCGTATCAATCAGTGCCTGCCCAGACTCAAGGCCCTGCCCCTGGGAGGAACCGCCATCGGCACCGGCATTAACGCCCCCCAAGGCTTTGCCGAGCTGGCTTGCCGGCATCTGAACTTGCAGATTGCCAACGATTTTTGCCCGCACAACAACGCCTTCTACGGCATCAGCACTCAGGATGTGTCAGTCGAGGCATCGGGCTTGCTCAAAGGGCTGGCAACCAGCCTGATCAAGATCAGCAACGACCTGCGCTGGATGAACAGTGGCCCGCTGGCGGGTTTGGGTGAAGTCATGCTACCGGCTTTACAGCCCGGTAGCAGCATCATGCCCGGGAAGGTCAACCCGGTGATTCCAGAAGCCGTGCTGATGGCTTGCTACCAGGTAATCGGTCACGATACGGCCATCACGCTGGGTGCCCAGTCCGGAAATTTCCAGCTAAACGTCAGCTTGCCGCTGATCGCCCGCAACCTGCTCGACAGCATTGGGTTGTTGAGCCAGAGCTGCGAGCACCTGGCGCACAAGGTCATCGATGATCTGAAGGTGAATCATGAAGCCCTATCCGGGCCACTGCACCGCAACCCGAATCTGGTCACCGCGTTGAACCCGGTCTTGGGTTATCTGAAAGCAGCGGAGATCGCAAAAATAGCGTATGCCGACAACCGGCCCATCATCGAGGTCGCCCTGGAAAAAACCGACCTGAGCAGGGAGGAGCTGGAATCCCTGCTCGACCCGGCCCGGCTGGCCCACCCAAATCGGCAAGCCGACTGAACCGTCAGTCCTCGGTTCGGTGATGGCCCTCAATGGTCCCGAAGGGCCGCGTCAGCACAATGAGACGCGGCAGCAGGGTCAGTGACCCAAGCAGAGCCACGGCCATCGCCAGGGCGGTTAATAACCCAAAATACAAGGTCGGGCGGAAGTTCGACATCATTAGAATGGAGAAACCCAGAATGATGGTCAGGGAGGTATAAAACATAGCCTTGCCGATGGTGTTATGGCTGCGCGACAGCGCCCGCACATAATCACCATCTTTAGCGAATTCACGCTGGTACCGAACCAGATAATGAATGGTGTTGTCGACGGCCATGCCGATGGTAATGCTGGCGATGGTGATGGTCATCATATCAAGCGGAATGCCAAACCAGCCCATGATGCCGAGCACAAAGGTCGCCGCCAGCAGATTGGGCGCCATTGCCAGTAAGCTGAGTTTGACGCTTCGGAACAGAATCAGGAACATCAGCAAAATGCCCAGAAACACCACGCCCAGCGTCAGAATCTGGGAGCCAAACAGGCTTTGCAGCATGTTGTTGTACAACACCATCATGCCGGTTAGCTGTATCTGGCCCGGTTCAAAGCCCACCACGTCAACGGCCTCACGTTCAATCCGCTCCAGAAAGGCGTTTCGCTTCAGGCCATCCATCGAATCAAGAATACGCACGTTCAGTCGCGCCTGGTTATGCTCTACCGAGACATAAGGGTCGATGACCAGGTCGCGAAATTCACTGGGGATAACGGTATACAGCAGCGCCAGCTGAACGTTCGTCAGCGCCTCATTGTCATTGAAGCCCTCGGCAATTTCGATCATGGTGGCCAGCGACAAGACTTTGCCGGTTTCCGGCTGTTCATCCAGATAACGGTGCATCGCCTTGATGCGTGCCACTTTTGACTGGGTGTACCAGTATTTCTCCGGGTCATCTTCCGCCCCAAAGTCGTCTCTGAAACTGCCTACCGACGCCCCCCCACTGCCAAACCCCTCATCGACGAACCCATCGTCCTCGGCGAAGCCTTCGTTTACGAACCCTTCGTCTACAAAGCCTTCAGGCTCCGCCTCAGTTGGCTGGCTAGCGGAATCCCGCTCTGGTACGTCCTCAAAATTAATCAGCACTTCCAGGGGCGTCGTACCACCCAGGCGCTCGTCAATGACCGTCATGCCCTGGTAGATGTCTGTACTCTGATCGAAATAGTCGATGAAGCTGTTTTCGACGACCAGCCGGGTAATGCCTATCACAGTGAAAGCAGCCAACGCCAGGCTGGTTACCAGCACCGCATTACCGGATTTGAGGGTAATGCGAGCCAGCAAGCGAGTGGTTTTGCCACCGGATGATTTCTCTGCGGTGCGCTGGTCTTTCCCCGCCAGCATCAGCAGAGCCGGGAACAGAGAAAAGGTCACCAGAAAGGCGCAGGCGATGCCCAGAGACATCATCCAGCCAAAGTTGATCACAGGGCGGATGCCACTGAACAGCAGTGACATAAAGGCCACCCCTGTGGTCAGCGCCATGTACAGACAGGGCACGGCGATGCGCTTGACTGCCGTCATCACCAGTTGGGCCTGATCCCAATCGTGATGCTTACGCAACAGTTCGCGGTAGCGCACGATCAGGTGAATCGACATCGACAACGTGAGAATCAGCAACAGGGAGATAAAATTGCTGGAAATGACCGTAACTGGCCACCGCCCCAGCCCCAGAATGCCCAGCATGGTGACCACCACGGCGCCACAGCACAACAAAGGCATGATCACCCAGCGCGGTTGCCGGAATATCACGGTTAATGTGGCGATCAACAGAAACAGCACACCCAGCCCAAAGGTGATCAGGTCATTGCGCACGAAGGTGATGATGTCATCGGCAATCATGGGCACACCGCCCAAAAACAGCTGGGCTTCGTCCTGGTGCTCTGCCATGACCTCTCGCACCGACGCAATGGTTTCGTGGACCATGGCCGCACGACGATTGCTCTGCTCCTTGAGCATGACGTCAACGCGCTCTAGGTCGGCCGCTATCGACTCGGGCACCTCGCCCGTACCCGCCTGCTCGGTCAGCGATGCCTGCAAGGTCAGCAATTGGTCCCGAGTCGTATCGCGAGGGAGATTGATTTGCAGGGCGGTGGTGTTCTCTTCCAGATTGAGCAGCAGGTTGACGTAGAGGGGGCTGTTGGCGAGCTCGGTGCGCGCCATCTCGACGTCCGTCTCCGGGTCTTCCAGCGTCTTGATGTTTGAGACCAGTTCGGTCATGGGTACCGGCGGGTTTGACAGCAGAGGCACGTCCAGTACGGTCAGGACGGAATCAACACCCCGAATGTCGCGCAGATGGTCACGCAGGGCTTCCAGCCCGGTCAGAGAGGCATCGGAAAACAGCGCTGTTGGCGGGGTGTAAGTCATCACCAGGAAATCCTGAGCCCCATAGCGCTCTGCGGTTTCCCGAAACAGGGCCAGATCCTCGTCATCTTCTAGCAACAGTGCGTCGGCGGAGGCATCCAGACTGAAGTGCCGCGCCTGAGTCGCCAGCAAACCGATCACCAGCACCAGGCCGATGAGTACCCAAAGGGTATACCCTGTCAAAATACGCTGATAAAGCGCCCACATACGCTGGCCCATGTCAGGCTCCCTGTCGGTGATCCAAGCACATGCTCGCGGAGTGTTCAGCCGGCTTCAGAGCCAGCGACGCACCCGTTGACAATATGCGGTGTAAGACGGTCCGTGCCGTTCGAGCAACCGCTTTTCCTCAGGCCGGATAAAGAGTCTGTGCAAGGCAAACACGAAAACCGGCAAGACCACCCAGGATGACAGCGTGCCTACCCAGATGGCCAGGCCTGCAGCGATCATTAGCTGACCCAGATACATAGGGTTGCGGCTCAGCCGATACACTCCACGTTCAACCAGAGGCCCCTGAACGTTGCCAAATTCAACAGAGGCGCCCGCCCGTTGCAACTCCCGATCCGCAATCAGATTCAGGACGGCCCCCAGTGCAATGGGAAGCAGGCCGATAAAGTTCCACGGGTACGGGAACAGCAGCGCCAGTGGCTTGATAAAATGCAGTGAAAAAATGGCCAGCATGACCAGCAGACCGAGCGCCGGAGGTAGAAAAGGCGGCTTGTGAGACATGAAACACCACTTATAACAGATTCAAAGCCCATAACAGGCACGGTTTGGCATTCGGATCAGCCTGACCAGAACGTACCTCAGTGTAAGGGGCTCAGGCCCCGGATACAGCCGTCGAAAGTCACCTTATTAGCGCAATTGAAAGGATTCAGCGTCCTCCCGGCATGCCTGGTAACAATGGCATCCGGTCAGATGGTCCATCACCAGGCCGGTTGCCTGCATAAAAGCGTAACAAATGGTTGGCCCGACAAAATTGAACCCACGCTGCTTAAGCGCCTTGGACATGGCGCGGCTCTCGTCCGTTTCAGTGGGCACTTCGGCCAATTCCTGCCAGGCATTGATGATTGGGCGGTTACCGGTAAACCCCCACAAAAAACCAGCAAAGTCTTCGCCTGCTTCGCGCATGGCGACGTAGGCGCGGGCATTGCGTATCACCGACTGAATTTTAAGCCGGTTGCGCACGATACCCGCATCACCCATCAGCCGCTCAACGTCAGCGTCGGTAAAATGCACCAGCGCATCAGGGTCGAAATCGGCAAAAGCAGCTTCATAACCAGCTTGCTTGCGCAAAATGGTGATCCAGCTTAGTCCAGCCTGCTGTCCGTCCAGACACAGCTTCGCGAACAGTGACTGACCATCCGCTACCGGCCGCCCCCACACTTCGTCATGATACGCCTGATACAGGGGATCTTGCCCGCACCAGCCACAGCGGTTCAGCTCCGCTCTGTCTTGTTCATCTACCAAAAATCATCTCCCTGCCCCATGCACACTTGCCCGGCCGCCATGTAATGATCAGCCCAACAGGGCGCCATCTCAGCAGGGACGATGGTTACAACAGAACCAGATTATCGCGGTGCACCATTTCCGGCTCGTTCACAAAGCCCAACACTGACTCAAAGCTCGCCGACGGTTTACGACACAGGCGAATCGCATCGTCCCGGTCGTAATTCACCAGGCCACGGCCTATGGCAACGCCCTGTTCGGTCACCAGTGAAACACATTCACCCCGGCGAAACATCCCTTTGGCGTCGGTCACGCCCACGGCCAGCAGGCTCTTGCCCTGCTCGGTCAAGGCCCGCACCGCACCGGCATCCAGCACCAGCTCACCGCGCGTCTGCAATTGACCCGCGAGCCACTGCTTGCGCGCCGCCAGAGGCTCAAGATCGGGCGTCAACTGGGTGCCTAGCGCCTCGCCCTCGCGCAAGCGCATCAGCACATTCTCGTTGCGACCACCGGCAATCACCGTTACCGCCCCACTGCGTGATGCCAGACTCGCCGCCCGCACCTTGGTGACCATGCCACCACGACCCAGAGCGCCACCACCAGTGGCCATTTGCCGCAGGGCCGGGTCGCTGGCCGATGCCTGGCTAAGCAGTCGGGCATCCGGGTTTGTCCTGGGGTCGGCTGTGTAGAGGCCATCCTGATCGGTTAACAATATCAGAGCGTCGGCCTCAACCAGATTGGCCACCAGCGCGCCCAGGGTGTCGTTGTCACCAAAGCGGATTTCGTCGGTCACTACCGTGTCGTTTTCATTGACGATGGGGATGACCGGCAGGGGCAGCAAAGCACGCAGCGTACTGCGCGCGTTCAGGTAACGTCGCCGGTCGGAGAGGTCTTCGTGGGTCAGCAGAATTTGGGCGGTATGCAACTGGTGTTGCTGAAACAGGTCTTCATAGGTTTGCACCAGCTTGGTCTGCCCGACCGCGGCCGCCGCCTGCAGCAACTCCATCGATTCCGGTCGCTGGCTCCAACCCAGGCGATGCATACCCGCCGCCACGGCACCCGACGAGACCAATATCAGTTCGACACCGCTGGCTCGCAAAGTCGCCATCTGGTCAACCCACTGGCGAATGCGCACCACATCGAGGCCACGGCCGTCATTGGTCAGCAAGGCCGAACCAATTTTAACCACCCAACGCTGCCCTGCCGTTACGGCCGGATGCCTAACCACGCTTTCAGACACACCTGCTTCCTTCTTCCTTCAATCTGCCTAATACCCGACCTCGTTGCGCCCACCAACAGGATCAGGGGGTATAAACAACCTCGACGTCATAATCATCGTCGTCATCGTCAAAGTCGTCGTCATCCGCCTGCTCAGCCTTGCGTTTGCTGCGCCGGCGTTCAGACAGGGTTTGAATGCGCTCACGCGCTTCCCGCTCAACCTGATCGCGGTGTTCGGTATCCGCTTCCAACAAATCCGGGTCGGCCGCCAGCGCAGCGCGGTGCTCTTCAAGCCAATTCATCAAATCGCGCACCAGCGGCTGAGTGCCATCGGCTGAAATGGCCGAAATCACATAGACCGGACCTTCCCAGTCAAGGGCCGAGACCACCGAATCGACCAGTGCCTGGCGTTCATCTTCAGGCACCATATCGATCTTGTTCAACACCAGCCAGCGCTCCCGTTGCGCCAGTGTCGGGCTGAACTGCTCTAACTCGTTAACAATGGCGACGGCATTGTCGGCCGGGGTAGATTCATCAAAGGGGTACATATCGACCAGATGCAGCAGCACCCGGGTACGCACCAGGTGCTTCAGAAACCGGATACCCAGACCAGCACCGTCAGAAGCGCCGGCAATCAGCCCGGGAATGTCCGCCATCACAAAGGATCGCAGCGCATCCACCCGCACCACGCCCAGGTTGGGTACCATGGTGGTAAAGGGGTAGTCAGCCACTTTGGGCTTGGCCGCGCTGACCGCACGAATCAGCGTCGATTTACCCGCATTGGGCAGACCCAGGAGCCCAACATCGGCCAATACCTTCAGTTCCAGCCGCAAATTCCGGCTTTCGCCGGGGGAGCCTTTGGTAAACTGCCGCGGTGCCCGGTTGGTACTGGACTTGAAGCGAGTATTACCCACACCGCGATGGCCGCCCTGAGCGACCTTGACGGTATCACCCGCCTCGCGCAAATCGGCCAGCACTTCCTCGCTATCGGCATCAATGAGCGTGGTACCCACGGGCACCACCAGGGTGATATCGGCGCCTTTATGGCCGGTCATATCCCGGCCCTTACCACCTTCGCCATTCTCAGCGTTATAACGACGCACAAAACGGTAATCGATCAGGGTGTTCACGTTTTCGTCGGCACGGACATAGACACTGCCGCCATGACCACCATCGCCGCCGTCCGGGCCGCCTTTCTCAATGTACTTTTCCCGCCGGAAGCTGACACAGCCATTGCCGCCTTTGCCGGCTTCCACGGTAATTGTGGCTTCGTCTACGAACTTCATCTGATCAGCCTCTGGGGAATAAAGACCGGCTCACCTGAACCGGCCTCGAAATTTGGGTTGTTTGCTCGGCGGCTATTGCCACAAAGCATCACTATAGCATTTGTACAAAATCCTCAGGCTCCTGGCATTGGAAGAAGGATTTCTCAATCAATAATGGGTTAAGGCAACCGCCAAACCAAGTGTCGGCTGCCGGGTAGGTCTGTCTGGGGGAGTCCGCGGCATGGATGCTGCGGTCTAGGCCCCAGGGAGGGGTTCACGCCGACCCTAGACAGGCCTACCCGGCAGCCGATACGAACTCCCGGCACTAACCTTCGAACAGCCATAAAAAAAGCCCTGCAAGGCAGGGCTTTTCAGAGTGTGTCAACGTGCCAATCAGGCAACGATGTTCACAAACTTGCGGCTATGCTCGCCCTTTGTAACAAATTCGACCTTGCCGTCTGCCTTGGCAAACAGGGTGTGGTCTTTACCAATGCCTACATTGTTGCCAGCGTGAAAACGGGTACCGCGCTGACGGATAATGATGGAACCGGCTGTGACAGTCTGACCACCGAAGGCTTTCACGCCAAGGCGTTTGCTCTGGGAATCGCGACCGTTACGAGTACTACCACCTGCTTTCTTGTGAGCCATGGTTTCTCTCCGTTATGCTGAAATACCAGTGATTTTAACTTCAGTGAACCACTGACGGTGGCCCATTTGCTTCATGTGGTGCTTACGACGCTTGAACTTCAGGATCTTCACTTTCTTGTGACGACCATGAGCAACCACCTCGGCAGTTACCTTGGCACCCTTAACAATCGGCGCGCCAATGTTCACTTTTTCACCGTTAACCACCAACAGGATTTTATCAAAATCAATGCTAGCACCGGTCTCGGCTTCAATTTTTTCCAGCTTCAGCGTCTCGCCTTCGCTGACGCGGTACTGCTTGCCACCACTTACGATTACAGCGTACATGTCTCTCTCCAATGATTAAAACCAATCCGACCCGCAGCGGTTCATTTCTTAACCTGTGTCTAAAGGCAACGCCTACGCTGGGAGCACCCTATAACAGGGAATGAAGCAGGTCGATCAGGGCGCGCAATAATACGGATTTCCCAGCATGGAAGCAACCCCCACTCTACGCTGTGCGACGACAGCAGGCCTGCGCTTCTTGACACGGCCGCAGGGGCTACCTAGCATCGCCCGCTGGCGTTTATCACAAAGACCCCCCGCATGGATCAAAAAGCTGTATTTGCCACCGTCAGTCAGGAATTCGAGGCGGTTAACCAGACCATATTGTCTCAGCTCGAATCCCGTGTGCCGCTGGTTGAAAAGATCGCCGACTACATTATCAGTAGCGGTGGCAAACGTTTGCGCCCCCTACTCACCCTGCTCGCCGCTGGCGCCAGCGGTGGCATCGATACCCGCCATTATCAGCTGGCAACCGTCATTGAATTCCTACACACCGCCACCCTGCTGCACGACGATGTCGTTGACACATCCGATTTGCGCCGTGGCCGACCCACCGCCAATGCGCGCTGGGGCAACGCACCCAGCGTACTGGTGGGCGACTTTCTGTATGCCCGGGCGTTCGAACTGCTGGTCGATATCGGTGCCATGCCGGTGATGAACCGCCTCGCGGTGGCCACCCGCACCATCGCCGAAGGCGAAGTCATGCAATTGATGAATGTGCGCAATCCGGACGCCACCGAAGCCCAGTATATGGATGTGATCAAGGGTAAGACCGCGATTCTGTTCCAGGCATCGAGTGAAACCGCGGCGCTGATCAATCAGCAAACGGAAGACAACACAGACAAACTGGCCGCTTATGGCTTGAATTTGGGGTTGGCGTTTCAGTTGATCGACGATGTTCTCGATTATGACGGCAACACGGAGACACTGGGCAAGAATGTCGGTGACGACCTGGCCGAAGGCAAGCCCACCCTGCCGTTGATCCATGCCATGCAGAATGCTGGCGCCAACGAAGCCCAACTGATTCGCCAGGCCATTCGCAAAGGCGGACTGGAGGATCTGGACGCCATCATCGACATCGTGCATCGCTGCGGCTCCATCGATTATGTGCGCGACAAGGCACTGGCTCATGCGGCGCAGGCACGGGAACAACTGGCTGGATTCAGTGACTCCGCCTATAAAACCGCCCTGATGAGCCTGACCGACATCGCCGTGCAGCGCGATACCTGAATCCGGGAGTCCGCAGGAGTGGCGCGACTAGCGCTCTGCTCCCCGGGCGATCTGGGCATTCACAAAGGCTTGTAACGCCAGAAAATCCATATCTGACACAAAATTAAACTCGATCCCGTAGGCAGCCATGCTATTGCTCAGCTCGAACTTGTCGAGTTCGGCCCGAACCCGGCTTTCAATGGTGATGACCCGAGTAACGTGCCCCACCGTCACCTTGCCAGTCAGTAACAGGGTGTCGCCGGTTTCGCCGCAAGGCTGCAAGGTCTCCAGGCGGGCACCCGTTGTCGACAGGTCTACAATGGCGCCAAACGCCCGCTCCTGCCCTGGCTGACTCTGGTTAACGATAGACACCTGAACATTGGCCAGTACCCGCTCCGCTTTGCGAATCTCACCCGCCTCAACCCGGTTTGGCCAAGCCAGGTGCAGATAGGGCGTTGGTATAGAACACAGATGTTGTACCTGAGTCCGGAACGCACAGGCGTTCTTGTTGGCAAAGAAGCGCAAAATAACGGGCTGTTCCTTGCGCACCAGCAATGGCCGGCCATCACCCACCAGTGGCGTCGTTACCAACACCGACCGGCCCTGAATGTGGCCTATCAACTGACAATTGTACCGCTTCTCGTCACCGGCGACTTCCAGCTTCATACCGAGGCCGACCGGCAGCCTCAATGACGGATAATCAACACTGGCCATGGCCAGACTTCCTTCCTTAAGAGCAGCAGGGGCTTGCAAACACCCCATGCCAGCTCAGATTGCACCAATTACGGTTTATTGAACAGCATCTGTTCACGCGTTGATTCTATCAGCTCGCGCAATTGTCGCTCGTTCAGTGCCGCGCCATTAGACAGCCAGGGCTCCCAGAATTCTCGCGCCGGCATTAAACGGTCATCGGTCGCGGGCCGAAAATCTTTACGATCTTGTGCATCAATGCGGCGTAAATACCCAAGCATTTCGAGCCCGGCCACGTTGGCAACCATGTCTTCGGCACTGAAACCGGAGCTGCGTGTTTCCGCATCCGACCACTCCTTGTAGGTGGCCAGCTCCAGCGCTGTATCGGGGTTCATCTGCGTACCCAACCACATGGCCAGGGTATAGTGCCGCGCCAGATCATAGCGACCGTGCAGGGTCAGCCTCTGGCCGGAGAGCCGGGGCAGATCCACACCCGGTCTCATGCCCGATACCGAACCAAGCGTTGCATAAGACAGGGCACCAAAAACGGCACTGCCATCCTGATTAAAGTCGAGATTGGGGCGCTGGGCCAGGGCAATCAATACGTCCCGCAGCGGAATCCGCTGGCGGCCATCGGCGACAAAGAAATCGCGCACCCACTCGACTTCCTCGACCAGACGCTCGCGCTGCCCCGCTCCCGACCAGAATGGCGCAAAATCATTGAGCCAGCCAGTCAGTTCAGGGTCGGTCCATTCAGTTGAAAACGTCAGGCTGCCATCGCCCATCTCCACGATCGGGCTTAGCGTTTGCCACAGCTTTTCGGCGTCGCGAACAGCAGGCAGGCCAGCCAGGCGCAGGTTGATCCGGCCCACGATCCACTGTGGAACGGCGACCCCACTTATCCAGAAACGACGCAACTCAAAAGGCTCATCAGGCGACCAGGTCAGTTGCAGCGGGAGAAAGCGGTCCAGCCATCGGGTTGGATACCAGGCCTCCAGGGTCAGGATGTCTGGCGTAATGCTTGCCCGGAACTGAGTGTGGGTTAATGCGGGCTGCGTCGAGGCCAGCAAAATGGCCAGTTTCTGGACGTCATCCTGCTGCACTGTCAGTGCAATCGCCTGGCCTGGCTCCAGGCGCGCCGGATGGTAGTCATCCAGCCACTGCCGGTATTTGCTCAGATCGGAAAAGGGAATGATTGTCCGGGGCGCGCTGTCAGCGGGAACCGTCATCCACCAAGCCAACAGAATCAGTACCAATACAACAGTGACCACGCCCACGGCAAGGCGCCGCAACCCCCTCACGAAGCCCCCCCGGTGAAAGACGACTCTGGCGGTGGTTCAAAACAGAGCTTCAGCGCATCCTGAACACCACGACGCCAGGGCAATTGTTTGATACCGAAGGTCGCGAGTATCTTGCGAGTACTCAGCTCAAGGTTCTGCGGCCGCTGACGCTCATCCTGACCGGGCGGGTAAGTGGCCTCGACCGACTCCACCTCGACATCAATACAGGATTTGGTCGCCTTGACGATGGCTTCAGCAAAAATATGCCAATGGGTCACATCGCTGCCAGCATAGTGGTAGGTTCCCCACAAGGGTGGATCCACGTCGCAGTCAACCTGCTCCAGCATGGCGATAACCACTCGCGCTAAGTCAGCCGCTGCCGTCGGGCACCCGCGCTGGGTGTCCAGGACGCGAATCACATCCTGCTCCTGGGCTTGCTGTATAATGTGGGTCAGGAAATTGGACCGGTCAGCGCCAAACACCCAGGAAGATCGCAGAATCAGATGGCGCTCGCACTGCTCGCGCACGTCCAGCTCTGCCTGTACAAAGGCGCGACCGGCCGCGGTTATCGGCTGTACGACATCCTGTTCGGAGTAGGCAGTCGTTTTGTTACCGTCAAACACCTGTTCGCTCGACACGTGAAGTAGCGCAATACCGGCTTCCTGACAGGCAGCAGCCAATACCGCTACTCCGGTATCCATCTGGTGCGGCCAGCATGAATCAACACAGACCTCAGGTTCCAGATCATTATGAACATAGGCATTGATGACATAGTCGGGCCGGTGCTGCCTCAACAGCGCCGTCACGGCTTCCCTGTCATTCAGATTCAGTTGGTCATCGGGGATCAGCACAGCCTCGATACCCCGGGCCGACACCAACCGACCCATCGCCCGCCCCAACTGACCTTCAGCATCGGTAACCAGTAATTTCACCCGAAAACCGCCTTAAAACGGGATGTCGTCGTCGAAATCGTCGAAATTATTGGCTGGCTGATGACCGGTCTGCGGAGCAGGCTGGCTCGGAGCCGGGGCCGGCGATGGCTTGCCGCCAAAACCGCCCTGTGGCTGTCCGCCGCCGAAGCCGCCGGCGTTTTGTGGTGCATTACCCTGATAACCCGTATTCTGGCCACCCTGGTTAGCGAAACCGCCACCCTGCGAGGCACCCGGGTTGTCACCGCGCCCGCCTATAAATTGCATCTCATTGGCGACGATCTCGGTGCTGTATTTCTCCACACCGTTTTGATCCTGCCATTTGCGGGTTTGCAGCCGCCCTTCGATGTAGACCTGCGAGCCCTTGCGCAAATACGTCGCCGCGTTTTCAGCCATGCGCCCAAAAATCACGATACGATGCCATTCGGTGCTGTCGGACCGGTTGCCCTGCTCGTCGCGCGGGCCCAGCTCGTTGGTAGCTACATTCAGGTTAACTACCTGAGTGCCCGAGGCAGTTGCCCGCACGTCCGGGTCCTGCCCAAGGCGCCCCAGGATAATGACTTTGTTAACTGTTCCGCGTGCCATAGAGTTGCATCCTATTCTGTAAAAGTCGTTTCAGGGCGGACACCCGTGCACCTGCACCCGGAACATGGATGTTCCGGCGAAATCCATGACGGCCACGTCATTGATTTCGGGAGGAAAGCAAAATCACTCTTTTTGCTTTCCATGTTTTGACAAAGGCAGGAAGCCTTTCTCAAAACCTGCCAGTGTTCCCTGCATCAGTCGTTGTTATCTTTGAACCGCTCCGGCGATAAATCAAGGGCTGTATACCAGGAGCCTAATAATCAGTGCAGCGACAAATCCGGGTTCTCGCCACTGGCCTGTTGGCTGGCCGAGCCGGCCGATGGGTCAGCCACGCTCCGGTCCAGCGACCATAGTAACACCATCCACACCAGCATCGCTGCGATGCCGATCATAGCAATACCAACCATTCCCCAGTGCTGATAAGCCCAGCCTCCACAGAGCCCGCCGAGCGCTGCGCCCAGAAACTGGCCGGTTGAAAACACGCCCATGGCCGTGCCCCGTGCATACACGGGTGCGCGGCGGCTAATCAGAGACGGCAGACTGGCCTCTACAAAGTTAAAACCCACGAAAAACAACCAGACCAGTCCGATACTCAGCCAGGCGACTGAACTCAGCCCCAAACCCGCCATCGCCAGGGTGATAAAGGTACCGGCAAGGATCAGAAACACCCGGTGGGCCTTGCGGCGTTCGGCCAGAGCGATCATTGGCACCATCCCCAGAAATGACAATACCATCACCGGTGCATAGACCCAGCCAAGCTGATCACCCAGGATACCCTGTTGCACCAGCACAACCGGCAACCCGACAAACATCATGGTCATTGTCAGGTGCAATACAAACACACCAATATTCAATGGCACCAATTGCCGGTCACGGACTACCCGCCCCAGCTGACTGCCCTGCCAGCGGCGTTCTTCATGCACTTTCGCCGGCGGCGGGGTCGGCAGCCAGTACACAATCACCAGGCCCGCCAACGCCATTAGAGACGTTGCCCAGAACACACCGGACAAGCCAAAGGCACTGGCGATGACCGGGCCGATAATCACCGCCAACACAAAGGAGCCACCAATAATGGCGCCCACGATGGCCATCGCCTTGGTGCGCTCTTCCGGGCGGGTATAGTCAGCCAGCAAAGCCAGAATAACACTGGCAATGGCCCCCGCCCCCTGCAGAGCACGACCGATAACCACACCCAACACATGCTCCGACAGTGCAGCGATTACCGACCCGATGATAAAAATCAGTAACCCGGCGGCAATCACCGGCTTACGACCGAACCGATCCGACAACATCCCCAGCGGAATCTGCAACACCGCCTGGGTAATGCCGTAGATCCCCAGAGCAATACCCAAAAGCACCGTCGTGGCACCCGTCAGGGACTGGCCATACAGGGTCAGTATAGGTAGCACCATAAACAACCCGAGCATGCGCGAGGCATACAGCAGCGCCAGGCCGGTCAGCGCCTTTTTTTCCAAACTGTTAAAAGCCATAAAGTGGCAATGTCCGTAATGTCCCAGGTTCAGTGCCCAGGCTATTTAATTAAGTCTGTTAACGAGTGTCGATCCAAAGTCGCGCATGGTACCAGAATTGGTTCCCGTTATGCTTGCCACATACAGCATTTTTCAGGGGGTCTTAAGTACTCAGTCTAGGTAACCACGGTTGACCAGCGCTGGGTATCGGGTGCAGAACTGATGGGCGTCGAGCCCCATGGATGGGGCTCGCCGAGCTTACAGGGAGGTACTTGCAGCGTCCCATCAGGTCTGTACCCGATGCCCAGCGCGAGTTATAGCCACAGTATCCAAAACAGCCTCCATCGAACTTGGGTTCTGTACGTTTATACAGTAAACTGGATCGCTTGCGTATCTGCTCAGGCTTGCAGCCGCAACCATCATTGCATCAGCCGGAAAAAGAGGAAGGCATGGACAAGATTTCCGTCCAGGGGGCTCGCACCCATAACCTGAAAAACATCGATGTGGACATCCCACGCGATAAACTCGTCGTTATTACCGGCCTATCCGGGTCGGGCAAATCGTCCCTGGCTTTCGATACTCTTTATGCCGAAGGCCAGCGCCGCTACGTCGAATCATTGTCGACTTACGCCCGCCAGTTCCTGTCAATGATGGAAAAGCCCGATGTCGATCACATCGAAGGGCTGTCTCCGGCCATTTCCATTGAGCAGAAGACCACCAGCCACAACCCGCGCTCGACCGTGGGCACCACCACCGAAATTTACGACTACCTGCGCTTGCTGTATGCGCGGGTCGGCGAACCGCGCTGTCCCGAGCACGATGAACCCCTCGAAGCCCAGACCATCAGCCAGATGGTCGACCAGGTACTTGCGTTACCCGAAGGCAGCAAGCTGATGATGCTGGCTCCGATCATCGATGATCGCAAGGGCGAGCACCTGCATGTCTTCAACGAGCTGCGGTCTCAGGGGTTTGTGCGGGTGCGGGTCGATGGCACCGTCATGGATCTCGATGAAGTGCCAGAGCTTGATAAAAAGCGCAAACACAGTATCGAAGCCGTGGTTGACCGCTTTAAAGTGCGAGACGACCTGAAACTGCGCCTGGCCGAGTCCTTCGAGACCTGCCTGACGCTCTCTGGCGGCATCGTGAAAATGGTCTACATGGATGGCGACGGGCCAGACATGCTGTTTTCCAACCGCTTTGCCTGCCCGGTCTGCGGCTACTCGATCACCGAACTTGAACCGCGCATGTTCTCGTTCAACAACCCGGCCGGTGCCTGTGAGCAGTGCGATGGTCTGGGCATGAAACAATATTTCGACGGTGGCAAGGTGGTGCGCGATGCCGCCCTGTCGCTGGCCGAAGGAGCGATTCCGGGTTGGGACCGGCGCTCGGTTTACTATTTCAGTCAGTTGCAGTCACTGGGCGAGCATTACGGCGTCGACATCGACCAGCCATTCAAAGACCTGCCCAAACGCTTTCAGCGCTATGTACTGGACGGCACCGGCAAAACCGAAATCGAATTTTCCTACGTCAACAGTCGTGGCGCCACCTACTCTCGCAGCCACGCCTTCGAAGGCGTGATGCCCAATATGGAGCGCCGCTACCGGGAAACCGACAGTCAGATGGTGCGTGAGGAACTGTCCAAATTCCTCACCGAGCAAGACTGCCCAGGCTGCCATGGCAGCCGTCTGAAACAAAGTGCGCGCCATGTATTCGTCAAGGGCATTAACCTGCCCGAAGTGACCCATATGGCCATTGGTGACTCCCTCACCTACTTCAAAGAACTGACACTGACCGGATCACGCGCCCAGATCGCTGACAAGATTTTGCGCGAGATTGTTCAGCGCATGACCTTTCTGGTCAATGTCGGGCTCGATTACCTGACCCTCGACCGCAGCGCCGACACACTCTCGGGTGGTGAAACCCAACGCATTCGACTGGCCAGCCAGATCGGCGCCGGTCTGGTTGGCGTGATGTACATTCTGGATGAACCCTCCATCGGTCTGCACCAGCGCGACAACGATCGGCTGCTGGAAACCCTGACCAACCTGCGCGACATGGGCAACACGGTGCTGGTGGTCGAGCACGATGAAGACGCCATTCGCGCCGCCGATTTTGTACTCGACATCGGCCCCGGCGCCGGCATTCACGGCGGGCATATCGTCGCCTCGGGCACCCCCGCCGACATCATGGCCACCCCGGACTCCCTGACCGGCCAGTACCTCAGTGGCAAACAGCGCATAGAAGTACCGACAAAGCTGACTCCAATGGATCCGAAGAAGCTATTGACCATCAGCGGCGCGCGCGGCAATAACCTCAACGACGTGACGCTGAACCTGCCCGTCGGGCTCTTTACCTGCGTCACCGGGGTTTCCGGTTCCGGCAAATCAACACTGATCAACCAGACCTTGCACCCGCTGGCCGCTACCGTATTGAACAAAGCCACGACTCTGACACCGGCCGCGCACGACAGCATCAGCGGACTGGACCATTTCGACAAGGCGGTCGATATCGACCAGAGCCCTATTGGCCGTACTCCGCGCTCAAACCCCGCGACGTACACCGGCATTTTTACCGCCATCCGCGAGTTGTTTGCCGGGACCCAGGAAGCGCGTTCGCGCGGTTATCAGCCGGGCCGGTTCAGCTTTAACGTCAAGGGTGGTCGCTGCGAGGCTTGCCAGGGCGATGGCCTGATCAAGGTGGAAATGCACTTCCTGGCCGACATCTACGTGCCCTGCGATGTCTGCACCGGCAAGCGTTATAACCGGGAAACGCTCGATGTCCGCTATAAAGGCAAGAACATTCACGAAGTGCTGGAAATGACCATTGAAGAGGGCCGGGCTTTCTTCGACGCCATTCCAGCCCTGTCACGCAAGTTACAAACATTGATTGATGTCGGCCTGACCTACGTCAAACTGGGGCAAAGCGCGACTACCCTCTCGGGCGGTGAAGCCCAGCGGGTTAAGCTGGCGCGGGAACTGTCGAAACGCGACACCGGTAATACGCTGTACATTCTCGATGAACCGACCACCGGCCTGCACTTTCACGACATCAAGCAACTGCTGGCGGTGCTGCACCGGCTGCGTGACCACGGCAACACCGTGGTAGTGATCGAACACAACCTGGATGTGATCAAAACGGCTGACTGGATCATCGATTTGGGGCCGGAAGGCGGTAGCCGTGGCGGATACATCATCGCCGAAGGCACGCCAAAAGACGTCGCCAACAACAAGGCGTCAGCGACCGGTAAATACCTGAAGCCGCTGCTGAAAGCCGGGGCGAAAGCCCTGGAAAACGCCTAAAAAAGTACCCCGTTAGCGGGGTTCTTGTTGCTTGGCCTTATTCCAGAACGCATCCAGGCTGTCGAGACTGTGCGCAGACCAGTCGCCACCACCAGCCTGTACCTGCTGCTCGACCTGACTGAACCGGGCTTCAAATTTTCGAGCGGCTTTGCGCAACGCCTGTTCAGGGTCAACATTCAGATGTCGGGACAGATTAGCGATCACGAATAGCAAATCGCCAAGCTCTTCTTCTGTATGGCCAGCATCACCCGAAGCAGCAGCGTCACGCAACTCAGCCAGTTCTTCATCAACTTTATCGAACACGCCACTAACATCAGGCCAGTCGAACCCGACCCGGGCAGCCCGCTTCTGCAGCTTGCGGGCGCGCAGCAAGCCAGGCAATGAACGGGGCACATCGTCCAGCAGTGATACAGCACGGCCACTGCTTTGTTTCTCAACGTCTTTTAACTGATCCCACTGACCATTGACTGTACCGGCATCGGTTTGTTGGTTGGGGTCAATCTGGCTTTCAAGCGTGCCGGCAGGAAAGACATGGGGATGGCGACTGATCAGTTTGGCAACCAGATCGTGAATCACGTCATCGAGATCAAAGCGCTGTTCTTCGGAAGCGATCTGGGCATAAAAAACAACCTGAAACACCAAGTCTCCCAGCTCCTCGCGCAGGTGCTGATAATCGCCTCGCTCGATAGTGTCAATTACCTCATACACCTCTTCCAGGGTATGAGGCACAATCGACTCGAAGGTCTGTTCCAAGTCCCACGGACACCCCGTACCCGGCGTGCGCAATCGCTGCATCAGCGTTTTGAGATCGTGATAATCGTATCGTTGAGTCAAATTAGCCTGCCTGTTCCTTTCTAAAGTTTCGGAATTGGCCTATGAGACAAGCCGCGGGTACCGGGCGCGGACCAAACGCACTCAAGGCCTCCAAACTCCGAATTATAAATTCCCGCCGGCCACTAGTGCTTAACGCGCGGCATTACCCGCCGAACGTCGGCCACGTTGGCGATTTTAGACAACTGGGCCATCACCTTGCCCAGGGAATCGATGTCTTCGATCTCCACCGTCAGCCGCATGTCGGCCTGACTTTCGTCTTTATTCGACAGAGTGTTAACCGACGTCACGTTAATATTGCTGTTGGCCATGATCATCATGATGTCGCGCAGCAGGCCGGTGCGGTCGTAAGCCAGAATGTTCAGTTCGACTGGGTAGGTGCGACGAGTCTCGCCGCCCCAGCTCACTTCAATAATGCGCTCGGGTTCCCGGTCTTTCATTTGCAGCAGATTCACGCAATCCTGCCGGTGGATCGAGACGCCCCGCCCCAGGGTGATGAAACCCACCACCGGGTCGCCGGGTACCGGCTTACAGCAGTTCGCAATTTGCGTCATCATGTTGCCGACGCCGTGGATGACCAGGTCGCCACTGGGTTTCAGCTCACTGGCTGTCGACAGCTGGATCTCATCCGGACGCTGCGGGTTGACCATGGCTTCGGCCGAATGAACCACCTGCATCAGGCGCAAATCACCGGCACCCAGCGCCGCGTACATATCATCGGCCATCTGGAAGTTGACCCTTCTGGCCAACTCGTCCATATCCAGCTTGGGCAGGTTGAAGCGCTGCAGTTCGCGCATCAGCATCGCCTTGCCTTCGCGCAGGTTTTCAGTGCGGTCGAGCGACTTGAACCAGTGCCGGATCTTGGCCCGGGCACGCGAGCTGTGCACGTAGCCGAGGTCTGGATTCAGCCAGTCGCGGCTCGGCGCCGGGTCGCGGCCCGTCAATACCGACACCTGGTCGCCAATCTTGAGTCGATGCGTCAGCGGCACAATGCGACCATTCACCTTGGCCCCCCGACAACGGTTGCCGACGTCGGTGTGAATCTTGTAGGCGAAATCGATGGGTGTGGCGCCCTTCACCAGATCGATTACATGGCCCTCGGGGGTCAGTACATAGATGCGGTCGGTGGCGACATCGGCGCCCCACTCTTCCACCATCTCCTGGATGTCGCCGAGCTCGTCGTGCCATTCCAGCACCTGGCGCAACCAGTTAACCTTCTCTTCGTAACCGCGCGAATGGGCCTTGCCCTTGGCATCGGTGCCCTTGTAAACCCAGTGCGCACAGATGCCCAGTTCGGCATCGTCGTGCATCTCGTGGGTACGAATCTGAACCTCCACCACCTTGCCTTCCGGCCCAATGACGGCAGTGTGCAGAGAGCGATAGCCGTTGGACTTGGGCGAGGCGATGTAATCGTCAAATTCGCGGGGGATGTGGCGCCACAGCGAGTGCACAATGCCCAGTACGGTGTAGCAATCGCGCACATCCGGCACCAGCACGCGAAAGGCCCGAATATCGTACACCTGGCTGAAGCTGATGTTCTTGCGCTTCATTTTGCGCCAGATCGAATAGATATGTTTGGCCCGGCCCTGAATTTCGGCCTTGATGGCAGCCTTTCCGACCTCTTCCTGAAGAATGTTCTGAACATTCTCGATGTAACGCTGCCGGTCCAGACGCTTCTCATCGAGCAGCTTGGCGATTTTCTTGTAGTCCAGGGGTTCGATGTACCGGAAAGACAGGTCTTCGAGCTCCCATTTCAGGTGACCAACCCCCAAGCGATGCGCCAGTGGTGCATAAATATCGAAGACTTCACGCGCCACCTTGTAGCGACGCTGGGCGGGCGCGTTCTTCACTGCCCGGATGGCACAGGTCCGCTCGGCGAGCTTGATCAGGGCAACGCGAACGTCGTCAATCATCGCGACCAGCATTTTGCGCACCGCTTCGCCCTGAGTTTCATGCTGCCCAAGCACGGCACGGCGCGTCGACTTATGCTTGGTGTGGATGGCCGCCATGCGCAAGACGCCTTCGATCAACATGGCTACCTGCGGACCAAATTGGTCACGCACGGTATCCAACGGCAGCTCCTCTTCACGCACCGTGCGATACAGGATGGCGGCGATGATGGCATCCTGATCCAAATTCAGTTCTGACAGGATCTCGGCCATTTCCAGGCCCGTACGATAGGCCGACTCACCTTCTCCCCAATGGTTCTTGGGAGTTTCGGCTTCTTCTTCGGCCACTCTGGCGATGCGACAGGCCCGCAGCAGTTCTTCCCGGTCAAGCAAGGGATTTTGCTGTTCGACACGGACCAGCCAGGACTCCAGGTCCACCGTTCCGTCACTGAACACGGGTTGATCTTCGCGTACCTTAACCATCAGCTACTCATGTGTTGTTCAAATCGTCACATAGCCAGGCTATGCACAGACGTCCTCTCGAGGAGTGCCTCCCAGAAACCGGGCGCACCTTAGCCATTGAACCCTCCCGGCGCAAGGACCTTTTGCCAGGGACCCTTCGCCTTAGCCAGTTTCGGGCCAGTTCAATCTTTGCCAGAGAAAACGCCGGTCGAAAGGTACCGGTCACCCCGGTCACAGATAATGGCTACGATGACCGCATTCTCAAGCTGCGCACTGAGGCGCAGGGCACCAGCCACTGAGCCACCGGACGACACACCGGCAAAAATACCTTCTTCGGCCGCCAGGCGACGCATCGCCACTTCTGCCTCGTGTTGATTGATATCCAACACCTGATCTACCCGGCTGGCCTCATAGATTTTGGGCAGGTAAGCCTCTGGCCAGCGACGAATACCGGGTATCTGGGAGCCTTCATCGGGTTGCAGCCCAACGATTTGAACAGCCGGGCTCTGCTCCTTGAGATAACGAGAAACGCCCATAATGGTGCCAGTTGTGCCCATGGATGAGACAAAATGGGTCACCTGGCCCTGCGTATCGCGCCAGATCTCCGGCCCGGTGCTTTCATAGTGGGCACGAGGGTTATCCGGATTGGCAAATTGATCGAGCACCCGACCCTTGCCTTCGGCCTGCATTTGCAGCGCCAAATCGCGCGCGTATTCCATGCCCTGCTCCTGGGTTACGCTGATGATTTCGGCCCCATAGGCACGCATGCTGGCACGACGCTCCTCACTGAGGTTTGCCGGCATGATCAGAATCATCTTGTAGCCCTTGATCGCGGCCGCCATGGCCAGGGCAATGCCGGTGTTTCCGCTGGTGGCTTCAATCAGCGTATCACCGGGCTTGATGTCACCCCGCTCTTCGGCATGCTGGATCATGCTGATCGCCGGCCGATCCTTGACCGAGCCAGCCGGGTTATTGCCTTCCAGTTTGAGCAGGATGGTGTTGGTTGTCTCGCCCGCCATGCGCTGCAGACGAACCAGTGGCGTGTTGCCGACAAAATCTTCAATCGTCGGATATGAGGGCATTACCTGCCTCCTAGCAAAAAAGTGCGGCTATGATACTGCGTTCAGGCGCCGGTGCGTAATAGCGCCTGCTTTTAACCAGCAACGTCAGCGCTATATAGCGGCTATTAAGACACCGTAAATTGCGCGTCAGACGCGCTCTGACAGGGGGTTTCAATTGACCGCCTGCAATGGGCCGATTACAGTTCCTTTACTACAAAGACAGGCAGTCACATGATTTCCACGGGTATTCAAAACCGTATCCTCTTTATCGCTCTGGCGCCGGTACTGGTCTTTGGCATAGCCTTTACCGCCTGGTTTACGAAAAACGATATGGACCAGCAAACCAACGCCTTCCATAACCGGACTGAAACAGCGGTCAACCGGCTGTCAGACGCGTTGTCGCTGCCACTGCAGGAAGGCCGCACCGAACTGGTTCATGCCCTGCTGCGCCGTGCCCTGAACGAGCGCGATGCCCGCGCCGTGCGCCTTTTTGACCCCTTCGGCAGCGAGTGGCTGGAATCCGGCCCGACCATGCGCGGCCCGGCTTACCCCTATTCCATTCAGGACACCAATCGCCTGACCCGTTACCGCACTCAGTCGACATTGCGCTACCTGATTCCCGTGTACCCGCCAGCCGACCTGCAATTGCGCATGAGCACCTCAGCCCCGACCGGCTGGCTGGAAATAGAGTTCGACTACGCCAACACCCAGGTTGCCCACTATCGGACCTTGCTGATCAACCTGATGATCCTGACTCTGGGCCTGGTCGCAGTGTCCGGCCTCGCCGTTTGGCTCAGCCGCGAAATCAGCCGCCCGGTACGCAACATGATTGCCACTGTAGACGCGATTCGCGAGGGCAACCTGGATGCCCGGGTCGATCTGAAAGCCAATGGCGAGCTGCATGATCTGGAAGTGGGCATTAACTCCATGGCGGAAACCCTGCGTGATGCCTACGAGGAAATGCAAAACAGTGTCGAACAAGCCACCGAAGATTTGCGCGAGACCCTGGAAACCATTGAAATCCAGAACATTGAGTTGGACATGGCCCGGCGCGAAGCGCAACAGGCCAACCAGGTAAAAACCGAGTTTCTGGCCAACATGAGCCACGAAATTCGCACACCGCTCAATGGCATCATTGGCTTTGCCCGCCTGCTGGCCAAGTCCAACCTGACGCGCAAACAAGAAGACTACATTTCGACCATTCTGTCGTCCTCTCAGGGGTTGCTGACCATCATCAATGACGTACTCGATTTCTGTAAGATCGAAGCGGGCAAGCTGATGCTCGACAACCGCAGTATGAACCTGCGCGAGACGATCGAGGATGTACTGGTGATGCTGGCGCCGGCATCCCAGGCCAAGCAGCTCGAAGTGGTCAGCCTGTATTACTCCGATGTGCCCGAACAGCTGATCACCGACCCGCTGCGGCTCAAACAGGTGCTGACCAACCTGGTTAACAACGCCATCAAATTCACGCCCAAAGGCAGCATTGTGGTGCGTACCATGATCGAGCAGGCGCAGGGCAATAAACTGATGGTCCGGATCAGTGTGACCGACACCGGTATTGGCTTGTCCAAAGCCGAGCAGAAAGCCCTGTTTCATGCCTTCACCCAGGCCGACTCGTCAACCGCCCGTGAGTTTGGTGGTACTGGCCTCGGCCTGGTCATTTCCAAGCGGCTGGTAGAACAAATGGGCGGTGATATCGGCCTCGAAAGCCAGAAAGATGAAGGCTCTACCTTCTGGTTCAACATCAAGGCAGAAGTGGCTCCGGCCATTCAACAGCCGCCCAAACTGACCGATCTCAGCGGCTTCACGCTGGCCGTTGTTGAACCGCGTGAAATGTCGCAACTGGCACTGCGCCACCAGGCGGAGCAATGGGGCATGGAATGCCTGGTCATGAACCAGCTCGACGAATTGCACCAGCACCTAAAACAACCGGATACGGTCCGTCCTGACATGGCACTGGTGGATGTCAGTGGCTTTGGCAACGACGATTCCCTCTACCGGCAAATCCTGCACATTGAACGGGAACTGCACTGTCCGACGCTGGTGCTGGCTACTACGCGCGATGAAGACATCAGCTACAAGCTGCTGGAGCAGGGCGCCAAGCATTACCTGTCGACACCGGTGCGCTACAGTCAGCTTTACCAGACGCTGGTGACCATGTTACGTCCGGAAAAAGCCGGGCAAGTCGACGAGAACTCCTCCCTGGCGCTGGGTCTGGTGCGCTCCACAGTCCGGGTATTGGCAGTGGATGACAACCCCGCCAACCTGAAACTGATCATTACGCTGCTGGAGAGCATCGGGGTTCAGGTCGACGGTGCACGCAATGGCGAAGACGCCGTGAAAGCCGTCCAGAGTGCCCAGTATGACCTGATCTTCATGGACATTCAGATGCCGGGCATGGACGGTAAACAGGCCACGCGCCGAATCCGCCAGATGGAACCCGCCCAGGCTCGCGTACCGATCATCGCGCTGACAGCGCACGCCCTGGCCGAAGAGCGGCAAAGCATGCTCGACAGCGGCATGGACGACTACCTGACCAAGCCGGTTGATGAAGACCAGCTGCACCGAACCTTATTCAAATGGACGGGCACTGCGCTGAGCTATGAAGATACGCCATCCGTCGCGTCACCGGCCGACACCGAAGCGCCTGCATCGCTCGATATGGAAGCGCTGCATGGTTTGCCCGTGGTCGACTTTGTCTCAGGCCTGGAAAAAGCCAGTGGCAAGCTGGGCCTGGCACGCGATATGTTCGCCATGCTTATGGACAGCCTGGAGAAAGATCAGAGACGCATGAACGCCCTCTATCAGCAAGGCGACTACAAAGCCCTGCTGGAAGATGTTCACCGTCTGCACGGCGCCACTCACTATTGCGGTGTACCCCGCATTCAGATGACCGCCATGTACACCGAGTCACTGCTTAAACAAGGGCACTACGCCATTCTGGAAGACGCGCTGTTTTTGCTGAACGAAGAAATCAATGAATTGCAGCACTGGTCAAGCGATCACGACTGGGAAAAGGTACTGGATCAGGCGGTGAAGGTATACGCCTATCAAATGCAGCAGAAATCGGGCAAACGCCAGCCCAGCTGACCTCCTCAGGCAATCACGGCAAAAGCCACCACGTAATCGTGTTCATCGGCCAGGCTGATATGAACCCGCACTGCGCCTAGTGCCTGTTGCTTTGCCAGTGCCACCCCGTGTAACTGAGCCCTCGGTGCGCCCAGCTCGTCTGGCAGTATCTCTATGCCCTGAAACGTAACGCCCTGGGCTATGCCGGTACCCAATGCTTTGGCAATGGCCTCTTTTCCGGCAAAGCGATTGGCCAGAAACTTCACCGGTGCACCCCGTCGCTGGTACTCTTCCTGTTCGGAGCTGGTCAGTATGCGTCGCAGAAAACGCTCGCCCTGCTGGGCAAGCACCTGTTCAATACGCTGAATATTGACGATGTCGGTCCCGATGTTCACACACTGAGTCTCTTTAGTGGCAGGTTGCAACCCTCAGCATACCCAGTTTTTACTGTGCCAGGAACGGCCTTCGAGCACATGTTGAATGCGGCTGGCATTTATTTCACGTGCCACCGACAAGGCAGAACCGGGTTGCCAGTTATTGTCGGCAATGGCCTGAATCAGACGTCCCGGCAAGGCATCATTCCGGATGCCGTGGCAAAACCCCCGAGCCGGATCAAAGCGATAGTAACCACCTGGCTCTATCCAGTCACCGGTGTCCATGGTCTGACGATAATCCAGCCCAAATCCTATCGCTTCAAGCAAGCGTCGCTCGAAATAGCGCAGCGCAGGCGCTTGTTGCGCGGGTTCAGCCAGCAGCAGGAGCGTACTGGCATAGACACCGAAAAACGCCTCGTCGGCCTGAAATCGGGGCACCAGTCGTATACAGAGCTCATTGATGTACAACCCCTGGACCAGAGCGGCGCCCTGATGCACGGGTGCTGCCCCCTGATATCGCCAATCGCTCAGTTGCTTCAACTCAGCAGTGCCGTGGGTTCGAACCAGACAGGGGCAAAATAGAGCAGGACGCGAGCCTCGGCCGACCACCGTGAAACGCCCCTGGTTTGGGGTAAGCAGCTCCAGTAACCAGTGAGATTCGCGAAACGGACGGGCATGCAGCACGTAGGCGGGCTGATCTGGCGCACGCCGACCGGTCATGGTTCGTTAAAGTAGCCCAGGCTTTTCAATGCGCGTTCGTCATCGGCCCAGCCACCCTTCACTTTAACCCAGAGGTTCAACATGACCTTGGCGTCGAACAGTTGCTCCATGTCCATTCGGGCATCCTGACCAACCTTCTTGATGCGACTGCCTTTGTCACCAATAACAATCTTCTTCTGCCCCTGGCGTTCCACCAGAATCAGGCCGTGAATGTGCAGCACCCGATCTTCAAACTTGAACTGTTCGATTTCAACCGCCATTGAATAAGGCAATTCGGCACCGAGCTGACGCATCAGTTTTTCCCGAATCATCTCGGCCGCCATAAAACGCTCGGTCCGGTCGGTGATCTGGTCTTCAGGAAAATAAAACAAACTCTTGGGCAAACGCTTCGCGATCTGCTCAACCAGGGCTTCGAGGTTATTACCCCTCAGCGCCGACAAAGGAACGACCTCGGCAAAATCGAACTGCTCAGCCAGTCGCTGCATGTGAGGCAACAGGCTCTGTTTGTCTTCAAGGTGATCCACCTTGTTGATCGCCAGAATAACCGGTGCCTTGTTGGCCTTGAGCTTATCGAGTACCCACTGATCTTCGTCCGTCCAGACGGTGCGGTCGACGACCAATACGATCACATCGACATCAGCCAGAGCAGAATCGGCGGCCCGGTTCATATAGCGATTGATGGCCTTTTCTTCGCCGCGGTGCATCCCCGGTGTATCGACGAAGATCATCTGCACATCGCCTTCACTGTGAATCCCCATGACCCGGTGACGCGTGGTTTGAGGCTTGCGCGAGGTAATGGACACTTTCTGGCCCAGAACATGGTTCATCAGCGTGGACTTACCCACGTTCGGCCGACCCACAATGGCTACAAAGCCACAACGGGTATTTAATTCGTAGGGTTCGTTCACTTGGCATGCTCTCCGAGCGCTTTGAGGGCCGCGCGTGCGGCTTCCTGCTCCGCAATACGACGACTGTTTCCGGCACCGACGGTCGGCTGTTCCAGACCCTCGACTTCACAATCAACGGTAAAGGTCTGATCGTGTGCCTCGCCGCTCACTTCCCGCACGCTGTACTGCGGCAAGGGGGCTTTTCGGGATTGCAAAAACTCCTGCAAGCGGGTCTTGGAATCCTTGATGTTGTCGCTCAGGTTCAGCTCCTGCAACCGTTGCTCGAACCACTGAACGATGACGCTCTGTGCCGCGTCCAGTGATTGATCCAGACTGATGGCACCGATGATGGCTTCAATCGCGTCGGCAAGAATACTATCGCGCCGGAAGCCACCGCTTTTCAACTCGCCGCTGCCCAACCGCAAACACTCGCCGAGTTCGAATTCTCGGCCCAGTTCAGCCAGCGTTTCTCCTTTTACCAGGTGCGCCCTTAATCGGGAAAGCTGGCCTTCGCGCGCCTTGGGGAAGCGATCATACAACTGCTGGGCAATGGTGCAGTTGAGAATGGCATCCCCCAGAAACTCGAGTCGCTCGTTATTCTTTCGAGAGAAACTGCGATGCGTCAGCGCCTGTTGCAACAGCGCCACGTCTTTAAACTGATAACCCAGCCGCTGGCTGAGTCGTTCAATCATTAATGACACCGGTTAGAGTCCGTATTCTTCATAAAACGTCAGCACGACATCAATGTTGGCGAAGATGTGCACCCTTTTTTCATAGTCGAGGGTGACTTTGGGCTCATTGGAGCGCAAATCGAACGTCAGATCTTTGCGCAGATCGAGCTCAATATTATTAATGCTCAGGTTTTTCGACATCCGGTCTCTGAACTCGGATTCAAGCGCCTGGTCACCGTTTAACTCCTGGGCGGTACGACTGATCATCTGGTCGATGGTGAACTGATCATAGTAAGGGCCGGATAGTTTGATGATCAGAGTGCCGAAAAAAATGACCATAAACAGCAAGATGGCCATTGAAAGAATCGTCATGCCCTGCTCGCGTTTCGGAGTCCGCATTGTCATTCATCCTGTTATGGGGCAATGCCGTGTGCATTGCCGGTCTTATGGGGCAGGTTGGAACACCGGTTCACGGCTTGCCACTGCTTCGGGGTAAACTCGCGCAGTCTGGTGACTTAGTCAATAGCGCCGACGCGTGAGAAGGCCGGATACCAGCCCTTCCAGGTCATCCAGACGGCCACGGCTTCACCGAGTATCGCGTTTTCGTCCACAAACCCCCAGGCATTATTGCCCTGGTTATTATAGTCGCTTTGCTCCAGACGACGCTGCCCTTCCCAGTACCGGGAATCGTGACTGGCGTCACGGTTATCACCCATCACAAAGTAATGCCCTTCCGGCACCACTACGCCTTCGGCGGGCACCCACTCGTGCGGATGCCGGCTTGGACCCGCCTGATTCTGATAGATAAAGTGCTCTACATCGCCCAATTGTTCGCTGTACAGCGTATAGCGGCCTTCGTTGTCAGCGGTACGCTGTTCAAAGGCAAAATCAATGGCTTCGCCATTGATACTGAGCTGACGGCGACCGTAATCGTATTGAATCAGGTCTCCCGGCAAGCCAACGACACGTTTGATGAAGTTCTTGCTGGGTTCATGCGGAGGCCGAAAGACAATGACATCACCACGCTCGGGCTGGCTTACCGGAATGACCACGTCATTGGTCACGGGCATGCGCAGGCCGTAAGTGAAGCGGTTCACAATGATGAAGTCACCAATTTCCAGTGTCGGCTTCATCGATCCCGAGGGAATTTGAAACGGTTCGAACAAAAAGCTGCGCAGCACGAACACAATGAGCAACACGGGGAAGAAGGAACGGCTGTTTTCTATCAGCCCCGGCTCTACATTCAAGTCCTCACGAACGGTTTTGAAATCCGCCATGGACTGTTCAGCTGCAGCCAGAACCTTGCGACGGTAAGCCCGCAACAGCAGGATATCGGCCAGATACACCAGTCCGGTAACCAGCGTGGCTACTGCCAGCAACAACGCAAAATCGAAGCTCTGCTGAATGGTCTGCCAGATCAACGCCAACAGCAGAGCCAGCAGTGCGTAACCCAGCCCCCGCTCCAGTAAGTTGGGGGCAAACAGTGCCTCCAGCTGCTCCCGGCTCCAGTCACTCTGGTCAACCGCGACAGCCAGGCATCGCCGCTGCCGGATAAAGATCGCCGCTGCCAGTACCACCGTCATGACCAGGCTGGCCCAAAAAAGCACAATCACGTTCATTCCATACTGTCCTTATGCAAAACACTGGCACGAAGGGCCAGGCGGGCCTTGCAGTCCCATGCGCAAAGTTCTGTCACTCTTCCCTGTACCAGCGAGCCCGGAGTTTCGATGTAAAACCCTGAAATAGCGGTGCTATTCCGGCGGCACTCCGCCTTACTCTAACTTGCTGGCGTCGTTCTTTAGTGACAGTACTGCACGAATGGGACCACTGGGGGCCGGTCAACTATCCACTTTCAAAATCGCCAGGAAGGCATCCTGCGGGATCGATACCGAGCCGACCTGTTTCATTCGCTTTTTGCCTTCTTTCTGGCGTTGCAACAATTTCTTCTTGCGGCTGACGTCGCCGCCGTAACATTTTGCGGTAACGTTTTTGCGCAGGGCTTTCACCGTGGTACGCGCAACGACCTGGTTGCCAATGGCTGCCTGTACCGCCACATCAAACATCTGACGGGGAATAAGCTCTTTCATCTTTTCACACAGCGAACGACCGCGGCGTTGCACGTGATCGCGGTGCATGATGACCGCCAGGGCGTCCACCCGGTCGCCGTTGACCAGCACGTCGAGACGCGTCAGTTCCGAGGCTTCAAAGCGGTCGAAGGCGAAATCGAGCGAGGCAAATCCACGACTGACCGATTTGAGCCGATCAAAGAAATCCATCACGATTTCAGCCATCGGCAAATCGTATTCCAGCGATACCTGCCCGCCCAGAAACTGCATGTCACGCTGCACACCCCGTTTTTCAACACAAAGGGTAATCACGTTGCCGACATGCTCCTGAGGCACCAGAATCGACGCCCTGACAATGGGCTCCCGGAATTCCTCAATGTTGTTAACGGCGGGCAGTTTCGATGGGTTATCGACAAAAATAACCTCGCCGTCTGTTTTCAGTATCTCGTACACCACCGTCGGCGCCGTGATGATCAGGTCCAGATCGTATTCGCGCTCCAACCGTTCCTGGATGATTTCCATGTGCAACATGCCGAGGAAACCACAGCGAAAACCAAAGCCCAGTGCATCAGAGCTTTCCGGCTCATAGAACAGACTGGCGTCGTTCAGGCTGAGTTTTTCAAGGGCGGTGCGAAAGTCTTCGTAATCGTCGGCAGAGACCGGAAACAGGCCGGCATAGACCTGCGGCTTGCTCTTCTTGAAGCCGGGTACGGCGGCGACGTTGGGGGTACTCGACAGAGTTATGGTATCGCCAACTGGTGCGCCGCGAATCTCCTTGATGGAGGCGCAGATAAACCCGACTTCACCTGCTCTAAGCCGGTTCTTTTCAGCCATCTTCGGCGTAAAGATACCCAGCTTGTCGACCACATGTACGCGACCGGTGCTCTTGATAATGATCTTGTCGCCTTTGTTCAGGGTGCCGTGGCGAACGCGAACCAGAGAAACCACCCCCAGGTAGTTATCAAACCAGGAATCGATAATCAACGCCTGCAAGTCGCCCTCGAGCTCGCCCACCGGCGGTGGTATGCGTTCGATCAGTTGCTCGAGCACGTCTTCGATGCCCAGGCCACTCTTTGCCGAGGCATGCACTGCATCGTGTGCGTCGATGCCGATGATCTCTTCAATTTCCTGGGCGACACGGTCGGGCTCTGCCTGGGGCAGGTCCATCTTGTTCAACACCGGTACCACCTCAAGGCCCTGCTCAATGGCGGTATAGCAGTTGGCGACAGACTGGGCTTCAACTCCCTGGGCAGCGTCGACGACCAACAGAGCCCCTTCACAGGCAAACAGCGAGCGCGAGACTTCATAGGCGAAGTCGACGTGCCCCGGCGTATCGATGAAATTCAACTGGTAGACTTTGCCATCGCGAGCCTTATAGTCGAGGGTCACGCTCTGTGCCTTGATGGTAATGCCCCGCTCACGCTCCAGATCCATGGAATCCAGCACCTGCTCGGCCATCTCACGCTCGGTCAGGCCGCCACACACCTGAATAAAACGGTCTGCCAATGTGGATTTGCCATGGTCAATATGGGCGATGATGGAGAAGTTACGGATGTGGGAGAGATCACTGCTCACAGAAGCAAATACTCAGCTTAAAAATGGGGTCGCGAGTTTAAACCATTTGACCTGTGAACACCATGACAGCCCCGGCCGAAAGCGACCGGCCGGGGCTTTGATTCACTCGGTGGGAATCGCCAGGTAGACGATGTTGGTGCCGCGCAGAATGCGGACCGCTACTGCCCCATTCTGCGGCAATTCACGCACAATACGGTCGAAGTCTTCTTTATCGCGAACAAAGCCCCCCCCCATCATGGTGATGACATCACCGGATTGCAGCCCCGCTTCCTGAGCAGGCCCGGCCAGCACTTCTTCCACCAAGACACCATCACGGTCGCCCGCATCCACCACCAGGATGTTCAGCGAATTGTCTGAACTCGGCTCCGGAGGCGCTGCCTGGGCCGCTACGCGGGTCTCATCGAGTATTCCGATGGTGACATCAAGGGTTTCACGCTCTCCATTACGCAGCACAACAACCTCAACCGAGCTTTCGGGCATAACCTGACCCACCAGGGGTGGCAGATCGGAATAGCGACGCACCGGTTTACCGTCGAACTCGAGAATGATGTCATCGGCTCGAATACCGCCCTGCTCGGCCGGGCTGCCTTCAAATACCCGGGCAATCAACGCCCCTTCGGCACGATCCAGACCCATTGACCGGGCCAGCTCAAGGTTCTCGTTAAACGGAGGGTACATTTCGACGCCCAGCCACCCGCGCTGAACCTCACCATTGTCTCTCAACTGGTCGGCAATGTTCATGGCGATATCAATCGGGATGGCAAAGGAAACGCCCATGAATCCCCCTGAGCGGGTATAGATCTGGGAATTGATACCAACCACTTCGCCATCCAGGTTAAACAAGGGACCGCCGGAGTTACCCGGGTTGATGGCAACATCGGTCTGAATAAAAGGCACGTAGCGGTCCGACCCACCGAGTGCTCGCCCCTTGGCACTGACGATACCGGCAGTAACCGAATATTCGAAGTTGAACGGCGATCCGATGGCCAGCACCCATTCGCCTACTTTAAGGTCCTCGCTGCTACCAATGGTCACCGCGTGCAGGTCTTCCGCGTCAACTTTCAGCAGCGCCACATCACTTTGCGGGTCGGTGCCAATCACCTCAGCCGCGTAAGAGGTGCCATTGGTCAGCATCACCCGAACGTCGTCGGCCCCGTCAATGACGTGGTTGTTGGTCAGAATGTAACCATCTTCAGAGAGAATAAACCCCGAGCCGAGCCCCTCTCTTGGCGTTGGGCTGGGCCGCTGGAAATCGAAATTCGGTGGCAACTGATCGCCAAAGAAATAGCGGAAAAACTCCGGCACCTGCTGGTTGCTGTCCGGCTGGGCAGACCGTTCAGCCGGTGCGGTTGAGGTGGTGATTTTTACCACTGACGGTGAATGCTCTTCCACCAGTTCAGTAAAATCGGGTAAGCCTTCAGCGATGGCCTGGCTGGCCAAAAACAAAACGCCCACGACTGCGGTAACAATGGATGTCCGTTGAAACATGAATGAGTACTCCACTCAGCTTTGAGTTGAACTGGGATGTTAGGCCTAAGTGTGTCTTATCAAAGCGCCCGGGGTGTTCGTTTTACATGCCATTTACGCCTTGTGAGTCAGTGCGCTGAAGCCTCTAGCTGGCTTCCCGGGCGAATACGTCACCCGCCGGCTCTTCAATCGACAAAATGCGAGGCTGTGCGGTCTCGCCCGGATGGGCAAAGCGCCAGCGGGTGATGACCACCGCGACGGCACCGGCAAGTAAGGCCGTCACCAGCTGTACCGGTTCAGCCAGAGACAGTCGAGTAGTCACCCACAGCGCCAGGAAAGCGGGCAATAGTGGCCACAGATACATCCAGACAGCAGCCTGCGAGAGGGCATCTTCCGGTATGCCCAGGCGAACGACATCGCCCGGGCGCAACGCCCGAGTCGCCAGGGTGTTGGCGCTGTCGATAAAGAAATGATTTTTGGCATCCTGGCGGTCGGTGCCGCCCCACTCGCTCAGCACCGCCTGGCCACACCCCTGCCGGGCCTTGCAACTCTGACAGGCGCTGGTTTGCACAACGGAAACAACGCTCCCGTCAGCATTTACGTCAATAACCTGTCCACGCTCTTCGACCACCGGGTATCCGTCGCTGCCTGATTCGAGACCGACAGTATAACGATTCAACGGCGCTCAACAAAAGACCGCAACGCCCTGGGTTACCCGGGAGTGAGTAATCAACCGGAGTTTGGTTATACTGCGCTCCATGCGCCTGGCCTGCTTCGCTTCAGGCCACCCCATACTGTCTACGGAGAACGCTTCAATGCCTTCACGATTGTCCGCTGATGTTCTGGTTATCGGCACGGGTGCGGCCGGACTTACACTGGCTCTGAGCCTGCCACGCGACCTGAACATTTATCTGGTGTGCAAGGGTGAACTGGGCTGGGGCTCGACAGCCTGGGCACAGGGGGGGGTTGCGGCCGTACTGGATAAAGTCGATTCAGTCGACGATCACGTCGCGGATACGCTGAAGGCAGGCGCCGGATTGTGCGAGCCCAAAGCGGTGCGCCATACGGTTGAGCGGTCGGCCAGTGCCATTCAGTGGCTGATCGACCAGGGGGTTCCTTTCACCCACGAAGACGGCTCAGAAGTCGACTACCACCTGACCCGGGAGGGAGGCCACCGGCACCGGCGCATCATTCATGCCGCCGATGCCACTGGCCGGGCTATTTCCGAAACTCTGGTCCGTAACGTTCAACAACGCGCCAACATCCACGTACTTGAACAGCACATTGCGGTCGATCTGATCACCCACAACAAGATCAACGGCACTTCCGATGCGCCTGACCGCTGCCTCGGCGCCTATGTTCTGGACCGGCGAAACGACCGTGTGGTAACCATTGGCGCCCGGTCTACGGTCATCGCCAGCGGCGGAGCCAGCAAGGTGTACCTCTTTACCAGCAACCCGGATGGTGCCACTGGCGATGGCATCGCCATGGCGTGGCGGGCTGGTTGCCGCGTGGTCAACATGGAATTCAACCAGTTCCACCCGACCTGCCTGTACCACCCCAAAGCCAAGTCGTTTCTGATTTCCGAAGCGGTGCGTGGTGAAGGCGGGCTGTTAAAGCTGCCCAATGGCGAACGGTTTATGCATCGTTTCGACGAGCGCGGCGAATTGGCCCCGCGGGACATCGTCGCCCGCGCCATCGACCACGAAATGAAGCGACTCGGCGCCGACCATCTGTATCTGGACATCAGTCACAAGCCTGCCGCCTTCATTCGCAGCCACTTCCCCACCATTTACGAGCGCTGCCTGAGCTATAGCTACGACATGACCCAGGAACCCATTCCCGTCGTGCCGGCAGCACACTATACCTGTGGTGGTATTCGCACCGACCTGCATGCCCGAACCGATCTCGCCGGACTGTACGCGGCCGGCGAATGCGCCTATACCGGCCTGCACGGCGCTAATAGGCTGGCATCCAATTCCCTGCTCGAGTGTATTGTCTTTGCGCAAATGGCCGCCGCCGACATTCTGGACAATGACCCGCCTCCCAATGACCCGGACGACCTGCCGCTCTGGGATGAATCCAGAGTGTCCGACTCCGATGAAAAAGTCGTCATCAGTCACAACTGGGATGAGATTCGCCGTTTCATGTGGGACTACGTGGGCATTGTTCGCAGCGATAAACGCCTGGAACGCGCCCTGCGTCGGGTGCGCTTGCTCAAGCAGGAAATTCAGGACTATTACGCCAA
>ERZ1699650.96-NODE-96-length-46928-cov-170.399334_pt1 | contig 46928 bp, 34 predicted proteins | sample MGYA00581512_ERZ1699650 | MGnify/ENA primary metagenome ERZ1699650 (study PRJEB42348, sample SAMEA6618698) | metagenome | isolation source: Polyester-degrading enrichment culture growing on monomer terephthalic acid, Te | collected 2019-05-17 ... | reverse complement strand
AGGGCGCGTTTCGATCGGTGTCGGGTGCGAGGGTTTGAAAGTACCGTTCAAAATCTCGGCGCACGGCTGGGTCTGCATTTTCATTCAGCGTTAGACTGGCCGACGTGTGCTTGACCAGAATGTGTAGCAAGCCTACAGAGGTCGGAGGTGCGATGCGCAACGCCTCATCAATCTCGTCTGTAATCAGATGAAACCCGCGAGGCTTGGCGGTCAGTTGAATCTCTTGTTGCCAGAAAATCATGGTTGGCGCGGTACTCCTGTTTGTAGGTAAATCACGGCGAGAGCCCCAACCTTAGACGACTGACCAATTTCATGACAACGGGGTATTAAACCGAGATCTCGCCACTGATCACATCCACCACGTCGCCACCCACCCAGATATCGCTATCTGCTTCGCGCAATTGTACGTTTCCTGCGCGCTTGAGGCGGGTGCCCTGAGAGGCGAGGTAAGGCGAGGGTACCAGACCGGCCGGTATCAACCATTGCGCCAGGCTCGCGTTCAGGCTGCCAGTCACCGGGTCTTCATAGCCGCCATCGCCGATGAGGGCGCGAACCTCAACCGTCGCATCAGCATTTGCATCGTACAGCCCGATAACCCCAAGGTTAAGCGGGGCCAGTGTTGCCCATTCGGTTTCGAGCGCCAGCACATCGCGGGCTGAATGCAACATGATGGCACACCAGCCGGGGCCGTTATCCACCCATTGATGATGGGCAATGTCCGATGGCGACAACGAAAGCGCCTTCATTATCTGGTTCAGTACGTCCGGTTCCAGTGGACCTGTCCGTATCAGGGGCGGTGCAGCGAACTCGAGCCCGCCTTCGTTGTTGCCGATGGTGACCAGACCCACCTCACACTGCTGCATAACCCGTCCAGCATTTTTCGGCCTGCCTCCCGCTGCCAGCCAGGCATGACAGGCGCCCAGGGTCGGGTGCCCGGCAAACGGCAGTTCTACTTGCGGCGAGAATATCCGTACTGCGTAGTCTGCCTTCGGGTTGGTTGGTTTTACCAAAAACACCGTCTCAGACAGATTTGTCCACCGCGCGATGGCTGACATGCGCTCGGTACTGAGCGAATCGGCGTCATGCACGACCGCAAGTGGGTTGCCAAGCAACGGGTCGGCCGAAAAGACGTTAACCTGTGAGAACTTGAAACCGGGCATCAAGGTGCTTCCTGAGTTGCATTCGTTAATGGGGGCCCTCTACGCCTCAGAGAACACCGGGACATTTCCTAACGCGACCTCTAGCCGGCCAACTCTGGTGGGTAAGAAACAGAGGCGAATTAACGGGCATTCGGATGATCCGGCCCGTCGCCCTGATATTGCGGAAGGTTGTCGGTTATCTGCAACCAGTCGACTTTACTTGCCACCCAAATATGATACTGCGGCTGAATTGTCGAGCGCTCGTCCAGAGAGGCCAAAGTGACATCCAGCGTCTCCGGCTCCCGGGCATGTCGAAACACCAGTTGCGTACCGCACCCGGCGCAATACTCGCGCTGCCCTTGCTCGCTGGAGGCATACACCCCCGGTGCGCCGCGGGTGTACTCGAGAGCAGTTCGCGGGAACGTGCCCCAGGCCAGAACTGGCGCACCGGCTGAGCGCTGGCATAAACGACAATGGCAATAGCCAGCATCGATAGCATCGGCCGAAATACGGTAACGAACAGCCTGACACAGGCAACCACCGGTAATCGTCATCACAACCTTCCTGGCTAAACAATCCCCAAGTTTAGCTCAGATCAGGGGATGCGCGATGCCTGACTGGAACCAACGGCCTGAAAATAAGACGTCGACCGAAGGGAGTAATCTCAGCTTGTTTCAACACTACCGGTTTCCAGAGACCCTGCCACATACTCGACCTTGGGCGTTCTGAAACCCATAGCAACCCAGGCACCCAATAACTTGCCGAAAAAGGTGAGCGTATGGGTTTTGGGGTTGGGCACATCGTCTGGCAGTTCGATGCCTTCGGGACGGCTGCGGGTCATGGTTCTGATCTCAAGCGGCGGAATACTGGCCGCTGGCCAGAGCCCCCCGTAGACACTGAGCCAATGCCCATGGTGAAACTCCAGAAACATCGGGGTATTGCAACAGATGGCCACGACACGCCGCGTTGGCGCGCCTTCCGACAAACGATGCTCACGCAACTGGTGCTGACCCTGGGTACACTTCACCCGATCTTTCCGGTACATCACAAAGCGGGTGGCACCCTTTGCATCCACAGTGGCAGGGGCATCAGGTAATGCCTGCAAAACCGCACCGGCTGCCTGGCAATCTGAACACAGACATTCTGCGCTCATAATCGGCTTACCCTGAACCTCAAGCGTCACCTCACCGCACCGACAGGACAATGCAGTTGACTGAGTTGTCATGAATCCATCTCCTCCCTGGTGAGCCGGACTTTACTGCCTGGCTCGTGCCATGTGTTGAATAACAACGAGCGATAGCAACCGAATCAGTATTCGTTAAACCCTTTGCCATCGAAGATCTTGTCGCGGCATTTCTCCACTCGCGCTTCACGGGTTTTGGCCTGCTTGGCACTACCGATATGCAAAATATAGCTGCGCTGGCGACCGGGCGTGAGCGCCTCGAAGGCGTCTTTCAGTGCAGCGTCGGCATCCATTGCCTGCTGAAGTTCAAATGGCAGGGCGTAGTCTTCCATTTTCTTAAAATCGACCCGCAGACCCGCCTTCTCAACCTCAATCGCTTCCAGAATGTAGGATTTAAGCACGGGTGCCAACTCGACCACCCGCGCTGCATCGGTAAAGCGAATGACCCGGCCAGACTGAGTGTTTTCGCCCGGTGCGACCAACAAATGATGCTCGTCCTTCAACAAGGCGCCTTTCATAAAGCTCAGTACATAATTCGTCTTGAATGCGCCAATCATCACCACATTGTGGCCGTTTAAGGTGTAGCAGGGGGAGCCCCATTTACGCTCTTCTTTTAGCGGTGTATCGAGCACTACTTTGCGCAATGCAACCAGGCCATCGCGCCAGGTGTTCACCTTGCACTCGGGTGTGCCGACTTTGTCGCACCGCCCACAGCCCTCTGCCATGTAGTCGTCAACCACCGGATTCTTAGCGCTCATTGGTCGTCACTCCCGATAATAGTCAGCCGTCAGGTCGCTGGCATTATAGCCCCGCTACCACCATGGCCCTGATCTTACTGGCCTTTTCAAAGTGGTCCAGTTTGTGAGTTTGAATCCACCAGGTAGCCGCCTCCATCAGCAGCTCCGGGTCATCATTCTTGTTGGCGAAGAACGCATAGAACGAAACACCCACGGTATCGCCTTTGGTTTGCAGCTTTTTATTACACACATTAACCACTTTTTCCCTTAACGTCTGGCGCACTCTGTTGCTCCTTATGATTCATTATTGCCGTTCATTGGCCTACAACAATAGGACCCATGAATGCCGGTTATGATCGTTCCATTTCAATCGCCTGTACGGGTACCCCATTGTAGTAGGCTTCAAATTCACGAAGAGTGACAAAGCCATGACGCCGATACAGCTCAACAGCGGGCGCATTGCTTTTTGCAACCGACAACCTGGCAGGCTTCCCCGCGACTGAAATAAGGTGTTGCAACAATGCCTTTCCAACGCCCTTCCCACGGTAACTCGGGTGCACAAAAATCGCCCTGATCTCACTCTCGAAAACAGCCCCAAAGCCCTGAACATCAGGATGGCCGCTCACAATGATGTGGGCGGCCATCAAATTCCGAAACCTCTGTTCATCCTGCTTTAGCGGCAGCAGCTCGAACGGACCTTGCTCAAATCGAAGTTCGTCCAACTTGGAATGGGCATAAATGGCTTCAATCGCGTCAAAGTCGCCGGGTTCGAACGGCCGTATCGACGCGATGCCGTGCAAGGTCTGATCACCCATAATCATTCACCCGGGTCATACCGGAAGGTTCTGGCCATAACCAGATACCCGAACGAGGCCGACCAGGTGATCATCATAAACCCCACCAGCGCTTCGGTGCCGGCCAGAAACCGGATATCGCCGGTCGCTGCCAGGTCACCCCAGCCTACGGTGGTGTAATTGGCCGCCGAAAAATACACGCTGTCCAGAAAAGTAACGTCCGTATACCCGGTAATAGCCCCATAGCCGCCATGGCTCAGTAATAGATAGGTTGCGCCACCAAACAACCAGATCTCAACCACGTGGGCGAACAACAGCGCAAACATTACCGTCAGGATAATCGGCCGATCCCGTACCGATTCATGCAGACGGTGTTGCCAGTGAACAATCAAGCGGTTCAATAACTGGAGAACTTCATAGTGGAAAACCACCACCATGCCAACGACCAGAGCCGTTACCAGCGTAACCACCACTTCGGACGGAATTACCACAGTAAAACGCTCACGTCAGTATCCTTTTTATCGTGTCAGTCCTAATCATCATATTCTACCAGTACGCTGTGTGTCATCGCTCCTGTCGTGTACCTGACTGCCAGAGACAGTACGCCGACACTGCCGGCTCACAGTGATATGTTATATCATGATGTTGACACTCATCAGCCCTAACCACCAACCTGCCCGGAGACCGACTGCGTGACCACTCCTGACGTTCTGACCCAGCTTAACCAAAACCGACGGGGCATACAGTTGCGTATACTGTCAGGCATTCTTTTCACTGCCATGGGACTGTGCATCAAACTGACCAGCGACACCATTCCTCTGGGGCAAATCGTGTTTTTTCGCTCAGCCTTTGCGCTGATTCCACTGGTGATATTTCTATTTCTACTGGGCCATTTTCCACGAGGCTTGTACACCAAAAGACCGCTTGGGCACCTGGCCCGGTCAAGCCTGGGGGCCGCCGCCATGTTCGCCTCCTTTGCCTCCATCGCACGGCTGCCACTGGCCGAGGCGACACTGATTGGCTATCTGGCACCGATCATGATGGCCGTACTGGCCGTGCTGGTGCTCAAGGAGCAGCTGAGCGCTCGCCGTGTTATTGGCATTGGTTTGGGCATGCTGGGTGTTCTGGTTCTGACGTTACCTGAAATAAGCGCTCCGGAACTCAACGCAACCCGGCTGGCGGGTTATGGTTTTGGAATTCTCATGGGTATTTTCACCGCGGCGGCACTGATTCAGGTGCGACGCCTGACGACAACGGAATCCCCCGGTGCCATCGCCTTTTACTTCGTGCTGGTGTCCATGCTCGCCGCCCTACTGACTCTGCCTGCGGGCTGGGTCACACCAACCCCATCAGACCTGCTGCCGCTGATTCTCGCCGGGCTGTTCGGCGGCTGTGCCCACATTGCTATGACGCTGGCGTTCAAGTACGCCGAAGCCTCACTGCTGGCCCCGTTTGAATACCTGACGTTGATCTGGGCGGGCATGATCGACGTGCTCTGGTTCGGTACCGGTTTGGGGCTTGCCTTCTTTCTGGCATTGCCGCTGGTATTGGCGGGTGCAGCGGTGGCGTCTTCTGGGCGCAGATGAGGAACCAGTACAGTAGCCTGGAACCTCCAACCAAATCGTTTAGATGTATTCTACCCGCAGCACAATGTCCTGCTCATAGTTGCCAAACTTCTGACCAAACAGATTGATGCCACCAACGTGACGCGCATCGTCCTTTACTCCGATGCGCACACTGATGAACCGGTTCTTCATTAACTTCAGATCGTCACAAGTCACATCGGAGAGCCGAATACCGTCGATGAAGCTGCCTCGCTCAGTAACGCGCCAGCCTTTGAGCAGACCGTGTTGGGTGTTGCGATCCTCCCACCAACTGGGGTTAAGCAAACCGCGCTGGTCACCGAAATCGGCCGGTGACGTCCAGCTGCCAAGCTCAACGTCGTTGATCCACAGGGTAATGTCCGACGGCCAGTCCGGGTGATACATCGGGGCTTCGGAACAAATTTCCATGGTCAGCCAGAGGTTGCGTGGCCGCACCGATTGCGGCAGCCGGTTGGGGATGCGGTACTCCAAATACCCGGATTTAAACCAGATCAGCTGAGCGCTGGGATGATCCGGTTCGTAAAAGGAGCTCGGATCATCGGTCAGGCCAATCAGGCCGACTTCGCTGGTCAGGCCGCAGGTCGGTGTGACACTGGCATCCGAATAGGCACCCACCGGCCAGCTGAATTCCCAGATCGGATGTTCGTGGCTGGGTTCGGAATGGGTGGGCATGTCGATAACGATGCGATCGTAGACGCGCTGGCAAATACGCTGCAAGCCGCGCTCGCCCGGCTTTTCCTCAATGTGCACCAGGCCGCAGGCCTCGAGCTTTTTAACGTGTTGAGACACCGTCGACAACGGTAACCCCAGTGAGCGGGACAAATCACCCACGCTGTGCAGACCTTCTGCCAGTTCACTGAGTATGCGCACCCGGGGTTCGCTGGCCAGCGCTTTAATGGTGTTCAGATCGCGCCGGTCGTCCGATTTCAACACCAGCGTCGGTGAGACATGGGTCGGGTCGGTCAGGCGTTTTGTCTTTAGTTCCATTATTTCAATACCTTTAACAATCGCACTCACCAGTTTCCGGTAAGTTTTATTCTAATTAAGTCTTTATATTTCAAAGACTTAAAGTGCTCTTTCGGTTTCCTAGTGCGTCTTGCCCGAACTCGCATTGAAGCGCATTACTTTAAAAACAACAACAACAAAGGCAAGCGCGATGCGTCTGACTTCGTTTCTACACAGTGACAACTTTTCCGGCTGGGCCTTCATCCTGCCCTATCTGATCGCCTTTGTGCCGCTGCTGCTGTGGCCGTTCATTCAGGGGTTCTGGATGAGCCTGCACGAGTGGAACCTGCTGGCGGTGACGTTCAATCCGGCCGCCAAGGAATTCATTGGGCTGGGTAACTACATTCGTCTGATGGGCGGCGATGACATTGGCTGGTCGCTACAACCGATGTGGCCGTTCCGGTTGGTGGTGTCTTTGCTGGTGGTCGCGCTGTATGTGCGATCGGTTCGCCGCCGCGCCGTAGGTTACAGCCACCATATAATGGCCGGGCTCACCTTGTTCACGACCGTCATTCTGCTCGGCCTCACCGGCGACTGGTACGACACACGGTTCTGGATTGTGGTGCGCAATACGCTGGTGTTTGTGGCCTGGGTGGTGCCTGTTACCACCATCATTGCCCTGCTTCTGGCCATTGCCCTGAACCGCGAAGGGCGCTGGGCCGCCACCTTGCGCAGTGTCTTTTTCTTTTCACAGATTCTATCGGTCACTGTGGTCACGCTGATCTGGCAACTGGTGTATGGCGTGCGCAACGGCTTTATTGCCAATGTGCTGGCGCCGTTCGGGATTGATTCGCCCAACTGGCTGACCGACGACCAGCTTGCCATGGGCGCCATTGTTGCCGCCACGGTCTGGTGGTCGGTCGGGTTCGCACTGATTCTGTTTCTGGCTGGCCTGCAACAAATACCCGGCGAACGCCTCGAAGCGGCCACACTCGATGGCGCCGAAGGCTGGCGCAAGATCGTGCACATTATTGTGCCCTCGATCATTCGTACCGTGCAGTTTGTGATGATCATGCAAATCGTTCTGCACTTTCAGGTGTTCGGCCAATCGCAACTGATGACTCAGGGCGGCCCCGGGGATGCCACCAATGTGTGGGTCCGATACATCTACCAGACCGCCTTTCGGGATTCGGAAGTGGGTTATGCCTCGGCCATGGCGACGGTGCTGTTCGCCTTCATGATGATCTTTTCCGTGATCCAGTTCTGGGTCACCAAGCGGCAGGAGTCTTAACATGAATCAACGTGCCTTGCCCCGCTGGGTGTTCATTGTTGTAACGGCTGCGGCCGTCCTCTGGCTGATCCCGGTGGTCTGGATGCTGTCGCTGTCGTTGCAGCCGAATGAACTGCTGAGCCGCACCACCGCCAATACGTTTCTCGGGTTGGTACCGGTGCCGTTCACGCTCGATAACTTTCGCGCCATTCTCTCCATCGGCGATACACCGCGCTGGTTCATGAATTCCATGCTGGTTGCCGGAACCTCAACATTACTGGTTCTTGCTACCTCGACACTCGCCGGCTACGCCTTTGCCCGCATTCGTTTTACCGGCCGTAGCATTGTCTACCCGCTTGTACTCGCCGGCTTGATGGTGCCCGAACAGGTGGTGTTCATCCCACTCTATGTCATGTTCGCAGACTGGAATGCACACAACAGCCTGCCAACGCTGGCCCTGCCCCGGGTTGCCCTGCCGATCGGTGTATTTCTGATGACGCAGTTTTTCAAAGACATTCCGGATTCACTGGAAGAAGCGGCGCGCCTGGAGGGCTGTGGCCATGCCCGTATTTTCTGGTCGATCATGCTGCCGCTGGCTACGCCGATGATGATGACACTCGCCATCATCACCTTCCTGTATTCCTGGAACGATTACCTCTGGCCCCTGGTCTCTCCACAGCGCACCGACTTTTTCACCATCACCGTTGGCCTGGCCAAAATCCAGGGCAACTTTGCCCAATCGCAGGGGCTCGGTCAGTTAATGGCTTCCGGTGTCCAGGCATCACTGCCGGTGATCATTCTGTTCCTGATGTTTCAGAAATACATACTGCGCGGCATTGCGTTATCGACGGATAAATAGCAACGCATGAAAAACGAAGCGAACCGGGGGCTGCGAAAGAGGCCCCGGAACTGAACGACACTCTCAACAAACACAGTGTTCAAAATCGACTCTGACCGGGTCGAAAAAACAACAACAGCAGGAGAACAACATGAGACTGACCAACACACTCACCGCCAGCGCGCTGGCCCTTTGCGTTACCGCCACCGGGGTTCAAGCCGAGACCGAACTGGAACTGGCCCGCTTCTTCGGTTCCTGTGACGATGCGGGTACCGATGTCGGCGCGGCCGTCGGTGAAGCCTGTATTATTCAAACCATTATCAACGCCTATTCGGCAGAAGATAACGGCGTCACCATTGAGACGCTGCCAACAGACTGGGGCAATTACTATGACCAGTTAAAAGCCATGTATGCTGGCAAAAGTGCACCGGACGTTCACGTTATCCACAAATCGTCCATTGCTGAATTTGCCTCACTGGGCGCGCTGATGCCCTTGCAGGAAGACGATCTGCGTGCCGCCGGTATCAACCCGGACGACTGGGTCGACCGCGCGCGTGATGCGGTTACCTACGATGGCCAGATGTACGCCATTCCCATGGATATCCATGCCAACCTCTGGCACATCAACATGGACATCATGGCAGAGGCCGGCCTGGTGAATGAGGCTGGCGAACCCATTTTACCCAGTTCACCAGAAGAACTGATGGCCCATGCCAAACAAGTGAAAGACGCCACCGGCAAGGATTATCTCACCGCCGACTTTGCCCAGTTCCCGATCGGGGTGCGGATGGTACTGGCCATGCTGTGGCAACAGGACAGCAACGTCTTCAGCGGTGACGAAGCAACGGTCAACACACCTGAAGCACAGCGCGCCGTTGAAACCATTGTCGGCCTGTTCGATGCCGGCTATGCCGACCCGAACCTGAACTACAACGATTCCCAGCAGGCGTTTCTGGAAGGCGATGCCGCCATTCAGATCAACGGCACCTGGATGGTCGACATCTACGACAGCGAAACCCGCAACGACGACTCGGCCCTGGCGTCCTACTACGTTGCCGACTACCCGCAGTTGTTTGATGAAGCCGCTACCTGGGCCGACAGCCACACCTGGGCATTGCCGGGTACCCTGCAAAGCGAACCCGAAAAATACGAAGCCGCCCTCGGCTTTCTGGCCTGGCTGAATGACCACAACGTCGACTGGGCGCGCACCGGGCACCTGGCCGTACGGCAATCAGTACTGGATTCAGATGAGTACCAGAACCTGGCCCATCGCGATGAATACAGCAACACCGTCAACATTGCCCGCGATAACCCACCAGCGGTTCGCTACAGCGCCATCCAAGACGTGCTCAACCGCGAACTGCAATCGATCTGGCTGCAGGGCAAGGGCATTGAAGAGGCCCTGGCTGACGCAGAGCGCGAGATCAACCGCTTACTGTAAACCCCCGGGCGGAGCCCTCGTGGCTCCGCCTTCGTATACGGAACAATCACAGGAATATCATCATGTCACACCGATGGAGCCCGGAAGCCGCCTGGCACTGGACCGAACAGCATGGCTGGCCCGTTGGCTGCAATTTTACGCCTAGCACGGCCTGCAACCAGCTCGAGTTCTGGCAGGCTGATACTTTTGACGCGACCACGCTGGCGCGGGAACTCGACCTGGCTTCTGGCCTGGGTTTCAACCTGTTGCGCGTCTATTTGCACGACCTGCTCTGGAAAACAGACGCAACCGGCCTGCTCACTCGCATTGATCAGTTTCTGGCACTGGCTGCGGACCGGAATATTAAAATCCTGTTTGTTTTCTTCGACGACTGCTGGAGCAACTATGCGTTCCCGGGGGCGCAACCCCAACCACGCCCGGGCATTCACAATTCGCAATGGCTGCAATCGCCCGGCGCTCGCCATGTCATCAACCCTGACGTTTGGCCGCAGCTACAACGCTACGTGCAAGGCGTAATGGAACACTTCAGGGACGATCGCCGTATCTATGGCTGGGACTTGTACAACGAACCGGGCAATGAAGGCATGCTCGGTAACTCACTGGGGTTACTGGAAGCCGTGTATCAATGGGCCCGCGAAGTAAACCCTTCGCAACCTTTAACCACCGGCCCCTTTCGCTGGACAGATGGATTCAAGGCGATCAACGACTGCCACCTGGCCAATGCCGACATTATCAGCTTTCACAATTATGAAATGCTTGAGGTGACACAGGGCATCGTCAACACACTCGCTGAATATGGCCGCCCCTTACTGTGCACCGAGTACATGGCCCGCCCGGCCGGATGCCGTTTCGATACGCACCTGCCCTACTTTAAAGAACACAACATCGGCGCACTGAACTGGGGTCTGGTAGCCGGTAAAATACAAACCCAATTTCCCTGGGAGGCGCAGCCCGGACAAGACGAACCGCCGCTGTGGTTTCACGATATCTTTCGCAAAGACGGAACGCCCTATCTTGACGATGAAGTCAGCCTGATACGGAAACTGACCAATAACCAACGCTGACCGTTGACTGTTTTCAGTGCAACCTCGTAGCACTTTTTGGCGACCGATTGGTCGCCTTTTTTATGGGTTCACGATCAGCGTCTCGTTTTGCCCCAGGGTTACCTGTTCATTTACTTCCCGCACTCCATCTATCATGCCGGTCAGTCTTACCGTGCAAACGCCGTCTACCTGGCCATTCAGGCAGGTCACTGTTATTTCATCCAGAGTCTGTGGCAGTGCCTCGCTATCCAATAGCTCGGTGGCTTCCCAGCCTACCCAGAGACTCCAATCGTTATTCCAGGTCGGCAGACTGATTGCAGTGTTAACCTTTACCGGTATCAACTCCCCGGCCTGATCGCTACTGAGCCTCATGATCATTTCGTCATCCTGGTGGTCACCGTTATCGGTTAGCTGCAGCCAGGAGCTGTTAACCGATATCACTTCGGCGTTTTTTTCCGCCACCATAGTTGGTCCGTTTGCCGTCAGCACCTCGAGGGCATAATCGCCTGTCGGCACGTAATCCGGTACCCGAAACGAGATTCGTGTAGCGTCGAGATAGCGAACCGACTCAGCCGGAAAATCCCCCTGTGTTGCGCTCGACAATACCACCTGCAAATCAGGCTGATTGACCCGGGATAGATTCTCACCCCGCAACAGGGCCGTATCCCCGGCGCGCACCAGACCACTACTCAAACCAATCGCCCGGGCATCACCTACCCACCGTACCTCGGTGCCTGGCAGCCGCAATACGTCATTGGGAAAATCATCGAACGTCTGGTGACTGAGTACCAGATCCAGATCAAAGCGGTCGCCTCCGAGCTGATTGAAATAGGGTGACAGGTCCGACACTGGAATGCGCAATTCAACCCAGGACATATCAGACGCATCAAAGACGTGCGACTCAGTGACCGGCATGCTCACCTGAACACCACTTTGATCGCGAATCGACAAATCAGGGTAGTAGCCATCATCGAGTGGATCGACCAGATAGGTACCCTTAAGACGAAGGTACTGACTGGGTCGATCCGAATAGAGGTGGCGGTCGGTGCCTCCGGAGGTTGTCAACTCGGTAATTGATGCTCGCGGCGATGCTTCAAATACGATTTTTTTCGGGTTGGTCAGCACCTCCCACTGATCGTAAACCGTCGACACAACCTCAGCGACACGCAACGGCACGGCTGCACTACTGGCGACCTGGGAGAGGCGATTGGCTACATTGCCCAGCGCCTCGCTTTTCGCATTGGCCGCCATCTGTGCCAGGCAAGGGGCAAAGTCGTCATCCGTCGCCATGCCCTGCATTTTTTCCAACAAGGCGGTGACAACGGTCTCCAGGGTGTGATTAAGCACCTCCGAGGCAGTCGTTGATTGAGCAACTTTCTGTGTGAAGTCACTGATCGTGATCAGGTAGCCTACCGATTCCGTTCCTTGAGGCTCCAGCAATTGTTCGGCAAAACAGCTCAAGGCAGTGGAGCTGCTGTTGAGACCGGTTATTTCTTCAATAATGGGAAGCACGACACGGTCCATCATCGAACGGGCCAGTAACCAGTCAGCTATCTGTTTTTCCCGGCTCGACAGATTCGGGCTGGTCCACAAACCAAGCCCGCCGGTGAGCACTTCTATTCGACACGGCCTCATCTTGCACAGGGTACCGCCATTACCGTTAAGAAAAGACACGGTGGCGAGATTCAATATGCCCATACCGGTGCCACCAACGATGTTGGCATCGAGCGGCGAGGTGATATGGTCTGCCAGAACATCACCCGAGCGCCAGTCCACCACACGAGCGCTGACGAATACGGCCGAGTCATTTTCAAGACACAAATCAGAAGGCCACAACCCAGCAGGCCTTCCCAGCACCGAGCCGCAGGTCAACAGATCCCGACTGGAGCCGATGCCAATGTTGGCGTAGTTGGCGCTGCCAGGCTTGGCTCTCTGGTTGGTAACATTGACAATGGGTTCATAGAGGGGCCCGCCGGCAAAAACAGCATCCAGCGTGTCACCCACGTAGTTTAGAATTCCCCAACGGGCCATGACGTCTACGCTTTCATCAGACACACCCCAGGCCAGCGCCGGGGCACTTGTGTTGAATGACTGACGAGCCGACGCATAGGATGAGGCGTCCCCATTGAGGGCATTAACCAATGCCGACTCGGTACTGTGCAGTTGATCGGTCAATGTCGGCAAGAGGGTGTCAAAATCCAGTTCCCGGCTGCCCCCGAGACCAGTACGATAGCGCCACAGCCAGGCTGAGACCATGTTTCGGGCCCCCACCTTGACCCGGGTGGTTTGCGGCAACACCAGCGACAGAGCCGAATGGGTGCGGTCATCTCGCGTCCAGCGCATCAGTTGCGTCTCGCCCGCTGGCAACCAGACCGTAGCCGGGGCCGCCAGAGTGAAAGCCACATCGTCGGTCAGCAAACGCCATGACGCGGGCTCGGTAAGCCGGGTATCGGCCTGAAAACTGACCGGACGAAGCACCGGCAAATCCATGCTATGCATCCGGCCCCGGGCGTCTTGCCAGCTAAAGGTCTGGCTGAGGGGCAGGTCGGGCAAGTCCAGATCAAGACGCTGATCAGATACGCCCCGCACGGTTAACCGGGTATCCCCAAGCCAAACCGCCTCTATCTGGTCAAGACGTTCGCCCGAAAGATGAATCCGCTCGCCCGCCCTGAACGGTTCGGTCTCGGGGTAAACCAGCGGTGCCCTCGCCATCACACTCCGCACGCCCAGCGTATCAGTGACGTAATGGCCCGCCACAGTGCTCACCGCATGCGGCATTACTTCGGGGGCGATCATCCGAATCCGACCATCGGCGTCGGGGCTTACTTGTTGGGCCAGAATGCCTTCGGCATGGTGCCAGCGAACCCACCAGGGGTTGCCGTAGTAATGCAGCCCTGTGGTTTCCAGCTCAACCGGCTCACCGGGGATGACCCAACCTGCCAGGTCCCGACTGGCCCTGGGCGCTGACACCCGGTTCAGGCTGAGTTCTGCCCCTGACTGCGGTCGCTGAGGCGCCTGCACGGGGTTCGGGTCGTCAGGGTCAGCGATGCCATCGGCGTCGCTATCCCTGGGGTGATCGCGATAGGCCGCCGTGTAAATACCGGTAGGCTCTACAGGCGCGCTGTTTTCAGCCTGGGCAGACGTATTGGTGTCAGTCACAGTAAGCGACGGGTCGGTACCGGATTCCTGACAGCCAGCCAAGACGCCCAGTGCCATCAGGGTGAACGAACACAGAGCAAGAGAATGACGCATCACAGTCCCTCCACCACGTTCAGCTCAATGGGCAAGGTTGCGCGGTTACCGCCTTCATCACTGACTTGCAGGTTCATGATCGTCTGGCCAGTGAAGGTGCCTCCGGAGACCAGCACATAACGACTCAAACCTCCCCGGTGTACTTCGAGGTCGGGTGAAATAATCGCATCGTTACAGGCCGCATTTTCAAGGTAGGCCGGTCTCACCGTGCCGTCAGTGCCCAGCAGGTGCCAGTTGCATTGGCCGTCGCCATAGGTAACACCAAGGGCCAGCCCTCGCGGCGACTGCGCCATTTGATAGTCGGAGGCGATGACACCGGTATAACTCTCACTCAGTGTATTCAGAGTGTCGAATGCGCCAGTGACCGGATCAAATTGGTACAGCACCGTGTCAGTTGCGCTGGTGGCGGCTGAACCAAAGACGGTTTCCCCGGTATCGATCACTGACATCGGATAAAACCCTTCTCCTGTATTGATCGGGACCTTACTGCTGTAATCCAGCGGAGCCCCTTGCCCTGGTTGCCACCGGTATATCTGCACTACATCACTGGCCAGACTGAGCGTCAGTGTTTGTTCCTGGATGGTCAGACCGTAGGTCAGATCGACGCCATTCCATTCCCATAGCGACTCCAATACGGAACCCGGTGCGGCCTGCGCCAGCATCGTGCTCAGCGTTTTCGGATTTTCCAGTATCACGATCAGCTGATCGTCTATTGAGCGCAGCGTACGTAGTGTCTGACCGTCGAGCGAAACGGCGGTGTCCATCGCCGGGTCTGCAGAGTCGGCTCTGGTGCAGCGCAGAAAACCGTCGCTCTCAAGGCAAACCTGACGTGTGGTCTGAATGGTGTGCCGGTCACCCCTGCAGGACGCGTTTGTTTCTACAACCGTCTTGCTAGCGGTATCGAGGTAGACCCACTCCTCGGGGTCGATGTTGCACACATACAAGGCCTGCGCCCGGGTATTGATCTGACGGTTGTAACTACCGCCGTAGACATTGGAATAAGGGACACCGTCAACCAATCCATCCGCGTCCATCCAGCTCAGCAGGCGTTCCCCGCCATCGAGAACGCGATCAAAATAAAACCGGTCGTTTTTCAGATCGTAGATCAGGCTGGCCAGATACTGACCCATCTCGCCAGCGTAAAGCAGTCGCAGGCCACCTTTGGGGTGCCATCCGTAAAGCCGGGCCGGCACGGTATCTGTAACGCTGGTCAAAAAGGCGAACCCTTCGCCCTGCCATTCAACAATGGAATTATATTGAACACCCAGTTCACCAATAGTTTCGGCGGCCACACCCTCGCCTTCCAGCAGAAGTTGGGTGTCAGTCAGCTCAGCCAACAAGCCCTGTGGTTGAGACAACACAAGATCAATATAAACACTGCCGCCTTCCGGATCGTCAACTGAGCTCTGAAGTTCCGACAACGCAATGGCCCGGCCAGTGCTTCGGTTGACTTGATAAGCGGGGACACTGGTTACTACCGGTGCGTCATCCTCTGCACTGATCAGCACCTCCATACTTGCCTGGTCGGTGTTCAGTGCTTCGTTGGCAACGGTCACCGTTATAAACACGGTGTCGTCCGACGCCAGGTTGGGCGCCGTCAGCTCTGCAAAGCCGGCATTGACTGGCACCAGGCTTTGCCCCAGCGCCGGACTGTCCTGCCAGCTGAAGGTCAGCGGGCTACCATTGGGGTCGTAGCTCAGGGTGGCATCGAGCACCAGACTTTGGGTTTCTTCCAGTACCAAATTACTGGCCATAACCTTGGCCACGGGTGAGCCTGCCACGTAGTCGGTCAGTTCAACCAGGGTAAAATCAGGGCCGTTGATCTCGGCACCCTCGACATTCACGACATCCAGTCGAAACTGATCGCCTTCGCCGCCGCCGAGCAGGGTAACCGGTACCAGTACCGTGGTTTGTCCCGGCTTAATGACCAGTTGCCCGCTGTCGGCTAAAAAGTCCTCGCCATCAACGGCACTGTCCTCGCTGCTGGACCAGACCTGATAGGTAACGATGACTTCCCGCTCGGCCGGGCGGTCCAGCGACATACTCAGCAACACGGTTCCTTCATACAAGGGTTTGCTGACGGTCAGGGTGTTGCCGAGAACGAGCTGGTTTTGTTCGGGTTCACCGGTACAGCGATTGAACTGGTCCAGGGGGCATAGATCGCTTCCATCGGCATAGCCGTCGGTGTCGGTATCGGGTAGCCAGGGCAGGGTATGCCAACGATAGGGGCGCAACAGAATTTCATTGCCATTGGCGCTGGTATCGCCATCGCTGTCCGCCTTGGCGCTGGCCAGGGTGGTGTCAGCCGCCAGTTGACCGGGGCCATTGGCCAGCAACATCAGACGCAGCCGGTAGCGCCGGTCGAGGCTCTCTTGCTGCCAGGTGTTCAGGTCTGTGCTGGTGTAATGCGCCGGGCAGTCTGCCTGGAATTGTTGCAACAGGTCTTCGTTCCCGGGTTCATTAAGGCTATCCCAGTCTTGCTGGGGGATAAAACAGCCCAGATCTTCACCGGCCCGGCTAAAGGTCAGTTTTTCCGACAGCCATTGGCGGCTGCTGGTGCCTTCAGGCAACGCAGCCAGCCAGTCATCCATCTGCACGGCGTCATCGCCCAGCAAGGCGGTGGGTTTAAGCGAGTCGCGCAGGTTGCTGACCAGGTCACTGAGGGTAACACCGGGGGAGCGATAGTCGAGCGCTGCCTTAAAATCTGAAAGCCAGGCCAGTGGCTGGTCCGGAACGCCTAGACGAAACGCAGTACTGATTTCCCGCAAGCGCGCCTCCTCGGCCAGCAAGAATTCCAGCGCCAGCAGAACCCGACTGTCATCCTGGTTAAAGGACGGGCTAACCGATTGCACGAGGTCAGTGCTCAACCAGGTCCGGTAATGCGTTTTCCATTCGTCAGCGTCAGACCAGGTGCCAAAATCCGTTACGTTAAACGCCGTGGGAATCAGGTCCTGCTGGGGTGCCAGATACAGTAACGATTCGGCGCGAGCCGTGCCCTCGCCGGCGGGTAAGGATTGATCAGCCCGGATCAGCGCCGCATCGCTGGCGGGCAGCCTGATAGCGGGCCAATCACCCGAGTTCAGCGCTTGCTCAGCGTTGGCCCACAATCGGCTGGGCGCCAGTTCGGCGCCAGTCAGCTGTGCTAGATCCAGATCTGCCTGAGTGACCAGGTCATCGAGTTGCCAGCCTGCTGCGCCATAGAACGTGGCCGCTGTTAAACGATCAGGCGCTATTGCCATCGGACCGGCATTCAACAGGTACTCCACTTCGTAGGGACGCCGGGCGGTCGGAAATTCCTGATAGTGGCGAATCAACTGGCGCTCGGCGTCGCTATTGGGCTCCGGTGGTTCAGTAAAGCTGAATTCATCCGGGTCGTCGTGGCGGGTGCCGCGCCATTGCTCATCGACGTTGCTCCAGCCATCGCCATCGGTGTCGGCCGGTTCACTGCAGGTATCGAGCACTGCCTGATCGCACCGCAGCCATAGGTCAAAGCGGGTCCAGCCTTCCAGATGGCTGGGTTCATCGAGATCCTGGGTAAGAGGGTTGAGACCAATGGCCTGCTCGACCAGATCCGGCAGCCCATCTTCATCACTGTCGCGCAGTTCACCCTCTTCATGAAGGCTGGCGAGGTTGTACACTTTGTTGTCACTCGCCAGCACCGTGGTGCCCTGACGCAATTCAACATCGAGCCGATGTTCTCCGTCGCGCACGAGGTAGAGTGATTGTTCAATGTACCCCTGGCCTGGGCCTGGCTGGTCTGCTGACGTCAGCGATCGGCTTTGCCAGATACCGTCATTGATTCGCCACCGCAAGGTGAGCGTCTCGCCTTGCAACTGGCTCGGCTCGACCAGCAGGCTGACGTCGATGGTTTCGGTGTAGGGCCCGGCGGCAGGCGCCACCCGCAACAGGGCTGGGCCTTCATGATCCCCCAACTGAAAATCAGCCGGTGCGAGACCAATGACCGAAATACCCGGTTGCGCCGCCGACATGGGCACTGAACTGTTCGGCAGCTGATTGACCAGGCCCTGAAAACCTGGCTGCAGCGTTACCTCGCCAGCTATCAACTGATAATTTTCCAGCCAGTCACCCAAGCCGTAACTGGTGACTTCTCCGGTGTTGGCATCCACCAACCAAAGGTTCGCCGCCTTGCCCTCGAACAGGGCTGACGACCAGGCGAGCGAACCGGATAACATCATCCACACAACGGTTGCTGCAATTGCTTGTTTTGGAAGGCTCATTACTGGACCTCCTCTGCTGACGTATCAAAGAGACTGCCGGTTCCCGAGACATAGGTTCGCCAATCCGTTGTTCGCCAGCGTTGCAGACGTTTATCCGAATCGAAATAAACAAACTGATACCGGTACTCATGGGCATCAAGCAGCCCGGTGCGGTCATAAAAGGCAAGTTCCACGCGATTGGTCTGATCTGCATCCGCAAAGGCCCAGACAAAGGGGTCGGTAAGGCGATAGCCAATCAGCCACTGGTCCTTGGGATCATTGACCGACTCCCAGTGCACCCGATCAATCATCGGCGTAACCTGGACAAAGCCGCTGGTTTCCCCGGCCGGACTGCGCGCCTGCCGATAGACCATAAAATCGAGCTGCGTCTCAATAACTTGCCGGGCTCTGGCATAGCCGCTGAAGTTGCAGGACAGGTCGGTCAGAAAGAGTCCGGACTCCGGTGGCGCCGTGTCGTGGCTCCCGTAGACGTCCCGGCTATAGACCGGCAAGTCGCAATCGCTCGGTCTCAGAAACTCAAACTCACCCAGGGGCACATAGAGCCCGCTGGCAATGGGAACCGGCGTGCCACCTGTTTCGGTTTGCAAGGTATAAATATCGCGGGCATCCTCCAGACTCAAGGGTTCACCCTGAGGCACGTCGGCCAATTGTGGCCAGGGCAACCACTCGGGTGGCGCAACGCTGTCGTCTGCGCGTTGCTCACATAAGGGGGCACTCCAGTTTGAAAACCGGGGCTGACCAATGGTGGCCGTCGTCGCAAAGGTACGCAGGCGCAAACACCATTGTTCCGAGTCGCCAATGCGAGCAGGCACATCGAGTTGCAGGCTTTGCGTGCCGCCCCCATTCTGTGCCACGGCAGGTAGCCGGGTTCGCAAAGGTTCGAGACCCGCAGGGTCGCGCCGGGTAAGCTCCACTTCCACCATCGACTGCACTTGTGCTGGCAACGCCCACGCCAGCGCCATGCGTGTATCACCGGCCGGCATAAGACTCACCGGTTGGGCAGGGGCCAGTGTCCAGTCCGATTGCGCCGGAATGCTGCGACACCCGATCTGGGTGGTCGCCGATACATTGTTGTTGGCATCGCGGGTGACCGCAAAACCACAGAACTCACCATACAGATGCTCGTACTCAAGAATGGGAGATGCGCTGTTACAACTGGTGGCCAGGTTCACGCTGTCGCCATCGATTTGCTGGTTCAGACTGACGCAGTGAGCCGGATTCTCGGGCCTGATGGTTATCAGCAGGGGCCCGGCAACCACACCCAGGGGTGCCGGTACCTGGGCTTCACAGTAATTGGGCGTAATGCGCATCGACACATTGGACTGGCACATGTCGACACCGCTGTTTGCGGGCAGCGTGCAATTGGCAGACTCACCGTTACTGCCGGTGTAGGTGAAATGGCGTTCAGCAGTGTCACTGCACTGAGCGGTGAACGTTTCATTCAAACACAGCGCGCTGTCTGAGCCGGCAATGGCTTTGGGGTCCAGGGTGTACTCACTGACTGCGAAACCGGAGCACTGAAGGCTGAGGTCACCCCCACCAGGGGATGACAGTTCACTGAAGAAAGACCAGCCCTTCGATGGCTCGGTATCCACCGTACAGCCGCACAACTCCGTGCCGGGCTGAGTGACCTGAACGATGGGCGGTTCCGGCAGGCTACGGTCCGGGAAGTTGACGCGAACCGGCTCGCTGAGCAGGCTCAGGCGACCGCTGTCAGACCGTGATGCCAGCCGATACCAGTAGACGTCACCTTTGGTGCTGGCCGGAGTATCATCGATCAAACGAACCTGTTCTCCGGTCGGCAGTGACTCGAGCTCCTGGTTCGATGCAATCCGGTAACCGGCGAAAGGCTCCACCGGGTCGCATTGCAGGCCTGCATCTCGTTCCAGGTTATCGGCCAGGCCATCGCCATCACTGTCTTTAAACCGGCTGGCTTCGGCAAAACTGGTAAAGCGGTAGACCAGGTATTCCTCAATCGACAGTTGCACCCGGCGTGGCGTGTCGGTCGCGCAGTCTTCATCGTCAGCAACGTACTCGAGATAGCCGTCTTCTTCGGCCGTCATGGCATTGCAGAACCGGCGATCCCGCCCCCAGGCTTCGCGATACCCGGCAATGGTGGGCGAGCGAAAGGTCAGTTCAACCCGCTGTTGTGACTCATTCAGGAAGGGGCTGATATTCCAGGGGGCTGGTGGCCTGGCCATGTCGCGGATAACCACCAGCGTCTCTGATGTCGGTCCGTACTGCCCGCTGATGTCCCGAGGCACCAGGTAATAAGCCCGTTTGTCGCCAGGCTGAAGTCCGGCAGCGACCAGATCGGACCGGGTTTCGAGCCACTCCGGGGTAAGGGGCTGCCGGTCGGGCGTTATCGTCAACAGGGTGTCATTCACCCGCTCCAGATCCGCGAACTCTGGTTGGCCAAAACGATCATGAGGCAGGTTTCTGGCTTCGGCTGCCAGGTCACGCGCGGGGGCGGTGTCGACATTGTCGCGCGTTCGATACAGATCAAAGCCGGTAATGAACAACTGATTGGCCAGGCGGTCAGCCTCACTTAGGTTACCCGGCATGGCCCAATTCAATGCCACACTGTAGTGATCACGAAAGTCCGGCAGGTCGCAGGAGGACTGGTCAACCTGATCGAACCCTTCCGGTGGCAGTGGTTGTTGCGGCTGATCGAGATCGACCTCCGCTTGCCCGACCTGACGACTTTCACCAGCGTCGTTGAACGCAAAGAGGGTGTAGGTTTGCACACCACTGCCTTCGGGTTCATCACGCCAGGCCCGGTAGCGGGCCATGGCCAGATTAAAATCCATGCGTGAGGCAAGGTTGGCCCATAAAGCATCGGTGCGCAGCCGGTCATGAATCTGGCCCGCGTATTCATCGGCATCAAAGGTAAGACGGTTCGGGTCAAGCGCCGCCTCTTCCATCAGCTGGCTGACGGTCTCCAGCAAGCGCCGCTGTTCTGATTCGCCCTGATAAAGCGACCGTATTTGTACTGGATCCATCACGCCACTGGCCGGAAACGTTTTCAGTTCGCTGCCATTGCGGCGCAAGCTGAACCGGACGATGTCGTCGGGCAGGTCGCCTTCGAGCAGGTCCCAGCGCAAGTAGACGCGATGTTCATTTTGCCCGGCCTGGGTGATCGACCCTTTCGGGGCCACCTGGGCGATAAAGTAAAACTGGCTTTCCGCCCAGACCAACGGGGACAGGATGATCGTCAATAACAACACCAGCCCGGTTTTGATGACATTCATGCGTTGAAACCCTCCTTAATGAACAGCGCTGGTCGACAGATCCATGATTGACCAGCCATTCTGATACCCGGCCTGAAAGCGTGCGTCACCCGTGGCGCACCAGCTGTCGCGTCGACTGCGGGCCACCGTGGTCCAGCTCGCCGGCTCACAGAAACCGGCACCGGCGACACCAAACCCCTCACCGACGAAGGTGACATCACCGTCGGTATTCACCGAAGCCAGTGCCTTCACCTGACCTCGCAGCGCACCGACACACAGTACCTTGCCGTAGGCACCACCACCGACCAGGCCACCGACGGTCAGCGGCGGACCGGCCAATACCCAGGAACCCATGTCGGCCGACACGCCGATGGTTAGCGGGCAGCCCGTTGCCCAGACCGGAATGGACGCCGAACCGCGTACATAAGCACCGGCAAAGCCGGTGTCGGGCACGGGTATGAATTTGGCCACTTCCGGATCGAGCTCCAGCAGCACATCGTCGTTGCAGGTTTTACCCAACAGGAAGGCCACTTCGGCCTGAATGTCACTGAACAGCGCACCGGCGCTGGCCCCCAGGTACACTTCTTCGGTACCCAGGCCCGCGGCAAAGGCCGGGTCGTAAATGACAAATTCGGTAAAGCCGATGTCCCCCAGTATCGCCAGGCCGCCGTTAACCCCGATTGGGTCGAAGGCTGCGTCGCCACCGGCCGCATTGGCCAGCGTAAAACCGAGGTAGACTTTCTTCAGGGTAATATCGGAACCGGCCACCCGGGCGGGAAGATTCATCGCCGCGATGGTGACATCCAGGTTGCTGTCAGCACCCGGTGACGCACAGCTTTCGTTGTCGGCTTTATTTGATGCACTCCAGCTAACGGCCGACAATGCGGCACCAAAGGTGTTGCCCTCTTCACCATCGGACGACGGCTTCATGGTCCATTCGGCCGCCAGATGCGCCCGTTCCAGTTCATGCCCTGCAATCACGCCGTAGCCGTCCATTGAAGCGCTGGTCAGCGGGATATCCCGCACCGGGGCTGTTGCATCGGCCAGTACCGAATTGACCTCACTCTCGACCGAGGCGATGGCTTCGCGGATGCCGTGGTTGACCTGATCCGCCAGGGTGGTCAGGTCGTCCCGTATTTGCCGCTGTATCTCAACCAGTTCCGTGTTGAGCGTTTCCCGCAGGTCCCTGATCGGCCCGGCAGCCATGATCTGACCGACCAGAAAGCGCCGCAACTGATCGGCGTTCATCGAGGCCATGGGCAGTGCATTGCCCATCATGTCCTGCAATGCCGTCACCAGTAATCCTCGCATGGTATCCAGCCAGTTGCGCGCACCGTCGAAGGCAAAACTGAAGACATCAATTTCACCCGTGTTGCTGCCCGATTCCACCAGAACGTTGATCCGGCCATCCGTTGCTTCAAAAATAAGGGTGTTGATGCTGTTCAGGTCAACGGTCTGGTAGGTTTCAACCCCTGCCAACTGGTCTCTCAGGCTGACCAGTACACCGGAGAGTGTATCCAGGGGCTCAATAGCGTCACGCTCAAGGGTTGTTGCCAGACTGGCCAGTGCGCTCAGCCTGATATCCAGGTCGTTCATCTCGGTGTCAACAAACCGGGTTTTAAGCTCGATTAACTGGTCGTTCGTATCGGCTGTAAAATCTGCGACCTGCAGCAGCAGCGCCTGAAGGTTCGAGGCACAGAGTTCGTTGCGCACTGCCTGTTCCGCATCACTCAACTGGGTCAGCAGGTATTCGGCGCGCTGCGACAAGGCAACCCGGACTTCCTGCATGGAGCGCTGGGTCTGCGGGTCGGAAATGACGCTGTCAGCCAGAAAGCCCAGCAACTCCCCACCTTCCAGTACCGCCAACACAGAACGCAAGTTGGCAACATGCTCCCAGGCACTGTTCAGGTAGCCGTCCACTTCGGTGCCCAGCGTACTGCCTTCGACGTTGCATTGCGCCGTGGAAAATTCCGTTACCCGCTGAGTAATGCGGTTAATTTCCGACACGGCCAACTGGCCATCATTGAGCCAGGTTTCCAGCTGATCCATCCCCGCCTTTGCCTCGGCCACGGCGTCGTCGATCGGGTCGAACAAGGCCCGCAGCTGATCACGCGTATCGGAGATCGTGATGATGGCGTTGTCCAACTCGGTTTCCACAACGGCCGAAACGGGATCGGTTGGCGTGGCAGATTCCAGTTCAGCTACCAGGTTTTGCAGAGGCGTCCGCAGCGCGGTCTCCTGCTCATTCAACACGGCCACAATCGGGGCCGTCAGTTCAGCGTCGACCCGGGCGATCAACTGATCGGGATACCCCCGAATTTGCGCCATACTGGCAGCGAGCAGATCAAACGGATCCTGATTGTCGGGCATCAGCGGGGCCGAAGCGGCACCAACCTGCTCGACACTGGCGAGCAAGGCTTCCTCCATCACCGTATCGATACCCTGCTGTGAGAAATCATTGATCTGCTGCACCCGCTCGGACACCGTGTTGAGTACCGGGGCTATCACTGGCTCATTGGTCAGCCCCAGACTCATCAGCAGTTCGTCGACTTTCTCCAGACTCGCCAGGCTGTTCAGATCAACCTGAAAACGCAGGTTTTCCAGCCGATCGAAGTCGGCGCTGGCACCAAAGCTCAGCTTGGTACGCTCCGGCGTAATGAAATCGATACCGGCATTGGCCTGTAACACAAACAAATCCTGTTCCCAACGGCGGCCCAGGAACTGGGGTGCCTCACTGTTCTCCGGCAAGTCATAGAACACCGGCAACCCAAATCCGAACCCGGTGTTGCCCCACTCGTAGCGTGCGTTCAGGTCGTATGTGCTGTCATCGACCCGGTCTATCAGCACGTCGCGATTGGGTTTGTTGAGCGCCGTCGGTGGCGTGGAGTTCAGCAAGGTCTGGCGTGGCAACGGAAGCGATGGCCCGGCTTGCGGTTCACCCAGGTTCAGCTCGTTAGCGAGGCGTACATCGCTGTCCAGCGCCTGCCAGAACGGAACGCCCACTTTGCCGCCCAGTGCGACCGTGCCGTAGCGCGCGGGAGTGAGGCTGGCATCGTCCCAGGGAGTCAGCAATTCAGCGTCGGTCAGCGCTATCGGGAAGCCCTCGGACTCGTTGCGACGATCGAGCCGGTACTGCGCCTGATTCTGCAACACCGAGCGCTCGACCATGCCCTCGGGAGACCAGGTTACATCGAGCATCAGAGGCTTATCGAGGGCCAGGAAATCCGCTTCCTGCAGCAACGTCAGGTGCTGGTCGTTGACCGAGCACTGGGGGGCCGGCTGGCCACTGAGATCGGTAAAGCGAAAGTCGAACAGCCGGGTCTCAGCTCGCCAGGAGGCGAGCTGACAATTACCATCGCACTGCTCATCGGTCAGCGAAGCCGCACCCAGTTGCCCCCCGCAATCGATGGCCAGGCTTTCAAAGACGGTGGTGAAGCCGGCATCGCCGGCCAGGGCAAGCCCGCCATCAACCCAGCTGTAGTCGTCCATCCGGTTGTCTTCCAGGCGCACTGCGAAGCGGTCGAATTCAATGGGGTAGCCGTAAAGGCCAAGGCTGGCGGGCAACTGCGCCGGGTCGGCATTAAACACGCCCGTTACGCCGCCATTGCGCAACACGTATTTGCTGGCGTCGTGGGTGACGATGGGCAGCATATCGTTGCCAAGGTCGACTTCCAGCGTCCGATTGCCAATCGCCTGCCCGTCACCCGTCTCCGGTTGGCCGGACGCATTGGCATACAGTTCCGGCCCGAAGGTAATGCCGGGCGGGTAGAAATTACCCCGCCGGAAGGCCGGCGAGTCTGGTGCATGAGTGACAATAGTGTCCGCATTGCGCTGACGATGGCTGATCAGGTAATCAACCACCGGCGCGTCGGCTGGCGCCAGATAACCGGGGAGTTGCAACGTGGCTTCATCGGTTTCGGTAAAATCACCGGGACGTCGCCAGGCATAGTCAGTTCCGCCCAGGCGAGCATCAGCAATCGATCGGGCGCCCCAGGCAACACCCTGTGAACCGACCGTTGCGAGCGTACCAAGCAGGGTACCATCCTCCCCCAGGGCCAGCCCGCTGCCCTGTCCACCGTGGAGCAATCTCGCCCCCCGAGCACAGCCGGGCGTTCGACAATCGGCACTTTGGCTCAGAACAAAACTAGCATTCAGGCTGCTGTATTCTGGCTGACTGTCATGCATGGCGACGCTGAAAGCCTCCCAGCTCAAGTCACCTTGCGGCCAACCAGAGAGCGCCGTGCCCGCGTTAAATTGCAGGGTGGCTTCAATGCCGGAATCACGCAGAATGAGTGTGCCAGCCTGGGCATCGGCGTAAACAGCCGAATTCAACTGATACCGGGTTGCCCGGTCATCACCCTCACCGTACCTCAGATGAGCCAATACATGGGTCGCTCTATAATCCAGCTCGATCCCCTGTTCACTTAACCGCCCACCGTTCACTTCAAACCCGAACGGCAGATTCTCAGCGGTCAGTATCTGACGGTAGGTAACGTATTCGCTGTCTGTACCACCTGCGCCAACGATCAGATAAGGCAAAGCCGTTGACGGCCGGGAAGCGGGTAGTCCGAATAAACCGAGCTCGGATACAACACGATGCAGAGCCGGCAAAGGCAAAACAGTGGTCTCCCCGAACGGAATCTCACCCTGTGTGACCACCATATTGGCTGGCAGGTCGCCACTGGCATTCAGTTCAATACAGACGGCGCCGCCAAATGGTATCTCCGCATTCTGGCCGCCCAGGCTCACGGGCAAAAGGTAAGTACCCTCAATCTCCAACTCGCCCTCTGCACAGGCGCCGCCCGCCGCCGGTATCAGCGCCAGGTTGGACGCCGGGTCTACCCTCAACACCTCCTCCCCGAACCGGATGGTATCGGGCAGTGGCCGCAGCTGGGGAATATCCAGACTGGCTACCTGGGTTGACCCGCCCTGGTCAACGCTGGCCAGTAAACGAACGTTCCAGTTGTTTTGCCAGGCACGAAACAGAAATTCGATGACCGTCGCCGGATTAAGGGAGGCGATTAACGATTGCTGCGGCGTTGCCACCGGCGCATTACTGTCGTAGATCGCCTCGGCCGGATAGAGGTAGTCACCCAGGCGGGTGCGATCTACCTCGGCTCCGTCTGCATTCTCAGCCAAGAGGGTCAATTCCATGGGCCAGTCTTCGTCCAGTACCGAGCAATCCCCAGCAGCCGGACAATCTGCCTGAAGCGCCAGCGATATCGCCAGCACATAGGGAGAGGACAACGCATAGGCATCCACCGGGGCCATAATACCAGCGCAACCAAGGCCAAAGGGTGAGGCCGGTGGGCCATCGCCGATCAGACAGGCCTCGACCAATGCCAACTGACCCGTGGCTTCAGTATTCGGATCAGGCAGATCATCGAGGATGGTCACCATCGCTTGCTGGCGGCTGATGTCGATGGCGATGCTCGGCTGACCGAGTTGCACCTGAAAATGTTCGGGGTTTTCTGACAGGGCATCCAGCAGCAATGGTACGGTCACCGACTGACGGCGCTCCCCCTCGGCAAAACTGAGCGAGAACGGCTCGGTGACATAATCGAAGCCTGCCTCGGCTTCCACGTCTTCAAGGGTCAGGCTTACCGAAAACGCCGGTAATTCTGCCAGTAAGCCACCGCTTCGACGGACCACAATTTCAGCGGCACCGGTAGCTTCCCGGACTGATACATTGGCAACACTGAGGCTCGATTCGGCATTAACTATCCAGCCACAATCCGGGTCACACAAATAACCAGTGCCGGGCTGTAAAGCGAGATCTGGCAGGCGGTCAATTACATTGGCCTCCCGAAGGCGCTTGTACAAATCAGCCGCATCCAGCCCCGCAAACGCAGGTACTACCGTCGCGGGCTCAAGCCCCTGACGTAAGCCTTCAACCAGACCGCCGTAGGTTATGGGCATTCGCCCTTCCTGCCTGGGCATATCCATAACCGAACTGGACAATAACAGCAGCGAGAGATTGGGGTCATCCAGACCGGCACCTTCGTCTATTCGGGTCAGATCGAGCAGGCCCGGGTCAGCGGCAACATCAAAGCCGAGCTGCTGCATCAGGTTTTTCTCAGTCTCCCCGATTTGTTCTGCCATGCTGATATCGGGTTTGAACTGGCCCTCGAAACGCGCGGCGGCGAGATCAGTCAGAATGTTGATGTTCTGGGGGCTTTCGTCGGCCAGGGTGACCGCGCTCAGCGGTTCGCTCAGCTGCACCGCGTCGCCGCTTAGCTCATCCTGAAACTCACCGGTCGCTTCAATGCGGTAAGCCTTGCCCGCTGAGGCCTGAAATTCGTATTGATTTCCCGTTACCTGAACCGGCAGCGAGCTACCGCGCTGCCCCTGAGCGTCGAGCGAAAACGCGCTTACGTTAAGCCGGACAAATGGACCTTTCTGAACCGTGCCCGATACCACTACCTGGTCGGGGCCTGGGTCGGGGACCGAGGGGTCATCAGTTTCTGATCCGGCAGAGCTGCTACCGCCACCACAGGCAGCCAGCAACACAGTTAGTAACGCCAACGCTGAGAGCTGGAGCGAATTGTAAGGTCTGAGCATGGTCTTCATCCCTGGCAAGCTAAACCTGCGCCGTTCTTATTATTCAGTAGTGGCCAGACACCAAGTTGTTCTGACACCGCATGGTCCCTATCGGTGAAATGGCGCTACCTCATAAACTGCATTGCGCTAGTTTCCGAGTGAACCCTTGATCGCGATGACTTTAGTGCAAAAAGTCGCCTTTCGCCATACGGCAAATGCAGTACCCCACTTACACCATGAAATAACCAACTGAACGATTAGAATAAACGAGGGGGAAGCGAACGAAATACGCGGAAACGACACACACAAGTAAGTATGTGCTTACTTCGGCGATACTCCAGTATCATAGCGCCATAGAGCACCCAATGAAACGGTCAAACACCGATCCATTCTGATTAGCTGCAGGCTTCAGGTCGATTCAGGTTAGCTGGCACGCGGTGCAAACATGATGATGGCCATACCCACCAGGGCAACGCCCGAGCCCACCATATCCCACACTGTGGGCTTAATGCCATCCACAGCCCAGAGCCACACGATCGCCATAAAAATATAAACACCACCGTATGCAGCATAGACCCTGCCAGCAGCGGTTGGGTGAAGTGACAGTAGCCAGGCAAATGCGGCCAGGCTCAGCGCACCTGGCACCAAAAGCCAAATGGTTTTGCCCTCGCGGAGCCAGAGGTAAGGTAAGTAACAACCAACAATCTCTGCTAAGGCGGTGACCAGAAAAAGGCCGACGGTTTTTAGTTCAGGCAATGAAGGTATCCTTTTGGGAATAAGGCTTAACGTTTGCTTTAACTGGCGCAGGCTTTGCCAGCGTACGAGTTGAATGCATTGTTATACCAATTATTCCTCAAAATAGTCGGAGTCCAGTCTTTTGACGTCGTACGTTGCAACCTTAGAGACGCCAATGCCGGTATCGATCATCAGACCTGCTAGTGTCTCGCCATTAATAAGCACAATTCTGGAATCGATAAACGAAGCATATTGAATTGCTTCCGCACTAAAGCCTGAGGTAGTCAAGAAAATTCCTTTCTTTGCTCTTTGGCCCTGAAGTGCACCTGCGAACTTCTGAATCTCAGGACGACCTACGGTGCCTTCCCAGCGCTTGGCTTGGAGGTAAATTACATCAAGCCCAAGCCGATCTTCCTTTATCACTCCGTCGATTCCGCCGTCACCAGATTTTCCAAGGGTTTGACCAGCATCTTTCCTGGAACCTCCATAACCCATAGCCACGAGAAGCTCAACTACGACACGTTCAAAAAATGCTGGCGACCCCGACTTGACCTTTTCTATCAATTCGAGCTCCAATTCCTCCCGTACCTTCTGATACCCAAATTCAATGTGCTCTAACGGAGTCAGTTCATCCGTCGAGGTTTCCGGCTCTTTAGGCTTTTCGTTTTTCGATCCTGATTGAAAATCTTTGTACTCGTCAAATTGTTTCAGATAGGTGAGATTGATTGGCTGGTCAGTTTGCGAAACGGCATCCAGTCCTCGCTGGGTTATCCTATATTTCGCGCGCGCGGGCGATTCAATAAGCCCTGCACCTTTCAAATGGGTTTTCGCCCACCCGATCCGATTGTCGAAGAGCCTGGCGTATCCGCTCGGCAACATCTCGGAAAGCTCCTCCTCCGACAATTGAAAGTGTTCAGCCAGGAACTCGTTAGTTTCACGATTCTTACGGATCTTTCCGTTCGATAAGTGCTCAAGCATGGGACGCATGATGCTCTGAAAGTCTGGAATCGCCATCTAGTTGTCCTTATTCATGTAACACACGGCTCATACGCCGGTTTGGAGCCGCGAAGCGGCGGAAAATTGGTCGCTGTGCAGCCGAATGTTAACTGCTGATGTTCAATGTCAACGGTACATGGTCACTTATTGAAATCCACTCGTCGTGCTGACCGACCTGCAAATTGCAATCCTCAGCAAAGTCTGACGAAGTGAAAACGTAGTCAATGTGATAGGCTTTCTCGCGGTTCCGTTGCAAGAAAAATGTCGGGCTGGTCTCATTACCCTGCTCTTCCTCGAAGACGCGATGATACTGGCTCTTGAAACCCATCTCACTAAGCTCGACAATTACGTCCGAGTGATTCCACCAACGGTCTGGCTTATCCCAGCACACATTGCTATTAAAATCGCCGAGAATTACTGCCTTTGGCCCGCTAAGATCGTCACGGTGAATTTGAAGGTACTTCCAGAATTGCCCCATGTAACCAAATGCTTCTTCATTGCGCCCCTTCGTCCATACGGCCAGCACGGTGAAATCTTTATTGATAGTGAAAGGGAGAAAAAGCCTGAGATCTTCCGTGCTCCAATTCAGTGTTTCACTTTTGCTGAAAAGCCCAGGGACTGAAAAGCTGCCACTCCAGTTTAATTTTTCGACTCGATGACCGTTTCGCGGAAAAATGCCGATGCCGCGACTTTTTGACTCGCCCACCCACAGGTAAGAACCGGCCCACTTTCTATATTTGGGGGTCGACAGTGCAGGATTTTCACATTCCTGAACCACTAAAACATCAGCTCTCAAGCTATCTGCTTCTGCAAGCTTCCGTCGGAGTGCGCCATTACAGTTCCAGGTTACGACTTTCATAGATAAAGACAGTCAACAGTTTGTTCTCATTGAACCTTGCACAAGATCCAAGGGTACTTTAAATGTACATACTAAACCAATGCAGTGCTAACCCCCATTCTGGAGCCGTTCAGCACCATATTCCAACGCCAGCACACCTGTATCCCAACCTCGACAAATACGCAGACTATCCAGGATATTCCGGCACACTTGTAACATATCCAGCAGATTCGCCTGGATATATGCCCACAAAATCCTTTACTGAGGCAATTCCCTTCTAAGCCCAAGTCTTCCTATAACATAAGCACAGTAACTGAAAATTAAGGAGCTGTAAGCTGGGTTTATCAAGACCAAAAAATCAGAAAATGCCGGGGCATAGTTCCGCTGAAAGAAACGGATGTATACAAACATTGCGGCGTTAGGTGAGCTTGGAAAATCGAGTCTGGGAAGATCGTTTAAATTCGCTAACGCCCGGCCGGTTACAGGGCACACCAAGGGGAAATAAGTTATGTGGTTACCTTGGCACTATGTGGCAAGGTTGGCAAGTAATTGTGTTTCAGAGGTGTCGTTTGCGCCTGTTCTTTCTCTGTTTCCTCTGGGCACTCTAATAGGTTCTGGGGGTGCGGGCGTCATGTGGGTCTTTGGTTTGTTTTGCTTCCTGTCGCCCAGGGGACTGGCCTCCCACTTGTTGGTTTTATTGCCAAAAATGGGGTTTTGCCAGGAATAGGGGTTTTGCCTGTTATTTATACCCCGTTGCAACTGGGTAGGTGAACAACACGAAGTGAGTGAGGTTTAGTAGCCAGTGGGCGAGTACGGCCCAGGCCACTCTGCCGGTGAAGTAATACGCCAGGCCATATACCGCACCCGCCAGAGTGGCGACCCCTACATAGGCCCAACCACCAGCCAGGTGGGCAAGCCCGAACAGTACGGCGGCTACAGCCAATGCCAACAATGGCGCCAGGCGTTTTTGCAGTTGGCGTTGCAATAGGCCACGGAATAACAATTCTTCAGCGATGCAGGTGTTCAGCAGGTTGCCGGCGGCGAATATCCAGAACCAGTGGGTCCAGCCGGGTTGCCAGTTGATTAGGCCAAGGGTAACGGCCAGGGTTAGGGTCGCGGCGATGCCCAGGGTTAAGGCAAGAGGTATCAGCCAGAAGGGGGTTAATGGTTTGGGTGTAAGGCTTTGCCGGAACAGGGGAGTAAAGTTCAGCAGGGACCAGGCGACAAGCACTTTGTCGTGGTTGAAATAGAGGTCGGTATAAGTGCTGCCGGTTTTTAGCAGCACGTAGTCAGCCACGACCAAGCCTTCATAACCTGGCATGGCATGAATTACCAAGGCTGCGCTGGCCAGAAACCACACACCATATCGCGCCCAGCGCAGGGCGGTGGGTACAGCTTGCTCTACCATCCAGGCAGTCAGGCCAATGTAGGCAAGTGCCACAGCAGCGAAGGCCCAGGTTGTGTAACCAATGGTGGCTGCGGCCAATAGAATGAGGGCGGCACCGCCGTAGCGCAGTTGAGCGCGGTTGCTCAGGCCAATGAGGATGAGTGCGGTTGAGTAGAACAATCCGAAGGTAAGCATAAATCCCTGTGTTTTATTCGGTGTTTGTCGGCAGTGTTTTATGAACTCCGCCGTTCAGTCTGTTGGTTAACGTTTCCTGGCGACCATGAAAACCGCTTTTTTGGGGTCAGGCTGCCATTGGTTTTCAATGACAAACCCTGCTTCAACCAGGCTGTATTCCAGCTCGGCCACAGTGAATACTTTGACCAATGGCATCTTGCCAAAAAACCGGGCAATGGGTGCGATGTATTTTACGTACGCCATGCGGTCACCCAAACAGGCGGTGCTCGAAATAAACACGCCGCCGGGTTTCAGAAAGTCATGTATTCGGGAAATAACAACGTCTTTATCTTCCAGCAGGTGCAACAAGCTGAGTGCCAGCACCACGTCAAAGCGCGCCACTGGTGAGTGGAATTCGTCGACCGTTGCGTGTTCGAAGGCAAGGTTACTGACCCCGGAATTCTGTGCTTTCGTGCGCGCCAGATCCAGCATGGCGGACGAGCAGTCTACCGCCAGGTAGTGTTTCACCTTGGGGGCATGCAGCACGGCGGTAGAGCCAGTACCGCAGCCGAGTTCAAGCACGTCGCTGCTTGGCTGCAAATACTGACGCGTGATCTCAAGCTTTTTCTGATAGGCCGCTTCATCCGCAATGGGCATGGCGGCATAGCGTGGCGCCAGTTTATCCCAGAATTTGGTTGTAGTGTTCATCCTTGTCTCCGCTCAGCAGGTTATGCCTCAGCTTATGCCTGTTCACAGAAAGCGCTATGGGCCAGAAGTCCTGTTTAGACCGTGGTTAGAGCCCGACTCTTGCCTTTTGAATCACCTCGGCCAGTTCGGGTTCGATAGGCATCTTGCGAAAGGGGCTGACGTTAGCACCTCCGGTGTTTCCCTGAGGCACCCAACCGAAGGCGGTTTTTGTAGCAGCACCGATGATGCGGAAGACCTGGCCCCGTGCTTCGCGGGCCGACCGGTGTCGAAAGGCCCACAACAGCATCAGACAATGGACTTTAACGTGCCAGTAAGTGGATTCCTGCCCCAGTACATGCGCCCGCTCAAGATGGGCAAAGGCTTGCTGAGCGTTGTTAACTGCACTGGCATGGCACGCCGCAGTCAGTTCCTGTTTTACAAAGGGCGCTATGTTTTTGCTGAAACGCTGGTTCATGGTTTTCTCCACGGGCTCCGGTGTTGGGTGGGCTGCCAGGGTGTCTGGTCAGCCGTTGTTGCGGGTAATGCTCGATGCATCCTGTCCAAAGAGTACTTTCTTCTCGTCGTCGGTAAAGCCTGGTTTGGCCGAGGCAATCTGGTCGACCAGGGCATAGGCGCGCTGGGTGGCCGGTCGTTCGCTGATGCTGGCGTGCCAGCGTTTAACATTGGGGAAGTCGTTCAAATCCTGTTTCTGGCGTTCGTGGGAAACCACCCAGGGGTAGCTGGCCATATCGGCGATGGAATAGTTGCCTGCCAGGAACGGCCGGTCGGCCAGTTGCCGGTCCATCACGGCATAAAGGCGGGCCGTTTCTTTTACATAGCGGTCTATTGCATAAGGTACAGGCTCGGGGGCATAAACGTTAAAATGGTGATTCTGGCCCGCCATGGGCCCCAGGCCGCCCATTTGCCAGAACAGCCATTGCATGACGTCCAGCCGCTGCCGGGGTGATTCACCATAAAACCGGCCGGTTTTCTCCGCCAGGTAGGTGAGAATGGCACCGGATTCAAACACCGGCACCGGTTCACCACCATCGTCAGGGTCGGTATCGATAATCGCCGGTATTTTATTGTTCGGCGAAAATCGCAGAAATTCTGGCTGAAACTGGTCGCCTTTTCCGATATTAACCGGAATTACCTCGTAAGGAAGGCCCATTTCCTCCAGACACAGGGTGATTTTGTGGCCGTTCGGGGTTGTCCAGTAATACAGTTTGATCATGGTCGGGCTCCAATTGCTGTAAATGGGCCAGTCTGCCCTGTTTTGGCGCGTAAAATGAGTAAAACAGAGGCTTTTTAACCCGGTCACCCTCTGTAACCCAGTTGTCTCTTTTTTATTCAGCTTTAACAGGTATAATGCGCGCCCTAATTTAAAGCCGGACACCCTGCTTGTGATCGAGAAACTTCGTAATATCGCCATTATTGCCCACGTTGACCATGGTAAAACAACGCTGGTCGACAAACTGCTTCGACAATCCGGCACTCTGGGCCGTAAAGACCAGGGCACTGAACGCATCATGGACTCCAACGACCAGGAACGTGAGCGCGGTATTACGATTTTGGCCAAAAACACGGCCATTAACTGGCAGGATTACCACATCAACATCGTCGATACCCCGGGGCACGCCGACTTCGGTGGCGAAGTCGAACGGGTGCTGTCGATGGTCGATTCTGTATTGCTGCTGGTCGACGCGGTAGACGGCCCCATGCCGCAAACGCGTTTTGTGACCTCCAAAGCCTTCGAGCAGGGTCTGCACCCCATTGTTGTCATTAACAAGGTCGATCGCCCCGGCGCCCGGCCAGACTGGGTGATGGACCAGGTCTTTGACCTGTTCGACCGCCTCGGCGCCACCGACAAACAACTCGACTTCCCGGTCATTTACGCCTCAGCGCTGAACGGCGTGGCCGGTGACGACCCGCAGAACATGGCTGAAGACATGACGCCGCTGTTCGAGATGATCGTCAACCAGGTACAACCACCGGAAGTAGAGCGCGACGGTCCCTTGCAAATGCAGATTTCCGCTCTCGACTATAACAGCTACGTAGGCGTTATCGGGGTAGGCCGCATCAAGCGCGGTCGCCTGAAGACCAACGAGCAAGTGGTTGTGGTTGGCAAAGACGGCAGCAAGAAAAAAGGCCGTATTTTGCAAGTCATGGGTTACCACGGCCTCGAGCGAATTGAAGTGCCCGAAGCCGAAGCAGGCGACATCGTCTGTGTCACCGGCATCGAAGGCCTGAACATTTCCGATACCCTGTGCGACCCGAACCACCCGGAAGCATTGCCGCCACTGACGGTCGATGAACCGACCGTGAGCATGAACTTCCTGGTAAACGATTCTCCGTTCGCCGGTCGTGAAGGCAAGTACATCACTTCGCGCAATCTGAAAGACCGCCTCGACCAGGAGCTGATTCACAACGTGGCTCTGCGCGTTGAGCAGGGCGACACGCCAGATAAGTTCAAAGTCTCCGGCCGGGGTGAGCTGCACCTGTCGGTCCTGATCGAAAACATGCGCCGTGAAGGCTTCGAGCTGGCAGTTTCCCGCCCCGAGGTTATTCAGCGCGTGATCGACGGCGAAATCCAGGAGCCATACGAACAAGTGGTGATCGACCTGGAAGAGCAACATCAGGGCGGCGTGATGGAAGAACTGGGCCTGCGCAAAGCCGAAATGACCAACATGGAAAACGACGGTCAGGGTCGCCTGAAACTCGAATTCATGGTGCCGTCTCGTGGCTTGATTGGATTTCGCGGCCAGTTCCTGACCCTGACGTCCGGCTCTGGCATCATGACCAGCATTTTCGACCATTACGGCCCGGTGAAGGGTGGTGATATGTCCGGTCGCCAGAACGGCGTGCTGGTGAGCATGGCCAAGGGTAAAACCCTGGCGTACAGCCTGTTCACCCTGCAGAGTCGCGGCCGTCTTTTCCTCGGCCACGGTGTGGATATCTACGAAGGTCAGGTCATCGGCATTCACTCGCGCGACAGCGATCTGGTTGTTAACCCAACCAAGGCCAAGCAGCTGACCAACATCCGTGCTGCCGGTACCGATGAAGCACTGACGCTGTCGCCACCGATCCAGCAAACCCTGGAACAGGCGCTGGAATTCATTGAAGACGATGAATTGGTTGAAGTGACACCGGAATCCATTCGCATCCGCAAGAAGCTGCTGACCGAAAACGAGCGCAAGCGCGCCGGTCGCGGCCCCAAGTAAGGCCTGCCTCCAAACCTGTCTGACCACCCTTCCAGATCGCGCCACTGGGGCCTTCTGGAAGGGTGACGTTTTTCCGGAAACTGAGCTACACTGCCCAAAAGCTTAGCGGAAGAGCGACTTTGAGCACACCTGTCTTGCCTAACCGGCACCCGCTGTCATTATCGCGCCGCTTGCTGGTATGGATAGCAGGTATCTTTATTGCCCTCGTCAGCCTCACGACCGTCCTGCAACTCAGCCTCGAATACTCGCTTGAAGAAGACTCCGGCGCCCAACAAATTGGCTTTGCCCTATTCGGCTCGCGCGACGTGCTGGCCAATGCCCTCTGGAGTTTCGACCCGGTTCAGTTAAGCGCCACCGCCGACTTGCTGATTGCTCACCCGCTGATCGAAGGCGTGTTGATCGAATCGGAAGATCCGTCGTTGAACCAGATTCGCGGTGAATTGCCCGACCCTTCAGGCTACCTGCCCGCAGCCAATCTGGACCCCGGCTACCCCGGCATCGACATCGCCAGCCAGGGGCAACTATTGCAAAAAGCCCTGCAATTTACCGAACCCATCGAATTCGATACCGGAGATGGCCTCTACTCGGTCGGCACGGTAACCGTCTACTCCAACGTGCGCCTGATTCTGAACCAGAGCCTGCTTAATTTCGTGTTTACGCTGACCAGCTCTGTGCTGCTGTGCCTGCTGGTAGTGGCCGTCACGGCCTGGTCGGTGCACCGGCTGGTGGCAAGGCGTCTCAACGTGGTCGAGCGGGTGCTGGCAACCATCGAGCCGGAAGACGATGTCTTTCGGGCGCGCCTGATTCCCGATTGGATCGGCCGTGAGCGCGATGAGATCGCGACGCTGTGCGACACCCTGAACCAGTTGCAAGTGCAACTGGCGGAAAAGTCACAGCGTATTCGCCAGCACCAGAACAACCTGGAACAAAAGATTCAGGCGCGCACGCACGAACTGGAAGAAACCCTGGAAGCGCTGCAAATCAGCACCGACCACAAAAACCAGTTTCTGGCCAACATGAGCCACGAAATACGCACGCCGATGAACGGCATTATCGGCATGGCCGAACTGCTACAGGATACCCGGCTGGATCAGCGTCAGCGCGACTACCTGACCACCATTCTCAATTCCGGCCACACTCTGACGACCATCATCAACGACATTCTGGACCTGTCGAAAATTGAAGCCGGGCGGCTGGAACTGGAATCCATTCGTTTCAACCTGCCAGAGTTGGTCGAGGAAACCCTGGCCCTGTTTATAAAACCCTCGGAAGAGAAAGGGTTATTGCTGGTAGCCGATATCGACCGGGGCACACCGGAGACCATGGTCGGCGACCCCATTCGCATGCAGCAATTACTGCTGAACTTGCTCGGTAATGCGTTCAAGTTTACCGATGACGGGGAGATCGTCGTTCACCTTCAGTGGCACGCGGACCGTCAGCGCCTGGGCCTCGCGGTCAGCGACACCGGGCTTGGCATCGAACCGGATAAACTGGCCATATTGTTCGATGCGTTCTTCCAGGCGCACAAAAGCACGCACCGCGAACGCGGTGGTACCGGGTTGGGGCTGGCCATTTGCAAGCGTCTGGTTGAACTCATGAAGGGAGAGATTGGCGTCGACAGCGAACCGGGTAAAGGCTCAACATTCTGGATCGAGATCCCCCTAGACGCCGCCACCACCAAACTGAGCCCAGCCCTGCCCTTTTCAGCCACCGATCGCAGCGGCCTGAGCGGCAATGCCCTGCTGGTGACCAGCAACCTGATCCTGCAGCGCCTGTTCAGTCACCACACTGATGGCACGGCGCTGACGCTTAACTGCGCCTCCAGCGGCGTTGAGGCGCTGGCGCTGTGCGCCCAGCAACAGTTCAATGTCATTCTGGTGGACGCCACCGTCGATCACGATACCGGGCTGACGCTTGGGCCCAAACTGGCCGACGCCCAGCCCGAGGCCCTGCTCGCCCTGATTGCCAGTCGCATGGCCTCGCCCGACTGGCAAACCCTGACCGGTCACCAGTTCAAACGCCTGATGGAAAAACCGCTGTCGCTGCCGCGCAGCCTGCTTAACTTGAGTGAAGACCGGCGGCCCAACGCCACAGGCCTGTCGAGTGAAGACGCCGGGCTGCAGTCACCAGAATTTCCCCCCGCCCATGTGTTATTGGTCGAAGACAACCACATCAATCAGCGCGTTGCAGAAGGTATGCTCAAACGGCTCGGGCTGATGGTAACCGTCACCAGCAACGGCCAGCAGGCCCTGGATTATCTGGAAAACAACGTGCCAGAGAACGAACTGGACGATGAACAGGCAGAAACCATCGACGAAGTGGGCCACTTGCCGGCCAGCGTCGACCTGGTGCTTATGGATTGCGAAATGCCGGTAATGGATGGCTACGCCGCAACCCATGCCATTCGCCATTCGGCAAACGAACGGGTGCGGCGCATTCCAATTATTGGGCTCAGCGCCCACGCCATGATGGAACAGCAGGAAAAAGCACTGGCAGCCGGCATGGATGACTACCTGACCAAACCCCTGCGCCGCCGTTCACTGGAGCTTACTCTGAGCAAATGGTTGCTCGGCAACAACTGAGCGCGACCCTGCCGGTCAGGAAGGCAAAATGCCAAGGTCAGTGAGCGGGATGCCGGCCTTGCGCAACGCCAGTCGTAGGGTGGAGCGAACCACTTTGGGGTCGTCCAGATGCAGCAGGCCCGAGGCAATGGTGTGCGCCCAGCCACTGTCGATCTGGCGCAACACCGATTTAACGCGCAACAGGTTAGAGCTGCTCATCGACAAATTGCGGTAACCCAACCCCACCAGCGTCACGGCGCCGAGCGGATCACCGGCCAGCTCACCACACAGGCTGACCGGGATGCCCCCTTCATTGGCCGCATCAATCACCATTTTCAGGGCTTTGAGCACCGCCGGGTGCAGTGAGTCGTAGATGTTGGCAACGCGCGGGTTGTTGCGATCGACCGCCAGCAGATACTGGGTCAGGTCGTTGGACCCCACAGAAATAAAATCGATCTGAGTGGCAAATTCCTTAACCAGGTAGACTGCCGAGGGCACTTCAACCATTACCCCCACTTCCGGCAGGTTGACCGCCACGCCTTCTTCATTCAGCTCCAGCACCGCCCGGTGAATGATCGCCAGGGCTTCTTCCACCTCGCTCACGCTGGTGACCATGGGCAGCATGACTTTCAGGTTGTTCAGATTCAGACTGGCGCGCAGCATGGCGCGAATCTGCACCATAAAGAGCTCCGGGTGGTCGAGCATGACCCGAATGCCGCGCCAGCCCAGGAAAGGGTTATCTTCGACAATGGGAAAATAATCGAGGCTTTTGTCACCGCCCACATCGAGCATTCGCATCGTGACCGGCAAGGGGGCAAAGGCTTCCAGCTGAGCGCGATAAATCTTGGCTTGCTCGTCTTCCGACGGAAAGCGATCGCGCATCATGAACGGCACTTCGGTACGAAACAGGCCAACCCCGTCGGCACCCTTGTTCTGCGAGCGCACCACATCGGTTTGCAAACCGGTGTTCACCATCAGGCTGATGGCAACGCCATCGCTGGTTTCACTGGCGACGTCGGTCAGGCTTTCAAGATCTGCCTCACGTTCGGCTTCTTCCTTGCAGATGGATTCGAAATACTGGCGTTTTTCGGCCGAAAGCCGGTAATACACATGGCCGCGGTAGCCATCGACCACCAGCTCTTCACCCTGCAGACCCTGCCAGGGCAACTCCTGCACACCCATGATGGTAGGAATGGCCAGGGCCCGAGCCAGAATGGCAACGTGCGAGTTGGCCGAGCCGGTGGTGCAAACAATAGCTGCGATGCGCCCGGCGGCCAGGTCACCAAAGACGGTGGGCGATATTTCCTCGCCAACCAGAATGGCATGGTCGGGAATCGCAACGTCAGGGACCGAGGCTTGCAAATGGGACAAGACCCGACGCCCGAGATCGCGCATGTCGGCAGCACGCTCGCGTAAATAATCGTCTTCGATGCTTTCAAAGTGGTCGATGTAACGGCGCATCACCGTGGCCAGGGCACTCTGTGCCCACTCGCCCTTGTTGATCAGCTCAACCACTGCATCACCCAGGGCCCGGTCTTCCAGAATGCCAACGTAAACGTTGAACAGCGCCAGCTCTTCGGGACGCAACTCGCTGCGTAACCGCTCCCGGGTGGCGGTGAGTTCGGACCGGACTTTGGTCAGAGCGTTTTCAAACAATGCCAGCTCAGCGGCAATATCGCGCGCAGGCCGGTACCGCACCGAGTTCAGATCAGAGGGCGGCACCAGCACATGGGCCTTGCCAATGGCAACGCCCTGTGACCCAGCCACACCGGCAAAGCGAACATCCAGCTGCTCGCCGCCCATCAGGTTCAGACCCGACAGCGCCCCGGTGGCTTCGGCATGGGCGATCACCCCGGCCAACTGGGCCGACAGCGTTACCATAAAGGCTTCTTCGGAATCCCCAAACCGGCCTGGTTCGGTGCGTTGAATGGTCATCACACCCAGCACCTTACGGTGGTGGATAATGGGCACGGCCAGCAAGCTCTTGAACGGTTCTTCACCCAGACCTGGCACGTGGTGATAGTTGGGGTGGCGCGTGGCGTCGCTGAGGTTGAGTGGCTCTTCGCGCTTGCCGACCAGAGCGATAAGACCCTCGTTTTGCGTCAGCGTCACCTTACCGATGGCATCGGCACTCAGACCATCGGTGGCCATCAGCACATAGCGGTTGACGTGGGCATCCCACAGGAAGACGGAGCAGACCTGAACGTTCATGCCCGCACGAATGCGGCCAACCACCGTGCGCAGCGAGGCTTGCAGATCCCGGGTACTGTTTACTTCCTCCACCACCTGGCGAAGTAAATGCAACATATCAACCACGTCGTCTCAGCTCCTTGTGCACCCTGGGCGCCAGTTCCGCGAGGGCCTGGCGATAAACGTCCCGTTTGAACGAGACCACCCGGGCCAGCGGGTACCAGTACGATACCCATTCCCAGCCATCGAATTCGGGGTCGTCGCAGTCGTTGAGGATGATGTTGTGATCCTGCCCGGTCATGCGCAGCAGAAACCATTTCTGCTTCTGACCGATGCAAATCGGCAAGGCGTTGTAGCGGATCATCCGCTTGGGTAACCGGTAACGCAGCCAACCCCGGGTGCAGGCGAGGATTTCGACGCTCTCTGGCTGCAGGCCGACTTCTTCCTGCAGTTCACGGTAAAGGGCGTCGGTCGGAGTTTCGTGTGCACGAATGCCGCCCTGCGGAAATTGCCAGGCATCCTGGCCAATGCGCCGGGCCCAGAGCACCTGACCGCGCGGGTTGGTGAGAATAATGCCCACGTTGGGGCGATAGCCATCGGAATCGATCATGATCGCCAGCATCCCCCTGTGACCGAATTCGCACAGCGTGCGAATCAATGAATGTTGGTGACCGCCGCAGCCTGGCCTGCCGGCGTGCACGACGCTCGCCCCGCTCCCCAAACAACCGGTTAAAAGTAGGGAGCAGAGTCCGTCTGTTCTGACTGCATTGTTCCACATCGGCCCGAAAACACCAAACAGGTCACATTCAGGGCAGCAACCGGGGCTGCCAGGCCTGCCGTGCAGCCTGTCGCTTGTACCTGACCGGCCATGCCCGTATTCTTGGCGGCCAATAAAGCCTCTGCCTGGCGACCTTCGAGTCTACCCTGCCACGCGAGTCGTTTGGCCACTAAGGAGCCCCGCCTTGACCCTCGCTATCTTTGACCTGGACAACACCTTACTGGCCGGCGACTCAGACCACGCCTGGGGCCAGTTCCTGATCGATCAGGGCCTGGTCGACGCCACCGTGGTAAAAGCCGCCAATGAAACCTTTTACCAGCAATACCAGGCCGGTGAGCTTGATATAGACCGCTACTTGCGCTTTTCGCTGTCGTTTCTGGCCAACAAGCCACTGGACGACCTGGCCAGCCTGCACCGCCTGTTTATGGAGACGGTCATCGAACCGATGATCGCTCCGGGCACCCAAGCGTTGTTGCAGCACCACCGCGACCAGGGCGATACACTGATGATCATCACCGCCACCAACCGCTTTGTGACCGGGCCGATCGCCGAGCACCTGGGCATCCCGAACCTGATCGCCTGCGAGGCTGAACTGCATAACGGCGCCTATACCGGCCTGCCAACGGGCATTCCGAGCTATCAGGAAGGCAAGGTGGTGCGCCTGCAAGCCTGGCTTGAGGAACACGGCGAATCGCTCGACGGCGCCTGGTTCTACAGCGATTCACTGAACGACTTGCCGTTGCTGCGCCTGGTCGACAACCCGGTCGCCGTCGACCCGGACGCCACGCTGGCGGCCGAGGCCCGGCGCCAGAACTGGCCCATCATCAGCCTGAGGGACTAACCCATGCGCCTTGTAACACCTGCCCACGCACTGCTTGCTCTGCTCACTCTGGTGTTACTGGGGTGCTCCTCGTCGAATGAACCGGCAACCGAGGCCGAAGCTCAAGACCCGGCCACCTTCCCCGAGCAAGCCGGGCCCGAATCCGATGTTCAGTTCGCTGGCCTCGCCCGGGCGTTTCAGGCCCAGGCAGATACCGCCGGAGAGGCCATGCAGTCGGCCTGCCAGGCGCTGGGCTCAGCCGTTCAGGCGTTTCTGGATAACCCGGAAGCGGGCCTGCAAAGTGACGCTCAGTCTGCCTGGCACGCCTGCTACGAAGGCTGGCAAGCCTTCTCGCTGTTTCACCGGGTGGCGTTTAATCCAGCGGCTCAGGAGGCACTGGATCGTTCCCGCCGGCTGATCAATGTACGTCCTTTTCTGCCCGGCTATGTCGATGCCCTGCCAGACTACCCGTACAGCGGCCTGGTGCATGAAACCGGTATGGATTTAACGCTGAACAACCTGCTGGAACAGCATCAGCTGTTGGATCTGGAGTCACCCGCCCTGGGGTTCCCTGTGGTCGAAACCCTGCTCTGGCAAGCCGATCTGGATACCTATTGGCGGACGTCCGGTGAAGATGGCGACCTGACCATCACGCGCCGGCACCAGTATCTGACATTGGCGACCGAGCATCTATTACAGCAACTGGAACAAGCGCGTCAGCGCTGGTCCGGGCAAATCGGTTTTACCGGCCTGCCAGAACCGGCCCAGCAACGCATAGTGCTGACCAGCCTGGACCAGCAGATCCGCCAGGACCTGCTTGAGCTGGCCTTTGCCGATGACGCGCTGCAAGAGCCGGACTGGCATCACCCAAGCGTAGTCGCGGGCCAGGGCAAACGCCACCTGCTGGCGCGCCTGGCGGGGCTTGAAGCGCTGCTCCATAGCCCGGACGAGGGCGTGAGCGCACTGGCATCCTGGCTGGAGCGCCGCGGCGGTCTGGTCACCGCTGAAACCCTGGGCGACCGGCTGACAACGGCGGTCGACACCCTGAATGCCCTGCCGGAAAACGCACCGGCGGGTGACCCGGACGCAGAAGCGTGGCAACAGGCGGTGGCTGCAGTCACCGGACTGGCCGATCAAATCAGCCTGCTAGGGGCACCCCTAGAGACAGAGGACAGCCAATAAGTCCGGATCGGATACGGCAACAAATTCGGGATTGAGCGTTGAGGTTTTTCCGTAACGCAGCGGCTCGCCGTTCCATTGCACCAGTCGGCCTCCGGCCGCGGTAAGAATGGCCTGGGGCGCGGCGGTATCCCATTCGCTGGTCGGCCCCAGCCGGGGGTAACAATGCGCACTGCCATTGGCCAGCATCATGAATTTGAGTGCGCTGCCGACTGAGCGGGTGTCGACATCAAACCCGGCGGTTTCAAGCCGATCGCGCCAGGCGCCCTGCCAGGCGGACCGTCGGCTGCCCAGCACCTGAACCGGCCCGGTCACCGCCTCGGCCCGGATCACAGTGGCGCTGCCAGGCTTACCCTGTTGCGCCGCTACGTCCTGCCCTCCCCACCAGCCAATCCCTGTTACGGGTTGAAAGAGCATGCCGAATATTGGCTGATTTTCGTGCATCAGGGCGACATTAATCACGAACTCATCGCTTTTGTGCAAAAACTCCCGCGTACCGTCGAGGGGGTCTACCAGCCAATAGGTCTGCCAACTCTGCCGTTCCGTATAAGGCACCAGCGCTTCTTCAGACAGCACCGGGCAGTCAAGAATGTCGGGCAATCCGGCCACCAGCCGGCGCGATGCGGCAAGATCTGCCGCCGTCACCGGGGAGTCATCAGCCTTGTGGTCCGTCTGCCAGCGCGACCGGTCGTGATACACCGCCAGAATGTCGTCCCCGGCTTGCTTCATCAGTTGAAACAGGGCGCTGATCTGCGGGTTCGACAGCACAGGCCGGGGGGTCATGAACTACCTCTCATGGAACGTCCTCATCGCGATAACGGTTTTGAATTCAACACCGCCCAGTCTACCATGAACCTGAAGGCCCCCTTGTAACTCGGAGGCCTAACCCTTATTAACGGCTGCCCTGATGGTTTGGTTAATCCAGTGGTATTGGCACATGCCAGCCACCGGGCATACCTGTCCGGGGTCGGCGTGAATCCGTCCCTGGAGCCTAGGCCGACCCCACAGGGGCAACCCTGGTATCCGGCGCGGACCCATGCCACTCAGCTGGCCTTATCTACTAAACTAGAGTTAGCAGAGATTAGCTGGCTAATGATACTGAGAGAGGTTATGACCGATACTCCCATACGGCTCGACAAATGGCTCTGGGCGGCGCGCTTCTTCAAAACGCGCGGCCTGGCGAAAGACGCCATTGAAGGCGGCAAGGTGCATTACGATGGCGCCCGTGCCAAGCCGAGTCGCAATGTTGAAGTGGGTGCCATGCTGCGCATGCGGCTGGGTTTCGATGAAAAAACCGTTGAAGTGCTCGCGCTCAGTGACAAGCGCCGTGGCGCGCCGGAAGCGCAGTTGCTGTATCGCGAGACGGAAGAGTCGGTCGAGAAACGGCTGGCCATGGCGGCGCAGCGTAAAGCCCAGAATGCGGGCCAGGCCGCGCCTGATCACAAGCCGAGCAAGAAAGACCGGCGCGATATCCGTAAAATGAAAGATTCCTTTAACGCCTAGGGCAGTCGTTATAACGCCCTGGCCCATGACGAGGCCTGCATGAGCAACCCCGATCAGACGCAACGCTTTTTGTTCGACCATACTCACATTCGCGGTGAAATTACCGGCTTACAGCGCAGCTACCAGGAAGTGCTGGCCAAGCACAATTACCCCGAGCCGGTGCGCCTGTTGCTGGGGGAGTTCATGGCGGCGGTGGCGTTACTGAGCGACACCCTGAAATTCGATGGCACTCTGAGCCTGCAGGTTCGGGGCGCTGGCCAGGTGCGCATGCTGATGGCTGAATGTCGGGATAACCGGGCTCTGCGCGCCATTGCTCAGTACAACGATGATTTCAGCGCCGACCAGGCACTGCTGGGTAACGGGCAGTTGGCGATCACCATTGAGCCGAAAAATGGCAAGCGTTACCAGGGTATCGTGTCGATCAACGACGGTGACCACAGCCTGAGCCACGCGCTGGAAGATTACTTCCGCCAGTCCGAGCAGATTCGCACCCGGGTCTGGCTGTTCGCCGACCAGCAGATCGCGACCGGCCTACTGCTGCAAGCCATGCCTCATTCGGCCAGCGAAGGCAGCCTGGAAGTCGACGACGACGCCTGGAACCGGGTGGTTCATCTGGCAGACACGTTAACAGCCGACGAGATGCTGGCGCTCGACAACACCACGGTGCTGCAGCGTCTGTTTCATGAAGAAGACGTACGAGTCTACGAGGCCCGTCCGCTGGAGTTTGAATGCACCTGCACTCGCGAACGCTGCGCCAATGCGATTCTGATGCTGGGTGAAGAGGAAGCTCAGACTGTTGTGGCCGAGCAAGGGGAGATTCGCAGCGACTGCCAGTTCTGCCACCAGCACTACCAGTTCGGACCCGAAGACGTGACCGAACTGTTCGAGTCCTACAAGCAACAGTTGAACTGAGTGTTCAGCCCCGGCATTCACACCGGGGCTGTCGATTTCTAGTCGAAAATCCGGTCACCCAACTGATCAATCATCAACCGCGCCTTCACCAGCGTAAAGTTGCAGGCTTCGTCTTCACCGGCGACCAGATCCGACCGAATAAAGGTATGCCGCTGTTCCGGTTCGCCCGGCTTAACGATGATGCCACTTACGCGGAACTGACCGCCTTCGGGAATCGGCGTTGGTGTCACCTGGTACCCCTTGTACTCTATCGTTTCACCTTTTACTTCCCGCGGGCTTGCCGGCCCACCGGCCATTGCTTTCTTTAACCATCCAAACATCACTTTTCCTTACTACCAGGCAGTAGTGCATTTTTTATTGTGGCAACGGAGTTTTATCAACCCTGAGCATAGGTTACCACTGTTTGCGAGCGGGCTGCCGGGCAGATCTCATGTCCACTCAGCAGACCGAGCCATCACAAGCCAAGATTGTACCGCCCTACTGCGGTCATGGCGTCAAATTCACTGAGCACTCTGTAATGTTAGGTAACCCGGATGGGTAAAGTGATCTAACGGGATTCTAAAAGTGTTACTGACACTCCCCAAGTGTTACCTATACACACGTCAGCATGGTGTAAAGCGATGTTAGCCAGACAGCCGGCTGGTCACATATTGAACAGTATTTTTTAAGTTATTGTTTTTAAAGAACTTTTTA
>ERZ1699650.95-NODE-95-length-47555-cov-11.458253_pt1 | contig 47555 bp, 42 predicted proteins | sample MGYA00581512_ERZ1699650 | MGnify/ENA primary metagenome ERZ1699650 (study PRJEB42348, sample SAMEA6618698) | metagenome | isolation source: Polyester-degrading enrichment culture growing on monomer terephthalic acid, Te | collected 2019-05-17 ... | reverse complement strand
CGACTGGGGGGCCAGCCCCCCAGACCCCCCGGAGTTTAAGGGCAAGATGAAGGGCTGGATCGGTCACTTGGTCCGGCGGCGGTGGGTGTTATTCCGCAGCGACGGATTGCGGGTCTGCCAGGGTGACGATGTCCATCATGATGGTGTTCAACTCGAAATCCTTGGGCGTGTAGACCCGCGCCACGCCCATTGTCAAAAGGCGCTTGGCGTCTTCGTCGGGGATGATGCCGCCGACGATCACCGGGATGTTGCCGAGGCCCGCGGCGCGCATCTGCTCCATCAGGTCTTCGACCAGCGGGATGTGGCTGCCTGACAGGATCGACAGGCCGACCACATGTGCCGCGTCGTCCTGTGCGGCGGCGACGATTTCCTCGGGCGTCAGGCGGATGCCTTCATAGGCGATGTCCATGCCGCAATCACGCGCGCGATAGGCGATCTGTTCGGCGCCGTTGGAATGCCCGTCGAGCCCCGGCTTGCCGACCAGGAACTTGAGGCGGCGGCCCAGCCGGTCGCTGACCGCATCCACGGCGTTGCGCAGATCGTCGAGGTTTTCCGTGCGATTGGATTTCGACGCCGACACGCCGGTGGGGCCGCGGTATTCGCCGTAGGCTTTGCGCATCTCGGCGGCCCATTCACCGGTGGTCACGCCCGCCCTGGCGGCGGCGATGGAGGGGGGCATGATATTGCTGCCCTCTTTCGCGGCCTGGCGCAATGCGGCCAGCGCGGCGGCGACCGCATCGGCATCGCGCTCGGACCGCCATGCATCCAGGCGGGTGACTTGCTCTTGCTCGACCGCCGGATCGACGGTCATGATGCCACCGTCCGCCGTCATCAGCGGCGAGGGCTCGGTGCTGGTCCATTTGTTGACGCCGACAACGGTGGTTTCGTTGCTTTCAATGCGGCCCAGGCGTTCGGCATTGGCGTCCACCAGTCGGGATTTCATGTAGTCGATGCTGTCCACCGCGCCGCCCATCGCATCCAGGTTGGCCAGCTCGTGGCGCGCGCCGTCCTTCAGCTTTTCGACCTTGGCGTCCACCGCCGGGTTGCCGTCGAAGAGGTCGTCAAACTCCAGAAGATCGGTCTCATAGGCCAGGATCTGCTGCATCCGCATCGACCATTGCTGATCCCAGGGACGCGGCAGGCCGAGCGCTTCGTTCCAGGCGGGCAATTGCACCGCGCGGGCGCGGGCCTTTTTCGAGAGCGTCACCGCCAGCATTTCGATCAGGATGCGATAGACGTTGTTTTCCGGCTGCTGCTCGGTCAGGCCGAGGCTGTTGACCTGAACCCCGTAGCGAAAGCGGCGCATCCTGGGATCGGTGATGCCGTAACGGGTGGCGCAGATCTCATCCCAGAGATCGACGAAGGCGCGCATCTTGCACATCTCGGTCACAAAACGGATGCCGGCGTTCACGAAGAACGAGATGCGGCCCACGACGGTTGGGAAGTCCTCCTCGGGGATGCGCGGTTTCAACTCGTCCAGCACCGCCGTCGCCGTGGCCAGCGCAAAGGCCAACTCCTGCTCCGGCGTCGCGCCTGCCTCTTGCAAATGGTAGGAACAGACGTTCATCGGGTTCCACTTGGGGATGTTGGTGTAGCAGTATTCGGCCACATCCGCGATCATCTTGAGCGACGGTTTCGGCGGGCAGATGTAGGTGCCGCGCGACAGGTATTCCTTGATCAGGTCATTCTGCACCGTGCCCTGCAGCTTCGCGACATCCGCGCCCTGTTCCTCGGCCACCGCGATATAGAGCGCCAGCAGCCAGGGCGCCGTCGCGTTGATCGTCATCGAGGTGTTCATGTCCTCAAGCGGGATCTGATCGAACAGCGTGCGCATGTCGCCCAGGTGACAGACCGGCACGCCGACCTTGCCGACCTCGCCCCGCGCCAGCACGTGGTCGCTGTCATAGCCGGTCTGGGTCGGCAGGTCGAAGGCCACCGACAGGCCGGTCTGACCCTTGGCCAAATTCGAACGGTAAAGCGCGTTCGAGGCAGCGGCGGTGGAATGGCCGGCATAGGTGCGGATGAGCCAGGGGCGGTCGCGTGTGATCTCGGTCTCGGTCATATCGGCCTCTCGATTCGTGTGCGCAACTTTGTTTCGTTTGATGTGAGATAAGCGAAAGAATGTGGCGCTGTCAATTCGCTGCGTCGCGGCGTGTGAGGAATGTTTACGCTTATGCAGCAAAATGCAAATGTCGCCGCATGACCGGCACCGTCGAACTTCCCATATGGCTGTTTTTGCTGATCCTTGCCTTTGCAGTGGTCACATTCGCCTCGCATTTCCTGTTTCCCTCGGTGCGCTGGTTTCTGCGCCGCCGAATGGAACGGGTGGTGGCCCGGATCAACACGCGGCTTGAGCGGCCGATCCATCCGTTCAAGCTCGCCCGCCGTGCCGACATGATCCAGCGGCTGATCTATGACCCCGAGGTCAACCGGGCGATTGTCGATCATGCGCAGGCGCGGGGCGTGCGCGAGGATGTGGCGTTTGAGAAGGCCCGCAGCTACGCGCGCGAGATTGTGCCGTCGTTCTCGGCCACCGCCTATTTCGGCTTTGCCATCCGCGCGGCGCGCTGGCTGTCGAAAGCGATGTACGAGGTGCGGCTGGAGCATCATGACGCGGGCGCGTTGAAGGACATCGACCCCGATGCGACGCTGGTCTACGTGATGAACCACCGCTCGAACATGGATTACGTGCTGGTGACCTACCTGGCCGCGCGCTCTTCGGCCTTGGCCTATGCGGTGGGGGAATGGGCGCGGGTCTGGCCGCTGTCGGGGCTGATCCGGTCGATGGGGGCCTATTTCATCCGCCGCAAATCGCGCGACGACCTCTATCGCCGGGTCTTGGCGCGCTACGTGGCGATGGCGACGGCGGGGGGCATCAACCAGGCGATGTTTCCCGAAGGCGGGCTGAGCCTGACCGGCGGGCTGACCACGCCCCGGGTCGGCTTGCTGAAATACATCGTCGACGGGTGGGAGAGGGACGGGCGCAACGTGGTCTTTGTGCCGGTGGCGTTGAATTACGACCGGGTGCTGGAGGATCGCGTGTTGATCGGCGCGGCCAAGTCGGGCGAACGGCGATTCCGCGGACGGCTGGGCGAGGCGCTGCTGTTCCTTGTCCGCCACGTCTGGATGCGGCTGACGGGCCGGTTCCGGCGGTTCGGCAAGGCGGCGGTGAGTTTCGGCACCCCGGTGGACCTGCGCGCCTTTGTCGAGGCCCGGGGGCGGCGGCCCGAGGACCTGGCCGAGCTTTTGATGGAACGGATCGGGGCCGTAGTGCCGATCCTGCCGGTGCCGCTGGTGGCCTGGTGCCTGCAATCGGGGCCAAAGACCGAGGGGGAGATCACCACCGCGGCGCATGAGACCTTTCGGCAATCGCCCCGCTCCGTGCAGGCCGGTCTCAAAGGGCTGCGGATGCGCGGGCTTGTCACCGAAGAGGGGGGCCGCGTTCACATCACCCCCGCCCATGCCGATGTCGTTGCCTTCTATGCCCGATCCATTGCCCACCTGGCCGAGGTGCGTTCTGCGGGTGCGAGGTAGTTTCTGCATCGGCTCGGTTATAAAATTACAAAACCAACACATTCATTGTTGCAATATTACGCGGCGCTGGATATTCCAGTGAAACACCGCGCGATTCTGCGCTGCGGCACGACAGCCACAAGTTAGTCACAAGGAGGCCCACATGGCACTGGACACGCACGGCGGCATCGCCGCTTATGAGGCGCCTGAAAAGGACCTGTACGAAATGGGCGAAATGCCCCCGTTGGGTTTTGTCCCCAAGCAGATGTACGCTTGGGCCATCCGCAAGGAGCGTCACGGCGAACCGGATACGGCGATGCAGCTGGAGGTGGTCGACGTGCCCAAGCTGGACAGCCACGAGGTGCTGGTTCTCGTGATGGCCGCGGGCGTCAACTACAACGGTGTCTGGGCCTCGCTGGGCAAGCCGATCTCGCCCTTTGACGGTCATGGCCAGCCGTTCCACATCGCCGGGTCCGATGCCTCGGGCATTGTCTGGGCCGTGGGCGACAAGGTGACGCGCTGGAAAGTCGGTGACGAGGTGGTGATCCACTGCAACCAGGACGATGGTGACGACGAGGAATGCAACGGCGGCGATCCGATGTATTCCCCGAGCCAGCGGATCTGGGGCTACGAGACGCCCGATGGCTCTTTCGCGCAGTTTACCAATGTGCAGGCGCAGCAGCTGATGCCGCGGCCCAAGCACCTGACCTGGGAAGAGAGCGCCTGTTACACGCTGACGCTGGCCACGGCCTACCGGATGCTGTTCGGCCATGAGCCGCATGACCTCAAGCCCGGCCAGAACGTGCTGGTCTGGGGCGCTTCGGGCGGTCTTGGCTCTTATGCGATCCAGCTGATCAATACCGCCGGCGCCAATGCCATCGGCGTGATCTCGGACGAGGACAAGCGCGACTTTGTCATGGGGCTGGGCGCCAAGGGCGTGCTCAACCGCAAGGATTTCAACTGCTGGGGGCAGCTGCCCACCGTGAACACCCCGGAATACGCCGAGTGGTTCAAGGAAGCGCGCAAGTTCGGCAAGGCGATCTGGGACATCACCGGCAAGGGCGTGAACGTCGACATGGTGTTCGAACACCCGGGCGAGGCGACCTTCCCCGTGTCCACCTTCGTGGTGAAAAAGGGTGGTATGGTCGTGATCTGCGCCGGCACCAGCGGGTTCAACCTGACCTTCGACGTGCGGTACATGTGGATGCACCAGAAACGGCTTCAGGGGTCGCACTTCGCGCACCTGAAACAGGCGGCTTCCGCCAACAAGCTGATGCTGGAACGGCGGCTTGATCCCTGCATGTCCGAGGTTTTCGACTGGGACGACCTGCCTGCGGCGCACATGAAGATGCTGCGCAACCAGCACAAGCCCGGCAACATGTCGGTGTTGGTCCAGGCGCCCAGGACGGGGCTGCGCACCTTTGAGGACGCGCTGGAAGCCGGTCGCCGCGACTGATCCATTCGCCCCCCTCGTGTTCGGCCCGTGTCACCCCCCGGGGAGGCGCGGGCCGAATTGTTTCTGATTCTGCATCAATGGCGTTTCAATCACTTGGTTTCGCCGCCCTCGCAGTTTCTGGGGAGTAGAAATGCGTGAATATTTTGGAAACCTGTTGCGTGCTATAGTTGTTTTAACCCTTCGTTAACCAATCAAAATGAGAGTTAACATGCAACACGACTGGATATTGGACGTACTGGCGGATTTGAAAGCCTTCGCAACTTCGAACGGGCTCCCGGCTTTGGCCGAACAACTGGATGATGCCCGGATCGTTGCGATGGCGGAAACGGCCAGCCGTGCGGAAGGGGCGCAGAGTGGACGGAATGGCGACATTGCCTCGGCTGGACCAGGTTCTCGAACGGCTGGAGCAATCGGCCGCGCGTGACGATCTGCAGGACATCATAACAAGCCTGCGTGACTCCTTTGGCGTGGATCACATGGTCTATCACTGGGTCAGTAGCAACGGAGAACAATATGGCTGCGGAACCTATGCGCCGGAATGGGTGGAACGCTACCTCGACCAGGGTTATCTGCGGATTGACCCTGTGGTGCTGGGGTGTTTTCAGCGGTTTCACCCGGTGGATTGGAAGCAGCTCGACTGGTCTTCGAAAGCGGCGCGGGCTTTCCAGAAAGAGGCCATCGATTACGGCCTGGGCAACCAGGGGTTTTCCATTCCCATTCGCGGACCCAACGGGCAATTCGCGCTTTTTACCGTCAATCATCGCTGTGACGATGATGAATGGGCCGTCTTTTGCCAGGCCCGCCGTCGCGATCTCATCCTCGTCGCGCATACCTTCAACCAGAAGGCCCTTGAATTCGAACCTGACCGCATTCCGGAACGGGGCCAGTCGCTGAGCCCGCGCGAGGTTGAGGCGATGACGCTTCTCGCCGTGGGCTTCAACCGGGCGCAAGCGGCAAAATCGCTGTCGATCTCGGAACATACACTGCGGGTCTATATTGAGTCGGCCCGCTTCAAACTTGGCGCATTGAACACCACTCACGCCGTCGCCCGCGCCCTGAGTCGCGGGTTGATCGTTGTCTGAAGGTTAACATCCCCGGCGCTCTGCTGCGGAGGTGTTAACCACATCTGTCGCAGCTTCCTCTCACGCCACGAGAGGAGAGCCACCGATGATCCGTTACCTGTATGCCGACCAGCTTGCCCGCGAACCGCAGTTGCAGCGCGCGATGTTCCGCGCCCGCGCCGACCAGTTCAAGACCCGCCTGGGATGGGAGGTCACCGTCGATGCCGCCGGCGAGGAGCGTGACGACTATGACGAAGAGACCCCGCTTTACGTGATCTGGCAGAATGCCGATGGTGGCCACGGCGGCTCGATGCGGTTTCTGCCGACGGTCGGGCGCTGCATGGTCAACGATCATTTCACCCAGGTGATGGGCGGTGGCACGATTCAGAGCCCGGCGATCTGGGAATGCACCCGCTTTTGCCTGTCGCGCGGCGCCGGCAGCCACGTGGCGGCCGCGCTGATGCTGGCGGGGGGCGAGATCATGGAGAACTTTGGCGTGCGCCATTTCGTCGGTGTCTTCGACGCCCGCATGGTGCGCATCTATCGCCGGATCGGCGCCAGCCCCGATGTCCTGGGCGCGCTGGGCGAGGGGCGCGACCGGATCAGCGTCGGACTGTGGGAATTCACCGACCAGGCCAAGGCCCGGGTGGCCGAAAGCGCCGGTATCGCGCCGGCGCAATCGCGGCACTGGTTCGACCAGGCCTTTGGCCGCGACATCGCGCTGGCCGCCAGCGCCTGACCTGTCCCGGACCCGCTCCGGGACCTCTCGGTCAACACCCGGCGAGGCCCCGGAGCAGGTCCGGGGCGCGCATCACCAGCCCCTCGCCGTCGGGGCAGAGTCACCGCAAGTGACCGCTGTGCTGCGCTTGTCTCTGGCACTCATCCCACGCCAGGGGTAGTGTCCGCGCATGACATTGCCCACGCTCACATTTTCCGAAGATCAGGCCGATGCCCACGACCGCGTGGCCGACGCCCTGCGCGAGGTGGGTGTTGACCTCGTCAATGGCACGCTTGCCCCCCGACGTGAGGGCCGGTCCCGCGTGATGGCGGTCTCTGGCAAGGCCGGGTCTGGCAAGACCCTGCTGCTGGCCGAGCTTTACAAAGCGCTCAAGGAGTCTGGCGTCGACATCGTTTCGGGCGACTGGGAGGGCAAGCGCCGCAAGGATCGCCGCACCCTCGCCATCCTCGCCCCGACCAACAAGGCCGCCAGCGTGTTGCGCATGCGCGGCGTGCCCGCGACCACGATCCACCGCATCCTCTATACCCCGGTCTACGACCCGGAATACGAACGCATCGCCGAATGGCTGGCCGGGCAGGGCGAGCGCCCCGAGATGGAAGAGCTGACCGATGCCGCGCTGGACCGGGCTTATGCCTTCTACCAGACGAACAACTCGATTCCCGGGGCACTGGCGGCCGCCGGTTTGCGGGGTTCGGATTTCATCACCGGCTGGAAACGGCGCGAGGAAGAGCTGGATATCGGTTTCGTCGACGAGGCTTCGATGCTGGACGACCGGCAATACGATGACCTGCGCGAGATCTTTCCGACGCTGCTGATGTTCGGCGATCCGGCGCAGCTGGCGCCGGTGAACCAGTCGGGCGCGATGGTGTTCGACAAGCTGGACGACAAGCAGGTGATGCATCTCAACCGCATTCACCGCCAGGAGGCCGACAACCCGATCCTTGACCTGGCTCATGCGCTGGCCGATCCGCAGCTGGAATTCCACGATTTCGAGCGCATGATCGAAGACAAGGCCCGCCAGGATGATCGCGTCGTCTGGGGGAGCCGGGTCGAAGTGGACCTGATGGCGCGTTCGCCGGTGCTGGTCTGGCGCAATGCCACGCGCATCCGGCTGATCAACGCCTTTCGCAAGGTCCATGATGCGCCCGAGGACCGGCTGCTGGAGGGCGAGCCGCTGATCTGTGACGGGATCGAACTGCCGCTCAAGCATCGCAAGAAGCGGCTGGATCTTGAAGCCCGCGGCCTGATCAAGGGCGCGCAGGTGATTTTCCTCGGAGAAGGTCGAAAACCCGGTTTTTCACGCCTGCATGTCATGGGGGCCGAGGATCCGCGGGTCTCGGCCGCCTCGATCGTCAAGATCGAGAAGCCCGACGAGGAAGAACCCTTCATCCCCTTTGCCGCCGGCATGGGCGCCACCTTTCTGCATGGCGCCGCGGTGACCATCCACAAGGCCCAGGGCAGCCAGTGGGATTCCGTCCAGGTCTTTGCGCCCGACCTCTTCGTTGCCGCCCGTATGGGCCGGGTCGAGGCGGGCCAGCCGTTGTGGAAACGCCTGGCATATGTGGCGATCACCCGGGCGCAGGAGCGGCTGATCTGGGTGGTGCGCAACCGGCTGGCGCGGCCCACCTATCCGCTGCGGATCGATGACCTGCCGGTGCCGCAACAGGTCCTGACCCTCGCGCCCACCGAAGAGTAAGCGCGCGGCCCCTCAGCGGCAGATGGCCTGAAGGGCGGCCCATTCTCCGGCATCGAGGATCGGGTGCGTCTCGAACCCTTCGGGCAGATCACCCTCGGCGGCCAGGATCCGGTCGGACAGCGCCGGGTGGCTGGCGAAATGCCGGGTGATGCCGGTGTCATCGCCATAGAGCGTTTGCAATCTGCCAAAGAACACGCCCATCGCGGCGGGATCGATGCCGCTTTTTATCAGGAGATCGCGGCCAAAGGCATCGGCCTCGGCCTCGGCGGCGCGGGAATAGGTCGCCTGGATCAGCCGCTCGGCCATGAACAGCACCAGCGCCCCGCCGGCGAAATCGCCAAGGACCAGCCCCAGCACACCGATCGACCCGGCCGAGCGCAGCGCATGGCGCGTCGGGTCGCGGCTGATGACATGGCCGATTTCATGGGCAAAGACCGCGGCCACTTCTTCCGGCGTCTCCGCCGCCTCAAGCAGCCCGCGGAAAAACACCAGGTAGCCGCCGGGCAGGGCGAAGGCATTGATCATCTCGTGGTCGAGCACATGCACCGACAGCGCGGGGTGGCCCGGCATCTGGTCGGTCAGTCGTGCCTCCATCTTCGCCAGGGCCGCTTGGCCCTCCGGCGCGTCACACAGGGGCACCGGTTGGCCAAAGCCGCTTTCGTCCAATGCGCTGCGGATCTGGGTGAGCGTGGTCTCGCCCAGGGCGCGCTCGCCTTCGGGCGGGATGTATTCGGCCAGCTGGTCGGCCATCGTCGGCACCAGCACGGTGATGATCAGCGCCACGGACCCCAGCGCCGCCACTGCCCAGCCCACCAACCGCCCACGCCGGGTCACCGGCGCGCGGCGGCGCACGTCGGGCAGGCGTTCCAGCAACAGGTCGTCGTCGAGGATCAACCGCGCCACCGGGTCGTCCCGCAGCCGCAGTATCACGAGGTCCTGCCCTCCAAGGTCGGGCAGCAGCCGCAGGTCATCCAGCGGCCAGCGTATTTCGGCAAAGCCGATGCGCGAGATCACCAGCATCCGCGGGGGTTCATCCACCGAGACCTGGGCCAGATCGCCCACCGCGGTGTCACCGTCAAAGTACAGCCCTCGGGTCTCATAGGGTTCGGGCGCGGCCCCGACACGGATCACGGTCATATGGAGGCCCCCACGTCCAGCGCTTCGGCAAAGCCCTCGGCCTCTTCGAATTCGTCCCGGGCGCGCTGGGAAATCCGGCGCAGCGCGGCGGGATTGCGGATGGTCAGGGTGGTGGCGTAATGGCGCCAGATCGGCATCGTCACCCAGGCATGGGTGAAGGTGGCCCAGAGCAGGAAGATCGCGAAATAAAGCGCGGCACCAACGGCCAGCAGCAGCGGCTGGGGCAGGGCGGCGAGAGTGGCGCCAAGCTCGCCAAAGTCCTGCATCACCTCGGTCTGCGAAAACTGCACCAGCATGACGCCAAAGCCCAGGACCCCCATCGGCAGGGCCAGAACCAGCGCCGTGGCCAGCGTGCCAAGGACCGAGATCATCAGGATGCGAAATGGCCGCGGGCGGGCCTCCAGGGTGACACCGGCGGCGGACTTGTGATTGGCCATCAGGCGCCGTGTCTCGACCCGGTAATGGACAACGCCATAGACCGCGACCACCGCGGCGAAGGGCGCGACCGCGCTGCCCAGCGGCTGGCCCAGGTAGATCAGCGTGCCAGCCCCGGCCGCCAGGAGTGCTGCCAGAAACATCGGCACCGTGGCGCGATAGAGCATGCTCCAGCGCCCGCCCTGTTCCAGCCGGGCATTGCCGAACCAGGTGCGGTCGGTGCGGTATTTCTCAAGCTGGAAGGTCATGCGCGGCCAGAGCAGGCCGAGGCTGAGAATCGTCACCAGCCAGTGCAGCATCGCGCGCCAGACATAGCCCCAGGCCCCGGCTTCCATGCCGAACCGCACCCCACGCCAGCGGGTGCGCGCCAGCACGTAGCGCCGCGCGCGATAGCTGGCATAGAACCACAGCGGGACAAGACCCAGAAAGCTGAGCAGGTAGGCGGTGAAATTCTGCTGGAATAGCGAGAAGGAGGCGAACATGAGGACCAGGTTCACGATGCCGATGTAGAAGGCCAGGATGACCACGGCGATCAGGAATCCCAGCAGCTTTTCATAGGGGTCGCCCATGTATTCCAACGGCGTGCCGCCGGGGCGCGTCGAAGACCAGTACCAGCGGCGCAGGCGGGTCTTCATCCAGAAGCGGTAGAGGCCGAGGGTCAGGACGGTGAAAAACCCGGTCTTCAGCGCCAGCCAGAAGACCGAGCGGCGGTTGCCCGCGAATGCGGTCCGGAGCGTTTCGGGCGGCGTGTGGGTCGCGTAGGAGCCGGGTGGCGGCCAATCGGCATTGGCGGCGGCTTGCGGCATCGGGGGCGGCGGCGGGGCGGCGCCGGTCTCGGGCGAGGCCTTTTCCCAGGCTGAGGTTTCGGGCATCGCCATCTGCTCCTGTCGGTTTGCCGGGCGCAAGAGGAGCCGCATGCGCCCGGTATGTCAAGCTCTGCCCCGGAGTGACGGGGGCCGATCTGTCAACAGATCGGTCCCGATCCATTGATGGATCGGCCCCCGCGCAAACGGCTCAGGTAAAGCGGTTGTCGCGCGGGAAGCCCCGCGGTGCCATCCGGCCCGATCCCGCGCGCTTGCCACGCCATTCGGTCAGGTCCGGCTCGGTCCGGGTCCGCCCGGCTGGGTCATGCCAGGACAACCCGTCGGCCAGCGTGAAAGTGGTGACATCTGACATGCCGCCATCCTTGTACTTCTGCAGCCGCACGCCCTTGCCCCGGGTCATCTCGGGCAGCTCGTCCAGCCCGAAGACCAGCACCTTGCGGTTCTCGCCCACCACGGCCACCGCATCGCCGGTCACCGGCTTGCAGATCCGGGCCTTGGTTGGCGTGCGGACATTCAGCACCTGCTTGCCGGCGCGGGTCTGGGCCACCACCTCGGTCTCCGGGACGACAAAACCATCACCGGCAGAGGAGGCCACCAGCAGCCTGCGCTCGGGCCGATGGATGAACAGATCGACGATCTCGGCCTCGTTGGGCAGGTCGACCATGAGCCGGATCGGCTCGCCCATGCCGCGCCCACCGGGCAGGTTGGCGGCCGAGACGGTATAGAACCGACCGTTCGAGCCAAAGACCAGCAGCCGGTCGGTGGTTTCCGCATGGAAGATGAAGCGCGGCCCGTCGCCGTCCTTGAACTTCAGCTCGCGGTTGAGGTCGATATGGCCGGTCATGGCGCGGATCCAGCCCATTTGAGAGCAGACCACGGTGATCGGTTCGCGGTCGATCATCGCCTCGATCGGCACCTCCTCGATCTGGCCGGCTTCGGCAAAGGTGGTGCGGCGGGGGCCGAATTCATAGCCCTTGCCAAAGGTCTTCCTGGCCTCTTTCAGCTGATCGGCGATGCGGTCCCATTGCAGCGCTTCGCTGTCGAGCAGGTCCTCCAGCTTGGCGCGTTCTTCCATCAGCGCGTCACGCTCGTTCAGCAGCGCCATCTCTTCCAGCCGCCGCAAGGCGCGCAGGCGCATGTTGAGGATCGCTTCAGCCTGCACTTCGGTCAGGCTCAGCGTTTCAGAGGCGGCGGGCGAGACGTAATCGGCTTCGTCCGTCGCGCGCACGAAGTCACGGCCCCAATCCTCGCGCATCAGGGCGGGTTTGGGTTCATCATCGTAGCGGATGATGTCGATCACGCGGTCGAGGTTGAGGAAGGCGATGATCAGCCCTTCCAGCACTTCCAGCCGGTGGTCGATCTTTTCGACCCGGTGCAGCGAGCGGCGTTGCAGAACCTCGCGCCGGAAGTCGAGGAAGGCGCGCAGCACCTCCTTCATCGAACAGACCTTGGGTGTCACGCCGTCGATCAGCACGTTCATGTTGAGCGAGAACCGCACCTCGAGATCGGAGCTGCGATAGAGCATGCCCATCAGCACGTCTGGATCGACGTTCTTGGACCGCGGTTCCAGCACGATGCGGATATCGTCGGCGCTTTCATCGCGAATGTCGGCGAGGATCGGGACCTTCTTGGTCTGGATCAGCTCGGCGATCTTCTCGATCAGCTTGCCCTTCTGCACCTGGTAGGGGATCTCGGTGACGACGATCTGCCATTGGCCGCGGTTCAGTTCCTCGACCTCGTGGCGGGCGCGCAGGCGGAAGGACCCACGCCCGGTGCGATAGGCCTCGACGATGTTTTCCCTGGGTTCGACAATGACGCCGCCGGTTGGGAAATCCGGGCCGGGCACATAGTTCACAAGGGTTTCGTCGTGGGCGTCGGGCGTCTTGATCAGGTGCAGGCAGGCTTCGATCAACTCGGGGATGTTGTGCGGCGGGATGTTGGTGGCCATGCCGACGGCAATGCCGCTGGCGCCATTGGCCAGGAGATTCGGATATTCAGCGGGCAGGACAACCGGCTCGGTCAGGCGGCCGTCATAATTGTCGCGAAAATCCACGGCATTTTCATCAAGGCCGTTCAGCATCATCTCGGCCACGAATGTCATCCGCGCCTCGGTGTAGCGCGATGCGGCGGGGTTGTCGCCGTCGATGTTGCCGAAGTTGCCCTGGCCGTCGACCAGCGGGTAGCGGACGTTGAAATCCTGCGCCAGCCGGGCCATCGCGTCATAGATCGCGGCATCGCCGTGGGGGTGAAAATCGCCCATCGTATCGCCCGAGATCTTGGCCGATTTCAGGAACTTGCCGTTTGAGGCCAGCCGCAGCCGATGCATCGCATACAGGATGCGCCGGTGCACCGGTTTCAGCCCGTCACGCGCATCCGGCAGCGCCCGGTGCATGATGGTCGACAGCGCATAGGTGAGGTAACGCTCCCCCAGCGCGCGGCGCAGGGGTTCAGCGAGATCGGTCGGGCCGATGTTGTTGTCCAAAGTGTCGTCGGTCATGCGTCGGGTGTAGCGCCCGGCGCGAAAGGCGTAAAGCTTCAGTAACGCCCAGCTGCGATATAGGGGAAATTGCCTATACGATTTCCCTTAGGAGAGACCGCAGAATCATGTATTACAACGATGTAAAAGCGCTTTGAGTACGGTTTTGTGGCATGCGCATGTAACGAGTGACCTTCGTATGTAACGAGTGATCTTGTGTAACGAGTGATGGTGAGTTGGGGACGCGATGTTGAAGTCTTATGTCTGGATCACGTTCGGGGCCATGGCCCTGGGCCTTTACGAGTTGTCGGGTGGCAGCGATTTCGAGCCGGGTGAAAACGGCCTCAGGGTCTTTGCCGAGGTCACGACAACCCCGCTGGACGCGGGCGAGGTGTCGCGGTTGGCGCTGGTGGACATGACGGCGGTCGGGCCGGTTGGTTCGGATTCGGGCGGTTCGGACGCCGGCAGATCGGAACTGGCGGGCGCGGATGTCGCGGCATTGGAGACGGCCGTTCTCTCGGCGATCCGCAGCCCCGAGGCTGGCGCAGAGATCGAGGCCGCCACGCACCGGGTGGCGATGGTGCTGCCCGCCAGCGCGGCGCCGGCCACTGTGACGGCGGTTGACCTGCGGTCGGTCAATGGCTCCAATGTCAACCTGCGCAATGGGCCGGGGCAGGGGCATTCGGTGCTCACCCGCTTGTCGCGCGGCACCACGGTACAGGTTCTGGAAGACCCGGGTGATGGCTGGGTCCGGCTTCAGGTTGTTCCGCAGGGGCGGATCGGCTGGATGGCGGATTTCCTGCTGGACCGGTCCTGACGCGCCTGATCTGTCAACAGATCAGCGCCGATCCATTGATGGATCGGTGCCGCGCCCCGGCAAATCCGCTTGCGCTCTCATGTCGGCTGAGGCAGGTCTGACCCCGGTTGGCAAAAGTTGGGGCGGGGCGTGCGCAAATCCATTCTGATCACCGGGTGCTCGTCGGGCATTGGCCGGGATGCAGCCTTCGGGCTGCAAAAACGCGGCTGGCGTGTCTTTGCCTCCTGTCGCAAGGAAGAAGACTGCGCCCGCCTCCGCAGCGAAGGCTTCGAAAGCCCGCGCATGGATTACGCCGACCCCGACAGCCTGCGCAGCGGGCTGGCCGAGGTTTTGGCGGCCACCGGCGGTACGCTGGATGCGCTCTACAACAACGGGGCCTTTGCCAGCCCCGGCGCGGTCGAGGACCTGCCGCGCGGCGCCCTGCAGGCGATCTTCGAGACCAATGTCTTTGGCGTGCATGACCTCACGCAACTGGTGATCCCGGTAATGCGGGCCCAGGGGCACGGGCGGATCGTCAATTGCTCTTCGGTGCTGGGGCTGGTCGCGGCGCCCTGGCGCGGGGCCTATGTGGCCTCGAAATTCGCGCTGGAAGGGCTGACCGACACGCTCAGGATCGAAATGCGCGACACGCCGATCAAGGTGATCCTGCTGGAGCCCGGCCCTGTCACATCGCGCATTCGGCAGAATGCCATTCCGCATTTCGAACGCTGGATCGACTGGGAAAATGCCCCGCGCGCCGATGCGTACCGCCACCGGCTGCGCAAGCGCCTCTATGAGGATCGTGGCCCCGACCAGTTCGAGTTGCCGCCCTCGGCGGTGACGGAAAAGCTGTGGCGGGCGCTGGTGGACCCCAATCCGCGCGTGCGATATTACGTGACCACGCCGACCTATATCTTCGGGGTGCTGCGGCGGATCCTGCCGTCGGGGGTGCTGGACATGATCCTGTCGCGGGGGTGAGGCGATCTGTGACCTCGCTTTCGCGCCGGGCCGCTCTATGATCACCACCACGCAGGACAGCCGGGATATTAGCTGTCACCACATGGGCAAGCGAGACCAGGAGGCCGTATGGCAAACGATCCGCTCTTCATCATCATCGGCATTGTCATGGGCGGGGTCGTGCTGATCCTGCTGTTTGGCATCGGCAGCTTTGCCAAGGGTGGGGATTTCAACAGGAAATACGCCAACAAGGCCATGCGCTGGCGGATCATGGCCCAGTTTCTGGCGGTTGTGCTGATCCTGCTGTTCGTCTGGCTGCGGGGGAGGGGCTGAGATGGTTGTCCTGAGCAAGATCTACACCCGCACCGGCGACAAGGGCGATACGGCGCTGGGCAATGGCGCGCGGGTGCCGAAACATGCGCCGCGGGTCGAGGCCTATGGCACCTCGGACGAGTTGAATGCAACGCTGGGTCTGGCGCGACTTCATGCCGAGGGCGAGATGGACGCGGCGCTGGCCAGGATCCAGAACGATCTGTTCGACCTGGGCGCCGACCTGTGCAATCCCGACCCGGACAAGGATGCCGAGGCCGAATATCCGCCGCTGCGCATGGTCGCGGACCAGACCGCCCGGCTGGAGGCGGAAATCGACGCAATGAACGCCCGGCTGACGCCCCTGCGCAGTTTCGTGCTGCCCGGCGGTTCGGCGCTGGCGGCGCATCTGCACCTGTGCCGGACCGTGGCACGCCGGGCCGAGCGGCTGACCGTGGATCTGGCCACGCAGGAGACGATCAACCCCCACGCGGTGACCTATCTCAACCGTCTGTCGGATTGGTTCTTCGTGGCCTCGCGGATCGCAAACAACGACGGTCAGGACGATGTGCTCTGGGTTCCGGGGGCGAACCGTTAGGGCCGGGGGCCGATCCATCAATGGATCGGAGCCGATCTGTTGACAGATCGGCCCGGTCCCGACCTTCGGGTTCTGGGCCGTCAGGTCGGTTTCGCGGCCTTTTCTTCCACCGACTTGGCAAATTGCGCCACCCGGACCGAGAACTTGCGCGTCACCCGCCCCTTGGCCAGTTTCAGCGATTGTACCAGCAGCCGCGCCGACAACGTCCTGGGCAGCAGCGCGGCCGTGATGGCCATCCGCGTCCGCCCGGGGCTGAGCGCCGTCAGGTCGATCTGGAAGGTGGTGTCCAGGCCGCCGGACTGGCCTTCGAACATCATCGCCTCGGGGGCATCGAAACGCGCCAGCAGCACATCGGCTGTCATGTCGCGGCCGCGGAACTTGAACCCGGCGTTCCAGCGCATGCCGGCCTCGGGCGCATCATGCGGCGTGATCCGCCTGACCTTGATGCCGCGTCGCAGCGCCTGCCGCTCTATCCCGTTGATGTCCGACAGGGCGGCAAAGACCCGGTCGATGGGGGCTTCGATGTCTTCCTTGGCTTGAAATTCCATGATCTGCCCGGGTTTGTTGTTGTTTCCGGCCAGTGTCGCGTCAATCCAGCGTGTCCGCAAGCCAGTTCCTCAGCAGAAAATGCGCAATTGCACCTTTTCGTGCGGGTTTGATCAAGGGATGTTCACCGGCAAAGGCCAGCGCCAGGTCTTCGCGGCTGACCCAACGCGCGTCTTCCAATTCCACCGGATCGAGGGTGATCTCGGTGGCCAGCGCCTCACCGCGGCAGCCAAACATCAGCGAGGCCGGGAAGGGCCAGGGCTGCGAGGCAAGGTAGCCCACCGCGCCCACCGGCACGCCGGATTCCTCCATCACCTCGCGGCGGACCGCCGCTTCCAGTGTTTCGCCGGGTTCGACAAATCCGGCCAACAGCGAGTACATCCCCTCGGGCCAATGCGGCGACCGTCCCAGGAGCACGGAATTGCCGTGGGTGATCAGCATGATGACCACCGGGTCGGTGCGCGGAAAATGCTGGGCGCCGCAGTCGCGGCAGGCGCGTTGCCAACCGGCGTTGATGATTTCGGATTGCGATCCGCAACGCGAACAGAAGCGATGGCTGTCGTGCCAGCCAAAGATCGCCTTGGCTGTTGCCGCCAGTTCTGCGTCGCGCGGGGTAAAGCGGGTGAGGTTGGCGCGCAGCTCGGTAAATCCCTGGTGCGCGGGCAGGGCGGGGTGATGCTGGACGGATTGATCGACGAACTGGCCAAGCTCGGCCCCATCCAGGTCCACCGGCTGCCAGGCCGAGAGATCGCAGGCAAAGACCGCCACGCCGTCGTCGCGCCCCAGCAGCATCAGGTCGTCGTCGCCCTCGGCCAGCACAGGGTGATCCAGCGGCAACCGCACCAGGGCCGAGGCGTCATCGTCGATCAGCAGCTTGCCACGCCAGACCAGGATCGCCCGGGCGGCGGGGTCAGAGCGGGCCTGGGCCAGCGCCTCGGCATCGCCCCGGATTTCAGCGGCACGGTCCAGACCTGATCCGCCAAAGGTGACCGTTTCTGCAAGTCTCATGGCCCGTTCCTTCGTTCTTTGCCTCGGGGCATGGCATGGGCATGGACCTCTTGCAAGACCACTCCGGTTTGATTACATAGCCAGTCGAGAGGTTGGCGCGGGCAAGCGCCTCGCCAACCCGGTCAGGTCCGGAAGGAAGCAGCCGCAACGAGCCCCGCTTGGGTCGATGTCCAGCCTCTCACCACTTCCCCCTTCATTGGCCCCTGAGCATCCGGCACCGACCGGATGCAGGCCGGGCTTCAGACCGGCCCTTCCTCAGGGCATCCACGATCCATAAAGCGGATGATCCGCCGTGATCGGCAGTGTCACCGGCATCCCCGTGCGCGACGAATGATAGCAGGCGGTGACAAATTCCAGGCTGTTGCGCCCATCGGCCAGCGTCACCTCGCGCCCCGGTCTGCCATCCAGCGCGGCGGCCAGCGCGTCGAACATGCCGGCAAACCCGCTCCGGGCCTCGGCCACCCCTGCCAATACCGCATCGACCTGCGTCTGCAGGGTGGGCGCGCGGGCGATGAAGGTCCAGGCCTGCGCGGCAGGCGCATAGGGCGCTTGATCGGATTCCACCGTGAAACCTTCGAACATCAGGCGCAACCGGCTGGTGTTTTCGGCGCAGCCCAGGGTGACGGAGGATGTGATGACCGCGCCCGATGCCATGCGGATCGCCAGGGCCGCGCAATCCTCGACCTCGATCTCGTTCACCCGGGTGGCCAGCTCTGCATGCACCCGCGCCACAGGGCCGAGCAGCCCCGGCAAGAGGTCGTGAATGTGGATCGCATGGCCCAAAAGCGCGCCGCCCCGCTCGCCCGCCCATGTCCCGCGCCAGTCCACGGCGTAATAGGCGGCGTCGCGGTCCCAATGGGTTTCGAGACTGCCGGCATAGCAGCGCCCGGCCAGCCCGGCGTCGATCAGTGCATGCAACTGCGCAGTGCCCAGCCCGTAGCGGTATTGGAACACCGGGAACACTTGCCCGCCGGTCTCGGTGACCTTGGCGGCCAGCGCGTCGGCCTCCTGCAACGAGGCGACCAGAGGCTTTTCGCAGACCACGATCTTGCCCGCGTCCAGCGCCTCCACGCAGGCCCGGAAATGCAGGTGTGGTGGCAGGCAGATGTCGACGATGTCGATCTCCGGATCGGACAGCACGCCTGCGAAATCCCCCGTCACGCGGGTCCCCTCGGCTTGATCCGCCAGCGCCTGGGCACGGGCCTCGTTCAGATCACAGATCGTTTTGACGCGGAAATGCTCGGGCAGGGCGGCATAGCCCTTCAGGTGGTCGCCGCCGATCCCGGCACCGATGATGGCAACGCTGCGGGTCATTGTCCTTCGGCCTTCATCTGCGCGCGAATGGCGATCTCCATCGTGCGGAAGGTGTGCTCCTGCGGCGTGGCGGTCTCGGTCCGGTCCTGCACATCCGCCACCAGCCGCGGGAAATAGGGCAGATCGGCGTCGGAACAGTCGATGAACCGGTTCTCGGAGCCGTTCACCAGGTAGAGATTGTCGGTCCGATGCGGCTGGCCGATATCGGTGTACTTGCGCGCTTCGATGGTGCCCTCGGTGCCCAGGATGAACAGCCGCCCGTCGCCCCATGTGGGCAGCCCGTCCGGGGTGAACCAGTCGAGCCGCAGGTAACCGTGGCCCTTGTCGCCCACCAGGGTCATCTCGCCGAAGTCCTGGAACCCCGGCTGATCGGGCATGGTGGTGTTTTCCACCAGCGCATGGGCCACCGTCACCTCGGTCGAGCCGGTGAAATGCAGGAACTGGTCCACCTGGTGCGATCCGATGTCGCAGAGAATGCCGCCGTAGCGGTCGCGCTGGAAATACCAGGGCGGGCGGGTCTTGAGGTTCTGCTTGTGCGGCGCCAGCGTCACCACCTGGATCACCCGTCCGATGGCGCCCTGTTCGACCAAGTCGCCGGCGCGGGTGGTGGCGCGTACTTCGAATCGCTCCGAGAAATTGACCGACCAGATGCGGCCGGTGCGGGCCTGCACCTCGCGGATCGCCGCCAGTTGGTCGAGCGTGGTGCAGCCGGGCTTGTCGACCATGACGTCCTTGCCCGCCTCCATCGCTTCGATGGCCAGCGCTGCGCGGTCGGCGGGGACGGCGGAGATCAGCACCATCTTCACCTGCGGATCCTCCAGGATGGCGCGGCGGTCGGTCACTTTCTCAAGGTCGGGAAAGACCTGGCGGAACTTGTCTTCGGTCACCGCCGGGCCATCGGTCCAGTATTGCGCGCAGGTCGCGCCCTGGGCCTGCATGTTTGAAAGCATGCCGAAGATATGGCCGTGGTCGATGCCAAGGACGCCGAGTTTGAAAGGCATGAGGGCTCCTGAAATCGGTCAGAGGGTAAGGGTTCGGCCCTCGCGGGCAGAGGTTTCAAGCGCGTCGATCAGCCGATGCACCTCAAGCGCCGCGCGCCCGGTGACCAGCGGCGGGCGGTTTTCTTGCAGGCTGGCGGCGAAATCCTCGATCACCGCGCGGTGCCAGTCCGAGGTAAAGGCCATCGGGTCGGCCCCCGCGCCGGAACTGGCGGCGGCGCCAAGGACCTCGCTGGTCCCGTCCTGCCAGTCGAGAAACAATTGCCCCGCTTCCAGCCGGGCAGAGCCTTCCGAGAAATGCAGGGAGACCGTCTCGCCCCGGCCCGGATAACTGGCGGTGGTGGCAAAGACTTGCCCCACCGCGCCATTCGCAAAGCGCAGGCCCGCGCAGACGAAATCCTCGGCCTCCATGTCGTGAAAGCCGGTGGTGGCGGACATGGCGTTCAGGCTCTCCACCGGGCCGGTGAGCGACAGCATCAGGTCGAGCGTATGGATCGCCTGACTGATCAGCACCCCGCCGCCGTCGCGCGCGTAACTGCCGCGCCCGGGTTCGTCGTAATAGGCCTGGGGCCGCCACCAGGGGATATTGACCTCGACGGCGCGCAGGGCGCCCAGGTTTTCCATCACCCTGTGCAATTCGGCCACGATGGGCCTTGCGCGGTGTTGCAGCACAATGCCCAGCGGCACGCCGCGTCCTTCGCATTGCTCGACCAGTGCGGTGGCCTGCGACGAGGTCCGTTCAACCGGCTTTTCCATCAGGATCGGCTTGCCAGCGGCGCTCAGCGTCTCGACGATCCCGGCGCGCGCGTTGGGCGGCGTGGTGAGGATCACGAAATCCACGTCCGAGGCGGCGATCTCCTCCACGCTCTCGGCCGCCTGCGCACCCAGATCGGGCCAGTCGTTCAGAAACGCCGCGCGGCTTTCCGGGCTGCGGGCATGCACCAGCGCAAGCGAGACACTGTCGGAATTGCGCAGGGCGTCGCCGTAGGTCTTCGACACCATCCCCAGACCGATCAAGGCACATTTCATGGCGTCATCTCCAGTGCCACGTCATCCGGGCCGAAAATGTGGAAGTTCTCGGTATGAAAGGTCACGCCGATGGTCTGGCCGCGTTTCAGCGGGATTTGGGCGGCCTGTTGCACGGTCAGGGTCTCGCCATTGGGAAAGGTGGCGTAGATATAGGTGATCGCGCCCAGTTGTTCGAAGTTCTGCACCGTGACCGTTTCATCGCCGTGACCGTCGAGCGAAACGCCGATGGCCTCGGGCCGGATGCCCAGCGTCACCGCCTCACCACTGCCAGGCGCCGTTACCGGGACATCGCGCACCATGCCGCAGTCCAGCCGCAGCACCTTGCCGTCCAGCCGCCCGTTCAGGAAATTCATCTGCGGCGCGCCGATGAACCCGGCGACGAACTTGTTGACCGGGTGGTTGTAGAGGTCCAGCGGGCGGCCCTGCTGCTCGATACGGCCACCGCGCAGCACGACGATGCGGTCGGCCATTGTCATGGCCTCGACCTGGTCGTGGGTGACGTAGATCATCGTATTGCCAAGCTCGGCGTGCAGGTTGGAAATCTCCACCCGCATCTGCAACCGCAACTCGGCATCAAGGTTCGACAGCGGCTCGTCGAAGAGAAAGATGATCGGCTCGCGCACGATGGCGCGGCCAATGGCCACCCGCTGGCGCTGACCGCCCGAAAGCTGGCCGGGACGGCGGTCAAGCAATTGGTCGATCTGCAAAAGCTTCGCCGCGTCGTCTACCCGCCGGGCGATCTCGTCGCGTGGCATGTTGAGGTTTTCCAGCCCGAAACTCAGGTTCGCCCGCACGGTCATATGCGGATAAAGCGCATAGGACTGGAACACCATCGACAGCCCGCGTTCGGAGGCGGGGACATTGTTTACCCGCTTGCCCTGCAACTCGATATCGCCCGAAGTCGGATCGTCCAGCCCGGCAATCAGCCGCAACAGCGTGGATTTGCCACAGCCCGAGGGGCCGACGAAGACGACGAACTCGCCATCCTCGATGGCCAGGTCGATGCCGTGGATCACATCGACCGGGCCAAAGCTCTTGCGGATGTCGCGCAGTTCCAGCGCATGGGTGGTATCGGTCATTTCAGTCCCGTTGTGGCGATGCCGGTGGTGATGAAGCGTTGCAGCCAGACAAAGACCAGCGTGATCGGCAACAGCGTCACCACTGTCATGGCGAGGATGTAGTGGAAGTCGGTGTTGAACTCACCGGCGAACTGGGTGAGGCCCAGTTGCAGGGTATGGGCCTTGGGATCGGAAATCAGCACGATCAGGGGCCAGAGGAAATCGTTCCAGCGCCAGATCACCGACAGGATCGCCAGCACCGACAAAGCGGGCAGCGACAGCGGAATGATGATGCGCCAGAAGATGCGCCATTCGCTGGCAGCATCCATGCGCGCGGCTTCCAGAAGCTCGTCGGGGATGGTCAGCATGTATTGCCTGAGCAGGAAGACGCCGGTGGGCGTGGCGGCGGCGGGGATGATGACACCCCAGAGCGAGCCGAAGATGCCGAAGGACCAGACCACGAAAAACAGCGACACGAGGATGATCGACGCCGGGATCAAGAGCGTTGCCACGATCAATATGGTAAAGGTCAGCCGTCCCTTGAACCGGTATTTCGACAGGGCAAACCCGGCCATGGCGTTGATCAGCAGGGTGATCAGCGTCGCCACGACGGTGACGAAGACCGAGTTGTAGAGATAGGTGAAGAAGTGGAAATTCTCCTGCCCGTTCCGTTTCAGAAGCGGGTCGAGATAGTTCTCCACCGCCACGCGGATCGTCTCATGCGGCGAAAGCGCGGTGCGGGGTACGGTAAAGACCTCGTCGGGGGCTTCGGGCGTGGCGACGTCGGTCTGGCGGCGGGTCGGTCCGGCCTTGAAGACCAGCGTCTCGGTGCCGTCCGCGTCGGTATAGACCCAGAGCGGCTTTGAACCCACGCCCTCGATCTCGGCCTCGATCTGGGAATAGGGCATCAGGCGGGTGTCGAAATTGTCGACCGCGCGTTCCGGCTTGATCGAGGAGAACAAGGTCCAGGCCACCGGCACCAGCACGATCAGAACCCCGAACAGCAGGTAGCCATAGGCGAGGAAATCGGTGATGCCGAACCGCTCGGCCGTGTCCTTGTTGCCGGCGGTACGGGTGAGAAAGGTGGCAAGTCGCGACATGGCCCTAGAACTCCGATTGGCGGCGGGTCAGCCAGAGCTGGAAGAAGGTGAAGACCGCGATGATCACCGCCATCAGCACCGATCCGGCGGCGGCCTGTCCATAGTCGGGCTGCGAATTGGTGAAGGCGACCTCATAGATGTTCTGGACGATCATGTAGGTCTCGCGCCCCGGGCCGCCGCCGGTCAGCAGGTAGACCTCGTCAAAGATCTGGAAGCTGCGGATCAGCGACAGCACGATGACCACGGTCAGCGTCGGCATCACCAGCGGCAGGGTGATGCGATAGAAGGCGCGCAATGGCCTTGTGGCATCCATCTTGGCCGCTTCATAGAGGTCACGCGGGATGGCCTGCAGCCCGGCCAGCAGGATCAGCATGTAGAACCCCATGTGCGACCAGCAGAAGACAAAGACCAGCCAGAAGAACGGCCAGCCGGTATTGGGTGTCACCAGCCAGTTGTTGGGGCGATAGCGGCCCATGTCGAAGACGGTGGAGAACTGGATCGACAGCAGCATGACAGCGGCCATCGCTGCCGCGGCCATGATGACGATCCGCCCGCTGCGATGCCCGGCGGCCACGATCCAGATCAGCGCCGCGCCAATGGCCAGCCCCAGCCAGAGACTGCCCGAGAGGCCCAGAAGGCTCAGCGGGTTGGACCAGGCGGTCAGCAGCGCCAGGATCACTGCGAAAACGGCGGTCCAGGCGGTCGAGGGCTCCTCGGCGGCGCGCAGGGCGCGTTCTGTCACCACCATCAGCACGATGGCCAAGAGCACCGTCATCACCATGTCGAACCCGGCCAGCCCCGCCAGACCGTTCAGCGCGCCGTTCAACTCGCCCAGGCCGGCGTTCAGCACGCCCTTGCGGTGCAACACCCAGTTCCAGATGTTGGCGATCACCACCGGCGAGAGCATCACCGGGTAGAAGAACATCGCCCGCCACAGCCCGCGCCCCTTGATGTCGCGGTTCACCACCAGTGCCGTCACAAGCGCGGCACCGCACATGATCGGCACCTGGATCACCACGAACCACAGGGTGTTGTAGAGCCCGGTAAAGAAATTGTAGCCCGCGTTGGAGCAGGTCTTGGGTACCAGATAGCTTTCGCAGTCAAAGATCTCGACGTATTTCGACAGGCCCACCCAGGGCCGGTCAAACAGGATGATCGACGCGCCGCCGGTGAAGGAAACATAGAAGTTCAGGATCATCGGCGCGAAGGTGAAGAGCCCGAAAATCAGCATGTTGGGCAGCAGCAGCGCATAAGGCACGCCGCCCCGGCCAAACAGGCTTTGCGCCAGTTCCACCGGAAATCCCAGCAGGTCCATCGCGAAACGCGGCGCTTGTGTCACCCGGTAACGGCGGGTGGTCAGCAGCCATATGGTGCCGCCCAGCCCCCAGGCCAGGAGCAGTCCGAACATGAAGCTTCCGGCCAGCGACATGGCGTGCTCCGATCTTGGGAAAATTCAGGATAGGCAGCGGGGCCGCGCGTGCCACCCCGCTGCCAAAGAGTTACTGCACCGCTTCGCGGATCTTCTCGATCGCTTCCTCGACCGTCAGGTCAGTGTTCAGCGCCGCCGAGAGGTATTCCACCGTTGCGTTGTAGACCTTGAAGCCCAGGGGGCTGCCCTGAAGCTGGTAGGCCTGCGGCGTCTGTTCGGCGGCCGTGGCGGCCATGCCGGTAAAGGTCTGCAGCCCCTCGGCCACATTTTCGGTTGCGCCGGCGCCGGCATAATCCAGCCCCTCGGCCTGAAGCGTGGCATGGGCCGGGATGGCATAGGTGCGGGTGTACCATTCGCGCGCCTGTGCCTCTTCGCCCATCCAGGCGACGAAACCGGCGGCGGCGGCTTCCCTTTCGGCGTCACCGGACTTGAACGCCACCAGCCCCGCGCCGCCCGGCATCACGCCACAGCCCGCCGGGCCACAGGGCACCGGCACCACGGTCCAGTCGAAATTGTCGCCGACGTTTTCCTGGACGTTGCCGGTGTTCCACGAGCCGGACATGTAGAACGGCACTTCCTGGCCAAAGAACATCTCGTTGCCATTGGCATATTTGGCACCGGACACGGCGGGCCAGACATCGGGCGGCATCAGCCCTTCCTTGTGCCAGTCCATCATCAATCTGGCGAAGGTTTCAAAGCCTTCGTCGATCACCAGGTTGCCCGCGTCATCGAAATACTTGGCGCCATAGGACATCGCCGGCCCGGCAAAGCGGTGGCCGGAACGGTCCATCACCATGCCCGCGTAAGAGCCCAGCGCATCCTGCACCTGGCGCGTCGCTTCGGCCCAGTCTTCCCAGGTGGCGCCGGGCTCGGGCACATCGACCTCGGCCTCTTCGAACATGGTCAGGTTCACGTAAGGCCCGGTGACCGTCATCTCGGTGTGAAAGCCATAGATGCCGCCGGGATTGCCCGCGCGATACCAGGGCAGGACGGCGCCATAGGCGGCTTCCCAGGCCTCGGCATCCACCTGCGGCGTCAGATCGACGTAATAGGGGTGAAGCCCGCCAAGGTCGGTGACAAAGGCCAGGTCGGGCCCGGTGCCGGCCTCAAGCTGCACCGGCAGCTGTTCGCGGATGACATTGTAGCCCACGGTGTTCAGCGTGACGGTGACGTCCGGGTTCACCTCCTTGTAGCGCTCGGCGAACTCGGAAATGATGCTGGCCTTGCCGTCCACGTCCGAGATCATGAAATTCAGGTCGACGGCCAGCGCCGGGGCTGCCTGGCACAGGGCGGCGACGGAGACAGCCGAAGCAAGGCGCAGGCTGCGCGAGATATGAGTCATAGGTTTCCTCCCGTTGGTCATCTTTCAGTACCGCCGCCCCTGATTCCAGGTGATCCGGCGGGATCGGATTGACGGTCCTCTCCCTCTGACAGTCGGTCGAGGAATGCGTCACGTCAACTGTTTCGTGGCCTGTCCCGGAGGAAACCGGGACAGTTCTGTCAGCGCTAACGCCAGAGGCGGAACGCCGGGCGCCTTCGGGCGCAAAAGCGGCGTCGCGGGCGAGGTCGCCTTGCCCCCGGGGGCCGCGTTTGGCGCGGTTGAAACCGGGCCTTGGCGAAGCGTATGTGCAACTTGTCACCGACACGGCGGGCCCGGGGTGTCAGGCCACTTCCGTGCCCAGCGCGGCGCTATACAGCCGGAACCAGGCTTCGCGGTCCAGCTTCACCTTCAGCGCATCGGAAATCGCGCCGATCCGGGCCAGGTTGTTGGTGCCCAGCACCGGCAGGATCCCCGCCGGGTGCGCCAGCAGGAAGGCCACCGCCACCGCCGCCCGATCGACGCCGAATTCCGCAGCGATGGCATCGGCTTCCTGCCCGATGGCGCGGCCTTCGGCCAGCAGCGCACCACCGCCCAGCGGCGACCAGGCCATGACCGGGTGGCCGTGGCGTTGGTGAAAGCTCAGGTCGCCATCGGTGAAAGGATCGATCCGCGCCAGCGAAATCTCGATCTGGTTGGTCACCAGCGGCGTCTTCATCGCGGATTGCAGCAACTCCCAGTCCCAGGGCCGGAAATTCGACACGCCGACCGCGCGCACCTTGCCCGACGCCACGAGGTCATCAAGCGCCGCGCCGGTCTCGGAAGGGTCCATGAAGGGATCGGGGCGATGGATCAGCAGAAGGTCAATGTGGTCGATGGCCATGTCCCGCAGCGACGCCTCGACCGAGGCCTCGATATGCGCGCGCGAGGTGTCGTAGTGCTTGACCGAGGTGCCGGAATGCCGGCCCACGGGCGCGACGATACCGCACTTGGTGACGATCTCCATGCGGTTGCGCAGCCCCGGGTTGGCCTTGAGCGCGCCGCCCAGAACCGTCTCGGCGGTATAGCCGCCATAGATGTCGGCCTGGTCGAAGGTGGTGATGCCCTGGTCGAGACAGGCCTGGATCTTGGCCTCCACATGCGCAGGCGCGGTATTGCTGTCGTCGGCCAGCCGCCACATGCCATAGACCAGGCGGCTCATCTCCAGCGCATCGTTCAGTTTGACCCGTTCCATCAGCGGCGTTCTCCTGTTCCAAGCGGGGTGGCGGGGGTGTTTTCCGGGACCCTGCCATAGGCATGCGGCAGGGAACAGGTCTTGAGTTCCGGCAGCACCCGTTTGCCGAAATGCGCGGCCTCGTCCAGGTGCGGATAACCCGAGAAGATGAAGGCGCGGATGCCCATCTTCTGGTAGTCCTCGATCTTCGACAGCACCTGGTCGGTCGACCCCACCAGCGCCGCGCCACAGCCCGAACGCGCCCGGCCCACGCCGGTCCAGAGCCCGGGTTCGACAAAGCCGAACTTGTCCGCCAGCTCCCGCGCCCTGGCCTGGTGCGAGACGCCCAGCGAGGTGGAATCAAGCGCCCGTTCGCGGATCAGCTGGCCATATTCGTCGTCCAGCTTCGACACGATGTAATCGGCATATTCGCGCGCCTCGGCCTCGGTATCGCGCACGATCATGTGGACCCGCAGGCCATAATCCAGCGTCCGCCCCTTGCGTTCGGCCACCGCGTTCACCGCGCGCATGCGTTCGGCCAGCATGTCCTTGGTCTCGGGCCACATCAGGTAGACGTCGCAATGCTCGCCGCAAAGCTCCAGCGCGTCGGGGGAATAGCCGCCAAAATAGAGCAGAGGACCGCCGGTCTGATATGGTCTGACCGGATCGGTGGTCAGGCCTTTGAAATCATAGACCTCGCCGGAAAAGTTGATCTCGTCCTGCGTCCAGGCCTGTTTGAGAATTTCCACCACCTCGCGGGAGCGGCGATAGCGATAGGCGCTGTCCTCTTTCTGGCCGGGGAAGTCAGACGAGATGATGTTGATGGTCAGCCGCCCCTCCAGCATGTGATCCAGCGTGGCGATGGTGCGGGCCAGCATGATCGGCTGCATCTCGCCGCAGCGCACGGCGGCCAGCAGGTTGATGCGCTCGGTGATCGGCGCACAGCCGGCGACAAAGCTCAGCGTGTCCTGGCCCACCTGGTAGGACGAGGGGCACAGGATGTTGCGAAACCCCAGCGCCTCGGACTGTTTGACGATCTCGGAACAATGCGCCCAGCTTGACCGCAGCGCGCCGTCGGGCACGCCCAGGAACTGGTAATCATCGGAGCAGAGCGCCGAGAACCACGACACCTCGGCGGCATCGAGATCGGGCGAGGTGATGGGAACGACAGTCATGGGCGCACCTGTGGACCGGGAATATCCTCCTTGCGTAGCAAGTGGGAAATAGTAGATCAATAGTGTATCAATTTTCATCCGGGCCGGAACCGCCATGTCGACGAACGCTTCTGCCGCGCTGCCGGTCTATCTTCAGATCAGCGAAATGCTGATCCGCGACATCGCTGCCGGGCGGTTGGTTGACGGCGAACGGCTGCCGCCCGAGCGGGATTTTGCGGCGCGGCTTGGCGTGTCGGTTGGCACGCTGCGCAAGGCGCTGGGCGCGTTGGAGGAACAGGGCCGCCTGACCCGGGTGCAGGGGTCGGGCAATTACATCCGGGCGGGCGCTGGCGCGACCGGCATCTATGCCATGTTCCGGCTGGAACTGCCCGAAGGCGGCGGGCTGCCCCGGGCGCGGGTGCTCTCGGTCGAGGTGCTTGACAAACCCGCGGACTTGCCGAAATTCGGTCAATCGGTGCGCGCCACGCGGATCAGGCGGTTGCGTTTTCTCAACGATACGCCGGTGGCATTGGAGGAGATATGGCTGGACCTTGCCGCGGGCCGGATCGACCCGGCGCAGCTGTCGGACCCGTTGTATCGGCATTACTGGCGGGTGCTCGGCCTGCGCATCATGCGGGTCGAGGACCGGGTGTCGATTGCCGAGGTGCCCGGCTGGCGGCCTGCGGATTTTCCGAGACCAGCGGGCAGGATGGCCGGGTTTGTCGAGCGGTTCAGCTGGGCCGAGGCCCCCGCGCCGGTGGAATTTTCGCGCAGCTGGTTCGATCCGGACCGGGCGCGCTACGTGCAACGGATGACATGAAGGGGCTTCGGTGACGCAGGATATTCACTACGGGCTGATCGGTGCGGGCATGATGGGGCAGGAACACCTGCGCAACATCGCCTTGCTGGAGGGCACAAGGATCGCGGGGCTGTATGAGCCCGATGACGCAATGGCCGCCAAGGCCCTGGCTTTGGCCCCCGGCGCGCGGCGCGTGGCCTCGGTCGAGGCGCTTCTGGCGATGGAGCCGCTCGATTGCCTGGTGATCGTCAGTCCCAATCATTGCCACGCCGGGCAATTGCAGGAAATCGCGGCGAAACGGGCCTTGCCGATCCTCGTGGAAAAGCCGCTTTTCACCGATCCCGCCGACCGGGGCGTGATTGCCGATCTCAAGGCCAGCTATCCGGCACCGATCTGGGTGGCGATGGAATATCGCTACATGCCGCCCATTGCCGCCCTGCTGGACGAGGCCGAAGCGGCCACCGGCGGCATCCGCATGCTGACCATCCGCGAACACCGCTTTCCGTTCCTGGAAAAGGTCGGTGACTGGAACCGTTTCAACCGCAACACCGGCGGCACGCTGGTCGAGAAATGCTGCCATTTCTTCGACCTGATTCGGCTGATCCTGGGGGCCGAGCCGCTGCGCGTCATGGCCAGTGCCGGGCAGGCGGTGAACCACCTGGACGAACGCTATGGCGGCGCGGTGCCGGATATCCTCGACCACGGTTACGTGATCATTGATTTCGACAATGGCGCGCGGGCGATGCTGGAGCTGTGCATGTTCGCCGAAGGGGCCGAATACCAGGAAGTCGTCTCGGCGGTCGGCCCGAAGGGCAAGATCGAGGCGTTGGTGCCCGGGCCGGGGCGGTTCTGGCCCGCGCACCTGGGCGCGCCGCCGGTGCCCAAGCTGGTGGTCAGCCCGCGCGACCCGCGCGGCCCGGAAACCCGGCCGATCCCGGTGGACCCGGACCTTCTGGCCGCCGGCGATCACAACGGGTCGACCTTCTACCAGCATCGGCGGTTCCTCGACCTGGTGCGCAGCGGGCAGGGCCGGGTCGAGGTGACGCTGGGCGACGGCGAAGCCGCCGTGCTGATGGGCATGGCGGCCCAGGTTTCGGCCGCAGAGGGCCGTGTGGTGGAAATGGCAGAGCTGCGCTGAACCGGGGCGTCAGGCCGCCAGCCAGCGGTCCAGCGCCGCGTTGGTGGCCTCGGGCTGTTCCAGCACCGGCAGGTGCCCGGCGTCTTCGATGATCTCCAGCCGCGCGCCGGGGATCAAGCCGGCCATCAGCTCGTGCCGTTCGACGGGGCAGGGCACATCCTCGCGTCCGCACAGCACCAGCGCGGGCAGATCGGCCTGCCGCAACGTCTCGCTCTGGTCGGGGCGGTCCATCAGCGCCCGGGACTGGCGGAGGAACACCTCCGGCCCGAGGTCCAGCGCCATCTGCATGCAGAGGTCAAGCAGGTCACGCCGCTGCGATCCCCGGGCAAGGTAGTTGGGGGTCATGTCATCCCGCATCACCCGGTCGAGATGGCCATTGCGGACCGTCTCCATCTGTGGGCCGCGCCGGGCCTTGACGGCGTCTTTCTCGGCCAGCGGGTTGGTGTCGAGCAGGGCAATCCGTTCGATCCGGTCCGGTGCCTGGCGCAGCACCTCCATCGCCACGATGCCCCCCATCGACAGCCCCGCCAGCGCAAAGCGCGGCGGCGCGTGGGCGAGAATGTCAGCGGCCAGCGCCGCTATGCTGTCCTGCCCGCCGATCGCTGACACGATCACGTGGCGGCGACCGGAAAAGGCGGCGATCTGAGGGGCAAACAACCGCCCGTCGCACATCATGCCGGGGATCAGGATCAGTGGGGTCATTTGATCTGCTCCGCCCATGTCGCCGATGCGCCCGGCCTTGCCAGAGACCCGGCCAGACATCCGGCCAGACATCCGGGAAATGTCTTGCGGCCCGCCGGGGTGTTGGCGTCGGTGCGGTGGCCCCTGGCTTGGGGGGATTTGACAGGCATGGTTCAGTCCTTGTCCTTGCGCGCCATCAAGACGCTGTGTGCGTTGCAATCGGGATCCTCGGCCAGGAAACCGGTCAGGCGCAGGCCGTTGTCCTGCAACAGCGTGGCATATTCCGCCGGTGACAGGCTGGCGTGATAGACATCGCGCCCACCGACCTTGCCAAAGGCTTCGCCCTGGCTGGGGCCGACCGTGACCAGCAGCGATCCGCCGGGCGCGAGGTGGCGGGCCATGCGGGTCAGCGTGCTGCGCTGATCCTCGGGCGCGAGGTGGAAGAAGCTGTTCCAGGCAACGATGCCGTCAAAGCGCTCGCCCAGGTCAAGCGCGCGCATGTCGGCCTGGCGCCAGTCGCCCTCGGGCCAGCGCGAGCGCGCGATGCGCAGCATGGCGGGGGCAAAATCCACCCCGGTGACGGCAAAACCCTCGGCCTTGAACCAGGCGGCAATCGGCTCGCCCGCGCCGCAGCCGAGGTCAAGCACCCGTGCGCCTGCGGGCAGACCAGCGGCAAAGCGTGCCAGCCAACGCGCCTCGAACAAGGCGCGCGAGCGTTGGGCGTCGTAGACCGCGGCCTGCTCTTCATAGACGTCGCGGATGGTGTCGGGGGTGGGTGTGGTCATCGTGTCAAAGCCGCTTTCAGCGCGTGGTAAGAGGCCTTGGGCGTGCGCACCTGGGTGTCATAGTCCACGTGGACCAGCCCGAAACGCTTGTCATAGCCAAAGGCCCATTCGTAGTTGTCCAGAAGCGACCAGTAGAAGAAGCCGCGCAGGTCGACGCCATCGGCAATCGCCCGTTGTGCGGCCTTCAGGTGGCCGTCGATATAGCCCATGCGCACCGGGTCGGGCACCTGGCCATCGGCCAGGACTTCGTCGCCGGCCATGCCGTTTTCGGTGACATAGATCGGCAGGCCCTTCGCGGGACCCCGGGCGAGGCGCAGCAGGAATTCATGCAGCCCCTCGGGCCGGATTTCCCAGTTCATCGCGGTCTTGGGCAGCGGTCCCTCGACCATCTTCGACGCGGGCCAGGGCGCGCCCGGATCGGCGGCATAGGTGGCGCGGGTGTAGTAATTCACGCCCAGCCAGTCGATCGGCGTGGCGATACGGGCCATGTCGTCTTCCCAGCCCTTGGGCATGTGGGGGGCGAGGCCCTCCATCGCCTCGGCGGGATAGCCCTGGCCGGCGATGGCCTCGATGAACCAACGGTTGTAGATCGCATCGCCCCGGGCGGCGGCGGCCTTGTCCTCGGCACTGTCGTTGGCGGGGGTGGCGGTTTCGAAGTTCAGCACGATGCCCAGATTGTCGGCGCCTCTTGCGCGCAGGGCCTCAACAGCGGTGCCATGCGCCAGCAGCACGTGATGCATGGCATGGGCCGCGGCGCGGATGTCGCGCAGGCCGGGGGCATGGGCGCCGATGAAATGCGACAGCCAGGCGACGCACCAGGGCTCGTTGATCGTGGCGATTGACGCGACGCGGTCGCCGATCCGGTCATGCACCACCTGCGCGTAATCCGCAAACCAGCCCGCCACGTCGCGATTGGCCCAGCCGCCCTGCATGGCCAGCGCCGAGGGCAGGTCCCAGTGATAGAGCGTCAGAAACGGATGCATTCCGCGCGCCAGCACTCCGTCGACCAACCGGTCATAGAAATCGAGCCCCTCGGCATTGGCTGTGCCGCGCCCTTCGGGCAGCACCCGCGACCAGGAGGTCGAAAAGCGGTAGGCGTCGAAACCCGCCGCCTGCATCAGGTCGAGATCACCTTCCCAGCGGTGATAATGGTCACAGGCGGTGGCACCATCCTCGGCCCGCACCACGTTGCCCGGCGTGGCGGCAAAGGTGTCCCAATGGCTGGCGCCGGCGCCGCCAAAGCGGCTGCCTTCGATCTGGTAGGCGGCGGTGGCGGCACCAAACAGGAAACCGTCGGGAAAATCGCTGCGCGCGATGCTGAGGGTGTCGGTCATGGGGTCAACGTCCTTGCCAGGTCGGGGCCGTCGGATCCGGGGCCCGCGATGTGATGAAGGGCGGCTTCGCCAGTCCTGGACGGCACCACCGCGTGGGTCAGCTGCTCTGGCGCGGACATGGTGTCGCCCGCGCCTGTCCCTGCTACCACCTTCACAGGCGTCCCGCCAATGCCCTTTGGGTCGCTTTTCAAAGGGCTTTGATCGCGGGGCGCCGTGGGTCTTCAGCTCTCCGCCCCGGGTTTCACCCGGTCTTGAGCAGGATCTGCTTCCAGATGGCGGTTTCGTCGAACAGCGCCCATTCGCGGCGCAGCTTTGGTTCGCCCCCCACCAGCGCGCCGAATTCGGCATGGCTGATGCCCAGGATAAAGACTTCGGCCCCGGTCGGCGTGCCGAAAGCGCCCCAGCCGTCGTGCTTGCCATGCAGGCTCCAGCGCAGGGCGGCGCGGGGCGGCATGTGCGGGTCGTCGCGGCCGATCACGTGGTGGATGGTGAACTCGGCATTGGGGAAAGAGGCGCGCAGCCCCATCCAGAACCGATCCGCCCCGTCAAAGCTCAGATCCGAGACGCCGCCGGGGTATTCCAGGTTGGCGGCGCGGTCGTAAGTCTCGGGGATCACGGTGAAATCGGCATTCATGATCCGGGTGAGGATCTCGGCGTAGCGCTGGCCCCATTCGTTGTCATTGCCCTGGCTCTTGTACGGCCCCTCGATGTCATTGGCGGGGGTATAGGGCTGGATGGCAGCCTCGGGGCCGCCTTCCCGTGCGATCAGGTCGCGGGCGTAATCGCGGGGGTCCAGCCCCAGCTGGCGCACGATGGCGCCCTGGTCGCGGATCAGCCATTCGTCGTTGATCTGGTTGTCGATGGCATGACAATCGGCAAGGATCCGATAGTGCAGCTTCTTGCCGGTCGGCGCGCCATAGACGCCGGGGTTCGCGTGGGTCGCCGTGGAATGCAGCCGGTGCGAGGACAGCATGCCATCCTCGGGTGTGCCCGACCAGATCACGTCTTCGCCAAACAGCGTCCGGTCGGGGAACTCGGCCAGCGTGGCCATCGTCGCGGCGATCACGCCCTGGTTGCCCTGGACCACCGATCCGGGTGAACGCACGATGATGTCGGGCGCGTAGTAGTGATGCAGCGTGGCAATGCCGCGATCTTCCCAGATCTCCTTGGTGATGCCGATGATGTAATCGGGGAAATCGGTGAACTTGGGGTCGAAGCCTTTCATGTGCTTTCCTTTTCGTTCCATCCGTCCGGCACCCTGGCCGAGCCGCGTACGATCAGCGGCCCGTCGATGGACACCCGGCGAGGGGAGGTTGTTTCGGGGGATTCGATATGCGCAATCAGCGCGGCAACGGTCTCGTCGACCATCAGGTTGGCGCGCTGGCGCACGGTGGTGAGGTCATAGGCCAGCCAGGAGGCCAGCGGCACGTCGTCGTAGCCCACGATCGAGACATCGTCCGGCACCGACAGCCCGATTTCGTAGCGGATCACATCCATCACGACAAAGGCCATGTGGTCATTGGCGACAAAGACCGCGTCGGGCGGATCGGCGTGGCCGAACATGCGCCGGGCGGCATCACAGGCGCGGTCGAGGTTGAAATCGCCGACCTCGCGCGCATGCAGGGTGCGGCCCGCCGCCTCCAGCGTGGCGAGAAAGCCGCGTTCGCGGTCGCGCTGGGTCGAGGCACCTTCCCAACCGGCGATATGGCCGATCCGCTGGTGCCCGCCCGCCAGCAGGAACTCGGCCACCTTGCGCCCGCCGGTCTCGTTGTCCGAGGTCACGGCCGAGACGCCGGAATGCTCGGCCTCGTAACGGTTGAACAGCACGACCGGCACGCCCGCCGCCTGGCAGCGTTCCACGATCGTGGATGACATCGCGACCGAGGCCATGACGATGCCGTCAACCTGGTAGTCGAGGATCTCATCCACCACGGCGTCGATGTTGCCCGCGGTTTTCGAGGCCATGAAGACCAGCACGTGATAGCCCCTGGCCTTGAGCGCGTTGGACAGTTTTTCCAGCGCGTCGGGGTAGAAGTGGTTTTCGAGATAGGCCACCACCAGCCCGATGATCCGGCTTCGGCCCGACACCACCGCGCGGGCCAGGGCATTGGGCCGGTAGCCCAGTTCGGTGGCGGCCTTCTTGACCTTTTCGACGGTCTTGGGCGAGGCCGAGGCGCCGGGCGTGAAGACCCGGCTGACCGCCGACTGGCTCACGCCTGCCAGCGCCGCCACCTCTGCCGATGTGACCTTGGTCTGAGCCATCAGCCTGTCTCCTTCAATGGGCCGGTCGGCGCGGGCCTGTCCTGGGGCCGGGTGGGGACGCGGTGTCTCATGCGTCGCCCACGGGAAAGGCGATGCGTCCCGGCACGCGCGCCTTGTTGAATTCGCGCAGGCGGGCAAGGACATCGACGCCCAGTTGGGCATAGACATCGAGAATGTCGACCAGCACCCAGATTTCGCGGATCAGGCCGTTTTCGAGCCGCCAGAAATCCAGGCTGCGCAGGGTGATCTTCTGCCCCGCGGGCGCAATGCCCAGCCAGCCGTCATGGGTGACGGTCTGGATCATGTCGGGCCAGCCGGTCACCGCCGCGTAATCGCCATCGCCGAAGAAGTGATAGGTGAGTTCGTCGTCATGCTGCCCCCGGTCGGGCATCGCGTTGAGAAAGGGGATCTGGTGCCAGTTGCGGAAGCCTGCGATGCCGCGCGCGGTGCCGATGCCCGCCGGCCCGTACCAGTTCATGCGCGGATGCCAGAACCGCTCCATCTCCATCACCTCGGGCCCGCCTTGCGACGGGTGTTTGGTCAGGTGGTCGAGCATGGCGATGATGTGCTGTTTCGCGGCCTCGCTGCGCGCGGCGTCCCTGGGGCCCTGGACAATGCCGTCCAGCGTCATCGGCCCGGGGATGCAGAACTCGCGCCCCAGCGAGGGCGCCATCGGCCAGGCATTGGCTTGCAACATCACCTCGGGGATGTCCCAGAGCGCCTGGATCTCGACGACCTTGCCGTCCACCATCCGATAGAATTCGTGATAGCGCATGTGCGCCAGGTGGCCGGTGGGCGGGATGTCGAGCCAGGGCGCCACGAAGGTGCCACAGTAGTGCCCGCCACAGCCGACCCAGTCGGCGCCGTGTTCGTCCGGCCCGCCCATGACGATCCAGTCGCGCCGCTCCAGGTCGGGCAGGGCCGCCAGGAGGGGGGCGTAACACGCGTCGTACAGGGCGTCGGGGCCTGTGAGGTCGCCGAAGGGATGCGGCATGTGGATGACCGCGTCCGGGGCAATCACCGCGCGCAGGGCGGCGCGCACCGCTTCGGCGTCGAAATCCACCATCGCGGCCCGCAGCGGGGCGAGGGCGGATTTGTTTCGGGTGTGGATGTCGCTCATGTCATGTGCCATTCCAATTGCATCGAAGGCAGGCGCGCAGGCGACAGGGGCCACCCGCCGGATGCACGCCTGCCGCGATCAGGCCCCTGCCGTTTCGGGCCGGGGGGCTTCGCGTTCGCCGCGGTCAAAGGCTTCCCAGCCCTCGCCGTTGAACAGGTCCACGCCAAGCTGCGCCGCCACATGGGCGAAATCGACGTTCACCCAGTTGTCGACGATCTTGCCGTCCACCACCTTCCAGAAATCCATGTAGCGGATTTCCACCCGTTTGCCGGTGGCCGGAATGCCGAGGAATTCGCCCGAGTGCGTGGCTTCCTGCCGGCCAAAGGCCGCGGCCCATTCGCCCATGTAAAGCCGCGCCTCGTCGATGCAGACCTTGTCGGAAAAGGCCGCCTGGAACGGCCGCTGCCAGTTGTCCTGGAATTCCTTGAGCCCGGTCTTGGTGCCGCAGCCCTGGTTGCCCATCCAGCGGAAGCCTTCGGCAAAGAACTGGCCGATGTCGTCAATACGGTGGTCGTTGAGACCGTCCACCATGCCTTCGATCACGGCGCGGGTTTCCTCGGTCTTGCTCATGTCGGTGTCGCGCGTCAGCACGGCTTGTTCGGGGCGGGAGCCTTTCATTGGCCTGTCCTTTCAAAGATGGCGTTCGGGAAAAAGGGGAGGAGGGTCAAGCCCACCCCCGTCAGGAAATCCCGAGGCAGCCGGTTGAGCGCCGGGTGGCGCCCAAGGGCCTTGTGTCGAAAGGCGCGGCTCATCCCTTGACCGCCCCTGCGGTCAGGCCGCTGACGATCTGGCGCTGGAAGAAGAGGACCAGCACGAACAGCGGTGCCGTGGCCGAGACAACGGCGGCAACGGCGAACATCACGTTGCCTTCGACCTGGGTGGTGCCAAGGAAGCTGGCGATGGCGGGCACCATTGTTTCGTTCTCTGACGACAGCAGCATCGAGGTCACGGCAAAGTCGTTGTAGGCCAGCAGGAAGCTGAACAACCCGGTGGTGACGACGCCGGGCCACATCACCGGGATGATCACGTGGCGGAAGGCCTGGAACCGGGTGCAGCCATCGACCATTGCGCTTTCGTCCATGTCCTTGGGGATGTTGAGGAAGAACGAATGCAGCATCCAGAGCGTGAACGGCTGGTTGATCGCCACCAGCACGATGATCGTGGTCGGCAGGATGCCCCAGATGTTCCATTCGAAGAACGGCAGAAGGTAGCCCGAGACCAGCGTGATATGCGGCATGGCCCGGAACACCAGCGCCGCCATCAGGATCCAGAAGGCATAGCGAAAGCCCGACCGCGCCAGCGCATAGCCGCCCAGCGTGCCGAAGGTGAGCGAGATGATGACGGTAAAGACCACCACGATCCCGGTATTGAGCACCGCGCGCCAGAATTCCTCCTGCACCCAGGCACCGTAGTAGCCCCGGCCGGTAAAGGCGCCGCCGGTCTCGATCATGGTGTTGGTGCCGCGGATGGCGTTCATCCAGTCGGCCTTGGAGAAGAAGTCCGACTGTACCTTGAAGCTGCCCCAGAGCGTCCAGAAGAAGGGGAAGGCGGCGATGATCAGCCAGGCGGCCACCATGATCAGCGAGATGATCGTCAGGGGCGTGATGCGGGTTTGTGCTTTGGTTGACATGTGGTCAGCCCCTCAATGTGCCTTGCGGTTGAAATCGCGCCAGGTGCGGATCAGCACCGGCATCAGAAGGATGGCAACGCCGATGATGGTCATCATCGAGGTGGCCCCGGCCGAGCCATAGAGCGGATTGCCGCCTTCGCGCAGGTCGTTGAAGATGATCCACGACAGCGAGGTGGCATGCGCCTCGGCGGCAAAGCCCACGATCGGCTCGAATACCCGGAAGTTGTCCATCAGCTGGATCAGCGTCACGAAAGTCACCAGCGGCGTCAGGTGCGGCACCACCACGTGGCGCATCCGCTGCCATTTCGACGCGCCGTCGATCTGGGCCGCTTCCATCGTGTCCTCGGGCACGGTCTGAAGCCCGGCATAGAAGACGATGAAGGAGAAGGGCAGCGAGTGCCAGACGCCATAGACCATCAGCATGATCCAGGTCAGCGTGGGTGAGGCCTTGAGGCTGAGCGAGGGGTCGTCGAAGATCCGTTGCAGCGTTGCCCCGATCACCCCGTCGGCATCCACCATCCAGCGCAGGATGAGCGAGCCGACCAGCGGCGTCACGATCATCGGCAGGAGCGAAATGAAGATCGTCGGCCCCTTGAGCAGCTTGGGCAGGTTGTTCACCCCCACCGCCACGGCCAGCCCCAGCGCCAGCACGAGGGGCGTCACGATGGCGGTATAGGCAAGCGTGAAGATCAGCGCCTTGTAAAACGGCAGGTTGTAGACCCGGCCAAGGAAGGCGCCGATGCCCTCGGTCGTGCGCCAGGCCTCACCGATCTCGGCAAAGGCCAGGTGGGCGCGGTTGGTATAGGTGGCCAGCCCGTTGAACCGGCCCAGCGGCTGTGCTTCGCGCAGCTCGCGGGTGGCCTCGGCGTCGATCTCGGTGGTTTCCTCGCAGCCAAACGGCCCGCAGCTTTCCGAGATAATGAGCACCTGCTCATGTTCGACGTGCAACGACTGGACAAAGACCGAGACGATGGGCAGCGCGATGAACAGGATCATGGCCGACAGGGTCGGCAGGATGAACCAGAAGAAGGGGCGGTGTTTCATATGCGTCGCCTCGGGCTGGAAATGGGAAGGGGAGAGAGGGGGCCGGGATGGCCCCCTCGGTGCGGTTTACTTGAGGAAACCGGCTTCCTTGGCGGCAGTGACATACGCCGCTTCGACATCTGCCAGCGCCTGTTCCGCGCTTTCGGCACCTTTGAGGTAATCGACCAGCTCGGCCCCCAGCGCGGTGTGCATCAGGCCGATCTGCGGGATCATCGGGTAGGGGCGTGCCTTGGCCCTGGCGGTGGCTGCAACACCGGTGGCCGCAGCGCCCGGGGTGAAGCCGTCCAGAAGCCAGACCGCATCGTCATTGTTGGCGGCGACCATCTCGGGGGTCATGCCCGCGGCGAGCGCGGCAAAGGTGGCCTCGGCCTCTTCGTCACTGATGTTCTTGGCGATGGTCGCGCCGTCCCACCACAGGGTTGCACCCGGCGTGCCGCCCGGCTCGACCGAGGGAGCGGCGGCGAGGACGGTGTTCGAGGTCACCTCTTCGGTCGAGCCCTCGTCATCCAGGATGGCCGACCCGCGCGAGCCCCACATGATGCCCAGCGCCGCATTGCCCGCTTCCCAGATGCCCTGGGTCTCGTTCGAGGCATGGGTCAGGAAATCGGGATCGGCGTATTCCGACAGCCGCTTGATGGTTTCCAGCGTGGCGATGCCCGCTTCGCTGTTGACGCTGGGATTGGCGGTGCCGGGTTCAAAGAACTGGCCACCGTGCGCCATGTAGAAGATGTTGAACGCCTCGGCCAGGTTCCAGCCGGTCTGAAGGTTCAGCACCAGCGGATATTCCATGATGCCGGCGGCGCGGATCTTTTCCGCCGCCTCGGCCAGTTCGTCATAGGTGGCGGGGATGGTGTCGACACCGGCCTGTTCCAGGATGTCCTTGCGCACGAACAGGTGCTGCGAGTTGGCCATGAAGGCCACCGCCATGACCTTGCCGCCGATGGTGATCAGCTGGTTGGGCTTGATGTTGTCGTTGTACTTGGCCACCAGGTCGTCCAGCGGGCGCACGAGGTCGTCGTTCATCAACTGGGTCAGGGTGGCATTGGCAACGATCACCGCGCCGTATTCCGCCGGGTTGGGCGTCAGCGCGGCATTCATGATGTTGCGCTGTTCCTTGGTGTGGTTGCGGGTGAATTCCGCCGCCTGGCCGCCACAGGCCTCTTCCGCCGCGCCGGCCAGTGCCTGGATGGCGGGAAAGTCATTGGCCAGGATGCGGATTGATTGGCCCTCGGGGCCACAGGCCGCGCCGTGCCCGGCGGCAAGAGCGGATGAGGCCATCAGGCAGGAAAAGGCCCCTGTCAGTGCGATATGCTTGAGATACATTGGTTTCTCCCGGTTGGTTGATTGGTCGGGTGCGCCTTGCAATCACGCACCCTTGGTTGTGCGCCGGTTGACCCGGCGCAGGGTTGCAAGACCGTCTCAGGCCTCGACGCGCGCCCCTGTTGTTCCGTCGAACAGGTGGCAGATGTCATGCGGGATCGAGATCGACACCGTATCGGCGATCTCGGCCCGGAAGTTCTTGTCGGTGCGCACGCTGACCAGCGTCTTGCCGATGCGGACCGAGACCATCACCGCGTCGCCCAGCAGTTCGAGCGTATAGATCGGCGCTGTGATCTGGCCGCCGCTTTCGACCACCTGCGCATCCTCGGCGCGGTAGCCCAGCGTATAGGGGCCGTCGGGCGCGTTCAGCCCGGCAATTTCCACATGCGGCGCGGTAAAGGTGCCGCCGGTGATCGTGCCCTCGATCAGGTTCATGGCGGGGCTGCCGATGAAGCTGGCGACAAAGGTATTGGCGGGGGCGTCGTAGATCTCGGTCGGGCTGCCGACCTGCTGGACGACGCCCTTTTCCATGACAACCACCCGGTCGGCCAGGGTCATCGCCTCGATCTGGTCATGGGTGACATAGATCGTGGTAACCGCCAGCTCGTGGCTGAGGTTCTTGATCTGCGCCCGGGTCGAGACGCGCAGCTTGGCGTCCAGGTTGGACAGCGGCTCGTCCATCAGGAAGACATTGGGTTCGCGCACGATGGCGCGGGCGAGCGCCACGCGCTGGCGCTGGCCACCCGACAGTTCCGATGGCTTGCGGTGCAGGAAATCGTCCAGCTCGACCATTGCGCTGGCGCGGCGGACCTTTTCGTCATGCTCCGCCGGGTTGATGCCGCGCACTTTCAATGGGAAGCGGATGTTTTCGTAAACCGTCATGTTGGGGTAGAGCGCGTAGCTCTGGAACACCATCGCCACGTCGCGGTCCTTTGGCTCAAGCGCGTTGACCACGGTGCCGTCGATCATGATGTCGCCGTCGGTGGGGTCTTCGAGCCCGGCCACCATCCGCATCGTCGTGGTCTTGCCGCAGCCCGAGGGGCCGAGAAGGACCAGGAACTCCCGGTCCTTGATCGTCAGGTCGAAGTCGTCGACCCCCACGAAATTCCCCCAGCGTTTGGAAATGTTGCGGAGCTGGATTTCGGCCATGACCGGTCCTCTCTGTTGGGTTCGCAGCGCATCCTGCATACGCATGCAAAAGGCTAGACTCAGATGCGACATTCTGGCAAGATTTTTTTGCAAACGTATGCAAGGCGGAAAATGGCGCGATGAACTTTCAGGCAGAAAAGCGAGTGGTCCGGGCGTGTTATGACGCGCTTGACGGGGCAGAGGCGGATGACATCGGCGGTGCCCTGGCGCAGTTTTATGCGCCGGATTGCCTCTGGCGCGGCTTTCATCCGTTCGGAGAACTGACCGGACCTGATTCGGTGGCCGCGCGATTCTGGCAGCCGCTGCGCAGCTCGTTGACCCGCCTGCAGCGCCGGATGGACATCTTCATGGCCGGCGCGAACGAGCTTGACGGGGACCAGTCAAAGTGGGTGGTCTCGATGGGGCATCTCATGGGGCTGTTCGATCAGCCCTGGCTTGGCATCGCGCCCACCGGCAAGATGGTCATGCTGCGCTATGCCGAGTTCAACCGGGTCGAAAATGGCCGCATCACCGAGGTGGCGATGTATTTCGACATTCCGCACCTGATGATGCAGGCGGGGTTGCAGCCCTTCCCGCCGCAGACCGCCGCCCACATGGTGCAGCCCGGCCCGTTGACCCATGACGGGCTGATGTTCGACGACCAGCCCGAGGAAGAGGGGCGCAAGACACTGGCCACGATCAACGCGATGATCGGCGACCTCGGCACCTGGCAGCTTGGCCTGCCGCTGGAAGAGGAGCTGGCGCGCACCTGGACCGACGACATGATTTGGTGGGGCCCCGCCGGGATCGGCGCGACCTATACGATCGCGCGCTATGCCAGGCAGCATTCCGCGCCGTTCCGCGCGGCCTTTACCGACCGGTCCAAGACAAAACACCTCTGCCGCATGGCCGAGGGCGCTTATGGCGGGTTCTTCGGCTGGCCCAACTTCACCGCCCGCCATACCGGCGGCTTCATGGGGATGCCCGCGGGCGACACGCCGGGCGAGATGCGGGTGATCGACATCTACCGCCGCGAGGGTGACAAGCTGGCCGAGAACTGGATCTTCATCGACCTGCTGCATTTCTGGAAGACGCAGGGCGTTGATATCCTGGCGCGGATGGCCACTGTGCCGCGGACCTGAGCCAGGGCTGTCGCCGCCTGGAGCGTTTCGGGAAACCCTCGGATCACCAAGACCCTGCCACGCCTTCGGCGCTCTCGGGCTTTTGGTGATGCTTTATGGCTCAGGTATTCTCCGAATTGCTTTCGTCAAAGCCGGGCCGCGGAAAACGTGTCACACTCTGCGATCTGCCCGCTCTGATACCCCCGGGCAAACCAGCCCGCGCGCTGTTCGGATGTGCCGTGGGTGAAAGTATGCGGCTGCGGCACCCGCCCGGCGCGTTTTTGCAGGTGGTCGTCGCCGATCCTGCGGGCGGCGTTCAGCGCCTCTTCCAGGTCGCCGGGTTCCAACAGCCCCTCGACCGAGCGCGCCCAGACGCCCGAGAGGCAATCCGCCTGCAATTCCAGCCGCACGGTCAGGGCATTGGCCTCGGCCTGGCTGACTTGTCGACGCAGGTCATTGACCTGGGGCAGGATGCCAAGCTCGTTCTGGACGTGATGGGCGACTTCATGTGCGATGACATAGGCGGCGGCGAAATCGCCCCGCGCGCCCAGTTGTTGCGACAGGGTGGCAAAGAAGGCGGTGTCGAGATAGGCCTTTTCGTCCGCCGGGCAATAGAACGGCCCGGTTGCGCCGCTGGCATTGCCGCAGGGCGACTGCGTGACGCCGGAATAGAGCACCAGCACTGGCGGCGTGTATTCGGCGCCGATCTGCTCGGGGAAGACGCGGTCCCAGACCTCTTCGGTGGTGGCCAGTACCTGAGAAGTGAATTCTGCGGCGCGCTCTTCCTCGGCGCTGATCTGGCGCGGAGTGTTTGAGCCGCCGCCGCCGGCCTGCTCCAGCAGGGGCGTCACGTCGATCCCGGCGAAATAGCCCACCGCCAGCACGATCAACAGCCCGACACCGCCGATCCCTCCGGCCTTGGCACCGCCCGAACGGCGGCGATCTTCGATGTTCCGGCTGCTGCGGCGGCCCCTGAGACGCATGGTACTCTCCCACTTGTGACAGGGGCGAGGATGGGGCGGCGACATGGCCACGCGCAAGGGGAAACTCCGGGTGTCAGCCCCCTTGCCGCGGGAGGTCCGGGCAGGGGTGCCCGGCCTCGTTTCATTCTGCCCTGTGCCTCAGGCGAGCTTGTCGGGGTGGGCGGCGGCCCATTCCGTCATGATCTCGGCCAGGTCGGCGCGCCCGGCAAAGGCGATCTCGCTTCGGGTCAGCAGGGCGCCGGCCTCCAACACGCGGGTCAGGCAGGTGGCATGGTCGCGGGTCTCCCGCTCGGGGCAGTTCTCGGACCCATGCAGGATGGTCGAGACCAGCGTGCCGCCATAACCGTTGATATGCTGCAGATCCGGCCCCAGCGACAGGAAATAGTCCAGCACTTCGGGCAGCCCCTCCCATCCGGCAATCTGCACCGGGGTCAGCCCCTCGGCATCGGGCTTGTCGGGGTCGAGACCCAGCTGCACCAGTTGCCGCACCTGTGGCAACCGGCCGGGCAGGTGCAGGATCTCGCGCATCAGGTTGTCGAAAGGCGCGGGTATGTCCGCGCCTTTCAGCGCGCCGGGGGTGGCCTTGCCCTGGGCGGCGCTGGCAAGGTGACGTTCGACCTCGGACAGCGTGGTGTCGACGCCGCGCGCCTCCAGCGCCTTGGCCAGATCGGCATTGCCGTAGACCCGGGCGCAGGCATAGGTGGTGGCACCCTTGTAGCTTCCATGAACATCCGCGCCATGGTCCAGCAACAAGGCGATCATCTCGGGCGGCGAACCGCGCCGTGCGGCCTGAAACAAGGCCGGGATGACCCAGGGCGCCTCGCCCCCCACAGGACCGACGTTGTAATCCTCGACCTTCGCGCCATGCTCCAGCAGCAGTCGCACCGCTGTCACGTCATGGAAATCCATCGCGCGGAACAGCGCGTTGGTGCCCTTGGGATCGGCCCCGTGGGCCAGCAAGAGCTTCAGCCCCTCATGGTGGCCCAACTCGGTAGCGTGATAGAGCGATTCATTGTCGTTCGGGTCCGCGCCGTGTTCCAGCAGCCAGCGCCCCAGCACCATGTTGTTCGCGTGACCAATCGCGCCATAGAGCGCCGAGAGTTGGTGATCCGTGCCGGGAAGGGCCACGCCCGCGTTGACATCGGCACCATGCGCCACAAGCGCCTCGGCAATGGCCAGCATATCGGCTTCCCGCTCGGGGCGGGCGTGGATCCATTTCGAAAAGGCGAGGTGACAGATCGGCAGGCGCGGGCCGCGCGGTGTCACGGCGGCCTTCGGATCGCGGGCCAGCGCCGCTTCGACAGCCGCTCGGTCATAAAGCGCGATCTGCAGGCCAAGCGCGCCTTCGGCAAGGTCGGGGGTATCGGCCAGAAGCTGCTCGACCACCCAGTTCTGGCCATGCGCCAGCGCCACCTTCAGCCGCTGCTGTTTCGCGGCGCGGTCCAGGCCGATGGTCTCGGCGGCCAGTTTCAGGCGCGGCCAGGAGGCAAAGCCGTTTTCCTGCGCGATCACGTGCAGGTAATCGGCATGGGCATAAGGCGCGGGCTTGCCCGGCGGGTGCTGGGCCAGGCGTTGGTGCGCGCCCGGGTCTTTGGCATCGAAGGCGCGGTGCAGGCGTTTGGCATCACGGCGCAATTGATCAAGGGAAAGTGTCATCGGCTCCTCCGTCAGACATGCCCAGGATCCGCCGGATGGGCCAGAGAAGACCGACATATATGTCAGGTCGAAGGTCATAGGATGCCGAAACCGGCTTTCCGCGGATCAGGCGGCCTTCCCGACAGGCCGTGCCGCAAGGATACCCCAGGCGGCACGGTTTGACCAGTTCCCGGCGCTACCGCCCGCGCAGAAGCGAGGCGATGGTGCGGTTGGTGACATAGCCGCTTTCAAAGATCCCCGCGTCGCGCTGAAAGGCGCGCAGGGCGGCGCGGGTCTGCTCGGTGAAAGTGCCGTCGGGGACGCCGGTGTCATAGCCAAGCTGCGCCAGCCGCTGTTCCACCAGCAACCGGGTGACCGGGTTGTTGACGTTCCGGGCCTCTTCCTGGCGGGCGGCCTCGATCACCCGGTCGGTGTCATTGGCGCGCAGGTCTTCGATCCGCGCGCGGGCCTCATCGGCAAAGCGCGAACCGGGGAACCGGTCCAGGAAATCGCGGTAGGCGTCGAGGGTATCGGCCTCCTGTGCCTGCTGCCAGGCGCGACGGGCGGCGCGGCGGGTTTCATCCTCTTCCCGGGCTTCGATCTCGTCCAGTTGCCGCTTTGCCTCACCGGCGTATCGGCCCTGGGGATAGCGATCCAGGTAAGCGCGCAGGCCCTCTGCCGTGCCATTGGCGCCGGTCTGCTGCCAGAAGCGGTCTTCCTCGCGGCGGGCCTCTTCTTCCTGTTCGGCGCGGCGGCGCTCGGCCTCGTCGGTCAACTGGCGCCACTGCGGACGGTTGAGATAACCGGTGACCTCGAACCGCCGGTCGTCTTGCCAGTCGCCGATGGCGCCCCGGGTGCCGCGGCCAAAGATGCCGTCAACGCCACGCGTGTTGAACCCCAGCAGCGTCAGGTTGCGCTGCACCGCACGCCGGTCGTCGCGCGTCAGGTTGAGCGCGGCTTCCTCGGCCTCGTAGCGGCTGGTGACATCGGCCTTCAGCGCGGCAATCCGGGCGCGGGCGTCATCGGCGAAATTGCCGCGCGGATAGCGTTGCAGGTACAATTCCAGCGCCTCGACCGTGTCCATCGCGCGGGCGGCATTCCAGAAGCCTTCGTCAAGCGCGCGTTCCGTGATGGCGTTGGTGTCGACGGGGGGCTGGGGGGCGGGTCGGGGGCCGGTGCTGTCGGTAAAGGAGACGCTGTCGCTGAGGAACCCGCGGGCGGCGAGCTGTGACAGCGCCTGGTTGAGGCTGTTGCCCTCGTGCAGGAGCCCGGCAAAGATCGCGTGGCGCAGCCATTCCGGCGTGCCGCTGGCCAGGGTCACGCCTTGCGGCAGGTCCAGTCCCTGGGTGCCGCGCCGCAACCCGCGTGATGCCGCGTTCAGCCGGCTGGAGCGCCCGGCCAGGATCACCGCCCGCCCGGCGGCGGCTTCTGCGGCGATCTCGGCCAGGGCCGAAAGCGAGATGGCCTGCGATGGGACGTTCAGCGGTTCCACCCCCTCGGCATCGCTGGCCAGCAGCCAGGCATCGGTGTCGGAGCTGACGAAATGCCCGTCCATCACGATCAGCACGCGGTCGGCGGTCTCGGCCTGCTGGCGAAAGCGTTCGGCGGCTTCCAGCATCTCGCCCGTGTCGGCGTTGAAGCGGGTGATGACATCAAAGCCCAGGTCTTCGAGCCGTTCGGCAATGGGGTCCAGATCCTCGGCGCCGGTGGCGTCTTCGAGGTTGCGGTAGCTGTCGTTCGCCAGAACCAGCGCCAGGTCGGCGGCAGACAGCGGCGCCGCGGCAAACAGCGCCACGGCAGCGATCCCGTGCCGCAGGGCAGGGGGCAGGGTTACGGGCATGTCGGGTCCTCCCGGGTCAATCGTAGACCCGGGTATCCTCTATCACGATGCCGTCCTTGGGAAGGCTGCCGGGGGACACAACTTCGATAGACCCGCGGAGCTTGAGCACCTCGCGCACCGTTGCATCATAGCGTGCGGGGTCATCGGCGGCGCTTTCCAGCTTCACGATCATGGTGTCGGCTTCGCCTTCGCGGGCGGCGATCACCCGGGCGCGGGTCACCTCGTCATGGCGGGCGACAAGTTCGGCCACCTGTTCGGGGCGGACGAACATGCCCTTGATCTTGGTGGTCTGGTCGGCGCGGCCCATCCAGCCCTTGATGCGTGAATTGGTGCGGCCACAGGGGCTTTGACCGGCCATGATGGCGCTCATATCGCCGGTGGCGAAGCGGACCAGCGGGTAATCGGGGTTGAGCGTGGTGACCACGACTTCGCCCACCTCGCCGGGGGCAACGGGCGTGCCGGTGCCGGGGGTGACAATCTCGACGATCACGCCTTCGTCGAGGATCATGCCCTCCATCGCGGCGCTTTCATAGGCGATATTGCCGATGTCGGCGGTGGCGTAACATTGCAG
>ERZ1699650.94-NODE-94-length-47952-cov-9.682464_pt1 | contig 47952 bp, 55 predicted proteins | sample MGYA00581512_ERZ1699650 | MGnify/ENA primary metagenome ERZ1699650 (study PRJEB42348, sample SAMEA6618698) | metagenome | isolation source: Polyester-degrading enrichment culture growing on monomer terephthalic acid, Te | collected 2019-05-17 ... | reverse complement strand
GCATCGAATTTGGGCGTGCGGGATCGGGCCATGGCTGGCCTCCTTTCGAGTGTTGATGAGAGGGAGTGGCGACTAGGTCGACCGACAGGGGCGCGGATCGTTGGTGATGCTTGCGCCGAGCTCTTCGACCATGTCGATGTAGGTGGACAGCGTGACAGACCTGCCGACACCCGAATGCTCAGGGTTGACCGATCCGTCCCGCCTCACCTGTGGCAGGTTCGCGAAGGCGAAGACATCGGTGATGGGCCGGATATCGATGAGGGGCGTCCCTCGTGCGACCGCCAGAGCGGCCAAGGGAAAGCACTCGATCGGCGCGAGAGTCGAAACGGTGGTCCAGCCGAGATGCAGGAAAGTGCCACCCTCCCCGCAGATCACATGCGCGTCCGGCATTGTCGCCGCCTGCCTGAGATAGCCAAGGTCACGCTGGACGGTCTGGCGTTCGATCTGCTGTGCCAGCGCCGTCTGGCCAGTTCGGCGCAGTTCTCTATGCCGCCACCAGGAGGCAGCGGTCGCGCGCAAGACGCGCAAGACACCTGTTTGCATGGGAATGCCTTCATCAGGAACGTCAGACCGGAACCCGGCCCGGACCCGTCCGAGGCACCCCAAAGGCCCTCATCCGTCAGTCACAAAACCCGAAGTCCACTTTTACTTTCCACCAGCCAACTGGTCTGAGGTAACTGTCAATGGCCCGACACCACTGCGGACCCCAGTGACTGCATGCAATAAGTGCCGGTTCTGGTCCAAGATCGGCAAGCCATATCGGCAAACCCGGTCCGACTGCCGCAGTCTTTGGCATATTTTCAATAACTTATCTGATGTTCTCGATCGGCAAAAAACGCGCCTACGGCGACTTCTCAAGCCCAAAAATTAGGATTTCCGACGCTCAGAGCTATAAAGCGTTACGGATTAGCATGGGAAACGAAGGCACAGTACCTCCTGACAGCTTGACTTTCAGCAATATTGCCGCTATATGCCGTCAGTATCACTGTAGGAGTATAGATCATGCACATCACGAACTTTGCTGAAGCTGGGCAATTCGAACCGCGCAAGATCGCCGCGGTGCTACGCACATCAGCAGAAGAGATCGCATTGACCGTCGGCTTGGGCAAAGACGCGTTGCAGAGGCGAACCCGCATCGGTTCGGACAAGACGCAGCGCCGCCTGCGCGAATTGGTAGAGGTGCTGAACAAAGTCGAGCCCCGCTTCGGCTCGGAACTGATGGCCTATGCATGGTACCGATCAGAGCCCCTGCCCGGCTTTGATGGCCAGACAGCCATGCAGCTGGTGCAGGAAGGCAAAGCTCAGCAAGTTCTGGAATACATCGATGCAGTCGATGCGGGCGTCTTTGCCTGATGCCGCTGAAAGATGGGCGCTATACAGGGCCACTCTATCGTGCCCTGAACCCGGTCTATGCGCGTGAACCTCTGTCCGGACGAGGCGCTGAACTCTATGGAGGGCGCTTCAACGCAAAGGGCACCCCTGCCCTCTACACCTCGCTGGATCCGGCAACCGCTCTTAGAGAAGCCAACCAGGTCGGCAGCCTGCAACCCACGATTCTGGTGTCCTACAAGGCCGACCTTGGGCCCATTTTCGATACCCGTGATCAGGACGGACTTGACCGGTATGGCGCGACCGAGGCGATGCTTGCCGACCCTGCATGGCGCATGAAGATGCTCGATGGCCAACCTGTGCCGACACAGGACTTAGCAAGTGCTCTCATAGCAGATCGGTTCGCGGGGCTCCTGATCAAGAGTTTTGCGAAGGGCGCGTCGTCGTCGGACTTCAACATCGTCCTGTGGACCTGGACTGACAATAAAGGTTCTTTGGAAGTTGTGGATGACGAAGAGAGGCTGTCACGTATGTGAGGTGATCGGCTGACATGTTCACGGGGTGCACTTTTGGCGTACCACGCCTGTGTCAAACCTCTTTAGGTCGCTGTCAGGGAATAGCTGGTACTACGTCCGCCAGCCTCATCTTTCTCAAGGGCGCCCAAGTCCATCAGATCGAGGATGTCGCGATATGCCGTGTCTTGTGAGCATTTTTCGATCTTCGCGTATTTAGACGTCGTGAGCTTTCCTTCGAACCCATCCAGCAGACGGTTCAGCATGTCCCGCTGCCGGTCGTTAATGTTCGCCGCTCCATATTTCTCCCAGAACCGAGCCTTCTGGAACACGGCCTCAAGGATGATCTCGGCACCATCAAATGCGCGGTCAAGGCAAGCCAGAAACCAAACGAGCCACGCCGTGACATCAAGCCCCCCTTTTTGCGTCGACTCGAGCATGTCGTAATAATCGCTCCGCTCCTGTCGGATTTGCGTCGACATGCTGTAGAACCGCTGCGCGCTGCCTTCGGATCGCGCCAAGGCCATGTCTGCGATCGCCCGCGCGATGCGGCCGTTGCCATCATCGAAGGGGTGGATGGTGACAAACCACAGATGGGCGATGGCGGCATGTATGACGGGATCCGCCTCGGAGGACTGATTAAACCAGGTCAGGAAGCGCGCCATTTCAGGGTCTAACCGTTCGGCGTCTGGCGCCTCAAAATGCACGCGTTCGCGGCCATAAGGTCCTGATACAACCTCCATGGGACCGTCACGCCACCCCCCTACCCTGATCCGAGTCATTCCGCTTCGCCCGGTTGGAAAGAGAGCCGCATGCCAGCCGAACAGACGCTCCGCATCCAGTGGCTGGTCATACGCTTGGGTTGCGTCCAGCATCATCTCGACGACACCATCAACATGGCGATCAGGCAGGATCAGTCCGCCAATTTCCAGACCCAACCGCTTTGCGATAGATGAGCGAACCTGATCCTTGTCGAGCGTCTCCCCCTCGATCTCGCTGCTTTTGACGACATCACTGGTTAGTGTTCTAAGCATCGCCTCGTTGCGAAGATCGAAGCCAAGACCCTCCATGCGCCCCAAGAGTTTGCCTTGGCGGTGACGGACCGCAGCAAGTTGTGACGACAGTTTGGCCTTATCCCAGGTAAACTGGGGCCAATCAGGGTGTTCGTGAATGTAAGCCATATTTTACGCATTCCTTGCGGAGATTATACGGCACAATCTCCGCAAGACAACGACAAACACCGCAGAAGGCGCGGAGAATAAGGGCGACAATCTCCGCATACCCGATCTGGAAGGTCAAACGCAGGACAACTGCTTCACTTCCCATTACGCCGCCTGTCCGCTCAACCGGCCATAGAAACTGCGCTCGAGATACAGCTCCCCTGCCCCGGCCTTCTCGACCATACCCCGCAGATATCCACCCGGAGACGCCACTTCGCCGGCACAATGCTTGTCAAACGTGAGAACGAGCGCTGCTGTCGCGATCTGGGGACCGAGACGGTCCTGTGCGAGGTTCCAAGCGTGCTCTGAGACACCGATCATCGGCCTGAGCTGCCCGACAACGCGATGAAGATCGCCCCAATCCTTCAAATACCCGCCCATATTGCGTGCCCAGGACGCGAATTCAGGACAAGCCTGCATCACAGTCGGCAAATCAAGCGCTGCACCTCGTTTCTTACGTGTTTCAGCTACCCAGTCTTCTAGCTTCCTATCCACCCTCTCTTCCGGTGGCGCATTTGGCACCACGCCCGCCGCGTTCTCTTTTTCAGAGGACTTACAGATTACAGGATTAAGTTGATTTGTAGTTAGTATATGAGGTTCAGAAATGACCTCCCTGAGGTCCATTTCTAGAGTCTTTTCACTGACTTGTTCGGTGGATTCGGCGGTGTTTTCCACAACGTCATCCGCTCGAGATGCCTTGAGATAGGTCACTTCGACACGCTCCTGAAGTTCCCTGAACCATTCTAGGAGCCGCGCAAGCGCCTCAGAGGCCGTGTTTCGGCGTGGCAAGCGGTCCAGAAGATCCTCAAAGAGGCTTGAGAGCTGTGTCCAGGGGCCACTCAGAGCGCCACCTTGGGCCGCTTCGATCCTCGCGCGGATCATTCGGCGCGCAACTGTTATCTGGCGCTTCAGGCGCTGGCATAGTTCACGTTCAGCCTGCAGTTCAGCATGTAACCGCTCAAACTCTTCGGCGCGAGCCGAAAGCGGCGATAAATCAAAGCCATAGGCCTCGATGATACGGCCGTCAGCGTCCCTGTGGCCCCACCGCTTGCCATTGGGGCTGTCCTTGAAGGCAATCACGCCGATCTCGGTCAGGCGCCGGGAATGGCGCTTGAGCGCCGAGAGCGAGAAGCCTGTTCGCTCCATCAGATAAGAGTTGGACGCCCAGACGATCGGACGCTGTCCCTCTTCCCAGTCCTGGGCTTGCGTGAATGCCCCAAGCGTGTCGAGAAGCAGCATGTCGCCAGCCTTGAGGCCTATATTCGCACCAACGCGTTTCACGGCGACAAAGGCCTGTGTTTTGGGCACGGCTGCTCTTTCACCAGCTAGTGCGTGCTGTTCAGCAACCGCCAGTCCGGCCGTCGCTTTGCGCCACCCCGAGGGTTGGCTGATATTGGACATACCTCCGCTGTTCTGAGGCATGACTGTCCCAGTCGCTCCATGCGGAGCATCATTGAATTTTGTCATTTCTTAGCTCGGCACAGAAAACCTGTTCGCCCGAAGACGTTTTTCGTTGTTTAGCGATTCGCGGGCTGCTAGGATTGTGGTGTGAAAACAAATCGCGCTTTGTGCGCAGCAGCCCTCGGGACTTCGGTTTCGAGGGTTTTCTTTTTGGTGCCTTTCTCCTTTCTGCTCGTTGCCTCTGTTTTGACGGTTAACAGCTGTTAACCACCGCTATCCATCGTGGCTCTCTGATTGGAACCGATCGAAGGAATCCTGAATGAGCTGGTCCAGATTCTGATCCAGCCAATTCGCGAATCTTGTATTCTCCCCTACCCGCTTAACGGTCACTGAGAGTCCCGATTTGCCACTCTTGATCTGCACACCGGGAACGGGCGAGCGCTGTTCAACAGATCGCTCTTGTTTACCTCGCTTGCCAATTTCCTTGATGACGAGGTCCAGCCGCCCGTCGGAATCAAGGACGCCAGATTGACCAAGCACATCCAATACACGCTCCTCCGAAAGTTGCTCCTTCTCGAACGCCGTTGCGAGAGTGGTCCACTTTGGGCGCCCTGCGCCTGGAGCCGCGCCGATTGCCTGACCGACCGCTACGGGCACAAGCCGATTGATACGCTCAAGCTGCGAGAGAGTGTTCTTGCTGATCGCCAAAGCTTGGCATGCTTCCGCACGGGAGTATCCCTGCTCCAAGATCGCCTGTGCGAACCGAACACGCTCGTAGTAACTCAGCTCCGCACGGCCGGCATTCTCGAGCCCCTTCGCCATTAGAGCATCGGTATCATCGAGTGTGCGGATGAGAGCCCGCACCGGCATCCCTAGATGGCGACATGCAAGTATGCGTCGTTGGCCATAGATGACTTCAAAATGGCCGTCACGATCCTTTGATGGACGCAAAAGCACTGGAACTTGCTGTCCGGACTCAGCGATGCTGGCGGCGAGATCTTGAATAGATTCACTTGTCGCGTCGCTGTTAACAGCTGTTAACTCGATATCCAGCCGATCCTTTGGACCCCAGGCGACGATCAAGTTGGTGTCGATATCCTGAATGCCCCCGAGGCCTGCACGGACCGAGCCGATAGTTCCCTTCGGCAAGGTCCGGTGGGCCCTGTCGGACACACCCTCCTTTGAGGCCTCGCTTGCCGCTGTTATCGCGGCCATGATACCGGTCTTGTTCTTCCCCATTGCCATGACTAACGCCCCCACGCCTGTTGAAGCATGCCTGCGATTTCCGCACCTACTGCATCCATACTATTTTTAGCCCGATCGTACGTCGATCGCGTCATCTCGGATCGTGCAACCTCATAGATCGACATCTTGAGCATCGAAGCATCGCCAATTGCCGTACTGCGCAGTCCAGTCGCCCCAACGACACGATCTTGGAACAGAGCGCGCATCAAACTCACAATCTGCTGACTGGGAATGTCGCTCGGATCGTCCCGCGTAATGAGAAAAGAGAAGAAATCATGATCGAGTTTGACACCCGTGTCCTCGATCACCCCGAGATAGGCAGATGTCATCTCGACAAACTGCTGTGTAGAGGCAAGGTCGAGCATGCTTGGCGTCATCGGCACGATGACAGAGGTCGCGGCATAAAGGCCGGTCAGAGTCAAAAACCCGAGAGCTGGCGGGCTGTCGATCACAACTACATCGTAGTCGCTCTCAACGGACTGGATCGCTAGACTGAGCTTCTCAAAGAACGCGACACCGCGCCCCGCATTGACCGCTGTTTCAGTCTCAAATTCGCTCAGCACAAGGCGGGCAGGGGCCAAATGCAAGCCAGGGAAATAGGTTTCCACGACAGCTTCTGACATCGGCACTGGATCGTCATAACGCAGTGCGTCGTAGATTGACGCGCCTTCAAACTCCAGTTCAGTTTGAATCCCGCAAAAGCCCGTGAGGCTCCCTTGTGGGTCCAAGTCAATTGCCAGCACCCGGTAGCCACTCAAAGCAAGGTAGTGACACAGATGGATTGCAGAGGTGGACTTTGCAGATCCACCTTTGAAGTTCATCAGCTGAATGACCTGAAGCTTGTCACCCTCGCGACGCCCGGGAAGATACTTACCCGGCTTTCGAGAGCTTGCCTCAAAGAAATGGCGTACTTGCAGGATCTCTTCCCCGGAATAAAAGCGCCGTCCGTTCTTGATGACTTTAGGCTCAGGCAACGAACCATCGCTATGGCACTTGCGCAAGAATTGACCGGTCACACCGAGTAAGTCAGCAGTCTCTGTTGCGCTGAATAGTCTCAAATTTTTGCGCTGATCGGGCGCATAGGCTTGTTGAAGATGCGTCGTGAGCGCCGTGTGTAGACGCGCGGCCATCTGGCTTGTAAGCTCGGATTGGGACGCCGCTTCGATGGGTGCCGTCTGAAACATAGTTGCAATTTCTCTGCTCGAACGCGCTTATTTGCGCAACTTGACTCTAATGGCCGTGATTCACCCAGTTAAGTCAAGGATTTTATCCACAAATTGTGCTGTTTGACCAATGCGCTGCTAGGGAAGCCACGAACCCTCCCGAGTTAACAGCTGTTAACAGCACGCACAAACTTGCGGTTCACGAGCCAATCTGGCGCTGACCGGGTATCGCAAGCGCCTCGCTTCTCAACGGCGTCTTGACCGAAATTCTGGATTGCAAGAGATGCAATGAGCTCAGGCCGGAACAGACAACGCACCGACAGACCTACGGCAAATCCACGACCGAACTGGATCGACATTCAAAGTTACATTGGTACTTGGGTGCCATGCCTAAACGATCAGACCAAACCCACTGCATGAGAAAGGATGGTCAAGGCCCTGTCGTCTGAGGCGTCCATGATTCCCAGGAGGGTATCCGCTCCATTGTCGCCAGAGCGCGCAGCCCAGATACTGCGATGCCCGTATGGCCTAATTAAGAGCCGCCGCTACAGCTATGATCTCCATCCAAGCTTTGCGTTCTAACGGGGCGAAATAACGGAATGAGAGCCGGAGCCAGAGATGGCATCGTAGCATTTGCGAGTGGCGTAAGTTCCCTGTGCCGTGACGTTCCCGATCTCATGGTCGCGATATCGAAGCCGCTGTGCCTAAATTTCCAGACAATCTGCGACTTAACGAATTGTCGCTGTGCAACTTCGGACCAGGTATCGTGCGAGCAGTTTTCTCCTCCCAAGCAAACTGGAAACTGCAAGGATCGCATGTTTACTCACGAAAATTTGCCCTTGAACCTCTAGCCACTAGAAGTCCTATCTGTTCAAGGAGAACACATACCGTTCTTGCCATCAATCGCCGGTGAGAACCGAAAGGGTACGAAATGCTGACAAGACGACACTTCATTCAGACAACAACGGCGCTTTTTTCGGTGACCGGTCCCGGTATGGCTTTTGCCGACACTTGGCCCACCGAGGCTCAGAAGGCTGAATGGGACGCACAGGTGACGCCTCAGGGTTATGTTGCCGAGACTTCCAACCCATGGGGATTGCACCCGCGGTTCCTACCGCAACGTGTGGTCGCGAAGGCCGGTCTCGTGCCGGGAGATATCCATGTCGACGCGGTCGCACGATATCTTTACCACATTGAAGAGGGTGGAACCGCGATGCGCTACGGCGTGGCCATCGCGCGGGGGAACCTCTACGAGCCGGGTGTCTATACCATCAAGCGCAAGGTCAGGTGGCCGCACTGGCAACCGACACAGAGCATGATCAATCGCGACCCCGAACTTTATGCTGACATTGCCGATGGCATGGAACCGGGACCGGAAAACGCGCTTGGATCGAGGGCGCTGTATCTCTACGTCGGGGATCGCGATACCCTTTTGCGCATCCATGGCACTCCGAGCCCACGGAGTATCGGTGGCCGCGCAAGTTCGGGCTGCGTACGGATGGTCATGGCTCATATCAATGATCTTTACCCGAACGTCGAGACCGGCTCTACGGCCTATCTTTACTCGGCGGAGGACAGCGTGACTGCCCGCAGCTAAGCCAAGCAGCGGACGGCAAACGCAATTAAGTTTCGCGAGGGGTGCAGATCGGATTGCCGTTCGCCGTGCGCAGCGGCAGCAAGGTCGTTTCAACGGGGCCGCTGTGTTCGTACCAGTAGCACCCGTCTTCCGGTACCAAGCGCGCGGTTGCAACATCCTGATCCGGTGCAGCCATTGCAATCACGGCTTCGGGAACGTTGCCCCCCTGTTTTGCCGCGTCGCCCGGTCCAGTCGGCTGGACTGCGCACCCGGCCGTGAGCGACAGCGCCACTGCAACCATCATTTTTTGCTTCAGAATCAAAACCCGCATTAAGTTTCCTTTCGTGACTGTTTTTCTTTGCAGCGGCTGTTCATGCCTCAAGGCGTGATAGAGCCAGTCACCGCATCCTCTAGCAATAAAACAATCTGAAATACCACCGTATTTTGCTCTTGAAGCTCTAGCCACTGTAGGGGCTATGTCATGGTAAAGCACCCGAATCCAGAGGTCCATTCATGCCGTCCGACACCCATCGTCACGACCACGATCACGCCGAAGATGCCCAGACAAGCGGCGGCAGCTGCTGCGGGAGCGCCGGAACGTGCGGCGACACCGTTCCGGCGACCCCCGCGCCAGCGGGCGGGCGCAGTTTTCAGGTGTCCGGCCTCGATTGCGCCGAGGAGGTAGCAATCCTGAACAAGGTGGTCGGCCCGAAGATCGGCGGGGCCGAACATCTTGCGTTCGACGTGATCAATGGACGGATGACTATTCTCGACAGCGCCAAGAGTGTATCGAACGGCGAAATTGCAGAACTGGTCGCAAGCACCGGCATGACCGCCAAGCCTTGGGATGCCGAAAACGCGTCGGTCGACCAGGCGGCCCATCTTGCACGCCAGCGGCTGTTTACGGCACTCAGCGGCGGCTTCTGGGCCGCGGGATTTCTGTGGCACATCATCGAGACCGGCATGGGGGGGGCACTCGGCCTCTTCGCAGGGCACGGCGAAGCGCCGATGCCACTGGTCGAGGCAGGGTTATTCGCGGTTGCGATCCTGTTCGGTGTTTGGCTCGTGGCGCCCAAGGCATGGTCGTCCGCACGGCGGCTGTCGCCCGACATGAACCTGCTCATGGTCATCGCAGTCGCGGGTGCAATTAGCCTCGGCGAATTTTTCGAGGCGGCGACGGTTGCGTTCTTCTTCTCGCTCTCGCTTTTCCTCGAAAGCTGGAGCGTCGGGCGTGCGAGGAATGCGGTTTCAGCTCTGCTGGACCTGGCGCCGCCGACGGCAAGAATTCTTTATGATGACGGTTCGGAAGCGGACGTACCGGCTTCCGCGGTTGCTATCAACGCACGTTTCGTCGTGCGCGGCGGAGACCGCATCCCATTGGATGGTGAGGTTGTCGATGGGGCAGGGGCCGTCGATCAGGCGCCAATCACCGGAGAGAGTGCGCTGGTCCCAAAGGAACGGGGCGACGAAGTCTATGCCGGTACGATCAACGGCGAAGGCACACTGACGGTGCGCGCCACGAAGGCCGCCTCGGACACCGTATTGGCCAAGATCATCCGCATGGTCGGTGACGCCCATGCCCGCCGCGCGCCGGTGGAGCAGTGGGTGGCGAAATTCGCCCGCATCTATACGCCTATCGTCATGGCTCTCGCCATTGCAATTGCCCTGCTGCCGCCGCTCATTTTCGGGGGGGCCTGGGATTATTGGTTCTACAACGCACTCGTGCTGCTGGTGATCGCTTGCCCATGCGCTCTGGTCATCTCGACACCGGTCTCCATCGTCGCTGCACTCACCGCCTCAGCGCGGGCCGGGGTGCTGATCAAGGGCGGTGCATATGTTGAGGCACCGGGCAAGACCACTGCACTGGCCATGGACAAGACCGGCACGATCACCATGGGCGAGCCCGAGGTGGCGGCGGTGCATCCGCTGGGCAAAGCATCGGCGCAAGATCTGATGACCCTCGCCGCTGGGCTGGAGGCACGTTCCTCGCATCCCTTGGCGCGCGCCATTCTTGCGCGGGCAGAAGCCGACGGCATCAAGGTATCCGCCGCGGAAGATACCCGAACCGTTCCGGGCAGGGGACTTGAAGGACGCACAGACGGCCGGTTGATCTGGCTGGGGTCGGACCGGTTTGCCGAGGAGAAGGGTTTCGGCGACGCCATTCCGAAGGATTTGCGCGACCGCATCGAAGGGGCTGGCAGCACCCTTGTTGCCGTGGGCGACGACACCGGTGTCACCGGCATCTTGGAATTGCGCGACCGTATCCGCCCGGATGCCAAAGGCATCGTGGCGCAGCTTCACGCGCAGGGTGTGAAGACCATCGTCATGCTGACCGGTGATAACGAGCGGACAGCGCGCGCTGTTGCAGCCGAGGTCGGCATCGACGAGGTCCGTGCCGAGCTTCTGCCCGAAGACAAGGTGACTGCCATCGAAGAACTGGTCGAAACGCATGACATGGTGGCCATGATCGGCGACGGGGTCAACGACGCCCCGGCCATGGCGCGCGCGCATTACGCCATCGCAATGGGTGCCGTTGGTTCGGACGCGGCAATCGAGACGGCGGATATAGCCCTGATGACCGACGATCTCGGCAAGGTGCCTTGGCTGATCGGTCATTCGCGCCGGACAATGTCGATTATCCATCAGAACATCGGTATTTCCTTGGCGACCAAGGGCGTTTTCGTCGTCGCTACTGCGTTCGGAGTGGCATCGATGTGGGGCGCTATTGCAGCCGATGTAGGAGTGTCATTGCTGGTGGTGGCCAACGCCCTGCGCCTGCTGAACAGCCAAGAGGCCAAGGCACCGCCGTCCGGCGGTGAGCAGGTTGGCGAAGGCTTGGCCAAAGGGGCGCTGGCACATGGTCATTGAACTGGGAGAACCCGGAAAGGAGCCGAGACGAGACATGAGCGTGAAGGGCAGGATGATGTGTCCGGTTTGCGAGGTGCCCTTGAGCATGACCGACCGCCAGGGGATCGAGATCGACTTCTGTCCCGATTGCCGGGGAGTCTGGCTAGACCGGGGCGAACTGGACAAGATCATCGAGCGTTCGGCACCCGATGTGGCGCCTCAGCGGGTGCCTGAGCCGCGCGGCTACGACGATGATCGCGGCTACCGGCGCGGAAAGCACGGCGGCGGCGACGGCAAGCACGGCTATCGCCGCAAATCCTGGCTTCACGAGTTGTTCGATTAAGGCTTGCCGTGGCCTCCCTGCCGGTCGCCCTCAAGGCGCTGCGGTAGGCCCGCAAGGCATTCAGCGGTGAGCAGGTTGGTCCAGAGATGGCAAAGGCCGCGCTTGCCCACGGACATTGATCACGCAGCATTTGCAAGGTAACGTAATGTCCATATCAGACCTCACGAAAGAGGCATCGAGCAGTGAAAACCATCCGATTTCCCCGCCGCGCCGTCCTGTTGGGCGGGTTGGCAGCGTTTTTGTCTGGCTGTGCCAGCAAGTTCCGCAGCTATGGCGGACCCGAGGTGACCCGTGTTCGGCTTTACAAGGGGCAGCGTTTGCTTGTTCTGGACGGAGCCGATCGCGTATTGCAAACCTATCCGGTCGGGCTGGGTTTCGCTCCTGAGGGTCACAAGCAATTCGAGGGAGACGGCCGGACCCCTGAGGGCGCTTACGTAGTCGATAAGCGCAACCCCGAAAGTACGTATCATCTTTCGGTTGGCATCTCCTATCCGAATGAGGCCGACATCGCCTTTGCTGAAGCGCAGGGCCTTTCCCCCGGCGGCGACATCTTCATCCATGGTGGTCCACGCCCAGGCATCGACCCAACGGACGTCCGCGACTGGACAGCTGGCTGCATCGCGGTCACAGATCGGCAGATCGAGGACATCTATGCAATGGTGAAAGACGGAACACCGATCGACATCTACGCCTGATGGGAGGAGATGATCTTCCGTCAGATCAGGCAAATCGTCGGCACAGGGCCACGTTGATCGCTTCGATGGCGATCACGGCCAAAGTGACGCTCGCCGCCGTGGGCCAGCGCAAGCACCCGGTACGCGTAAGGACACTACAATATGTGTCCAGCCGTGGCAGTGGCGAAACAGGCGGGCCCTAGCGGGGAAGAATACGTCTGGTATCATGTCGAATTCAATCTATCCGAGGGCATAGACGATGGTCACGACGGTAATCATGACAACCATGAACATGGCGAATGCGCCAAGGGCGAGGGTACGGCCCATGTCCCGGTTCGGCTTCTCTACTTTCAGACGCAGTTCCTCCGCGGTTTCCGGAAACTCAAGCGCCGCCGCATTCGATTGGCGCATCAGGTCGTAGCGGGACGTCCAGCGCCGTTCCTCCGCCGCGTTCCAGCCGTTCAGCACCAGGATGATTGCCACGATGAGAACCATCGACGACGGGACCCAGATTACGTAGCCGCCGATTGTCTCGTCAGCCAGGGCGCGAAGTCGACCACCGCTCGCTGCGATGATTTCTGATCCATAGAGGGGCACCTCCTTGAGCGTTGTCAGGGAGCCCAGAAAGATGTTGGAAACGATCACCACGAACCCTGACATCAGTCGAGCACCGCGCCGCGCTCCTTCAGGCGGATCACGCGGATCGAACAGCATAGCAAAGTACCAAAGCCCCGCCAGCACCATAGACAGATGTGCCAGCGCTTCCATCGCCGCAATACGTTGTGTAAGGGCGTAGATCATCGGGATCTGCCAGACGAAAAGCGCGCCAATCAACAGGGAGGTGGCAGATGCAGGAAGCGCCAAGAATCGCGGGATGCGCGCACGCCCAATCGCGGCAAGGCGTCGGCGCCATTCCCTTTTCAATCCGGCTTGAAGGCCAAGCCGGGGCTGAGAAACCGCGATAAGAAGCGGTCCTACCAGTCGCAGAAGAAGATGCTCGACCTGATGTACAGAAAACAGACTGTGCCCCAATGGCGGGAGCGGCCCATTCGTCGCGACGAGGACGACCGCGAGGCCGACAAAGAAGACGGTTCGACGCCAGCCAGAAACCCTTCCGAGACAGCGAACGTGTATTTTGAGCCCACGCAAAAACAGCCATGCTGTAAGGCCGACAACAATGAGCGACACCGGTGACAGCGCATCGCCGAAAGGGTCGTAAAGAAAGAAGAGGTTCGTGATCATTCGCTCTGGCCCTCGCTCATCCGAGGACTGTCCGAGGTAGCCGGTGTGAGTCGCGAGATCCCGGAAGCGCCGCCACGGGCCAGTGACAGATCGGTCGACATGGCCAGGTATTCGCCTCGTATCCAGGAGGGAAAGAGATTGTCGTAGAATCGAGATAGCGGATGTCCCGACTGTCCGGTGGGCGAGATGTAGTATGATCCCGCTGCTTCCGATATCGACATGACCGCCTGAAAATTGCTTCCGGCACTCACAAGGAATGGACGGTCTTCTTCGACACCAAATGATGTCAAGAATAGCGTATACGGATCGCCTGAAATCGGCGCTTGAAGGGACAGCAGGTCGGTCAGCAACCCACGTGAACTGATTGGCGACCACTGCATGTCCAATCTATGCTCCTCCCCCCAGGTCCACGTCGAGGGATCGCGCCCATATCGATCGACCAGCCAGCCAAGGGCATCATCCAGGGCCACGCGAACCTGCTCCTCACATGTCTCGCGAGGTGAGGATAGGCGGATGTCGCACCAGATCGCGCTACCGCGACGATCGCTGAGTACCGCATAAAGAAAGTTTGGGTTCGGACGGGTCCAGAGTTGCTCCGCTGTCGGAAACTCGTCCTTCAAAATGCGCTGCTGCAAAGCCCGGACCCAGGTCCAGAACAGCAGAGGTTCCGGTGAATAGCGATCCATTTCGCCATTCCACGAGGCAAGCCTGTCCAGAAGCTCACGACGAAGGCTGTCCGCATCGGTGCCTTCGATGCTGTCTCTGGGCTGCACGAACCAAAGCTCTTTCGCCATCAGGGGCAGGAGGGTTCGCGCCACGGAACTTACGGTGTCCCTTTGAACACCGATGGCGCCTTCCGTCGAGAAGATCGATTGCCGCGCTTCAAGCTCCGCCAGTCGAATGTCGCGAAAAGACGACGCCCGTACGGCCTCCGCTCTTGGCCATCGGGCAACGGTCTCTCGGTCAATGGCCAATGCCTCCATGCCCTTCGGCAACATGTCTGCGGCAACTCCGATGGCATCGATCGCGTCGGCCGAACGCGCGAACAGCTCCAGCATCGTCAGGAAACCTGCCGCCCGCACGGGTGACGGCCCCCTTGGTGCCTCCTCGTCTGGCACGGGAAATGACCGGAAGGCCCAGGCGACGCGCGCATTGCGACCGACAATAACGAAAGGTACGCCCGGTATTGTGGCCCCTATGGCCGGCCCTGTCGAAAATTGAAGATCTGCGAGATACCATTCCGAGGGAAGCGACAGGGAACCGCTGATATCGGCGGCTAGAATTGGCGTTCCGGTCGCTGTTCGGTCGCCGTCGATCGCCCATGCATCAAGGCGCTGCTCCGGATCAGTCGCAAACAGTTCGGGCACTCTCAGGCGATCCGCCGGTATAATGGCACCTGATATACTCGGCATTCCTTCCCGTGCGCTTCCCGGTCGCAGGCCATTCAGGAAAGACCGGGCAATCCTCAGGCTATCGCCGGGTGTCCAGGCCGCGATCGACCGTTCGTCTGCGATCAGCAGCTCCGGAGAGCCTCGGCCACGCCCGCCTTCCGACACTAGCTCCAGCCACGCATTAACGCCGGCGGCATAGGATGCGAGCGCGTCTGAGACCGCTGGCTCAAGGTCCAAGATCTCATCCGATGGCCACGAAGCTTCCGCTTTTCGCCTTGCCCTTAACAGTTGACCGAGCCTGTCTTGGGCGTGAACGAAGCCGATCGCGAAGTAAACATCTGCAGCGGAAGCTGCGGAGATGTGCGGGACTGCCGAAGAATCTCGCAGAATGTCGACCGGTCCGCCTAAGCCTGCGACCGTGAAGTCCTCGTCGTAATCGGGAACGGATGCGCTCAGCAGAAAATAGACCAACCCGGAACCAACCGATACCGTGATGCAGATTGCCAGAAACCCGTACAGCAATATGTTGAAAAGCCGTCTCATGTCGGTGCTGTTTCGAAACCCTTCTTAAAAAAAGATGCGCAAGAGGACCACCGATATGAAATAGGTGAGAAGACCGAAGGCGATCGCCGAACTCGCCGCATACTGGAGGATATCCAGCCGGTTTCCTTTTCGGCGTCGCGCCAGATATCCACCCCAGATCGCACCCGCGACAATGCCCGCGATTACCAGCATGACTTTTTCTCCGTTCTTGTTCTCTTGTTGCACCGGTGTGTGCCGACCAGACCTGCAGCCAGTCCCACGGCCCAAGTAGTGAAGATGAGAGCCAGCAGCGCCCAGTCGCCGAAGCGCGCATAGAGCGTTGACGGATGAGCAGAGGGCAGAGCCGCATCTATGACACCGGTTTCTCCGTTGCCGAGCCGCGCGACGAGGTCACCGTTTGCGTCGATGATCGCGGAGATCCCTGTGTTTGCGGCCCGGACGATGGGAAGCCCTTCCTCGACAGCGCGCATGCGTGCGGAGGCGAGATGCTGCTCCGGTCCAATGCTGGTTCCGAACCAAGCATCGTTGGTCGCATTGAAAATCCAGTCCGGCCGGAACAGGTCGTCGACCACATGCCCTGGGAAGATGATCTCATAGCAGATCGCCAAGGCGACCAGCGGCACACCCGGAAGCGCAAGCGTTCGTGGGCCCGGTCCGGGCGTAAAGTCGCCGAGCCCCGCCGTCAGCCGCTCGATCGGCAACCAGCCGCGGAATGGCACATATTCGCCGAAGGGCACGAGATGGTGTTTCGCGTATCCGGTCAGGATTTTGCTGGTATCGCCAAAAGCCTGGACCGTGTTGAAATATCGGATGCCATCCTCGCTCGGTACACGGTCCGGCACTCCGGTGAGTAGCACGCTGCCTTCCGGTAGCGCAGCGGCAATGCGGGCCCGCGCCTCCGTATCCTCATCGAGGAAACCCGGAAAGGCGGTTTCCGGCCAGAGAAGAACGTCGAAATCGCCGGGCAGGGTTGAAAGCTCAAGATAGCGCGCGAATGTCGCCTCGCGGTTCTCGGGCGCCCATTTCTCCTCTTGTGGAATGTTGCCCTGGACAATGCGCAGGTCGACAGTGGGTGGCTGTTGTGCATCCGACTGGAGGCGAAGCGTGCCGACAGCCCACATCGTCGCGATGCCGGCCAGCGCCACGAGCGAGATGGTCAATCGTTGCCGCCCGGACGCCATGGCAGCCGCGCCGGGGAGTACCGCAACGAACACGGTGAGAAAGCTTAACCCATAGCTTCCGACCCAGGCGGCGGGCTGGCGAAAAGCGGCGTAATCGACCAGAGCGTAGCTGGCGAGGTTCCACGGAAATCCTGTCAAAACGTGACCTCGCAACCACTCGGTCGCGGTCGAGGAGGTCGCGAACAGGAGGCAGGCTAGGAGGCTGCCCATGGCTCCGCGCCGCGCGATTTCGGCAAAAAGCGCAGCGGCAATGGCTGGGAAAATCGCGAGACCTGCGGACAATCCCGCGACCGCCGGAATCGCCATCGTCCCAAACCGCTCGGCCTCGACGTAGAAACTTTCCGCGATCCACGAAATCCCGAAACCGAACTGGCCAAGACCAAACGCCCAGCCGACGAGGAAAGCGCGCCCGAAGGAGAGATCGCGAAGACCGACAAACAACGCGGAATAGGCAATGGGAACAAGCAAGAGAAGCGAGAAAGGCGGGAAAGTCAGAACGGTCAGCGCCCCGGCGACGAAACCAAGCGTCATCCGCGAAAGAAAACGGTGGCGCAGAGCGATGCGGTTCAGAATTTCCGGCTTCACGACTTGATCGAACGCCGCGCGCTGATCCATGCCGCGGCGAGCAAGAGCCCCACGCCACTGACGACAAATACATCGGCCAAGTTGAAGGCAGGCCAATGTGTTGTGCCAATGTAGAAATCGAGAAAGTCTGTTACAGCCCGATACCGCACACGATCGATGACATTGCCCAGGGCTCCGCCAATGAGCGCGCCATAGGCAAGTGTTTCGACCGCATTTTCGGCGCGAAACAGCATAACCCCTAGCCAAACACAGATGGCAAGAGCGAGAGCGATTAGGCTCCACCACGGAGCGCCGCCCAGCATCCCGAAAGTGACGCCGTCATTACGATAAAAGACGAGGTTGAATCCCGGAAACACGGAAATCCCGGCGCTTAAAGTGGCGGCATTCGCAACAACAATGGCTTTGGTGATCTGATCAATCGCGAACGCAGCAAGCGCCGCGAAGACGCCGATCACCGGAGATACCTTGTTTAGTGACATTGCCTCATCCCAACCAGACATCGAGAAACAGCATCAGAACGAGCCCGACTGCGAGACCGAGCGTCGCCCTGTTCTGATGGCCGCTGCGATGGGTTTCGGGGATGATTTCGTGGCTGATGACGTAGAGCATCGCTCCCGCGGCAAAGGCCAGACCCCATGGAAGCAGCGGTTCCGACAGTGTGATGATCCCGGCCCCGAGCAGGCCGCCAATCGGCTCGACCATGCCCGTCAGCGCCGCGATGCCCCAGGCGCGCAGCTTCGGATATCCCTCGCCCAGCAGAGATACAGCGACGGCCAATCCTTCGGGCGCATTCTGAAGCCCGATGCCGATGGCGAGCGGCAGACCGCCCTCCATACCTCCGGATCCGAAGCCGACCCCGACCGCGAGGCCTTCGGGGAAGTTGTGGATCGTGATCGCGATGATGAACAGCCAGACCCGCCGCAAAGACGCCGCTTCGGGCCCTTCGCGTCCCGTCTTGAAGTGCTCGTGCGGCAGCTTTTCGTTCATCAGGGCGACAGCCCCCATGCCCAGAAGGATCGAGACGCATACGATGGCCGCAGGCATCGCGCCGTTTTCGAACATTGGCTCTGCCGCATCCAATGCCGGGATGATCAGCGAAAAGAAGGAAGCGGCGAGCATCACACCGGCAGCGAAGCCGAGCGACAGATCGCGTGTGGCCCGCGACGGGATGCGCCCGAACAGCACGGGAGCTGCTCCGACCGCCGTAAGCGATCCGGCGGCGAGGCTTCCGAGAAAGCCGAGCATGATCGGAGAGAGATTTTCCATAATTGGGCCAGATTATCCTTCGACGTAGCTCGAAAAGACTTCCGTCGACCCGTCCTTGCGGATGAGGAAGACATCATAGGCCTCGCGGTCGTCTTCTGGCCCCATGCCGGGCGAGCCATAGGGCATCCCCGGAACGGCGAGGCCGACGGCGTCCGGGCGCTCATCAAGAAGGCGGCGGATGTCAGCGGCCGGTACATGGCCCTCGATCACGTAGCCGTCAATGAGCGCGGTGTGGCAGGAGACCATGCGCTGCGGCACGCCGTTGTCTAGCTTGAAGCGCACGAGAAGCCCGCCGAACATGTCCTGGCCGGTCGGCACAAACCCGTTCTCTTCGAGATGTTTCATCCACGAGAGGCAGCAGCCGCATCCGTTGGTCTTGCGGACGTCGATCGCCGTTGCCTCTGCGAGGGCCTGGGCCGCTGGGAACAGGGCGAGCGTGATGGCAAGAGCTTGCGTCATGCGTTTCATGGGTCAGAGCCTTTCGGTTGTCGTTTTGGCAATCTCGCTGCCGAGGTTTTCATTCAGAAGCGCCCGCGCCTCGGCCAGACGCGAGAGCGCGGCGGTATCATCCGCATCGCTCTCGGCCGCTTCGGCGAGCCGGTCGTCAGAGAGGGGGTCAGTCGGGCGCCCATCCACGAGGACTTCGTAGTGCAGGTTCGGACCTGTCGCCGTACCAGTCGCGCCGACGCGGCCGATCACATCTCCCGCCGCAACGCGTTGGCCTTGTGCCAGGTCTTCCGGCACGGCGCTCAGATGCGCGTAGCGCGTCATGGTGTCGGAGCCGTGGGCGATTTCGACCACTCGACCATAGCCGCCCCGCCAGCCGATGAAACTGACCCGCCCCGGTGCCGTCGATTGAACCGGTGTCCCGCGTGCCGCTGCGAAATCGACGCCGGTGTGCATCCGGACGTTGCCAAAGACCGGATGCGTGCGGCGTCCGAACACCGAGCTGAGGCGCGCACCCTCGACCGGCTGTGCGAAGACGCGCAGCACCTCGCCATCGACGTAGATCGTCGCCTGACCGCTGCCGTCGTCCGGCCATACGATCTCGTAAAGCGAACCGCCGATCTCCAGTGCGGCGAAGGCGAGTTCGGGCTGTCCGATCCTGTCCTCGCCGACCCGCGCCTCACGCCAGAGAAGCCTTAGTGTTTCGCCGCCGGCCATCTCGCGGCGGAAATCCACGGTCCCACCCAGCATCTGCGCAAGGTCCACGGAAAAACGGGCGGGTATGCCGGCTTCGTCGAGTGCCGCGAAGATCGAGCTGTCGATCACGGCTTCGCCGACAAGGGTTACGATCTCCGGATCCGGAGCCACGACCTGTATGGACAACTGCTCGCCGAAAACCACCTCGATCCGCACTCCGTCCTCGACGGCGAGTGAGACGGTGCGGGGGCTGCCGTCCACGGTCGAAGCGACAGTGACCGAGTGCCCCGGCCGCAGCCGTCGCAGATCGTATTCCGCGCCAAGCGCGAGGGCAACTTCGGCTCTGTCAGGTGCCGCAAGTCCAGCTTCGGACAGCAAGAAATCGAGCGTCTCGCCAGGTGCAATGTCGCGCGACCACGTCAACAGCGGTGGCTCGATCGCCCTTACCGGCCTGTCGGCAAACGCGACCTGCAGAAGGGGTAGGGGGCCGAGGTCGGGTGCATCCTCTGCCCATGCCGTCGCGGGCAGCGTCACGAGGATTTCAACGTTTCTAGGGGCTTCAGGACCTTGGGGCATCCAGCTACCTGCCTGGGCAAGTTCCGGCGGCACGGGTTCTTTCGGCATGAAATCAGAGATGGCGATAGCCGCTCCCAAAACCGTCCCCGCAATTGCGACACCCGCCGCCAAAGTTCTGAGCCTCATGTCGCCCCCTCCATTTCTTCTGCCAGCGCGCGGCGAATTTTCGGCACCGCGAATTCTCTGGGTTCGTGATAGTCGATCATGGTGACGAACCGCCCAGAGGCTGCGAAGAGGAAGACGCTCGCGGTGTGGTTCATCGTGTAATCGCCGCTTTCCGTCGGCACCCGCACGTAGGTGGCGCGGAAGCCGTCCGCGACGCGCGCGATCTGCTCTTCCGGTCCCGTCCAGCCACGGATCGCAGGATGGAAGTAGCCGACATATTCGGCCATCGTTTCGACAGTGTCGCGCTCGGGATCGACCGTGATGAAAACCACGTTCATCTCGTCGGCCTCGTCTCCCAGATCGTCGAGCCATCCCGAAATGTCCGAGAGCGTGGTCGGGCAGACATCGGGACAGTAGGTGAAGCCGAAGAACGCCATCGTCGGGCGACCGATCAGGGTTTCTGGCCCGACCGCGTTGCCCTCATGATCCGTCAGACGGAAATCCATCTCGGTCAGGGCCACAGGCCGCTGCCCGACAGGTTCGGGTCCACCGGGTCCATCGACCTGCCACCAACCGACGAAGAGCATCAGGGCGACCGCCCCGACACCAGCCGCGCCGTACCCCAGGATCGCCCGTCGCCGCATCAGTCCTCTGGCCCCCGCGCGGCGATTCCGAGGATCGGCACCTCGACCGTCACTTCGCCTCCGTCGTCGAAAAGCAGGGTCAGCGGAAAGGTGTCCCCTTCCGTCATCGGTTCTTGTAGCCGCATCAGCATTGCGTGCAGGCCCCCCGGTTCGAGCGCGACGCTCTCGCCCGGGGCGATCGCGATCTCCCCCGCCGGGCTCATGGAACTCACACCTTCGGCATTTGTCTTCGTCTCGTGAATTTCGGGCATCATCGCGAGCGGTGTTGTAAGGCCGATCAGCGTCACTGGCTCGTCGCCAGTGTTGCGGATCGTCATGTAAGCGGCCCCGGGACGGTTCATCCCGATGGAGGCGCGGGACCACGCGTTCTCGACGACAACATCCTCGGGTCCGGCCAGCGCGGGCGCTGAGAACCCTCCAAGGGTCAAAAGCGCCGCCAGTGTGCTGGTCAAAATATACTTTTTCATCGTTCTGATCCTGCCCTTTCCATTCAGCTTTGCGCGGCAGCGACTTCGGCAGCCACCAGACGACGCAATTCTGCCTCTCCGAATGGATCGAGCGGCATGCCGTTCACGAAGAATGTGGGCGTCTGACGAATTCCCACGGTCTCGACGTCAGCACGATCCTGGTTCAGGATCGCCACGACATCCGGTGCCAGCATTTGCGTGCGCGCGGCGTCTGCATCGAGCCCGGCCGTGGCGGCGATCTGAAGGATCAGGCCGGGTTCCGGGGCACCGTGCGACGCCCATCTCGGCTGCTCCCGCAAAACGGCCTCGAGCACCGGCTCGTAAATGTCCTGCATGCGCGCCGCCTCGAGCACGCGGATCGCTTCCTCGGATGCCGCGCCGTGGAAGGGCGTGTAGCGGATCACGACGCGGACAGCATCCCCATGCTCGGCCATGATGTCCTTCACGATGGGATGAAAGGCGCGACAGGCCTCGCAGGCCGGATCGAAGAATTCGACGATCGTGACGGGCGCTTCCGCAGGCCCGAGGATGGGCGAGTAGGGGCGGATCATCGCGTCCGCGAGTTCCGGCGCAACAGGCTCCACTTCGGCCACCGGGCCGGGGCGGGTTGCAAACCAGGTGGCTCCGCCGAAACCGGCGACGCCGAGGGCGAGAACGGACAGGATCAGGCCGCGTCGGTTCATGTTCGTGTGTCCTTCAATGAAAGGGCCGACAGCGCCCCGATCAGCGCGAAGGCGGCGAGCGCCATCAGCGGGATCGGGACGCCGAAGACCAGTTGGTTGTCATCGGTGCAAGAGGGGCCGGTGGCCGTGCAGGGCTGGATGCGTTCGGGAACAAGACCGACGTACAGCCCCATGTGCCAGAGGGCGATTGCGCCGCCGCCAAGCGCCAATGCGATGCCGTAGCGTCCCACGCGGCCGTCCCGCCACCAAAGGCCGAGCCCGAGGACAATGGCCAAGGGGAACATGAAGGCGCGCTGGAACCAGCACAGCACACAGGGCGTCTGCCCCAGCACCTCGCCGATGAAAAGCACGGCAAGCGAGGCGACGAGCGCGATGATCCACGCCAGCCCGAGGGCTGTTTCTCCGGATATGCGGTTCATGTCGGTCAAATCCTCTCTTCCAGATCGGCGAGGATCTCTTCGGCGGAGGTGCCATAGGGCCACGAGTCGGCAAAACCTGCCTCGGGGTCGAAGAGGAACAGATGCGACGTGTGGCCCATGGTGTACCCATCCGGCGCTGCGGCCTCTTCGACGCGCTCAAAGAAGATTGGAAACGTCTCGGACGTGGCGGCGATCTGTTCCGGCGTGCCCGTCAGCCCGATGATGCCCGCATCGAACAGCGGGACGTATTCGGCGAGTGCTGGGGGCGTGTCTCGTTCAGGGTCGATTGTTATGAAAATCGGCTGGACCTTGGCGGCATCGTCGCCCAGACCGTCCATCACCGCCGCGACCTCAGATAGGGTCGTCGGGCAGACGTCGGGGCAGTTGGTAAAGCCGAAAAACACCAGCATCCAGCGCCCCGCAAAGTCCTCCTCGGTTTGAACCATACCCCGGTGGTCTGTCAGTTCGAATTCAGCGAAAAAAGGCGGCTCGGCGTCAGTTCGGGCGCTGTCGGCACGATAATCGGACCAGAGCAAAAGCCATACGAAGGCAAGCGCTGCCACGCCTGCCAAAACCCAAAGCAACTTCTGTGCCGATGTAAGGGACAATCCTGTTCGCCTTATTTTGATTCTTATTGCATGTGCGGATACATCCTCTAGCCGCTAGAGGTTCAAGCACGAAATCATGGTATAGCTTCAACTCACGCGTCTGTGAATCCGACACTTGTTTATTCCGACGGCAAAACCTACACAAACTGTATCTTTTTCATGGAGGCGAAAATGCTCACGATCGGTACTCTGTCAAAGAAGACTGGCACAAAGGTGCAGACCATCCGGTACTACGAACAGATTGGGCTCATGCCCGAACCTGGCAGGACCGAAGGCGGACAGAGGCGCTACGACAATGCACAGCTCGACCGACTGTCCTTCATCCGCCATTCGCGGCAACTCGGTTTCTCGCTCGATGCGATCCGCGAGCTGCTCGACCTCAGCGACCATCCCAACCGACCCTGTGACGAAGCCGATGCGATCGCGCGCCGGCAGCTCAAACAGGTGGAGCAGCGCATGGCCCGCCTGGAGGCGCTGCGCATGGAACTGAAACGCATGGTTCACGAATGCAGCGGCGGGCGGACGGGAGACTGCAAGGTGCTTGAGGTGTTGCGGGACCATTCGGAATGCCTGACCGAGCACGAGGAAATCGGGGCCTGAAGGAATTCAGCCAACATTCCGGCTGGAACGCAGATCAGCCGCAGAAGTTAATGTGTCGTACAACACAGGCTGGAACCACAAAATGGCTGCTAGACAAAATTCAATGGAGAGACGGACGCTTTGGATCGTTCTGGCGCTCAATATCGGTTTGGCCGTGGCCTTTTTCGCAACAGGCGCCTTCGGCGACTCAAGTGCCCTGATCGCCAACGGGCTCGATAACCTCTCCGACAGCTTCGTCTACGCGATCAGCCTTTTCGCTTTGTCCCGATCCGACAAATGGAAACGCGGGGCGGCGAACGTTTCCGGCGGGCTGCTGATCCTGTTCGCCGCTGGTATCCTCTACGATGCATGGCGCCGCTACATCGGCGGGTCAGATCCGCTCGGCACGATCATGATCGCCATGGCCCTGTTTGCGGCGGCGATCAACGCAGTCTGCGTCTGGCTGCTCGCTAAGCTCAAAAATCCGGACGTCAACATCCGCGCGGCCAACACCTTCAGTTACAACGATTTCGCCGCGAACCTCGGAATCGTCTTGGCTGGCGGCCTCGTCGCCTGGCTGGGAACCAACTGGCCGGACCTCGTCGTCGGCGTGATTGTCGCCGGGATCGCGGCCTGGGGCGGTATCGATATTCTACGCGACGCACACGGCGAACACCACAAAGCGGTTCACACGGGCAAATAGTTGCGGGAGATTCTTTCTAAAGTAAGGGTTGAAGCTATAGTGACTATAGCAATTAGGTTTGTTCCAAGACGATTCGAGGAGCGACTCCGTTGCAGATGACCGACCCTTTACTTGCACCCACCAAACTACTGGATTTTGAGGCCGCGCCTCTTGCGCATCTAATTGAGACCCGCGGCTGGCGCGGCTTATCCGAATACGATCGGACCGGAGCTGCCTATGATTTCGTTCGGAATGAAATCGCGTTCGGATACAATCGAGCCGACGACATCCCCGCCTCGGATGTGCTTTCCGACGGCTATGGGCAGTGCAATACCAAAGGGACGCTCTTGATGGCGCTGCTGCGTGGTGTTGGCATTCGTTGCCGGTTGCATGGCTTCACGATCCACAAAGGCTTGCAGCGCGGTGTTGTCCCTGAGCTGGTGTATCCGCTTGCTCCGCAGGAAATTCTCCACTCATGGGTCGAGATCGAATTTCAAGTTGCCTGGATCAACCTTGAAGGCTTCATCCTGGATGACGCTTTCCTCGATGTCCTGCAAACGTCATTCTCGAACACAGAAAGTCTCTGCGGTTATGGCGCGGGCACGGATTGCCTTGGCGCGCCTCCCGTCGCCTGGAACGGAGAAGATACCTACATTCAGAAAACCGGCATTGTGCAAGATTTTGGCGTGTACGATACGCCGGACGCCTTCTATTTGTCCCATGAGCAATCCTTTGGATGGCTGCGTGGCGCCCTTTACCGTCATATAATACGCCACTGGATGAATGCGCGCGTACGTGGTTTCCGCAGCGGCCGCCTGAAGACTGACCGACGCGCGACACACGCGCACGCGGAGCCTGCCAATGCCACATGACCACGGGCACGCGCATATCGATCCGAATTCTGGGGACCGGCGGGTTGCCATCGCCATCTGGGCAAACGGGCTACTTACCGTTGCGCAAGTCGTCGGGGGCATATTCTCGGGCAGTCTGGCACTGATCGCCGATGCGCTGCACAACTTTTCCGATATGGCCTCGCTTGTCATTGCCTTCGCCGCACGCAAGATCGCGCGCCGCCCGGCCGATGAGCGCATGACCTTCGGCTATGGCCGGGTCGAAATCGTCGCAGCCCTGATCAACTACACCACCCTCATCGTGATCGGCTTCTATCTGATCTACGAAGGTGGCATGCGCATGATTGATCCACCCGAAGTCATGGGGTGGACCGTCGTCATTCTCGGTGGAATCGCGCTTGTGGTCGACACGCTGACCGCAATGCTGACCTACTCGATGCAGAAGGGGAGCGTGAACATCCGTGCGCTTTTTCTCCACAACCTTTCGGATGCGTTGGCTTCAGTGGCCGTGATAGTCGGCGGGACGCTCATTATACTCTATGAAATGCGTTGGGTTGATCCGGCCATCACCATCGGCATCGCGCTCTACATCCTGTATCTGTCCTTCACCGAAATAGGCGGCCCAATCCGAACCCTGATGCTCGGGAGCCCGCCGGACATCGACAACGAGGCCGTCGTCGAAGCGATGCGGAAAGTCGAAGGCGTCGCCGACGTCCACCACGTCCATCTCTGGCAAATGCAAGAGCACGAGGCTGCGCTCGACTGCCATGTCGTCGTGGCAGCCGAGGGGTGGTCGAAGATTGAAGAGATCAAGAGCGCGATTAAGAAGCGGCTGAAGGGAGAATTCGGCATCAGCCATTCCAGCCTCGAATTCGAGCACGAGGATCGCGCTCATCAGAACGCCGATCTCTATGGTCACGGTAATTCGAGAGATGGGGAGGAAACTCATACTCACGAAAAAAGCTGACCGAGCATGAGGACATCATTACCTCATTTGCGACGGCAAGTTGACGTCGACCAACGTCAAGTGGACTGATGAACCTTTGCATGAGCAACTGGCTGCGAAGGGCAGTAACGAAGGTCTGAGGCGGATACACTACAGGGGTATCACGTCCAAGTTACAGAATGTCACTTGACCTCCCCTTGCTGGAAGGTTGTAGCAGTAACTGTATGACCTGCGTTTTTCGCCTTGTTTTGATTCTCATGCTGACCTTCGGTGCAGTGACTGCGCCGGATATGTCGTCGGCCAGTATGTCAATCACGGCTATGGCGCAGATGGAACCCACCGAAAGCGCCGATGGCCTCTGCAATGGTTGCGATCCCGCTGGATTTGCTGACGGTACTGCCTGTGAAGGTGGGTGTCCTGTTCCTTGCGGCTCCAGCGGTACGGCTGGCCTCCTTGCCAAGATGCCGTCAGAGCGGCTCGCGATGCCCTTTGGTACTGCCATCCGGGGTGCCGAACCTTTGATCCCAGTCGGCGCAAATCCGTCGCTTGATCCGTTCCCTCCCAAACTGCCTGTTTGAACCTGATACCGGCCTCGCCTGCTGCGAGGCCTGATTGTTGCCTTGGCCGAAGCTGGCTGAGTGCGACCCTTTCAGATCAAGGCAGTTGCGATGATCCTCCACAGACCGATTTCACGAAGGCACGTGCTTCGCACAGGTGCCGCATTCACAGCCCTATCCGCTCTATCACCTGCACGAATGGCAATGGCCGATCCAACTGGGGACCCATTCGTCCTACGCGCGGCATCCGGACAGGCCGCCCTGCGCCCGTCACCATACGGCCCGACTAATGTCTGGAGCTATAACGGGTCCGTCCCCGGTCCTGAAATCAGGGCCCGGCAGGGCGACCGAGTGCTGGTTTTGGCTCAGAATGGGTTGGATGAAGGGACCACAATCCACTGGCATGGCATCCGCACGCCCAATGCGATGGACGGAGTGCCGTTCCTCACGCAGGACCCGATCCCGGTTGATGGCGATTTCCTGTACGAATTCGATGCACTGGATGCGGGCACGTTCTGGTATCACCCGCACCAGCGCAGTTCGGAACAGGTCGGACGTGGACTCTACGGGCCGCTGATCGTCGAGGAGGTGGACCCGATCCACGTGGATCGTGACCTGACCTGGATGCTGGACGACTGGCGCATGACGCGGGCGGGGCAGTTGTCGGATGAGTTCGGCAACCGCCATGACGCGATGCACGGCGGTCGTATTGGCAATTCCGTGACCATCAACGGTGAGATCCCCGAACGGATCTCGGTGCAATCCGGTGAGCGCATCCGCTTGCGGCTAATCAACGCGGCGAACGCGCGGATATTCGGGCTGGATTTTGGAGATTTTGAACCAGTCGTGGTCGCGCTGGACGGTCAACCCGTGACGCCCCATGCCCCTGACGGCGGGGTCGTGGTGATCGGCCCGGCGATGCGTGTCGATCTGGTAATCGACATGACCGGCAAACCCGGAGAGGCCGTCACGGTCACCGATGTCTTTTACGAAGGCCTCGAATACCGTCTGGTCGATCTCGTCTACGGGCCTGACAGGCTGCGGGACAGTGTGCCGGATTGGTCGATGGACCTGCCGCCCAACCCGCTGGCCGAACCGGACATGGCGTCGGCCGCGCGGCACCAGATCGTCTTCAACGGCGGAATGATGGGGCAGATGATGATGGGCGGCGGCATGGGGTCAATGATGGGCCAGATGCGCGAAGGAAACATGTGGTTCATCAACGGCGAAGCCGCGACGGGTCACATGATGGACCCGTTGCTGGTCCTGCCGCAGGGCACGTCGCACGTGTTCGAGATGGATAATCGCACGGCTTGGCACCATCCGATCCATTTTCATGGACATTCGTTCCGTGTGATCGCGCGCAACGGGCAACCGACACGGCATCGCGAATGGCAGGACACCGTCCTGATGGCCCCCGAAGAACGGGTCGAAATCGCGTTCGTCGCGGACAACCCAGGCGACTGGATGTTCCACTGTCACATTCTGGAACACCAGGCGGCGGGCATGATGGGCGTCATCCGTGTCGATCCTGACACGACCAAAACCTGAAAGCTCACAGATCACTGACGACGGAAGGGAAAGAACCGATGAAAAAGATACTTGGATTTGCCAGCCTCGGCACCGCAGGTGCTGCCGCTGTCCTTGCGATGAGCCTGAATGCCGCGCCGGTCGCGGCGCAGGAGGTCACGCTCTACAAGAATCCGCAATGCGGATGCTGCGAAAGCTACGCGGACTATCTGCGGGAGAACGGTTTCACGGTGGAGGTGAAACCGACCCACGACTTGGCGCAGATCAGCCGCGACGCTGGCATCCCGGACGATTTCCAGGGCTGCCATACCGCCTTTCTTGACGATTACGTCGTCAGCGGACACGTGCCGATCGATGTCGTCAACAGGCTGCTCGAAGAGCGCCCGGAAATTGCCGGTGTGACACTTCCCGGCATGCCATTGGGGTCGCCGGGTATGGGCGGCGCAAAACAGGAGCCGTTCAAGATTTACACCGTCGAGGAAGGTGTGAGCCCGACCGTATATGCGGTCGAATGATCAATTGCGCGGTCTGGTGCTAACCCGTGCCAGACCGGCTTCAAGGAAAAGCAAAGGATGAATTGTATGATGATGAACGGTGAAATGATGGGCGGCGGCATGATGATCGCGATGGGCCTCGTTTGGTTGCTGATCGTGGGGGTGCTGGTGCTCGCGGCGATCGCATTGGTCAAATACATTCGCTCGGACAACGGAAAATAGAAATGCGCCGAAATGCGGACTGAAGGTGCCAGCAGCGGCGACAGCCTGTTGTCGATGGGATTGGTCTGGGCGCTTTGCGTCCTGCTTTTCCTGTCATTGCTCGCGGCACTTTTCATCCTCTGTATGCGGCTCGCGAAAAGGAGGCAAAAGCGCCTTGAAAAACACCTTTAGGCTCACCGCATTCCTGCTCACAGCAACGGTCGTGCCCGTATCGGCGCAGAGCGACTTGCTCATGGGTGAACGCCTCTATCAGGAGAATTGTGCCAGTTGCCATGGCACGGACTTGGAGGGGCAACCTGAATGGCGCACACGACTGCCGAGCGGAAGGCTGCCTGCGCCACCGCACGATGCGTCGGGCCATACCTGGCATCACCCCGACCGCGTATTGCTCGACATCGTGAAACGCGGACCGGCGGCGATTGTCGGGAACGGGTACAAAAGCGACATGCCCGGATATGAGGATGTGCTGACAGACGATGAGATCACGGCGATCATTGACTACATCAAGAGCACATGGCCCAACCGGATCCGCGCGTCGCAGGAAAGCCGATCCCTTGCCGATGAGCAGGCGCAGCCATGACGGAAGAGGTCGAGGGAAATGCCGACCCTGTGTCGCGACGTAGTATCTCCGGGTTCTTGCTGGTGCCGCTGATAGCTTTTGCCCTCATGGTCCTGTTCGGTTGGGGGCTTTTCAGGGGTGGCGACGACTTGCCGTCGGCACTTCTCGGCAAACCCGTGCCCGACTTCGCGCTGCCCCCGGTGCTCGGCCGAGAAGAAGGTCTTTCGACGCAGGACCTGATCGGACACGTGTCACTGGTGAACGTCTTCGCCTCGTGGTGTGTGCCCTGCCGTGCCGAACACCCGTTGTTCATGGAGTTGAGTGCAACCGGTGAGGTGCCGATCTACGGAATCAACTACAAGGACCCGCCCGATCAGGCGCGCGCCTGGCTCGACGAGTTGGGTGATCCCTACGCGCGCATCGGGGCCGACATCAACGGACGCGCCGGTATCGAATGGGGCGTCTATGGCGTGCCCGAAACCTACGTCATCGCCGATGGCACCATCGCCTACCGCCATGTCGGTCCGATCACGCGAGCGATCCTGCAGGATACGCTGCTGCCGATCGTCCGTGACCTCAAAACCCAATCCGCCAAGGAGACAACGCCATGAAAATTCTGAAACCGGTGCTAATCGCCTGGGCACTGTCCGTCGGCGCGGCGTTTGCCGGGCCGCAGGGGTTTGCACTGCATGACACCCCGCAGCCTGTCGCCAATGTGCGCTACGAGAAAGAAGACGGCAACCGGGGAGACATGGAAGATTTTCGCGGCAAGGTGATCCTCGTGAATGTCTGGGCAACCTGGTGCGTCCCCTGCCGCGAAGAGATGCCGACGCTGGATGCGCTTCAGGCGGAACTTGGCGGCGACGACTTCGAAGTGGTCGCCCTTTCCATCGACCGGGCCGGATCACAAGTGGTTCGGCGCTTCTACGACGAAATCGGTGTTACCAACCTCAATATGTATGTCGATCAGACCATGCTCTCGATGACCGCGCTGCGCACCGTTGGCCTGCCGACGACAATCCTGATCGACGCGCAGGGGCGGGAGCTCGGGCGACTGGTCGGACCAGCCGAGTGGGACGACCCCGAAATGGTGTCCTTTCTGCGCGGATTTATCGAATGAGTTCCCCAGAAGACGTTCCCTCACCCTTGACCTTCCAGTTACTGGAATGACTATCTCACTAACATCGAAAGGATTTTTCGGATGACCGACATATCACCTTCCAGCATTGCGGGTGCCACCGACATTGAAAGCGCAGGCAACTGGCCCCGGTGGCTGACGCGCAGACGATTGCTGTTCGTCGGTGCGGCAACCGTGATGGGGGGCGGCATGGCCCTGAACTGGGGATGGCTCACCGCGATCGGGCTCGCGCCCGTTCTGGTCTCGCTGGCCCCCTGTGCCGCGATGTGCGGCCTGGGTCTGTGCATGAAGGGCGGGGCTGGAAAGGGCTGCTCCAAATCGCCGGACGGGGCGTCTCCCGACTGAGTTCTTTCGATAACCACACGATCAACCCAAGGAGAAAACCATGAGAAAAACACTTACAACTTTCGTCGTTGCGATGGCCCTTACCGCAAGTGCATTTGCCGCCAGCGCCCAGGAACAGACCACCCTGGAAACGGGCGAAATGATGCAGAATGATGATGCCATGCAAAGCGGTATGATGGACGGCGACATGGCGGGCATGATGAAGATGATGGCCGAAATGAAGCCCATGATGGAAGCCTGCACCGAGATGATGGCGTCCATGACCGAGAAAATGGACGGTGGCATGATGCCGTCGGAAAAATCGGACGGCTAGAGTTGCTAATGATGCCTGTTGGTCCACGGATCGACAGGCATTTATTGTAAGGATATAAGAATTGACAGCACTGACACGGCGCGCCGCCTTGGCGACCATCGCGGCCACGATCTCCTCGCCGGCCTTCGCCAATCATCCGGGGCAAAACCTGGATGCGCGCATGTTCGAGATGGAGCCATACTTCCAGGCTATCGATGCAGCGCAGGCTCCGGGTTTCGAGTTGCAGGATTCCGAGGGGAATCCTGTGCGCCTGTCGGATTTCAGCGACAAGGTGGTCATCCTGCATTTCATCTATGCCAACTGCCCGGATATCTGCCCGCTCCATGCGGAAAAGATCGCGGCGGTCCAGGCTTCGATCAACGACGGGCCGATGAAGGAGCTTGTGCAGTTCATCTCGATCACGACCGATCCTGTGAACGACACGCCAGACGTGTTGCGCGATTACTCGGACCGGCATGGGCTCGATCCAAGCAATTGGGTTATTCTAACCAAACGTCCCGATCAGACTGAAAATGCAACGCGCGTTCTGGCGCGGGACTATGGGCTGGAGTTCACGATGACCGCCGACAGCGACATGATGATGCACGGAGCGGTCACCCATGTCGTGGACATCGGCGGGCGGTTCGCTGCAAAATTTTATGGCATGGACTTCAAGAACGTGAACCTGATCCTCTATGTCAGCGAGTTGACCAACAACGCCCAGCATCGACGCCGGGAGCCCAGCTGGTGGGACCGGCTGACAGGTGTGTTTCAATGAGTGTCGTCGAGACTGGCGTCAGGCTGTCCTCGACAGACGGAATTTCCCTGACAGCTCTGCGTCGGTATTTTGCGGTGATCATCCCGGCCAACTTGATCTGGGAGTTCGCGCATATGCCGCTCTACACGATATGGAACGAGGGCACCTGGGGTGAGATTGTCTTCGCAGCCGTCCATTGCACGGGTGGTGATATCCTGATCGCCATGAGCGCGCTGATGCTTGCCCTCATGCTGTCGGGCTGGGGCTGGCCCCTGGTCGCCTCGACGCGGCGGTCTGTGACCGTCCTGACGGTGGTGTTCGGGCTCGGATACACGCTGTTCAGCGAATGGCTCAACATCGTGATCCGCGCCGCCTGGGCCTATTCGGACCTGATGCCAATCATTCCGGTCCTCGATGCGGGCCTGTCACCTGTGTTGCAATGGATCGTGGTCCCGCTGGTCGCGTTCTGGTGGGCCGTGTGGCCCTTCAGCACCGAGCGTGACGCGTGATGGGCATCTCCGGCATCGGCATCTTCGCGGCCTTCCTGGCGGGGGCCATCTCGTTCCTGTCGCCTTGCGTCCTGCCGCTTGTGCCGGGCTACGTATCCTATATCGCGGGTCAGCCGGATTTGCGCACGACGCGGTCGGTCGGCTTGCGGGCGCGCGCCGGGGCGCTCGGGTTGAGTGCCTGCTTTGTCCTCGGCTTTTCGACGGTCTTCGTCGCCCTCGGGGCCGGGGCCAGCGCGCTAGGGTCCCTGCTGCTGACGTGGCGCACCGAGCTGAACTATCTCGGCGGCGCGATCATCATTCTGTTCGGACTGGTCATGCTGGGTGTCTTTCGTCTGGATGCGTTCTCGCGCGATACCCGTTTCAATCTCGACATTCCCGGCGGTCGCCCGTTTGGCGCTTATGTGCTGGGGCTTGCCTTCGCCTTCGGCTGGACACCTTGCATCGGACCGATCCTCGGCGCGATCCTGACACTCAGTTCGACCTCCGGCGGCATGTCGGACGGCATCTGGCTGCTGTCGATCTATTCCGCTGGTCTGGGGGTGCCTTTCCTGCTGGCTGCGCTGTTTACCGACGCCATCGCCGCGCGGGTAAGGCAGATCGGCAAGGCCGGTCGCTGGCTCTACAAGGGCGCGGGTGTTGCCATGATCATCATGGGAGTTGCCATCATGACCGGGCAACTGTCACGGTTTGCCTATTGGCTGCTGGGGACGTTTCCCTTTCTCGCGACGATCGGCTGACGAACCTCGAACCAGCTCTTGGCGCGATGGCTGGTAAGTGGGGATCATCTCCACCAGTCAAAAAGGTCGTACACGCCGCGCCTCTGTAGAGGTCGCGGGGCCGTCAACCGATCAGGTAGACCCGGATCGGCATCCAGATACCCATGACCATCATCATCAGGTTCTCGGTGAGCGAGACGAACCCTAGTGGCACGTTGCTGTCTCCCCCGACGCAGGCGCATTTCAACTCGCGCCTTTCGATGTACACGGCCTTGAAGACCGAAACCGCGCCGACGGTGCCGATGAACAAGGCCACGGGTGCCGACAGCCAGGTGAGCGCCCCGGCGACCATGAGGATACCGGCGAAGGCCTCTCCGAAGGGATAGAGATAGCCGTAGCGCACCCAGCGGCGCGCCAGCAGGTCGTAATTCAGGAACATGGTCGAAAAGCTCTCGACATCCTGAAGCTTCTGCACTGCAAGCAAGCACATCGAGATCGAGACGAACCATTCCAGCGCGCGCAGGCTGAGGATGGTTCCAAAGCTGTACCATGACAGGCCGAGCGCCATCAGAAACGCGACGGCAAAGATCGCGATCACCGGCTGATAGGAGGTGTCCGAGCGCTCACTTTTCGGCGCGTCGAGGCCGAAATGGACCCGCAGATCGTCGTAGCCGCCAATCCGCTTGTCGCCGATCCAGGTCTGCGGCGTGGTCTCGACCCCGTGCTTTTCCATGAAGGCATCGGCTTCCTCACGTGTCGTCAGGTGATGATCCTCGACCTCGTACCCTTCCCGTTCGAGCAGGTCTTTGGACTTGAGACCATAAGGGCAAAGATGATCCTGCATGACCATCCGGTAGAGTTGGGCTGATTTCGATGCGTCTTTCGGCATGGTGTTTCCTCCAGTTTCTGGTTCAGGCACCGCAACCGTAATATCCGCGATACCCTGCACGCAGACCGGACCCAAGTTCGAGAACGAGATCGGCGTCCTGCATTTCGCCACTATTTGCGTCCAATGTGCCGGTTCCGCTCGGCGCGCTCAACGCCACTGTCATGCCTTCCGTGCCCCAAGTGCTTCCGGCGTCGCCAGCCTCCAGCCGCACCAGATCGCCGCTGATCTTGGCGAGAGCTACACTCCCACCGTCGATGCGGCCCACCGCCAGCGCAGGCCTGCTTGTGGTGGTGTAGGTGAACGTGCACGCGGCGCCGCCGGGAAACATCTGCGCAATGTCCTCCGTAGTCAGAAATTCGAGGTCGAGAATGGCGATTTCCGGGGTTGATAGCGCCTCGTCAAGGCTCATGATCTGCGTCGGTCCGCTTTCTGACTGTGCCGGACTGTCACCGTTGGCGTCGATATCGTTCACCAGATAACGCATCTCGGCAATTTCCTTGTCCTGCGCATAGATGATCTCATCCGCCAGCTTGCGCACGCGCGGGTCCGAGATATCGGCGCGGCTGGAGGTCATGATCGCGATCGAGTGGTGCGGGATCATTGCCCGCATGTAGCTGGTGTCGCCCACCGTCACCTGGCTGCGGACCAGCCAAAGCGAGGCGGCAAAGACCACAGCGGCACCGATGAAGATGGTGGCGTTAGCCATCTTGCTGGAATACATCGACAGCATGAAGCCCAGCATGATGATCGCCATGGTGGCACCCATCAGGAGAGCCATGTAGGCCCGCGTTTCCGACCAGAACACATGCGTCCAGAGGTAGGTATTGAGATACATCAGACCGAACATGACGACGGTAGACGTGGCGATCATCGCGAAAAAGCGGCCATATGACATGAAGTTGTCCTCTCTCGAAATCGTGAAGTCTAGAGGTGGAACAACTTTCCCGCGCTGGAATGTTCCGAAATAGCTGCAGCCAGTCGCACCTTATGGGTGGCGCGGCCCGCTGTGGGACAGATCGAAGCCCGCTTAATCCGCTGCCCTTGCGGTCCGGGTCTTACCCTCTTCCATCGCCAGATCTGCGAGAATCGGGCAATCAGGCCTGTGATCGCCAGCGCAGGCATCGACAAGGTGCGACAACGTCGCGCGCATCTCGGTCAGTTCTGCGATTTTCCGGTCGATCCGGTCGAGGTGTTCCTCGGCGATCTGCTTGACCTCCGCGCTGGCGCGGTCGGTATCGGCATAGAGTTTCAGCAGGCTCCGGCAGTCCTCGATGGTGAAGCCAAGCGCACGCGCTCGCCCGAGAAACGCCAGCTTGTGGACGTCGCTCTGCCGAAAGCTGCGATAACCGTTCGCGCTGCGCAGCGGCTCGACCAGCCCGATGTCCTCGTAGTAGCGGATGGTCTTCGCAGGAAGGCCGGACAGGTCGGCCACGTCTCCGATATTCATGATCGTTTTCTCCTTGTTTCATTCTGCCGGGAGGGGGGACATGCGGGGGGCAGTCGCGGCCTTCGCCGCGTCGTCCATCGCCGGGCGGACACGGCGCAGGCGCAGCGCGTTCGTCAGTACGAAGACCGAGCTGAGCGCCATTGCCCCAGCCGCCAGCACCGGCGACAGCAGCAGGCCCGACACCGGGTAGAGCAGCCCCGCCGCCACCGGAATGAGGGCTACGTTATAGCCGAAGGCCCAGAACAGGTTCTGGCGGATGTTGCGCATCGTACGCCGCGACACTTCCAGCGCGTTGACCACGCCGCGCAAATCGCCCGACATCAGCACCACGTCGGCCGATTCGATGGCGACGTCGGTGCCGGTGCCGATGGCGATGCCCACGTCCGCATGGGCAAGCGCGGGCGCATCGTTGATGCCGTCGCCGACGAAGGCGATTTGCTGGCCCGTGCCGCGCAGATCGTCCAATGCCGCGACCTTGCCATCCGGCAGCACACCCGCGATCACATGGTCGATGCCGGTCTCGCGCGCGATGGCTTCTGCCGTCTCGCGCTTGTCGCCGGTGATCATGGTGACTTTCAGGCCAAGATCGTGCAGCGCCCGGATGGCCGCCGCGCTGGATGGCTTCACCGGATCTGCCACGGCGATGACGGCGGCAACGCGTCCGTCGATGGCGGCGTAAAGCGCGGTGCGGCCCCGCTCGACCAGGCGGCGCTCTTCGTCGACCAACGCGCCGATGTCCAGCCTTTCGCGAGCCATCAAACGGTCGGCGCCCACCAGTACGTCCCGGCCCGCGACTTCTGCCCGGACACCGTGGCCAGTGATGGACTTGAATTTCTGCGCGTCGTGCCGGGCAACGCCCTCGGCCTTCGCCGCCCGCAGGATGGCCTCGGCGATGGGATGTTCCGACCGCGCCTCGACCGCCGCGACCAGAGCCAGCACCTCGGCCCGTTCAAAGCCGTCGGCCAGCACCAGATCGGTCAGTTCGGGGCGTCCTTCGGTCACCGTGCCGGTCTTGTCCAGCGCGACCACATCGACGGTCGAAAGCTGTTGCAGGGCGTCGCCCTTGCGGAACAGCACACCCATTTCGGCGGCACGGCCGGTGCCGACCATGATCGACGTCGGCGTGGCCAGCCCCATCGCGCAGGGGCAGGCGATGATCAACACCGATACTCCGGCGACCAGCGCAAAGGACAAGGCGGGCGACGGTCCGACCAGCAGCCAGATCATCACCGTCAGCAGCGCCAGCGCCATGACAGCGGGCACAAACCACAGGGTGATCCGATCCACCAGACCCTGGATCGGCAACTTGGCACCCTGCGCCTCTTCGACCATACGGATGATTTGCGCCAGCGTCGTATCCGCTCCCACGCGTGTCGCACGGAACTGGAAGGCACCGGAACCGTTGACGGTCCCGCCGGTGACGGGATCGCCCAACGACTTGGCCACAGGCACCGGCTCGCCGGTGATCATGCTCTCATCGACGCGGGCGCTGCCTTCGGTCACTTCACCGTCCACGGCAATCCGCTCTCCGGGGCGCACGAGCAGGATGTCGCCCGCGGCGATGCGCTCGATGGCCACGTCCTCAGGCTCTCCGTCCACCAGCACGCGGGCGGTCTTGGCCTGAAGGCCCAGCAGCTTCTGGATCGCTGCGCCGGTGCGGCCCTTGGCGCGTGCCTCCAGCCAGCGGCCCAGCAGGATCAGAACGACGATCACCGCCGCCGCCTCGAAATAGACGGCGCGCGACCCTTCGGGCAGCAGCGCGGGCGCGAAAAGAGCGACCAGAGAATAGAGATAGGCGGCAGAGGTGCCGACAGCGACAAGGCTGTTCATGTCCGGCGCACCCTTGAACAGCGCGGGAAACCCGCGCGTATAGAAGCTGCGCCCCGGCCAGAGCAGGACCACCGTGGTCAGGACGAACTGGATCAGCCAGCTTGCCCGATGGCCGATCGTGTCGCCGATCAGACCATGCATGCCGGGGATCAGGTGCGCGCCCATTTCCAGCAGAAACACAGGCAGGGCGAGGGTCGCCGCCAGCGCGGTCCTGCGAGCCAGCGTCCGCGCCTCTTCATCCTTGCGGGCACTCGTGTCTTCCGGCGCGCTGTCCGGCGGCAAGGTCGCGGGATAGCCTGCGTCACCCGCCGCCTTCAGCAGGTCCGCAACCGCAAACGAGCCTTCGAGATACGTTACCGTCGCAGTTTCCGATGCCAGATTGACGTTCACGTCCAGCACGCCCGGCACCGCCGCCAGCGCCTTGTCCACCCGCCCAACGCAGGACGCACAAGACATGGAGGCCACGTTCAGGCGAGTGCTCTGCTTACGGGCCGGATAGCCAATCTCTTCCAGCTTCTCGACGATGTCCGAGATGCGCTCCGGCCCGTCGATCTGCGCCTGGGCCGTCTCGCTGGCGAGGTTGACGCGAACGTCGCTGACACCCGGCAGGCCGGAAAGCCCACGCTCCACCCGCCCGACGCAAGAGGCGCAGGACATGTTTTGAAGGGAAATTCGGACGTTGTGCGGACCGGACATGGAAATCTCCTGATTCTGATCCTCCCTCACATAAGGGTTCCATTCACTGGAAGGTCAACAGGTGCATCGAGGAATTTTTTCGGGCATTGACCTTCCCATAGGGGAACGCCCTAGATAGCAGCAGCAAGAAGGAGATCGTGATGATCAGGTTCAGCGTGCCGGACATGAACTGCGGACATTGCACCGCGTCGATAGAGAAGGCCATTGTGACGATAGACCCACACGCGACTGTCACCTGTGACCTGACTGCGCGTTCCGTCGAGGTAGATAGCGCATTGGATGAAAGCGCTCTGAAGGCAGCGATTCACGATGCGGGCTACGGATCGCAAAGACTGAGTTAGTCCCGGCACTTCCAGTCATTACTGAAGTACTCACTACCATTTTCGCGTCTTCTGTCTGACTGGTGAACGTTGCTATGTACCTATTGCGCAACAGTTTTGAGCGCTCGCAGCGAGAATTCGCCTGCCTCGCTAGATTGTGCCAAACCTTCCCGCGCTGTAAGCGTTGACTAATTTGTCAAAACGTCCAAGTTGGCGTTCATGAGAATGCGTGTCGCCACTTCGGTATGGGTGAAATTCCTCACTTGCTTCGCTTTTGCGTTGGCATTGGTTCTGTCTCCACCTTCTGCGGCACACGCGGCCTCGGGAATGCATGATGGTCAGCATTCTGGATCGATCAGCGCCCTTCTCAGCGAACCGACAGTTGGTCAGGGAACTGATATCCACGCCGACCACATGAAACACCCGGCGACAGTTGACGTGGATGACATATCCTCCGACATTGGAGAAACAGAGCATCAATCAACTCAGTGTTGTAACGGAATATGCATTTCTGTCGTCATTCCAGACGCAGACTTGGTATTCCCGGATCCTATTGCTGCGAAAGAATATATGATCCTGAGCGGTCAGACGCATTCCGTCGAAACATCAGGGTTTCTGCGGCCCCCTCGATTCCTGATCTGAAACGGCGCCCAATCCGGGTGTGAGCCTTGCGCAGACTCTGCGTGAGACATCGTTCATCAATCAGGATACCTTCATGAAAATTCATCTACTTATGGGGGCTTCGGCCCTCGGGCTTGGCGCATGCGCCTATGAGCCTACCCCTTTGCCCTCCGTTGCGACACAACAGGCTGTCGTCAACGCGACCGTTTCGTCTCCGATCAGCTATCAAGATCCATTGGCTGGCTACACCTATCGTGGTCCGACCGGCCCCCGTGATTGGCGTTCCGTCAATCAAGAGCAGACGGAGGGCAACTGATGCGGGTATCTAAGATTCCGCTGGTTCTTGGCTTTCCCCTAATTTTGGGTGCCTGCGCTACCGCAGTACCGGGTATCTACACGGAACCGAAAGCCGGCTTCGCCAACATTTCCAGCCAGGTCACACCGGCCATCGGCAAACGGACGGCCTTCGCCGAAACCCAGGCCGAAAACGAAGCTCTCAAGAAACAGGTGCACAGCATGGTGCATCGGAAGACGATCTCGGCCGATACGGCGGTTCAGGTTGCGCTGCTGAACAATAAGGGTCTGCAAGCGTCTTACGCCAATGTTGGCCTCTCGGCCGCTGAGGCTTGGCAGCAATCGACGCCGGAAAACCCCATCGTCTCAATTGGCGTCCTGGGAATCGGTGCGCCTGAGCTCGGTGCCTACAGGGCGATCGAAGGGCTGATCCGGTCGAACGTCCTCGATGCCACCACGCGCAAACAGCGCATGGCCATTGCTGATGCAAGCTTCCGGCAGGCTCAGCTCAATGCCGTGAACGACACACTTGCACTGGCCAATCAGACGCGAAAGGCATGGGTCGATGCAGTCGCCGCCTTCGAGGCAGTGAGCTATCTGCGGCGCGCGAAAGCGACCTCTGACGCCGGCTCGGAACTGGCTATGCGGTTAGGCGAGACCGGCGCACTCAACAAAGCTGGGCAGGCCCGCGAACAGGCATTCAATGCCGAACTGGCGGGGCAACTTGCACAGGCACGATTGAACGCCACTCGGTCCAAGGAGGCTTTGACCAGGTTGATGGGCCTCTGGGGCACCGAAGTCGATTACTATGTGCCAGATGCCCTTCCTGCACTGCCGCGTTCTGTCGGCCGTGTGACCGACATCGAGGCCAAGGCACTCCGAAACCGGGTGGATCTGCGTGTTGCCAAACTTGGCCTGGAAGCGCAGGCCAAGGCGTTTGGGCTGACCGATCAGACCCGCATTGTCAGCGATCTGGAGATCGTTGCTGGAGCCGAGCTTGAGCGTGAAGTTGGCGGCGATGGCGACATTGAAACCAAGGCTTTGCCTCAGGTGGAAGTGGAGTTCGCGATCCCGATCTACGACACCGGCAAGGCCCGGATGCGCAAGGCAGAATTGTCTTATCTACAAGCGGCCAACGTGCTCGCAGAGAAGGCCGTGAACGTCCGGTCCGAAGCGCGGGGTGCTGAAGCCTCTTATCATGCCGCATACAAAATCGCGCGCCACTACCGCGACGTTCTGGTGCCGCTACGCACGACCGTCGAAGAAGAGGGTTTGCTGTCCTACAACGGCATGATCACCAACACTTTCGAGCTGCTGACTGATGTGCGCGAGAAACTTGGCGCATCCCTGGAAGCGGCAAATGCAAAACGCGAATTCTATATGGCACAGGCCGATCTGACCGCCGCGATCTATGGCGGCGGCGAAGGCGGCGGTGGTGCTGGTGGAGAAGGCGCAACGCTTGCCGCCGGTGGCGGCGCAGGACACTGAAAGGAACTGACATGTTGAACAGACGTCAATTACTCGGAGCCGGCGCCGCAGGTGCAACGCTGGTCTCTTCAAAAGCCTGGGGTCAAACCCTGAACATGGGCCTCCCTGAAGCCGCGCAGATGGACAGTGCGGCAACGGCGATTACGGCGCGTCCGTCGTCAGGGCCGGACTACACACCTGTGGTCACGCTGAACGGGTGGACCCTGCCGCACCGGATGAACAACGGGGTCAAGGAATTTCACCTCGTCGCCGAACCGGTAGAGCGCGAACTTGCAGACGGGATGATCGCGCATTTGTGGGGTTACAACGGCCAATCCACCGGGCCGACGATCGAAGCAGTCGAAGGCGACCGGGTCCGCATCTACGTCACCAACAAGCTGCCGGAAGGCACCACGGTGCATTGGCACGGGCTCATCCTGCCCTCGGGCATGGATGGGGTCTCCGGGTTGAGTCATCCCAGCATCCCGCCAGGGAAAACGTTTGTCTACGAATTCGACTTGGTGAAGTCCGGCACGTTCATGTACCACCCCCATGGCGACGAAATGGCGCAGATGGCGATGGGGATGATGGGCATGTTCGTGGTCCATCCCAAGGATCCCACCTTCATGCCGGTGGATCGCGATTTTCTGATCATGCTGAATGCCTTTGACATCGATCCCGGCACATACGTGCCCCGCATCATGACGATGACGGACTTCAACCTGTGGACGTGGAACAGTCGGATCTTCCCCGACATCGATCCGCTGGTCGTGAACAAGGGCGACAAGGTGCGAGTACGCGTCGGCAACCTCACGATGACAAACCACCCGATCCACATGCACGGCTATGACTTCAAGGTCACCTGCACGGATGGTGGCTGGGTACCGCCAGAAGCGCAATGGCCGGAGGTCAGCATCGACATCCCCGTGGGCGCGATGCGCGCCTATGAGTTCGTCGCAGACCATCTGGGTGACTGGGCGATTCACTGCCACAAGTCGCACCACACGATGAATGCCATGGGTCACGATGTGCCGACGTTCATCGGGGTCAACAAGAAGCCGCTGACCCAGAAGATCCGTCAGTTCCAGCCGGAGTACATGCCCATGGGGATGTCCGGCATGGGGGACATGGCGAAAATGGAAATGCCGCTGCCTGACAACACGATCCCGATGATGACGGGTTGGGGGCCCTACGGCCCCATCGAGATGGGCGGCATGTTTTCGGTCGTAAAGGTGCGGGACGGCATCGACGCGGACGATTACTCCGATCCCGGCTGGTACGAAAATCCTCCGGGCGAGATGGCCTACGAATGGACCGGCGAATTGCCCGAGTTCGCCTCGAACAACAGTCCCAAGACCATTCTCACACCAAAACCAAACTCGAAGGGCTGAACGGCCCTTCGTCAACTCCAACCAAACCAACCTACAGGACAATGAAATGAGAAATCTTCTTTTGACGACAAGCTTCGCGTTGGTGCTTTCGGCACCAGCATTTGCCGCAGGCACACATGATGGCGGGCACGGTGAGACCAAGCCGGCCGCAATGATGATCGGTATGCCGGGTGAAGCCGCCAATGTGGACCGCACAATTGATGTCACTCTGCTCGAAAACGACGAAGGCGAAATGCTGATCGAGAGCGAAGAGATGACCATCAAGGAGGGTGAAACCATCCGCTTCAACATCACAAACAAGGGTGAGCTGGAGCATGAATTCGTCCTTGATACAGTCGAGCGCAACGCCGAGCACAAGATCGAAATGGCCAAGATGGATATGGAACACGACGACCCGAACCGAATCCGTCTCGATGCGGGCGCTTCGGGTGAGGTCGTCTGGACGTTCGCGAATGCTGGTACGTTCGAAGCGGCGTGCCTGATTCCGGGTCACTACGAATCCGGAATGCACCGTGCGGTCTCAGTGGGGGACCAGATGGCTCAGGCTGACGTGGAATATACGAGCGGGACCATCAAGAAGATCGACGCCAAGGCCGGCAAGGTCACAATCATCCATGGCCCTCTGGTCAACCTCGATATGCCCGCGATGACGATGGTATTCCGCGCGGACGAAGCGATGATGGCCAAGATGGCGGAAGGTCAGGACATCGAGTTCGTTGCCGACCGGGTCAAGGGCAAGCTTACTGTCACGCAGATGAAGTGAAGATAGACAATGGGGCCGAGGCGAACACGCCCGGCCCCAACGCTTTGAGGCAATTAAATCAAGCGCTACGGAGGTAGCCGAGCATTATGAATTTCCTGATAACCTGCACATGCGCCCTTGCGCTCGTCTTTCCGGCTTTCTCAGTGAACGCTTCCAGTGGCAAAGGTCAGCAACCTCATGCAGCAATACACGTTTTGCTGAAATAGAAGTATCGTTCAGCTTCACGTTCAATACGCGGATCGTCTAAAGCCTCAATCGCCGTAGTCTGAGCGCGTTCGCGATGACCGAGACCGACGAGAGGCTCATTGCGGCGGCGGCGAACATGGGCGACATCAACAGCCCGAATACCGGGTAGAGCACGCCCGCAGCTAAGGGCACACCGAGCGTGTTGTAGGCAAAGGCCCAGAACAGGTTCTGGCGTATGTTACCGATCGTCGCCACGGCCAGCGTCCGTGCCTTGACGATACCGTTCAGATCGCCGCTCAAGAGAGTGATGCCCGCGCTTTCAACCGCCACGTCCGCACCCGTGCCCATGGCCAGGCCGACGTCCGCTGCGGCCAGCGCCGGTGCATCGTTGACACCATCGCCGGCCATGGCGACCTTTTTGCCATTCGCGTGCAGCTCGTCCACCAGCGCCTTCTTGTCTTCCGGCAGAACTCCAGCCCGGACCTCGTCGATGCCGAGGAGCTGCGCCACGGCCCTTGCAGTGCGTTCGTTATCCCCCGTAGCCATGATTATCCGCAGGCCCGCCTCGTGCAGTTCCTTGATGACCTCGGCCGTCGTTTCCTTGATCGGGTCGGCGACGGCGACGATGCCGGACAGTTTTCCTTCTATGGCCACGAACATGGCCGTCTTGCCTTCGCTGCGCAGAACGTCTGCCGCCTCCTCTGCTGCGGAGGTGTCGAGGGACATGTCGCGCATCATCGCGGTGTTACCAAGCGCGACGGCGTGGCCCGAGACGGTTCCGCTCACACCCTTGCCGGTCACGGCTTCGAAGTTCTCGGCATTGCCGACTTTGATACCTCTCTCTTTCGCGCCTTCGACGATGGCCTCTGCCAGCGGGTGCTCAGAGCCTTTTTCCAAGGCAGCCGCGAGGCTCAGAATGGTTTCTTCGGTCTCGTCGCCCAGAGCGTTCACATCGGTCAGCTTCGGCTTGCCTTCGGTCAGGGTGCCGGTCTTATCGACGATCAGCGTATCGACCTTGGCCATGCGTTCCAGCGCTTCGGCATCCTTGATCAGGACACCCGCCTGTGCACCGCGCCCTGCAGCCGTCGTGATCGAGATCGGCGTCGCAAGGCCCAATGCACAGGGGCAGGCGATGATCAGCACTGACACCGCCGAGGCGATGGCAAAGACGAGCGCAGGTTCGGGCCCGAAGCCTAGCCAAGCGGCGAAGGAAAGGATGGCGACCACGACAACGGTCGGCACGAAATAGGAAGAAACCTTGTCCGCAAGCCCCTGGATCGGTGCGCGGGATCGCCGCGCGTTCGCGACCATCTCGACGATCTGGCTCAGCATCGTGTCGGCACCTACACGAGCGGCTTCTATGACAAGGGAGCCGTTCTTATTGATTGTGCCGCCGGTGACCGTATCGCCCGGACCTTTTTCGACCGGCAACGGCTCGCCAGTGATCATGCTCTCGTCGATGGATGACGTGCCGTCGACGACCTTGGCATCGACGGGGACCGCGTCGCCGGGGCGCACCCGCAACCGGTCGCCCTCCACAATGTTTTCCAGCGGCGCGTCATATTCCGTGCCGTCGGGCAGGATGCGCCGCGCCGTTTTCGGGGCCAGATCGAGCAGTGCCCGGATGGCATCGCCGGTCCGTTCCCGCGCCCGCAATTCCAAAACCTGTCCGACGAAAATCAGAGTGATGATAACGACGGCGGCTTCAAAATAGGTGCCGACTCCCGCGCCCATCCGGTAAGCCTCCGGAAACACGCCCGGAAGGAATGTGGCGACCAGCGAATAGATGTAGGCCGCGCCGACACCAATCGCGATCAGCGTCCACATGTTGGGCGAGCGGTTCACGATCGACGCCCATCCCCGAACGAAAAACGGCTTCGCTGCCCACAACACGATAGGCGTCGCCAGCAGGAACTCGATGTATGTCGCCAGCCGATGTCCGATCAAGTCCCGGACCGGCAAACCGACCAGCTCTCCCATAGTCAGGATAACCAGAGGAACGGCTGCGGCGGCACTGATCCACATCCGGCGGGTAAAGTCGGTCAGTTCTTCGCTGGGTTCATCCGACGGCACCATCGGTTCAAGCGCCATGCCGCAGATCGGACAGGCGCCGGGCTCGTCACGAACTATCTCGGGGTGCATTGGGCAGGTGTACTGAGTTCCGGCTTTCGGGGTCATGCTGTGATCCGATGCCGTACCTGAGGCAAAGTAGATCGGATCGGCCTCGAACCTGGTCTGGCACTTATCGGAGCAGAAGTAGAAGGTTTCACCGTCATAATCCGCCTGACGGGCCTGCGGAGATATAGTGACGGACATGCCGCAAACTGGATCCTTGGCCTGATCGGATGACCGCTCTCGCGGGTGCGGTTCTGTTACCTGTATCATGCTCTTGCCCTCCAAAATGATGCCAATTCCTAAGATGGGGCTTCCAGCAACTGGAAGGTCAAGCTTGGATTGCTGATTAGCGAAGGAAAGCTGATTGATACTGCCAATATATTACATAATAATGTGTGGATGCCCCGGTTACTGTGAGTGAATTCAAAGTCATAGAACGTCTGATCGGGTGCAGTCATGTGTCCGGCCTCTGATGTGCCGCAACACTGGCGGCGGGCCTTTATGGAGATGCGAGGCGTGGGTCCAGATCACCTTAGCGGGCTCGAGGGCCGCTTTATTATCCTGGTTTTCCCTCTGCCGATCTCATGATCGTCGTGTTCCGTAACTTGTCCTTCGTCCTCTCAGTCCTGCCGGTATCCGGATCCCGCGGTTAAGCGGCGACCTGAATTTCGTAATCCTGTTCTTTGGTCATCATTGCCCAAAGTCGTCTGGCCATGCGGTTTGCCAATGCAACGGCAACAACCATGCGTGGCCGCTTCTCAAGCATATGCGCAAGCCATGGATCTTCGCAACGGCCTTTGCGTTCGCTTGCGCTGATCACAGACATCGCGCCGATAATCAGCAGCTTTCGCACGTCTCGCTGGCCCATCTTCGTAATGCGCCCAAGCCGATCCTTGCCACCAGTTGAGTGTTGTCGCGGGACCAAACCTAGCCAAGCCGCGAAGTCGCGACCTTTGCTAAAGTTCTGAGCAGGGGGGCAGAAAGCTTGAATTGCCATCGCTGACATCGGCCCAATTCCTGGCATTGTCTGTAGTCGCCGCGCGTCAGCGTTGCGCAATGCGCCTTTCTTGATTTTGACATCCAGCTCCGCGACTTCACGATCGACGGCCTCGATCTGCCGGAGATAGGCTTCCACCATGGAGATGACGGCTTCTGGAGCGGTGCCAAACTCTGCGCGACATCGCTCAGCGAACAACCGGCCATTTCGGCGCTGTTGAGGCAACACGATTCCATACTCAGCCAAGTGCGCGCGAACAGCATTGATGAGCTGTGTACGCTGCCGGACGAACATCTCGCGTGTTCGAAACAACATGGCCTGAGCCTGCTGTTCCTCATCTTTCACGGCGACCGTGCGCATGGATGGCCGAGATGCGGCCTCGGCAATTGCTTCCGCGTCCAGCGCATCGTTTTTGTGGCGTTTGACAAACGGTTTGACGTAAAGTGCGGGAATGAGCCGGACCTCGTGACCGGCAGCTTGAGCAATACGACCCCAGTGATGAGCAGACCCGCAAGCTTCCATAGCGACAATGCACGGCGGCAGATCTGAAAGCACTTTCTGGAACTGCGGACGTGTCAGTTTCTGTCTTAAATTAACATAACAGTTCTTATCAGCCCCGCAGATCGCGAATGTGCGCTTGGCCAAGTCTACGCCTAAAATATGTATGTTTTCCATAGTCTTATCCTCCCTATTCGCGACCATCAGGGTCGCTCCGGTCCAATTATAGACCAACAGGAGGGGCATCCAATCCATCACCTTACGCGTGTATGCACTTAGTGTTGCGATAGTATATTATCGTAGATATGCTGAGCCTAGTCACAGAGGGTCCTCAGCATGCGTCATCTATTTAAGAAGCTCCTCCCGTCGGTCGCAGTCGCTTTGACTGTGACAAGTTCTTTGCTGCCGATGGCCTGCGTCATCCGCTTGGCGATCTGCACGACGCCGTTGCCGACCACGTGCAGGGAGGCCCGGAAACGCGCCATCTCAGCCGCCATCTGCGCGTCCGGAACGAACACTCCGCCCGCCGCCTGAATGAGCCGCCGCAGCCCTTCGGCTCGGCTCTCGATTCCGGCCTCGGCCAGCACCTCGTCGAGCGCCGCAAGCTCCGCAGCCGTGACTTTCACACTGACCGCTGAGACCGGAATAGCGGCATCCGTCTGGCGCTCGGCATCAGCTTTGAGCGTGTACTGAATCGCCCGCACCGACACGCCAAAGCGTTCCGCCAGCACTGAAGTGGAAACGCCTTCCACGGCTTCGCGAACGATCTCCATGCGGTCCGCATCTGTGAGGCGTTTTGAGCGAGACATGCGAAGAAAGACCCCCTATTTCCTGCCACCTTCCACCAAGGCTGACCCCACCTTACGATAATATACCGATCTGTCAATTATATACTTACGTCGCATTCAGACTTAGTCAGCCTTGGTGTCCGCTTCGCGCCGCGGCCCGCAGGGACGCGGCTCTGCCACCCTCACCATCGGGCGACCACCTGTCCAATGGGTCCCCTTCCCCAGCACCGCCCGAGGGTCTGGCCGAACACGCACGTGTTCGGACGGAACCGCGGGCGGGCGCAAACCCCACCGACAGGGCGGACAGGCA
>ERZ1699650.93-NODE-93-length-48232-cov-9.526621_pt1 | contig 48232 bp, 46 predicted proteins | sample MGYA00581512_ERZ1699650 | MGnify/ENA primary metagenome ERZ1699650 (study PRJEB42348, sample SAMEA6618698) | metagenome | isolation source: Polyester-degrading enrichment culture growing on monomer terephthalic acid, Te | collected 2019-05-17 ... | reverse complement strand
CGATGTTGACGTGCGGTTTGTTACGTTCAAACTTTGCCTTTGCCATGGGTTTGGCGCTCCGCGTTATTGGGGGGCCGGTTGGCCCGATTTATTTACTCCGCGCGCCGTTTATTGGCTTGCGGCAGGAAAATCAATCCCTTGTTGTTGTCCAAACACGGCTTTGAAAGCAAGGGCAGCACGCCCCGTGACGGAACCGACAAGGGATCGGGGTTAGTTAGCGACAGGTGCAGGGGCTACTTCGGGTTCGATGATGGTTTCATCGGGCAGGGTTACCGTGCTGGCGCTTGTCGAGGAGTTAAGCGCTTCGGCCTTTTTTTCAACCTGTTTTTCGGGCTTCTTTTTGGCCTTTTCCGGCTTTGCTTGCGGGGCGGGCTTGGCTGTGTCACCGGATTCGGTATTCACGCCATCCTCTGTTGGTGCCTTTGGCGCTGCCGCCTGCGCACCGGATTTGAACCACTTTTCCTGACGGTTCATACGCACCAGATATTTCTGGATCATCTTGGCCGCGGCACGCGACAATGCCTGCATCTGCTCTTCTTTGGTTTGGGTCAGCCCCGAACCAAGGATGGATTTTTCCGATACCGCCTCGAACACAGTGATCTGCTCGGGTTCTTCGTTCAATTTTTTGCCCGCCGCATCATCCCAGACGGTCAGATTGAAGATGATCACAGATTTCGGGTTCAAAACCAACGGGATACCGGGTTGGGCCAGCACATATCCTTCGACCGAGATCCCGAAATGATACAGTTTTTCGCCCTCATATGCGCCAAATCGCTCATTGACGGCGGCGGTCATTGCCTCTTGCCACTCCTCCAGTGTCGCATCCCGCGAGGCCGGGCCCTTGGTCAGGTTCGGCCCGACCACAACGCGGTGCCCCAGCGAAAAATCGCCCAGCGCCACGCGGTCACTGTCCAGATCGTTGATCGAGGCACAGGCGGACAGCATCAGAATACCGGCGAAAACAGCAATAAGGCGCAGCATGTCGGTCCTTTCAAAGGGTTATGACAGCGCAGCGGGCCGCGCCATTGATCGCATGGGTAATATAGTGCGGCGCAAGGCGCAATCATTCGCCCGCCTGTCAGCCGCAGGCGTGATAACATTGGCGCGAGCCGGCAACGGCCCTATATGAACTGACAGGTCTGTTTTGAAAGGGTGATGGCATGGCTGAAACCGCTTTGATGGAGAACGAAACATCCGAACGCCTGCCCGTGGCGTCCAATTTCATCACCTCCCCTATGGGTATTTTCGGCAGCTTTCTGGCCGCACGCAAAAACATCCTGTCGATCATCCCCGAAATTGCCGTGCAGCAACCCATAGTTTCGGGCAAGACCGGCAAACGCTGGCACATGGTCATGGACCCGATTGCGCTGCGCCGCATCCTGTTGGAAAATCTGGATAATTACCCTAAATCCGATGTCACGAAAAACCTGCTGCGCCCCGCCATCGGCGACAGCCTGTTCGTGGCCGAAGGCGCGCATTGGCGCTGGCAACGCCGTGCTGCAGCCCCTGCGTTTTCGCACCGCAACATTGCCGCGCTTGCGCCGTTCATGTCCGCCGCGGCGGATCGGGCTTGCGCAAGGGTATCCGGCGCCGGGCCCCGTGCCATGGATATGTTTCAGGAAATGGTCACCACCACATTCGAGGTGATATCAGACGTCACGTTTTCGGGGGGTAAGGGGTTTGACCGCGATGCGGTGCATCACGCGATCGAACGCTACATCGACCAGACGGCGCGGGTGTCGCTGCTGGATATTCTGGGCGCGCCCGAATGGTTTCCGCGCCCCAATCGTATCGTGACCGGCCCCGCCATGCGAGAGATGAAGAAAATGGCAGATCATGTGGTTGATGGCCGCCGGGACGAGGGCGCGCATACCCCGCCCGACCTGTTGGACCTGCTGATCGCAGGCGAAGACCCGGACACAGCGCGCAGCATGGACACAGGCGAACTGCGCGACAACCTGCTGACGTTCATCGTTGCGGGGCATGAAACCACCGCCCTGACGCTGGGTTGGGCGCTGTATCTTTGCGCCTTTGATCAGGGCGTGCAGGACCGCGCACGGGCCGAGGCACAGCAGGTTCTACAGGGGCGCACCGCGACCGTGGATGACATCACCAACCTGCCCTTTATCCGTGCCATCGTGGATGAAACCCTGCGATTGTATCCCCCTGCGGGGTTTCTGTCGCGCACCGCGCAGGGGCCGGACACCCTGTGCAACCGCGAGGTCCGCAAGGGTGATACCGTAATGCTGCCCATCTATGCGCTGCACCGCAACCGCCTGCTGTGGGACGCGCCCGATGCGTTTCGCCCGGACCGTTTCATGGGGCAAAAGCCGGACCGCTACAGCTACCTGCCCTTTGGCGACGGGCCGCGCATCTGTATCGGGGCCAGTTTCGCGCTACAGGAATCCGTGATCATTCTGGCGACATTGCTGTCCCGGTTCCGGTTTCGCCAGATCAAGGGCCGCGATCCAAAACCTGTGATGATCCTGACCCTGCGCCCCGAAGGCGGCGTTTGGTTACAGGCTGAACCTATGGCCCAGCCTAGCTAGGCGGCAACAGGCTGGTCCCGTCTGTATCCGTGATGCCCAGACTGCTCCGGCGACAAATCTGGCGCAAATCCTGCCACTCCGCATCAGTCAGCAATGGCAGGGTTTCCAGTTCGGGTTCGTCTGCCGATGCTAAAATCCGTTCGGCCAGATCGGGATGCGACAGGAAATGTTTCAGCATGGCGGGCGGTTCGCCCGATCCTGCCTGCATCCGTTCAAACATCCGCCCCAAGGCCCCGGGTTGCAGCCCGGCATCACGCAGCAGGTTACGGGCAAATACATCTGCCGCGGCTTCGGCGGATTGGGAATAATTCGCCTCGATCAGGCGGTTGGCAAGGAACAGCACCGCCGTGCCGCCCGCAAAATCACCAAACAACAGCCCCAAAACCCCGATTGATCCGGCTGAACGCAGCGCATGGCGCGTCGGGTCACGGCTGGCAACATGGCCCAATTCATGCGCCAGCACCGCGGCGACTTCTTCGGGGGTTTGGGCGGTGCGGATCAGCCCCTTGAACAGCACCACCTGCCCGCCCGGCAGGGCAAAGGCATTGATCATGCGGTGGTTCAATACGGTGACGGTCACGCCGTGGGGCAGGTCCAGATGCGCCTGCAACCTGTCCTGCATCTTGGCCAGCGCCGCCACGCCTGGGGGGTGTTCGCACAGGCGCACAGGGCCACGATCATCCAGCGCACCGCGGATCTGGGTCAGGGTCTTTTCGCCCAGCGCACGTTCGCCCGCCGGCGGGATCATAGGCGCCAGTTGATCGGCCAGCAGCGGCACCAACACCAGCAGGATCACCCCGACCGAGGCCACAGCCGCCCCCGCCCATGCCCACAACCGCCCCAACCCCAAAACAGGTGGTTTGCGCCGCAGATTGCGACACAGCGGAAACAACACCTGCGCCAGTTCCGGCGCGCGAATTTCCAGCCGCGCGGTTGATGTGATACCACGGCGCAGCAGCACCACATCCCGCGCCGCCATATCGCGCACCTGCCGGATCTGGTCCAGCGGCCAAACCACTGTTTCATTCGGGGTTTCGATCAACAGGCAATCGCCATCGACCCGTAAAATCACAGTCTCCGGAACCGGCGATTTCCCGTTCAGCCAGATGGTGCGCCCGATCATGCGGGCGTTTTCCGCCCCATGCCACGGGCCTGCGCCGGGGGTTGCCAATGTCGGTGGTCGGCTCATATCGCGGCCCCCACATCCAGTGCTTCGGCAAAACCTTCGGCCTCGGCAAATTCATCACGGGCGCGTTGCGAAATATCACGCAATGCCTGCGCATCATGCAGGCTTAGTGTTTCGGCATAATGGCGCAGCAAGGGCAAGGTCACCAGAACCGAGGCCAAAGCCCCCCAGAGCAAAAACATCGCGAAATAGGCCAGCATGCTGGTGAAAATCAACGGCGAACTGACCGCCCCCATGGTGGCGGTGCCATTGCCGAACATCACCTCGGCCGTGCCGGTCAGGGCCAGTAAAAACCCCAGCGGGACCAGACAGGCAAGCATGATCAACCCCGTCAGAAAATACCCCAACAGATAAATGCGCATCACCCGCCCGGCACGCGGCTGCGACATCATTCGCACCCCGCCAACCTGTTTGGCACTGTTCAGCAGCGCAAAGGCCCGCACGCGGTAGCGCAACATCGCCAAACCGGCCAACAGCACACAGGCCACCAGTATCCAGATCATCACAAGCCGGAAATAATCCCCCCCGCCCAAGACCACGATCATATCATCGGGAAACCAGCCACGTTCATTGCCTTGCAATAGCAGCAGCGAAAATGCTGTCCCCGCCGCAAATATTGCAACCGGCCAGAACGGGCGGATCAGCATTTTCCAGCTGCCACCCTGACGCAGAGCGGCATCGCCAAACCGGCTGTGGTCGGTGATGTATTTCTCCAGATAGAACGCCTTGCGTGGCCATAGCACGCCCAGTGTGACGATGGTCAAAAACCAATGCCACAGCGCCGCACGCACATAGCCCCATGCGCCCGGTTCCAGCCCGAACCGGATACCACGCCAGCGGGTGCGCGCCAGAATGTAACGCCGCGCACGGTAGCGGGCATAAAACCACAGCGGCACCACCCCGATGAACGACAGCAAATAGGCCGCGCCATTGCCCTGAAAAATCGAAAATGACAGGAACATCAGGATCAGGTTCACCACCCCGATGTAAAACGCCAACACCACCACGGCGATCAGAAACCCCAGCAGCTTTTCCTCGGGTTGGCCGACATATTCCAGCGGCTGCCCACCGGGCCTGATGGATGACCAATACCAGCGCCGCAAACGGGTTTTCATCCAGAAACGGTAAAACCCCAGCGTCAGAACCGTCAGCGCCCCCATTTGCAATGACATTGCCAACAGTGGCCAGCGTTTGCCCACGAATTCGGTGCTCAGCTCGCCGCGATGCGTCGCCTTGCCACTTGCGCCCGCACCATCCGGTGCGGGGCTTTGATGTCCGAACTCCGGCCCATGGGCCGGGGGTCGGCCCGCTGGGTCAGGTTCGGCCGGGTCAGGTTCTGCCGGATTTTCAGCCGGTGAATTTGTTGTCGCGTGGGAACCCGCGTGGGGCCATACGTCCGGTTCCGGCGCGCTTGCCTGTCCATTCGGCAAGCTCGGTTTCGGTTCGGGTCCGTCCGGCGGGGTCAAGCCAGCTGAGCCCTTGGGAAAGCGTGAAGGTGGTTGCATCCGACAGCCCCCCATCCTTGTATTTTTGCAGCCTGACGCCCTTGCCACGGCCCATTTCGGGCAGTTCGGACAGGGCAAAAACCAGCACCTTGCGGTTTTCACCCACACAGGCCACATGATCACCATTTACCGGATGGCACACAAGCGCGCGGCTGTCGCCCGGCGTGTTCAGCACCTGCCGCCCCGTGCGCGTCTGCGCCACCACATCATTTTCTGGCACCACAAAACCGTCCCCCGCATCCGACGCCACCAACAGCTTGCGCCCGGGCTGATGCGTCAGGATGGTAACGATTTCGGATTCATTGGGCAGGTCCACCATCAGGCGCAGGGGTTCACCCATGCCGCGCCCGCCGGGCAGATTGCTGGCCTGCACCGTATAGAACCGCCCGTTTGTGCCAAACACCAACAGTTTGTCGGTGGTTTCGGCATGAAAGGCAAAACGCGGCCCGTCACCATCCTTGAATTTCAACTCGCGGGTCAGGTCGATATGGCCCGACATCGCCCTGATCCACCCCATTTGCGAACAGACAATGGTCAGCGGCTCGCGTTCTATCATCGCTTCCAGCGGAACGTCTTCGACCACGCCCGCCTCGGCGAAAGTGGTGCGGCGGGCGCCGAATTCGGACTTGGCGCCAAACTGTTTGCGCACTTCGCGCAGCTGGTCGGCAATGGCAGCCCACTGGCGGTCCTCGGTTTCCAGCAGATCCTCCAGGTCGGCGCGTTCGGCCATCAGGGCATCACGTTCGGCTACCAGCTCCAGCTCTTCCAGACGGCGCAAACTGCGCAGGCGCATGTTCAGGATGGCTTCGGCCTGCACCTCGGTCAGTTCGGTTTCACCATCACCGGGCAGCGGCGACACGTAATCCTTTTCCGAGGTGGCCCGCACATGATCACGCGCCCATTTTTCCCCCATCAGGGCCGGTTTGGGTTCGTCATCATAGCGGATGATATCAATCACGCGGTCCAGATTGAGGAAGGCAATGATAAAGCCCTCCAGGACCTCCAACCGGTGGTCGATCTTTTCCAGACGGTGTTCGGACCGGCGGCGCAGCACCTCGCGGCGGTGATCCAGAAAGGCGCGCAGCACTTCTTTGAGCGAGCAAACCTTGGGCGTCAGCCCGTCAATCAGCACGTTCATGTTCAGCGAAAACCGCACCTCCAGGTCGGAATTGCGGAACAGCGAATTCATCAGCACGTCGGGATCGACATTTTTGGTTTTCGGTTCCAGCACCAGACGCACGTCATCCGCAGATTCATCGCGCACATCGCCGAAAATCGGAATCTTTTTGGTCTGGATCAGCTCGGCCAGCTTCTCGATCAGCTTGGATTTCTGCACCTGATAAGGGATTTCCGTAACCACGATCTGATACAGGCCACGGCCAAGGTCTTCCTTCTCCCAGCGGGCGCGCAGGCGAAAGGCGCCGCGCCCTGTGCGATAGGCCTCGGCAATATTTTCGGGCGGTTCAACGATCACGCCGCCGGTGGGAAAATCAGGGCCGGGAATGTAATTCAGCAGGGTTTCATCCCGCGCATCGGGGGTTTTGATCAGATGCAGGCAGGCACCGACCAGTTCTTCGATGTTATGGGGTGGAATATTGGTCGCCATCCCCACCGCAATGCCGCTGGACCCGTTGGCCAGCAGGTTGGGAAAGGCCGCAGGCAGCACCACAGGTTCGGACAGGGTGCCATCGTAATTGGGGCGGAAATCAACCGCGTTTTCGGTCAGCCCTTCCAGCAGCGCCTCGGCGGCGGCGGTCATGCGGGCTTCGGTATAACGGCTGGCGGCGGGGTTATCGCCGTCGATATTGCCGAAATTACCCTGCCCGTCGACCAGCGGATAGCGCACCGCGAAATCCTGTGCCAAACGCGCCATGGCATCGTAAATCGCCGCATCGCCGTGCGGGTGATAGTTGCCCATCACATCGCCGGAAATCTTGGCGGATTTGCGAAAGCCGCCCGACGGCGACAGGCGCAATTCGCGCATCGCATACAGGATGCGGCGATGCACAGGTTTCAGCCCGTCCCGCGCATCGGGCAGCGCACGATGCATGATGGTGGACAGGGCATAGGTCAGGTAACGATCGCCAATGGCGCGGCGCAGTGGCTCTGCCACCTCGTGACCCTGGTCGTTGTTGTCGGTAATCTCGCTCATTCCCCCTCTCTAGCGGGGCGGTGTGGCTGCGGCAAGGGTGCTGCGCATGGCGCGGGAATCAGCGGGCTGAAAAACCTTAATATCCGCCGTTCCCGCAACGGTTGTTCGGCTGCATTGCCTACCAAAACCACAACATGTTGAGTTTGGGGGGAAGTTTTTTCAGAATATACCCGTTCAGCCATTAACGAATCTGCTAGAGTGCTTTAACGGAATTGAAACAACTTACGGTATGGTGTGGGGGATCGCGCGATGTGGCGCTTTGTTGCAGTTAGTTTTGCATTTTTAGGTTGGTCGTTTTACGAATTGAGCGGCGGCGCGGATTATCAGCCGCTGGATGGATCGCGGCAACACATCGCCGCGCTGAAACGCGAAAAGGCCAAAGCAGCACAGATGCGGCTGGCCGAAATGGATGCCGAACAGGATGCCCGCATCGCATCGGCGGTTTGGCCCGATGCCAATACCAGCGGCGCGCCGGAACTGGGTTTCGCCGTGATGACGGCCGGATCGCAAACCGATACAGTAACCCGCGCCAATGTCGATTTGTCCTCTTTGCCCCGCATCACTGTTACCCGTTCGGTGACGGCCCGCGACAACACCACACCGGATAAGATCGAGCGTGTCACGCTGACCTCTGCCGGAGCAACCCCTGCCGCGCAGGTCGCCAAAGTTGTCAATGCCTCGCTTGAAAACACCGGCGCCACATCGCTGGCATCCACTGGCCCCGATATCCGTCAGGTCAACGGACGGCGCGTAAATATGCGCATGGGGCCGGGCACAAAATACTCTGTTGCGGGCAAATTGACCGGCGGCACCGAGGTAGAGGTGCTGCAAGCGCCCGGCAACGGCTGGCTGAAATTGCGCGTGGTTGATTCTGGGCGTGTTGGCTGGATGGCCGACTATCTGGTCACCGCCGCCAACTGATCCACACACATTGCGAAACGAACGCCCGCAGGCTTGGCTTGCGGGCGTTTTCCATTCGTTATTGGGCAGTTACCCAACGCAAACCCCAGCCCGAAAGCCCGGCAACAGCCAAACAAAAAACAACCATAAGTCGCAATTTAGTCAACACAATCAAAGGCTTTGGTGAAGTGTTAATTTAGTGTTAACATCACCCCCACCTTTTATATCGATCGTTTTTTTTGACCTGAATTCATTTCCCTGCGGCACGCCTTGGCACCCGCAAACCTTGTATTGGAGAAAGACATGGCTACCATTTCCACACTTACAGTTTTGGACACAAACGGGTTTGACCTGACGAACTGGCTTTCATTTGCTCTTGCTCCCGTCGTGGCGCTCACTGCACTGGATACGCCAGTCGACGCGACAACGGGTGTTTATTCGCTCACCGCACCGGATGGCACCAGCGTCAGCTTTGACTACAGCTTTGCCAGCGGAACACTGGCGGTTTCCAATTTCATACTATCGCAATTTGGCACGCCGATCTTTACTGCGGCGCTGGATACACCGCATGACACCGGATTTGCCGATTTCACCAGCATATCCGCCCTGTCCGACATCATTCCCGTGGTTCCTGCTGCCTTCTTTAATGGGAACCAGGGCGATGATGTGGCTTTTGCCACCGGCGCGATCAACGCCTATGATATGGGCCGTGGCATGGACGTGGTGTTTGGCGGCGATCTGGACGATCTGGCCTATCTGGGCAAAGATGACGATCTGGCCGAAATGGGCGCAGGTTCTGACCGGACATTTGGCGGCAACGGCAATGATATATTGATCACGGGCGCGGGCGACGACACCGTTGCAGGCGGCAGCGGCAATGATGTTCTGGTGCTGGGCGCAGGCCGCAACAGCGCCACGGGCGGATCGGGCGAAGACATCTTTGTGATCGACGCCGCTGAATCCGGGCGCAGCTTTATCCGTGATTTCAACGCGGCCGAGGATGTGCTGGTCTTCTCGAACGTGCAAAACCAGATCAGCCCCAGCGTCAGCGGCCCGGGTGGCAATCTGGATGCCATTGCAACGGGCGATTTGCGCGGCGGCTTCAATGCTGTTGATCTGGCATCGGGCCATGTGCGCGTCACATGGGGCGACCATTCGGTGATCATCCAGAACACCACCGCTGCCGAAATCAGTCAGGACCAGTTTTTCTGGAACGATCAGGACGCAGCAGATGCATTGGACACCTATTTCCAAAGCGGCGTCGTCGCCGAAGGGTTCAATGGCAATCTGGAGGGCGATACCCAGGGCGGCATCTTTGGCCTGTCCAACACCGCCGATGGCAATTTCATCGACACCTACAGCCCCACCCCCGACCTGCTGCCGATTTAACCCCGCAGCCGCGACATACAGACCAAAGGAGGGCCATTGCCCCCCTTTGGTTTCCCGCATAGCCTGCACATCATGGTGGGGCGCAAGCGGGAATTGGCATGAAATCCGAACAACAGCCCGGCAAGGGCAAAACCGTGCTGATCACCGGCTGTTCATCCGGGATCGGGCATAACGCGGCGCACGGGTTGCGGGCGCGCGGCTGGCGGGTTTTCGCAAGCTGCCGCAGCGCGCAGGATGTGCAGCGGCTCAAGGCCGAAGGGTTCGAGTCGGTTCTGATTGACTACGCCGACGAGGCGAGCATCGAAACCGGTCTGGCGCAGGTGCTGAATGCCACGGGCGGCACGCTGGACGCGCTGTTCAACAATGGTGCCTATGGCAGCCCCGGCGCGGTCGAGGATCTGCCGCGCAACGCCATGCGCGCCATTTTCGAAACCAACCTGTTTGGCTGGCACGACCTGACGGCACGGGTGTTGCCCGTGATGCGGGCGCAGGGCCATGGACGCATCGTGATGAATTCATCGGTTCTGGGGCTTGCCGTGTTTCGCTGGCGCGGGGCCTATGTTGCGACCAAACACGCATTAGAGGGGCTGACCGATACCCTGAGGGTTGAACTGCGCGGCACCGATATCAAGGTCTCCCTGATCGAACCCGGCCCCGTAACATCGAAATTTCGCGAAAATTCCGCCGTGCAATTCGAACGCTGGATTGATTGGCAGAATTCGCCGCACAAACAGATGTATCAGGACGTGTTCCTGAAACGCCTGCACGAAGAACGCAACGGCAAGGATATGTTCGAACTGGGACCAGAGGCCGTGACCGCCAAACTGATCCACGCGATTGAAAGCCCCCGCCCCCGCCAACGCTATTATGTGACCACCGCGACTTACCTGATCGCGTTCTTGAAATGGCTTCTGCCGGGCTTTGCGGTGGATTGGGTCGTGGCGCGGTTTTAACCGCCCCGCCACCTGCGCTGAAATTTCCCATTCGCTTTTGCCGCCGCAGGGCTTACATCCTGCGCAACAAGATGGAGAATGCCGATGAAAGACGATCCGCTGTTTTATGTTGTCGCCGCCGCCTGTCTGGCCGTGGTCCTGATCCTGATGCGGGGCATCGGCGGCTTTGCCAAAGGGGGCGAGGACAGCGGCAAAAAGGCAAACAAGATCATGCGCATGCGCATCTATGCGCAATTCGTCGCTGTGGTGCTGATTGTCGGTTATGTCTGGTTGCGCAGCAACTAAACGGGGATAAAGGGGGCCGATATGGTTGTTTTGAACAAGATTTACACGCGCACGGGCGACAAGGGCGACACCGCATTGGGCGATGGTTCGCGCCGCGCCAAACATGATCCGCGGGTCGAGGCCTATGGCACCGTAGATGAAACCAACGCGGTGATCGGGCTGGCGCGTTTGCAGGCCAGCGGCGATATGGATGCCGCCCTGTCCCGCATCCAGAATGACCTGTTCGATCTGGGTGCCGACCTGTGCCGCCCCGATCGCGACAAGGACGCCGAGGCCGAATACCCGCCCCTGCGCATGGTCGATGCACAGGTTGACCGGCTGGAATCCGAAATTGATGTGATGAACGCCGACCTGACCCCGCTGCGCAGTTTCGTGCTGCCCGGCGGTTCGGCACTGGCCGCGCATCTGCACCAATGCCGCACCGTGTCACGCCGCGCCGAACGGCTGGCCGTGGAACTGTCACAGTCCGAGGACGTGAACCCCGCCGCCGTAAAATACCTCAACCGCCTGTCGGATTGGTTTTTCGTCGCCTCGCGCGTGGCAAATGATGGCGGCAAGGCCGATGTGCTGTGGATTCCGGGTGCAAACCGCTGACATATCGGGCAAGTTCACCACAGGTTCATGCCGCGATTGCAAAAAACGCGGCGTCCCCATGCCGCAGCGCGTCGATTTTGGCCTGTCATGGCTACGCGCAAGAATATATCAACTTCGAGAGAGTTCGGGAGGGATTCGTTACCCGCCCGTCTGAATTGTAAAGGGAGACCACGCCAATGAAGGTACTCGTGCCTGTCAAACGTGTGATCGACTATAACGTGAAAGTGCGCGTCAAAGCGGACGGAAGCGGTGTCGATCTCGCCAATGTCAAGATGTCCATGAACCCGTTCGACGAAATCGCCGTCGAAGAGGCCATCCGCCTGAAAGAGGCCGGAAAAGCCGAGGAAGTCGTGGTTGTATCCATCGGCGTCAAGCAGGCGCAGGAAACCCTGCGCACCGCATTGGCCATGGGCGCGGATCGCGCCATTCTGGTCGTCGCAGCCGATGATGTTCACACCGACATCGAACCGCTGGCCGTTGCCAAAATCCTGGCCAAAGTGATCGAGGAAGAAACCCCCGGTCTGGTCATCGCTGGCAAACAATCGATCGACAACGACATGAACGCGACAGGCCAGATGCTGGCCGCGCTGACAGGTTGGGCGCAGGCCACATTTGCCAACACGCTGGACGTGGACGGCGACAGCGCCGTTGTATCGCGCGAAGTAGACGGCGGTTTGCAAACCATCAAGGTAAAGCTGCCCGCCATCATCACCGCCGATTTGCGCCTGAACGAACCGCGCTATGCCTCTTTGCCTAACATCATGAAAGCAAAGAAAAAGCCGCTGGACGAAAAGACCGCCGCCGATCTGGGCGTCGATGTCACCCCGCGCCTTGAAATCGTGAAAACCAGCGAACCCGCCGAACGTCAGGCCGGTGAAATGGTTGGCTCGGTCGATGATCTGGTCGCAAAACTCAAAGAGAAGGGAGTCGTGTAATGGCTGTTCTGCTTCTTGCCGAAGTCAACGACGGCGAACTGGCGCTGGACGCCACCGCCAAAGCCGTTTCCGGTGCCAAGGCACTGGGTGATGTGACCGTTCTGGCCGTGGGCGCAAAAGCCGCCGCCGCCGCCGCTGCTGCTGCGAAAATCGACGGCGTGGCCAAGGTGCTATGCGCCGAGGATGCGGTTTATGGCCACCGTCTGGCCGAACCCGTTGCCGCGCTGATCGCATCGTTGGCCGGTGATTTTTCGCACATCGTGGCCCCCGCCACGACCGACGCGAAAAACATCCTGCCCCGCGTTGCCGCCCTGCTGGACGTGATGATCCTGACCGATGTAACGGCTGTCGTTGACGCCGACACATTCGAACGCCCCGTTTATGCGGGCAACGCGATCCAGACGGTGAAATCCTCGGACGCGACCAAGGTCATCACCTTCCGCACCGCGACATTTGACGCGGCTGGCGAGGGTGGCTCTGCCGCTGTTGAAAACATCGGCGCGGCTGAAAACCCCGGTGTTTCCGAATGGGTCGAAGACAAGCTGGCCGAAAGCGACCGCCCTGAGCTGACAAGCGCAGGCATCGTGGTTTCCGGTGGCCGTGGCGTGGGTTCCGAAGAGAACTTTGCCATCATCGAAAAGCTGGCCGACAAGCTGGGCGCGGCTGTTGGCGCATCCCGCGCTGCGGTGGATTCGGGCTTTGCCCCGAATGACTGGCAAGTGGGTCAAACCGGCAAGGTCGTCGCACCCGAGCTGTATATCGCGGTTGGCATCTCCGGCGCGATCCAGCACCTGGCCGGTATGAAAGACAGCAAAATCATCGTCGCGATCAACAAAGACGAAGAGGCACCGATTTTTCAGGTTGCCGATTTCGGTCTGGTCGCAGACTTGTTCGAGGCAGTGCCCGAACTGACCGACAAGCTGTAAATTCGGGCGGCCTGTGCCGCTCTTGGAAATAGGAAAGGCCCGCCAGACATTGGCGGGCCTTTTTGTTACTCAGGCTGATCTTCTGCTTTTTCCCAATAAGTTGCCCAACGGGTCCGTTAACAAGGCCGCAGCTTCGGCATGAACCAGTGGTCCCAGCATTTCTGATGCAGCAGGTGCCTCCATCTGGGAAAAAACCATTCCATCCGTGCCCAATGCCAATGCCTTGGGGGATGCGGAAACTTCGACCACCTCGGTTACCAACGGGCGAATACGTTCAATCATTTCGCGATCCACAAACAACGGATCAGCACCCAGCCCGTCCTCGGGCCTTGCATCGTCGGGGCTGTGATCTGCCAGCCATAGCAACACAGTTTTGCCCGACACCTTGGCAAGCAACTGTTCCATACGCGCCAACCACGCTGCACGTAACTCGTCCACAACCATGGCATAGCGCTCCGGCGACAAGCGGCTAAGCGTCGATAGCATATGTCGCGTAAAGTGGAATTCGGTAAAATCCACCTCGCGGAACACCTGTTTCATCAAGGTCGAAGCCTTGAGAAATCGGTCATTGCGGCGCGGATGCACAGCATAAAACCGATTCGACATATTTTGCGCGCCCATCACCTGAATCACCGTAACGCGGGCGGCTTGCGCCGCCTCTACCACGGTTGAATCATTCAGAAACACATCCACACCGGCATTCAGCCAGCCAAAATTGACACAAGGAAGACCCAACTGACGCTCCACCAAAGCAGGGAAAGGCTGCTCAATGAATTTACCGTAAGTCTCTGTTCCGCCTAAGAAAAGCGCGTATTCTCCTTCTAGCTTGCGGCGCGGGCCGCGAAATAGCAGTTTCGATTTTCCGTATCTGCACGGCAGATAGTCAAGGGCACCTTCGCCCAGGTTTTCATAGGTCATATCACCCACCATTAAATTTTCTCACCCACCAATCAAACTGGTGCAAACCTATTGCCAAAAGCCTAACTGAAGCATTTATCGCAAATCCGCTGCTTCCGCCCCCCCTTGCCCCTGCCCCCCCGACCTGCCTAAGGTCGGCAAAACGAACAAATCGGGAAGGACAGGCGGATGGAGATCAAGTCGGTAGGCGTGATTGGCGCAGGGCAGATGGGCAACGGCATCGCCCATGTGATGGCGCTGGCAGGATATGATGTGCTGCTGAATGACCTGAACGAGGATGCACTGACAAAAGCAGTTGAAACCATTCAGAAAAACATCGACCGTCAGGTCAGCCGTAACAAGATTGCACAGTCCGATTGCGACGCAGCCATGGCGCGGATCAAAACCACGGTAACCCTGACCGATCTGGGCCAGACCGACCTGATCATCGAGGCCGCAACCGAACGCGAAAACATCAAACAACAGATTTTCGATACCCTGCTGCCGCATCTGAAACCCGACACGATCCTCACATCGAATACCTCCTCCATTTCGATCACCCGGTTGGCGTCGCGCACGGATCGTCCGGAAAAATTTATGGGGTTTCACTTTATGAACCCTGTTCCGGTGATGCAGCTGGTCGAACTGATCCGTGGCATCGCCACCGATGAATCCACATACAAGGCCTGTCTGGCCGTGGTCGACAAACTGGGTAAAACCGCCGCATCAGCCGAGGATTTCCCGGCATTCATCGTCAATCGCATCCTCATGCCGATGATAAACGAGGCCGTCTACACCCTATACGAAGGGGTCGGCAACGTGCGCTCGATCGACGAATCAATGAAACTGGGCGCAAACCACCCGATGGGTCCATTGGAACTGGCTGATTTCATCGGGTTAGACACCTGCCTGGCCATTATGAACGTGCTGCACGACGGGCTTGGTGACACAAAATACCGCCCCTGTCCGCTCTTGTCGAAATATGTCGAAGCAGGCTGGCTGGGCCGCAAAACCGGCCGCGGATTCTATGATTACCGTGGCGAAGAACCTGTCCCCACTCGCTGACCCGCGCCTTCATTGTTCTAAAAATACCTCCCGCCGGAGGCACCCCAAACCCGCCACAAGCACAGACATAAAAAAGGCCCCGAAGCCATCAACTCCGGGGCCTTTCTCGATATATTATAGGGGCTTATCCCAGCAAACGCCGCGCAATCACCTGCGCCTGAATCTCGGCCGCGCCCTCGAAAATGTTCAAAATCCGCGCATCGCACAGGATACGGGAAATCGTGTATTCCAGCGCGAAACCGTTGCCGCCGTGGATCTGCAAGGCATTGTCAGCACAGGCCCAGGCCACCCGCGCGCCCAGCAGCTTGGCCATGCCCGCCTCTAGATCGCAACGAATGTCGTTGTCCTTTTCAAAGGCCGAAAAATAGGTCAGCTGACGCGCAATGGTGATTTCCACAGCCATCATCGCCAGCTTGCCCGCCACACGCGGGAAACTGACCAACTGGCTGTCAAACGCCTTGCGGTCCAACGCATATTGCAGCCCCACATCCAACGCAGCCTGCGCCACACCAATGGCACGGGCCGCGGTTTGAATGCGCGCGGCCTCGAATGTCTGCATCAGCTGCTTAAAGCCTTTGCCCTCTTCTCCGCCCAGCAGATTTTCACCTTTGACATGGAAATTGTCGAACCCCAGTTCGTATTCCTTCATGCCGCGATACCCCAACACCTCGATCTCGCCGCCGGTCATGCCCTCGGTCGGGAACGGGTTGGCATCATCACCGGGCGTTTTCTCGGCCAGGAACATCGACAATCCGCGATGGTCCTTGTTTTCGGAATCGGTGCGCGCCAGCACGGTCATCACATGGGTGCGCGCCGCATGGGTGATCCATGTCTTGTTGCCGGTGATTTTATAGTCGCCGTTGTCATCCTTGACCGCGCGGGTGCGCAGGCTGGCCAGATCGGACCCTGTGTTGGGTTCGGTGAACACCGCTGTGGGCAGGATTTCACCGGATGCCAGACCGGGCAGCCATTTTTCCTTTTGCGCGTCGGTGCCGCCGCACAGGATCAGCTCGGCTGCGATTTCCGAACGTGTCGCCAGCGACCCCACACCGATGTAACCACGCGACAGTTCCTCGGACACCACCACCATCGAGGCCTTGGACAACCCGAATCCGCCAAATTCTTCGGGGATGGTCAGGCCGAACACGCCCATTTCGGCCAGTTCCTCGATGATCTCCATCGGGATCAACTCGTCCTTCAGATGCCATTCATGGGCAAAGGGTTCGACCTTCTCGGAAGCATAGCGGCGGAACTGGTCGCGGATCATTTCCAGCTCTTCGTCCAGACCGGACGCGCCAAACATACCGTTGGCCTGCTGTTGCACCATCAGCTCGGCCAGACGCATCCGCGCAGACTGGCTGTTGCCACGCGCCATCAGGGTCTGAACCTCGTCGCATTGGAAACCCGACAGCGCGTCCCAGCCCAGCCCCAAATCCTGCAAGCGCACGATTTCATTCTGGCTCATCTGGATGCCACCCGCGATCTGGTGCAGGTATTCGCCAAAGGCAATCTGGTGGATCAACTGTTCGATTTCGCCAAACTTGCCATCGGCGTTCAGCTTTTCCGCCCATTTCTGCATTTGGCGCAGGGATTCAATATATGTGGCCAACCATGCCAGCCCGTGCGTGGCGGTCTGTTCCTTTTCGACCGCGCGGGCCGAAACGCGGCCCTCGACTTCGACCATGGCACGCACTGCGGTCTGTGCCTTGGCCAGAACAGCCTCTGCCGGGGCGACTGCGGCTGCGGTCACCGTCAGAAGATCGGAAAGAATGGGTTGCGTCGTCATCACGTCCTGTCCGTCATGTGCCATGAATCTTATCCCTTATAATGCTGCGCCCTGTCCTATCTATTTCGCAGTTGCAGCGCAACAAAAATACCCAACACCCATGGTCGTATGACCGAAAATTGCGCGTTGATTTTTTGCATTGCGGCACTAGCGGGCAGATAGATAAGGGAATACGCCTGTTGCCATGGATTATATCACAGAATTAATGTCGCCGCAGGTTTTTGCCATGGCAATGATCGTGGCACTGTTGGCCGGAGTGGTGAAGGGCATGGTGGGATTCGCCATGCCTCTGATCATCATTTCCGGCCTTAGCACGGTGATGGAACCGCGTCTGGCCCTGGCCGGGCTGCTGTTTCCCACCCTGCTTAGCAATCTGTGGCAATCCCTGCGGCAAGGCCCCGCAGCGGCGCTGGCATCGGTGAAACATTTCAAGGTGTTCATCATTGTGGGCGGCATCGCACTGGCCGTTTCGGCGCAGATGGTGCGGGTGATTCCCGCCGCAACCCTGTTCATTTTGATTGGCGGGCCGGTATTGGTTTTCACCCTTATCCAGTTGCTGGGCTGGCGCCCCCGTATCGCACCGCAGCATCGCACCAGGGTCGAGGCAACGGCAGGGCTGATTGCCGGCTCCATGGGCGGGTTTTCTGGCACCTGGGGGCCACCGACGGTGCTGTTTCTGGTGGCGCTGAACACGCCGAAACTGGATCAGATCCGTGTGCAGGGGGTGCTGTTCGGGTTAGGGGCGATTGTTTTGCTGCTGGCGCATATCGGGTCGGGCGTGTTGCGCACCGATACATTGCCCTTTGCCCTGTCTACGGTGCCACCGGCGATGGCGGGCATGTGGGTCGGGATACGCCTGTCAGACCGGATCGACCAAGAGGCATTCCGCCGCGCAACGTTATTTGTGCTGCTGATTGCAGCCCTGAACCTGCTGCGGCGCGGTATTCTGGGATAAAAATGATTCGCATGTTAAATGTGCCCGGCCTTCTGCCGGGCGCGAGCGGGCCGTTCGGGCGGCCCGCGCGATCACTTACGATGCTTTCTTGGCCACGGCTTCGCCCGCAACGGCGTCGATGAACGACCGGATTTGCGCCCGCACGCGTTCGTCCTTGATCCGGTTCAAAACCGAAGCAATACGCGCCGTTTCTTCATCCATCACGTTGCTATCATCCGCTGTGACATCTTCCAGACCCTCAAAGAAATAGGCCGGAGAGACATCAAGGATGCGCGAGATTTCAAACAGTTTAGAGGCCGAAATACGGTTCCGTCCCAGTTCGTATTTTTGAACCTGCTGGAACGAAATCTCCAGACCGTTCGCCACGTCCGTCTGGGTCATGCCCCGAAGAACGCGGAGGTGTTTAAGTTTTTTACCGACGTGAACGTCTACCGGATGCGACATTTTTAAATCCTGCTTATTACAACCTTGGGCAGCATCGCAAATCGGGCGACTCATACAATTGGTTAGATTTTCAATCTTTCGGTTAAAAAATTGCCCATCAATGGTCAATTCAGATACCAAACTGGATGATTTATGTTCCCGATATAATTAATTTATTTACCCTCAATGGATCAACCGTATACATTCCACACAACATCAATAGAATCAGTTGCGCGAAATTTCGAATGGATCCGGTGTGAACGAAATTCAGAATCAGGCGATCCTGCACGAGTTGCTGCGCTCTTTCACCACTTTGGCCGAGACGCTGAACCTGTCACGTGCCGTCGAAAAATTGCAGACCACCCGCCAAACCGTGCGCCGTCATATCCGTATTCTGGAAGAGGCCCGCAAGGCGCCGCTTTTTATCGTTCAGGATCGCCAATACCACCTGACAGAGGCCGGACGACAAGCCCTGCCAGAGGCGTTGGAACTGTTGTATCGCGGTGAAAACTGGCTGGCCAACCGCAGCCACAACATCAACGGGTTGCTGCACATTCGCACCGCCCCCGGTGACGCAATCATCTATCATTTACAGCAGCATCCTGTCAGCCGGATCTGGCAGCAGGGGCCGGGGATTTTGCATGACACATTGCAGGCATGGGCCGCCGCCAGTGGCGAGTTGGAACATCCGGCCATGCAGCGGCTTCGCCCTTATTTTATGGTGTATCGCTGGGCTGATCCCGATTGGATTTTGACCGAAATCGGCGATGATTCCTCTTTTTCATCATGGTTCGGATGGGTGCATTCGCGCAGCTCGATCGGCCGCCCGCTGGACCGTCTGCCGGGCGGTGGCAGCTTTGCCAGTCTGTTGGCAAAACCGCTCGAGGATATCCACGCCAACCATGGTCTGCGGCTGGATCATATCCATACCCGCATCCCGCGCGGTGACGGTCAGGAACCGACCCCCATCAGCTTTGAGCGATTGACGCTTGGCTGCCGCTATCCCGATGGTAGCTTTGCGATGGTGAACCTGGTTTGGCGGACATATGATTTGGAAATTCCCGACCTGCCAGAGGCAATGATCCGCTCAATGCCAGACGAATTAATTATGAATTTCGATGCCGCTGAGTTGAAAACAGGACAATCGGCCCAAGTTTAGGTTACTATTGTGCTAATCGGGGATTAGCAAAGGAGTAACCGGAATGAGTATTCACGATGTTTATGATGGCTCGCAGGTCATTGCGCAGAGCTTGGATATTCTGGACAAATACCGTGTCAGCCTGAAAGTCGGCGAAGATTTCGAAGAATATCGCGCGCTTTTGGCCGAACACCGGCCCGATCACGACCTTGGCCTGCCCTTTGACCCCGAACACCAGTTCATGACGCCGGCAAACGCATTCTGGATCGCCGGTTTCGACCATGATGGCGAATTGATCCACACCCAGGCCATGCGCATGATCGAACTGGGCAACAGCCACCTAAGCGACTACATGCGCGAGAATTTTCTGGATTTCCCGCCCTCTGGCCTGCCGCTGGATTTGAAACGCTCGCGCTATCGCCCCGGCCCCAGCGCCAAACGTATGACCGGACGCACCGTGTATCACGGCGAGGTCTGGATGGGCGGCACAAAGGGGCAATTCCGCGGTTCCGGCCTGTCATGCGTGTTGGGGCGGTTCGCCTTTATGTCGGCGATGTTGCGCTGGTCGCCTGATCACTTCTTTGGCTTCATGCCGCGTGCGGTTGCATTCAAAGGGTTTGCCGAACGTCAGGGGTATATGCACGCCGAACCCGGCGCCCTGCGCTGGCAAATGTCGGAAAGCGACAAAGTGCTGGAGGGGTTCATGGTCTGGATGGCGAACGAGGATGTGCGCCACCTGATGCTGATGCCACTGAACGAACTGGTGCAATTGCCCGTCTCGACCGAGGCCGAAAAACGCCCCGAACCTGTCGCCGCCTAACAGCTGGATCCTGAACCGGAAAAGAAAACGCCCCGGCCATTGCGGACCGGGGCGTTTTTTGATCGTCAACAGGGCAGCCCCGGCATCAGCCGATGGCAGCGGCCTTCACGTCTTCGTCGATATAGGGCAGGTATTGGCCAAAATTGTCGGCGAACATCTGCACCAGTTTCGCGGCCTGCGCATCATATGCGGATTTGTCCGCCCATGTGGCCCGTGGGTCCAGCAGGGTCGCATCCACGCCCGACACTGTGACCGGCACGTCAAAGCCAAAGTTCTTGTCCTTGCGGAAGGTTGCGTCGTTCAATGACCCGTCCAGCGCGGCTGTCAGCAATGCGCGGGTGGCCTTGATCGGCATCCGGCTGCCTGTGCCGAATGCGCCGCCGGTCCATCCGGTGTTGACCAACCAGCAGGTCGCGCCGGTTTTGGCGATCTTTTCACGCAGCAGGTTGCCGTAGGCCTCGGGGCGGCGCGGCATGAACGGCGCACCGAAACAGGTGGAAAACGTCGGGGTGGGTTCAACCACGCCACGCTCCGTTCCCGGTGTTTTCGACGTGAAACCGGACAGGAAATGATACATCGCCTGCGCCGGTGTCAGACGCGAAATCGGCGGCAACACACCATATGCGTCGCAGGTCAGCAAGATGATGTTCTTGGGGTGCCCGCCCATCGCGTTTTCGGACGCATTCGAAATATACTCCAGCGGATATGCGCAGCGCATGTTTTCCGTCAGGCTGGAATCCTCGAAGTCCAGTTCAAAGGTTTCTTCGTCATAGACCATGTTTTCGATGACAGTGCCGAATTTGCCGGTGGTGGCATAGATTTCAGGCTCTGCCTCGGGGGACAGGTTGATGGTTTTGGCGTAACAGCCACCCTCGAAATTAAAGGTGCCACGATCGGACCAGCCATGTTCGTCATCACCGATCAGGGTGCGCGCCGGATCGGCGGAAAGGGTGGTTTTTCCCGTTCCGGACAGCCCGAAAAAGATAGCCGTATCAACGGGGTTACCCGTTGCGTGGTTGGCCGAGCAATGCATCGGCATCACGCCTTTTTCCGGCAGCAGATAATTCAGCAGGGTGAACACGGATTTCTTGTTTTCGCCCGCGTATTCCGTGCCGCCGATCAGGATCAGTTTCTTGTCGAAATTCATCGCGATGACGGTTTCGGAACGACAGTCGTGTTTCGCCGGATCGGCCTTGAAACTGGGGCAGTTGATCACGGTGAAATCCGCCAGAAACCCGTCCAGCGCGGCGCGTTCGGGACGGCGCAGCATGTGGCGGATGAACAACCCGTGCCATGCCAGTTCGGTCACCATGCGCACATTGATCGCATAGGCCGGATCAGCCCCGCCAATCAGATCCTGCACGAAATAGTCGCGCCCTTTCATATGGGCCAACATATCGGCGTGCAGCACGTCAAACCCTTCGGGTGACATGGCGGCATTGTTTTCCCACCAGATGCTGTCGACAACACTTTCGGTTTTCACCACATGTTTGTCCTTGGGGGAACGTCCGGTAAATTTGCCGGTGGTGACAAGAAATGCGCCCCCGTTCCCAAGCGTGCCTTCATCCCGTTTGAGCGCGGCCTGGATCAGCGCGGGCTCCATCAGGTTGTAATAGACATTGCCCAGACCTTCGATCCCTTGATCTTCCAGCCGGAATTGCGGGTTCACCCGTCCAAATGTCATATGCCAAGCTCCTGTAGCCGCGCATGTGCGGCGGTCCGTATTTCCTCCGCGCGGGCTCTTCCCGCGCCCACCGGCGACATGCACCGGTATCGCGCCTCATAACATGTCGCTTCCAGAAAGCGATAGGACGGTTTTCGCTAGTTAGCGCAACCAAGCGCGGTTTAGCGCAAACTGTAAAGAAAACTGGGGGTTTGACCTGCGGCAATCCGGCGCGATTCAGGTCTTGGTTACGTTTTTTGGTCACAATCGGTGCCTGACAGGTGCCTGATTCGCGAATTGGGATTGATCGGAAAGCAAAAAATGGCGAATACTGTGGAAAAAATCAGGCAAAAACGAGCAGTACAAGGAATAACCTAATGTCAAAAATCGCCCTTGTGGACGATGACAGGAACATCCTGACGTCAGTGGCCATGACCCTCGAAGCAGAGGGATTTGAAGTCGAGACCTATCATGATGGCCAGCAGGCGCTGGACGCATTTAACAAGAAACTGCCGGATATGGCGGTTCTGGATATCAAGATGCCCCGCATGGACGGCATGGACCTGCTGCAACGCCTGCGGCAGAAAACATCCATGCCGGTGATCTTCCTCACCTCGAAAGATGACGAGATCGACGAGGTTCTGGGCCTGCGCATGGGTGCCGATGATTACGTGAAAAAGCCCTTTTCCCAACGGCTTCTGGTCGAACGCATCCGCGCGCTGCTGCGCCGTCAGGATGCCGTGGCCGGTGACGTTGTAGGCGACACCGAAGAAACCAAAGTGATCGAACGCGGCGAATTGCGGATGGACCCGCTGCGCCACTCGGTTGCATGGAAAGGCAAGGATGTCTCGCTCACCGTGACCGAATTCCTGCTGCTTCAGGCGCTGGCACAGCGCCCCGGTTTCGTCAAATCCCGCGATCAGTTGATGGACGTGGCCTATGACGATCAGGTTTATGTGGATGACCGCACCATCGACAGCCACATCAAACGCTTGCGCAAGAAAATGCGCAGCGCTGATACCGAATTTTCGGCGATTGAGACGCTGTACGGTATCGGTTACAGATACAACGAAGAGTAAATGGCGCTGACAGAGGGTTTGAATGTGCGCGATCAAGCGCCCTATCAAGAAGGCGATGTGGTTTTGGGGGATGATTTTGTCACCCCCGACAACATGGTCGAAAACGAACTTCGCGCCCGCCGCGAGCGGCGCCGTGCGTTTTCCCTCAACAAATCACCTCTGACCCGGAAAATCATCACATTCAACCTGATCGCGTTGAATGTGCTGGTGGCCGGTGTGCTGTTCCTGAACTCGTCTCGCGACACATTGGCCGTGCAGCGCGCCAACCGGATGGTCGCCGAGGCCGAACTGGTCGCCGATGTTCTGGAGGCACGCCTGCCCGCAGGTGCCCCCGTCAATCTGGCCACAGGCGACGGGATCGACGTGGCCGAAACCCTGTCCGGCCTGGATTTGCGCGAAGGCGAAGAAGTGTTTGTGTATGATCTGGCCGAAGGCTTGATCGCTGCCGACACAGGCCGCGGCATCATGCAAACCACCAGTTCCTATAGCGACCGTGGCAGCCGCACGATCATTTTGGATTCACTCGAAGCGATCTGGCACGTTGTGTCCCAGGTTTTCCCGGACAACAGCAGCGGAACAGAAACGCCAAGCATCGAGGCGCAAACAGCAAATCTGGTGCCCGCCGCGTTATCAAGCGGGGCGCAAATCCGCACCCTGCAGGATGCCACGGGCAGCACGGTCTATTCGGTGGCCACCCCGGTTATCCATCAGGGCAACGCCGTTGGTGTGGTTGCGCTGGCCTCGGTCGCAGGTGAAATCGACCAGATGGTTCGGATCGAACGCGAACGCGTGCTGCAAATGTTCCTGATCGCTACCCTTGTCTCGATCGGGCTAAGTCTGGTTCTGGCTTCGACCATCTCCAATCCGCTGTCCGATCTGGCCGCGGCGGCAGAACTGGGGCAAGGTGGTGATCATTCCAACCCCAATCCCAGCCGCATCCGCATCCCCGATCTGACCGCCCGACCCGACGAAATCGGTCGTTTGTCAGGTGCGCTACGCGGCATGGTGACGGCGCTATATGACAGGATCGATAGCAACGAACAATTTGCCGCAGATGTGGCCCATGAAATCAAGAACCCGCTTGCCTCTTTGCGTTCTGCGGTTGGCACTTTGGGCATTGTGAAACGTGATGACCAGCGTCAGCGGCTGTTAGAGGTGATCGAACACGACGTGCGTCGGCTGGATCGGCTGGTCAGCGATATTTCCAATGCTTCGCGGCTGGACAGCGAACTTGTCAAAGAAGAACAAGAAGCCTTTGACCTGTTGAAAATGCTGGGCAATCTCAGCGAATATCTGGGGCAGGAAGCGGGCAGCCAGGGCATTGAATTTATCGCAGACCTGCCCGAAAACCCCATCATCGTTCACGGGCTAGAAGCACGTCTGGCGCAGGTTTTTGTCAACCTGATCACCAATGCGATCAGTTTTTGCGAAGAAGGCGATGCCATTCGCGTTTGGGCACGCCGGCGTGAAAACCGCGTGCTGGTCGTCGTCGAAGACACGGGCCCGGGCATCCCCGATCAGGCCTTGGCCAAGGTGTTCAAACGCTTTTATTCCGAACGCCCAGAACAGCAATATGGTAACAATTCCGGCCTCGGGTTGGCGATATCCAAGCAGATCGTCGAAGCACATGGCGGTGTGATCTGGGCAGAGAACATCCGCCCGACTGACGCCGATGTCACCTCTGACCCGCTTGGCGCCCGTTTTGTCGTTGGCCTGCCGGTGTGATATGCGGGGCAGTGATGCGCGGGGCGATGGCAACGCGTCAAACAGCATCATAATCCATGCCAGTTGCATCGCCGCACATGACAGGGCCGTTCTGATACGCGGCGCGGCTGGCAGCGGAAAATCATCGCTTGCCCTGCAACTTATGGCCTATGGCGGCGCGTTGGTGGCTGATGATCAGGTGATTTTGACACATAGTGACGGTGCGCTCATTGCCAGTTGCCCTGCCACCATCGCTGGTCTGGTCGAAGCCCGCGGTATCGGTATTTTACATGCCACCCCACACGGCCCCTGCCCTGTTGCGCTGGTAATCGACCTTGACCAGACGGAAACAGATCGCATTCCGCCGCGGCGCAGCGAAAACCTGCTTGGGTGTCGGCTTCCTCTGCTTCACAATGTCGACAGCAGGGCTTTTGCAGCAGCGATTCTGCAATATCTGAAAACAGGGCGGCAGGACGCGAAATGATCTGCCCCCGATAGGAGACGCAAGCACGTGACCAATACCGACCCCATGACGGAAACCAGAACAGGGCAGCGCATTGTGCTGGTCACTGGCCCGTCCGGCGCCGGCAGGTCCACGGCGATCAATGTGTTAGAGGATCTTGGCTTCGAGGCGATCGACAATCTGCCGCTGAGTATGCTGCCCCGCCTGTTGGACGGTCCGCCACCTGCGCGTCCCATGGCATTGGGCCTTGATGTGCGAAACCGCGATTTTTCAGTCAATGCCCTGATCGAAACCATTGACCGTTTGGGTGGCATGTCGGGCGTGTCACCGGAACTGCTGTATCTGGATGCCCAGCGGGATGTCCTGTTGCGGCGGTATTCCGAAACACGCCGCCGCCATCCGATGTCCCCCGGCGAAAGCCCAGATGCGGGCATACGCCGTGAATTGGATCTGCTGGTCCCGATCCGTGCCCGCGCTGATATCCTGATCGAAACATCGGAATTGTCGCCCCATGACCTGCGCGCCGAACTAGAGCGGTTTTTTGCTGGCAAGGACGGGCGTGCGCTGGCGGTTTCAGTCAACAGTTTCAGTTACAAACGCGGCCTGCCCCGCGGCATGGATATGGTGTTTGACTGTCGTTTTCTGCGCAACCCCTATTGGAATCCCGCATTGCGGACATTGGACGGGCGCGATGTCGACGTGGCCGATTACATTTTTCAGGACCCACGCGCCAATCCCTTTTTCGAAAAGCTGCGCGAGTTGACGGAAATGTTGTTGCCCGCCTATCGTGAAGAGGGAAAAGCGCATTTTGCAATCGGGTTTGGCTGCACTGGTGGCCAACATCGTTCGGTTGCCCTTGCGGAAATCCTTGCCAAGGCACTTGCGGATGGCGGCTGGCAGGTGTCAATTAGGCATCGCGAGCTGGAGCGGCGGGAAACCGCGCAGCCCAGCTCACGCGACGCTTCGAAAAGTTAGGAGAAGGCGGGCTTGCTCGGAATTGTGATTGTTGCGCATGGTGGGTTGGCACGGGAATACCTGGCCGCCGTAGAGCATGTTGTGGGCCAACAGCCCGGCATTCGCGCCATCGCGATCGAGGCGGAGCACGACCGCGATTTCAAGCAGGGCGAGATATGCACCGCAGCGGACGAGGTCGACAGTGGCGATGGTGTGGTCGTGGTTACGGATATGTTTGGCGGGTCGCCATCCAATCTGTCATTGCGGGCCTGTCAGCCCGAAGGCCGCCGTTTTCTATATGGCGCGAACCTGCCCATGCTGGTGAAACTGGCCAAAAGCCGCCACATGCCGGTGGGCGATGCAGTGCGTGCCGCGATGGAAGCAGGGCGCAAATATATTGACACTCAGAACATTTCCACCGACTAGGCTAGTTTTATGAGTGATACAGTGATCCGCAATTTCGATATTATCAATGAAAAGGGCTTGCATGCCCGTGCCTCGGCCAAGTTTGTCGAGGTTGTCGAAGGTTTCGATGCCCGCGCCGAGGTCAGCCGCGACGGCATGTCCGCCGGTGGCGACAGCATCATGGGGCTTTTGATGTTGGCAGCGGCCAAGGGAAGCACTATTGAGGTTCAGACCTCGGGACCCGATGCCGAGGCATTGGCCGATGCGCTGCAAGCGTTGGTGGCTGATCGGTTCGGGGAAGAAATGTAAGACCCTCTCCCGCCGCGTGATGGCCGGGGGACGGATGGGAAAGTGGTGGCAGACCGAGTGGTGGAAAGCACTGAAATCAAGACGGGCACCGCCGCGTCAGGCGATGTTGTATTTACCAAATACGACCGTCGCAGCCTGACCTATGCCAACAGCTTTGACAGCCCGCTGCAATCGACGGTGATCCGGTCGATCGAATGGCTGACGGGCAAGATCACCATTATCAAACTGATCCGCGAATTCGAACGCAGTGGCGCGCCTTCGGGGCAACCGTTCTGGCGTGCGGCGCTGGATGTGATGGGCATTCCGTTGACCACCCCGCAGGAACAGATTGACCGCATCCCCGCCGAAGGACCGGTTGTGGTGGTTGCGAACCATCCGCACGGCATGGTGGACGGGATGATTTTGGCCGATCTGATTGGCCGCCGCCGTCCCGATTACAAAATCCTGACCCGTGCCATTTTAACCGGCATCGACGAGGTCGCAGCCAGTTTCATGATCCCCGCGCCCTTTCCCCACGACCCCGAAGCGCAGGCAAAATTCAAAACCATGCGCGCCGATGCGATGGATCTGTTGAAAAACGGTGGCGTGGTCAGCCTGTTTCCGTCGGGTGTGGTGGCAAATTCGAAAACCATGTTCGGCCCCGCCGAAGAGGCAGAGTGGAACGTATTCACCGCACAGTTGATCCGCCGGTCTGGTGCGCGGGTATTGCCGATATTTTTTCCGGGTGGCAATTCGCGCTGGTATCAGATGGCAAACCGCTTTTCCGCAACCCTGCGGCAGGGTCTGTTGCTGCACGAAATCGTCCACAGCTGCAACAAACCGCAATCCCCCGTGGTCGGGCAGCCGCTGGATGATGCGCAGATGGAACTGCTGCACAAGGATCCGCGCGGGTTTATGGTCTGGTTGCGTGAACACACCCTGGCCTTGGGTGCCCACGCAAAGTAGTGCATTCATGGTAGTGCAGTCACAGTAGTGCAATCACAGTAATATTGTGCGCGGCGCTTTTGTTTGCGTGGCGGCGGCGTTAGCATTCCGTTGATTGATCGCTTGATTTCTTGCCATCGCCGCAAGATATGTGGCAGTGTCAACTATTCTCGCAGATCAGACCTGCGATCCCAACCACCACCGGAGGAGCGCGACCCCCATGACCAAACCCTGCATCATCTGCTGTGCCATCACAGGCAGCCTGCCGCAAAAGGCCGATAACCCCGCTGTGCCGATCACCGTGGCCGAACAGATCGAAAGCACCCACGAGGCGTTCGAAACCGGTGCGGCCATCGTCCACGCCCATGTGCGCAATGATGACGGCTCTGCCTCAAGCGAACCGGAAAAATTTGCACGGCTCAAGGAAGGTGTGGAAAAGCATTGCCCCGGAATGATTATCCAGTTTTCCACGGGTGGCCGTTCGGGTGCGGGGGAAACCCGGGGCGGTATGTTGCCGTTGAAACCGGATATGGCCTCGCTTTCGGTCGGGTCCAACAATTTTCCGACGCGGGTATATGAAAACCAGCCCGATCTGGTCGATTGGCTGGCATCGGAAATGAAAACCTATGGCATCCGCCCCGAAATCGAGGCATTCGACCTGTCCCACATCCATCAGGCTGCGAAAATGTATGCCGACGGGCGTCTGGTCGATAGCCCCTATGTGCAGTTCGTGATGGGCGTGAAAAATGCCATGCCGGTGGATCGGGACGTGTTTGATTACTACCGTGCCACCATGGCCCGCCTGCTGCCCGACAGCGAATGGTGCGCCGCGGGCATCGGCCGCGACCAGATAACATTGAATGACTGGGCCGTGGCCAATGGCGGTCACGCCCGCGCCGGACTAGAGGACAACATCCGTATCGACAGCAAAACACTGGCCCCGTCCAATGCCGCGCTGATCCAACGGGTTGTGGACCTGTGCGAAAAATACGAACGCCCCGTGGCAACGCCCGCGCAGGCCCGCGAAATGCTGGGTCTGGCCAAGGTTTAACACCGGTCTTTCGGAACCAGACAAACAGGCCGTTCCTACGATCGGGGGCGGCCTGTTTCTATTCTGGAACGCAGATTTCCCCCGCCATAATGGCCCGCGTGGTGCGCAGCAACAGCCCCGCGATGATCACCGACAACACGGCCAGCAACGCCGTGCCGATCCACATATGGGCCAGCGACCCGGTTTCCCCCGCGTATAAAAAGCTGGCAATGGACACCGCCGCAAAAGGAAAGCTAAGCGCCCAGAATGACAGGGCAAACGGCAATTTCACGATGCGTGGCAATTGCACGGCCACGATCAGTGTAAACAGGTAGGCCGCGTTCAACAGGATGCGGGCAAAGGCATCCACCTGCCCTGTCAGGTTCAGCCAGGCCGTAAAGGCGACAGCCGGCGGCGCGATCAGGATGACCAGTGTCGGCTGCAACCGCCCCGGCAGCGGATCATGGAAAATCAGCCGGTTCATCACCAGCGTCAGCAGCACAATCCAGAACAAAAGCCCGACCGACATAAAATACCAGCTCAGTTCGACATACCCCAATTTGGCCCCCGCAATCGGTACGATCACATTGCCCACAGCCGGGATAAACCACGCCGGATTCAGATGTCCGGTTTGAAAGGCGCGTGCCGATATCCAGCCCGACACCACAGCGATGGTCAGCACGCCCTGCAACGCCGCGCCCGCCAGCCACAGTGCCTCGGCCAGGGCGAGCGACCGCGACAAAGACGCCGCCCCCAGCAATAAAAGCGAAATGGAAATCGCGGGAAAAAACGCGATGCGCACGGGGTGGTTCCATTCTGCGGCCACGGCATGCGGGTGGCGGATCGCCTTGGCCAGATAGCCGATGCAAACGGCCACGAATGCCAGTATCGCGGCAAAATACGCGGTATTTGACAGGGCATTGGTCAGGTTCCAAGCGGCCTCTGCCGCATGCAGCGCCAGCGCCAGTCCGGTCAGCCCCATGATAATGGAAAACAGCGTGACCGGATAATGCTCCAGTCTGGTGTGGGCGGGTGCTTGCGCGGTTTCTGACATGGGGTTCTCCGATCATATATGCGCTAGACTGCATATTACATGATCCCCGACCTTGAGCCATGTCAAAAAGGTATATCACAGGTGTGATTTTCCTGCCCCCTTGGGGAAATCCGTCCGCCAAAGGGGCAGTAACCCTTTATGCCAACCCCAACAGGCGCGCGGCGTTGCCTTTGATAATGTCTTCGCGCAGCTCGTCCTTGATGGCGATCTGTTCAAAATCCGACAGCCAGCGTTCGGGCGTGATCATCGGCCAGTCGGACCCGAACAGCACCTTTTTGCGCAGGATGGAATTGCAGTATTTCACGAGGATCGGCGGGAAATATTTCGGCGACCAACCCGACAGGTCGATATAGACGTTGGGTTTGTGTTGCGCGACGGCCAGCGCCTCTTCTTGCCAGGGGAAGGACGGGTGGGCCATGATGATTTTCAGGTCGGGGAAATCCACCGCCACATCATCCAGATACATCGGGTTGGAGTATTTCAACCGCATCCCGTTGCCACCCGGCATGCCCGATCCGACACCGGTTTGGCCGGTGTGGAACAGGGCGATTGCGCCCTCCTCCTCTAGCACCGAGTAGAAATCATAGGCAAAGCGTTCGTTGGGGTAAAACCCCTGAAACGTCGGGTGAAATTTGAACCCTTTGATGCCGAAATCCCGGATCAGGCGGCGGGCCTCGCGCACGGCCATTTTGCCCTTATGCGGGTCGATCGACGCGAAAGGGATCAGCACATCATCGTTTTCGGCGGCCAGTTCGGCGACCTCTTCGTTTTTATAGCGCCGGTAACCGGTTTCGCGTTCCGCATCGACGGGGAAAATGACCGCGGCGATATTTTGTTCGCGGTAATGCGCCGCCGTTTCGGGGATGGTTGGCGGGTGTTCCCAGGGGGCGCGGAAATATTTCGCCATGGTGGATTGCAGGTCGTCATAGCCGTCATCAGAGTGGCAGCCACAGGGTTCTTCGGCGTGGGTATGGATGTCGATGGCGCGAATTTTAGAGAGATCAACCATAGTCGGGTGTCCTTTCATGTGGATGGGGCGGGAGCCTCCGGCGGGAGTATTTCGCCCAAGAAAAAGTCAAAGAGCCGCTGTGCTCTGAAGTGCCAATGAACCCTGGCCATCGGCATAGAGCCGTTCGACCAGATGCACGCGGTTTTGCAGCAGTTTGCGGGTGTTCAGATTGCCCTTGGCCGTGACCTCGTGTTGGGCCAGCGCGGGTGGATCGGCCAGCACCATGGCGCGGGTGATGCGGGTGGATGATCCGGTGGCGGCGGCGGTCAGCGGCGCAAGCGCAGCGGTGATTTTGGCGATGAATGCCGGATCGGTGACGGCACCGTTTTCACCCGTTTGTGGCGTGGCCGGAAAAATCAGCACACCCAGTTCGGCGCGGTCTGCCCCGGTGATCACCACATCGTTTGCCAGCCCTTCGAGGGCGGTCAGCACTTGCCCGCGCAGCGAGGCGACCCGCACCCAGGTGCCCGAAGTCAGTTTGAAATCCTCGGATATGCGGCCATCGAATGCGAGGCCACGGTCGGGGTTTTCCGGATCAACGAATTTCATAGCGTCGCCGGTGATCAGGTATCCTTCCTCGTCAAAGGATTCGGCGGTTTTTTCTGCCGCGTTGACGTATCCGGGCATGATATTTGGCCCCTTAACGCGGATTTCGAACCTGTCGTCATCGGGGATCAGTTTGATTTCGGTGCCTGTCATCGGCACGCCGACGATGCCGGATTTGTTGATCCGTTCATGGGTGATCAGCGTGGCGGGGCCGGTTTCTGTCATGCCCCAAGACGACACCATCAGCGGGATTTTTCCCGTGACCTCTTGCGCCATGTCGCCCAGTGCATTCCATGTTTCCTGCGGCAGGGAGGCGCCTGCGTAGAACGTAAATTCCAGCCCGGTGAAAAACCGTTTGCGCAGTTTTGCATCGGCGCGCAGGGCGGCGACCTGACGGGCAAACCCCATTGGCACATTGAACGCCATCGTGCCCGTGTGCATCTGCATGTTTTCCAGACTGCGGGGGAACAGCGCATCGGTGGGTTTGCCATCGTCGATATACAGCGCACCGCCATTGGCCAGCATCATGTTGAAGTTATGCGACCCGCCAAACACGTGGTTCCACGGCAGCCAGTCCAGAATTTTGGGCGGTCGTGCGCGCAGCACGGGAAAGGCATCGGCCAGTTGCGTCTGGTTCACGCACATCATCCGGTGCGTGGTCATCACCCCTTTGGGATGCGAGGTAGAGCCGGAGGTGAACAGGATTTTCCCCAGCGTATCGGGGGTGACAGCGGCGCGGGCTGTATCCACATCTGCCGCGCCGCCCTTGGTCGCGTCGGTCATGGCCATCACAGGGCGCGGCGCGCCCTTGGGGTGGCTGGTCAGCACGGGAATACCGGCCAAGGCGGGCAGCATCAGGGCCTCGCTGTATTTGGCGGCGTCATCCGTGAACAGCAGCGCCGGTTTGATCAGGTCGACCACATGCACCAGCCGGTCATGTGCGCCGGGGATCAGGGAGTATTGCTCGGCCACGGGGGCGGTCACCAGCCCTGCGTATTGCGCCGCAAGGGTCAGCAACCCGTGATCCACCGAATTGCCCGACAAGATGGCGATTGGTCCCTGCCCTGCCAGCCCCTGATCCAGCAGCCAAGCCGCCAGATTGCGGGTGATTTGCAGGGCCTCGTTATACGTGACCTCGCGCCAGCCCGCGCCTGACCGTTCGGCCAGCAGCACCGCATCGGGGGTTTGCGCGGCCCAATGGTGCAGCCAATCCGAGGTCCGCTCTGCGACTGGTCCCAGACCATGGCCTGATCGCAGGATCAACGCCCCATCGGAGCGGGTTTCGCGGCGCACCGAATGCGCAACGCTATAGGTTTGTTCGGTCATGGTCAGGGTCTCCTCCCCCTTGGGCCATCGCTGTATGCGCAGGGCCTAATCCGGGATTTCCACCCGTTGCAGCAGGGCAATCAGTTGCCTGCGTTCCTCTGCCGACAGGCGCGCAAACATGCGGTCTTCGTGTCGGGCCAGCGCCCGAACCGCATCCTTGCGCGCCTTGATCCCTGCCAGCGTGGGGCGCAGCGCAAATGACCGCCTATCGCTTTCCATACGGTGACGGCCGATCATGCCTGCCTGTTCCAGCGCGTCGATGATCAGCACGGTGTTGGACCGTTCCATATTCAGCGCGGCGGCCAGTTGGCTCTGCGTGACATCCTGCGTGTCGCAGATCACCGTCAGGGCCGAAAATGTGGTGACCCGCAGGCCCAGCGGTTCCAGCACGCGGGCCGCATCCGACATCACCGCATTGGACGTGCGGCGCAGGTTATAGCCCACGAAATCGCGCAGGCCGGAATCAATTGGCGTTTCGGTGCCATCAGGGGTGGGGGCTGTTTTGCGCATCATATCACCGGAAGCTCGGGGCGCGTTTTTCAAGGAAGGCTTTCAGCCCTTCCTGTGCATCGGGGCTGGTCTGGGTCAGCGCCGCGCACAGGCTTTCGGTGAACAACCCGTCGGCGTGCGACATATCCTGAATGCGCGACAACGCGTGGATCATGACATAGTTCGACAGCCCCGCGTTGCGTGCGATTTTGCCTGCCAGTTCCATCGCCATCGGCAGGGCCTCGCCCTCGCCCACGGAATAATGGCACAGACCCAGCGCCAGCCCTTCGTCGGCGGAATATTTGCGCCCCGTCAGCATCATTTCGATCATCCGGTCAGCGCCCAGAATGCGCCCGACCCGAACCGAGGCACCACCGCCGACATAGATGCCGCGCCGCCCCTCGGGCAATTGGAAAATGCTGGACGGTTCGGCAATGCGCACATGGGTCGAGGTCGCCAGTTCCAGCCCGCCACCAATCGCCGCGCCAAAAATGGCCGATACCACAGGCAGGCCGGAAAACTGGATTTTTTCCATGATCGCGTGCCAGCCGCGCGAATGGCGCATGGTCTGTTCCGCATCGCGCGCCACATGTTCCGACAGGTCCAGACCGGAACAGTAATGCCCCGCCGTTCCGGTCAGAACCGCAACCTTGACCCCCTCGGGCGGGTTGGAAAAGAAGGCATCCAGGGCATGCAACAACCCGTCATTCATGGCATTGCGTTTGTCGGGGCGGTTCATGGTCAAAACCGCAATCGGGCCTTGGATGTCTACCTTCAGGATTTCGGTCATTGGATTCTCTTTCATGCGCTGATTGCTATGAATCATAACTAATTCTTTTGCGTGGTGCAATAACGCGATTGCATCACGCGGCTGTGCATCAGGAAATCGCGTCGCGCCCTTCGGCCAAACCCGTGCCGCCATAAATCCAATCGACCGCATCATACCATTGTTGCGGCGTTTTTTCCGACATGATGGCGTTGCGCAGATCGGCATGGCCACCCGCAGGATGATAGATATTTTCGCCGATCCAGCGCGATTGCAATTGCACCCGTGCGGTGCGCAGGCGGCGTTTTTCCTGATAGGTTTGAAAGGTTTGTTCAACCGTCCCGCCCTGCGCCATACCATGCGACAGGGCCACGGCATCCTCCATCGCCATACAGGCGCCCTGGGCAAAATATTGCAGCATCGGATGCGCCGCATCGCCCAACAGGGCCACGCGCCCGTCGACCCAATTCTGGATCGGGTCGCGATCACACAGCACCCACAGCTTCCAATCCTTGCCCTTTTCGATGATCTGGCGCGGCAGGTCGCTGATATGTTCAAACCCCTTGCGCACCTCGTCATGGGTGACAGGTTTGCCCGCCACGGGTTCGGCGGCATCGTTGTGATAGGTCACCACCAGATTGAACAGTTTCCAGCCCGACAGCGGATAATGCACGATATGGCATTTCGGCCCCGCCCATAGGGTGGCGGCGTTCCAGCGCAGGTCCTCGGGCATGTCATCCACCGGAATCACGCTGCGATAGGTGGTATGGCCCGACACACGCGGCGCGCCGTCCCCGACCAGTTGTTTGCGAATATTCGACCACAGCCCATCCGCCCCGATCAGGGCCGCTCCTGTTACCCGTTCGCCATTGCTCAGGGTCGCCGTGACGCTGCTGCCATCCTGATCATAGCTGTCGACGGCGGCACTGGTGCGCAGTTCGATCAGATCGTTTTCCATACAGGATTTCAGGAACACCCCGTGCAGATCTCCACGGTGGATCACGGCATAGGGGTTTTTGAACCGCGCGCGAAACGCATCATCCAGCGGAACACGGGTGATTTCATTGCCCGACATCGCGTCCATCAGGCGCAGATTGTCGATATAAACCGCCATATCGCGGGCGCGATCCCCCACGCCCAGATAGTCAAACGCATGAAACGCATTCGGCCCCAGCTGTATCCCCGCGCCGATTTCGCCCAGTTGCGATGCCTTTTCCAGCACCAAAGAGCGAATGCCCTTTTGCGCCAGCCCCATGGCTGTGGCCAGACCGCCAATACCGCCGCCTGCTATCAGAATCCTGTCATTGCTCATGTGATTTTCCTTTTCAAATCTGGCCTGCCAACAGGCCGCAAGAATGGGGGCCACGCCAAGCAGGCGCAGCGGGTTCAGGGCTATGGTCACAGCCACAGCAGGAAATCGGGGTCAGGTCAGGCGGGCGTCATGCCCGTGATGTGGCGGGGCCATGCATCACAGCCCCGCCCATTTTCAATCCCGCCGCTTCAGTGCAGCAATCGCAGCATGAACAGCGTGATACCGGGAAATGCGACCAGAATGATCACCCGCACAATATCCGAGGCAACGAAATACATCACCGCCTTGTAGGTTTCGACCATGGGGGTCAGCCGGTCCATCGAATTGATGACGAACAGGTTCATCCCCACGGGTGGCGTTATCAGCCCCACCTCGACCACGATCAGCACAATAATCCCGAACCAGATTGCGGTTTCTTCGGCATTCATGCCGAAATCCAGCATCTGGATGATGGGGAAAAAGATCGGGATCGTCAGCAGGATCATCGACAGGCTGTCCATCAGGCAGCCGAACACCAGATACAGCAGCAGGATCATCGACAGGATGATCCACGGGCTGTAACCCAGTGTGCCGACCCAATCGGACAATTCCTGCGGCACCCGCGACAGCGCCAGAAACCCGTTATAGAACCCCGCGCCCAGCACGATGAAAAAGATCATCGCCGAGGAGCGCGCCGTGGCGATAAAGCTTTCCATCAGGGTGGACCAGTTCAGCCCGCCGTTGAACAGGGCGATCAATCCGGTGCCCGCCGCGCCGATGGCCGCGCCCTCGGTCGGGGTGAACCAGCCGCGATAGATACCGCCAACAACCAGCAGAAACACCAGCAGCACGGGCCAGACATCGGCCAGATTGCGCATCCGTTCGCCCCATGGCACCGGCTGGCGCACACCGGCGGATTCAGGGTGAATCCGCACATAAACCGCGATGGTCAGCATATAACCGATTGCGGCCAGAATGCCCGGAATGAACGCCGCCAGAAACAGTTTGGCGATATTCTGTTCCGTCAGGATCGCATAAATGACCAGAATGACCGAAGGCGGAATAAGGATGCCCAGCGTGCCCCCCGCCGCCAGCGTGGCGGTGGAAAACCCGCCGGAATAGCCATAGCGGCGCAACTCGGGCAGCGCGACCTGACTCATCGTGGCGGCCGTGGCCAGCGACGATCCGCAGATCGAACCGAACCCCGCACAGGCGCCCACGGCGGCCATGGCCACCCCGCCCTTGCGATGCCCAAGGAAGCTTTCGGCCGCTTTGAACAACGCCTGGCTCATCCCGCCCAGGGTGGCGAAATGGCCCATCAACAGAAACAGCGGCACGATCGACAATGAATAGCTGGAGAAGGTCGAATAGGTTTCGTTCTTCAGCTTGTTAAAGGGCACATTGGTGCCGCCCGTGATCATCATATAGCCGAACAGCCCTGTCAGAAACATCGACAGGCCAATCGGCACCCGCAGGAAAATCATGATCAACAGCAGCGGAAAGGACACCAGCCCCAGTTCGAAATTTGTCAGGTCCAGCATCAGTGGTCCACCTCTCCGCCAGTTTTCAGGATGGTGCGCCCCGATGCGGATTCACCGATCCGCACCAGCGCCACATAGGCACCGATAACAGCCGCCACCACCGCAGGCACCAGCGCTGCCAGATAGGACCACCAGACCGGAAATTGCAGCAGGAACGTGGTTTCATTATACCGCATCTTGGCCAGCATCCCGTCGTACAAACGCCATGCAATCAGCGCCAGAACCAGCGCGAATGCTATGTCCACAACCACCTGAATGCTGCGGTTCACCCGGTCCGACATCTGCGAGGTAAAAATATCCACCGTCGCGTGGCCGCCCGTGATCTGGCACAGCGGGATAAAGGCAAAGATGGCAAATGCCGTGCCTGCCTCGACCAGTTCGAAATCGCCAAGGATCGGGCCGATGCCCGTATCCAGCAGCCACTGCGCGGTGCGCCCCATCAGCCCCTCGATCCAATCGGTGTGCAGCAGCGTGTTCAACCGCCGCCCGACCACCGAAATGCAAACCAGAATGATGATCGCAGACAGCACAAAGCCGCCGATAATCGCCATCAGTCTGGCCAGCCCATACATAAACCTGTGCAAGGTTCGCCCCCCCCTGTTGCGGGTGTGTTGGTGTGTCGCGGCGGTGTGTGTCCCCGCCGCGACAGTTGCATTTGCAGCTTACTTGGTGTTCGTCGCGATGCGCTCTTTGGCTTCGGCGACCAATGCGGCACCGTCAAACCCTTTTGCGTTCATCTCTTCGATCCATTTGCCTTCGATGCCTTTCGATGCCTCGCGCCACTCGTTGACCTGTGCATCATCCAACACGATGATATTGTTTCCCAAATCCACCGCGATCTGTTTCGACGGCGCATCGGCGGCCTGCATGGTTTTGCCAGCCCATGCCGATACATCCGCACCGGAATTGGCATCAATCACCGCCTTTAGATCGTCGGGCAACGCATCATATTTGTCGTTGTTCATCGCAAAGATGAAATTGGTTGTATAGAGCGACGCATTGCCGAATTCGGTGTGGTTATGCACCAGTTCGGATACTTTCAACGCGCCTGTCACCTCGTATGGGATCACGGTGGCGTCGATCACGCCCTTTGACAGGGCCTCGGGGACGGCTGGCACGGGCATGCCCACGGGGGTTGCGCCCAGATCGGTGAACAGCATGTTGGTCACACGGGTCGGTGCGCGCAACTTCACCCCGTTCAGGTCCTTGACCGATACGATCGGATCCTTGGAGTGGATCAGCCCGGGGCCATGCACCCACAGGGCAATCGGATGAAACGGTGCGAATTCATTGTCCATCATGTTGGCTGCGGCGTAATCCCAATAGGCGCGGGATGTGGCCTCGGCGTCGGTCATCATAAAGGGCAGTTCGAACACTTCGGCCTTGGGGAAACGACCGGGGGTATAGCCCGCAACGGTCCAGACGATATCGGCAACCCCATCTTCCAGCTGGCCGATCAATTCGGGCGGGCGACCACCCAATTGCATGGCGGGATAGCGTTCGATCTTGATCCGGCCACCGGATTCGGCCTCGACCTTATCGGCCCAGACATCCAGAATTTGCGTTGGCACACTGGCCTGCGACGGCAGGAACTGGTGCATTTTCAGCGTCACTTCTTGTGCCATAGCTGTCGTGCCCATGGTCAGCGCCATGGCAGTGCCTGCAAACAGGCCCATCAGGTTGCGTCGTTTCATTTGGTTTCTCCTCCCAGAAAAATGGGCGGCCGGTTTGTCCGGCCGCTCCGGTAATGTCGTTTACTGCGCTGCGGTATATTCCGCCATTTTTGCGCGTGCCTCGTCGATCAATGCCTGACCGTCGATGCCTTTGGATTCCATATCAGCCACCCATGCGGCATAGATCGGCATCGCCAGCTCTTCCCATTGCTTGGCCTGATCGGCGGGAATGGTGATGATATTGTTGCCCAAATCCACGGCAATCTGGCGCGCAGGTTTGTCGGCATCCGTCATGGCGCCACCGGCAAAGATCGAAAAATCCAGACCCGAGTTGGCATCAATCACAGCGCGCAGATCGTCAGGCAGACCATTATATTTGTCTTTGTTCATCGCCAGAACAAAGGTCAGGTTGTAAATCGCGGGGCCGTCGAATTCGGTGTGGTTGTGCACCAGTTCCGATACTTTCAGCGCGGGCGTTACTTCCCACGGGATGGTGGTGCCGTCGATCACCCCCTTGGACAGGGCTTCGGGAATGCCGGTCACGGGCATGCCAACGGGCACCGCGCCCAGTTTTTCCAGCAACTGGTTGACCAGCCGCGACCCGCCACGGATTTTCTGACCGTTCAGGTCGGCAGGCGTGGCGATCGGGTTTTTGGTGTGCAACATGCCGGGACCATGCACAAAGGTGCCCAGAATTTTCACATCCTGAAAATCGGTGTCCTTCATGTGTTCCTCGAACATCTGCCAATAGGCGGATGATGCGGCGCGGGCGTCGGTTACCATAAACGGCAGTTCGAACACCTCGGTGCGGGGGAAACGGCCCGGGGTGAACCCGTTCACGACCCAGACGATATCGGCAATGCCATCAATCGCCTGATCCATCAGTTCGGGCGGCTTGCCACCCAGTTGCATCGACGGGTAGCGATCAATCTTGATGCGGCCTGCGCTGTCGGCCTCGACCTTATCGGCCCAGACATCCAGCACCAGCTTGGGCACATTGGCCTGTGGTGGCAGGAATTGATGCATCTTCAGCGTGACCTCTTGGGCCATGGCACTGCCAGCCAGAAGCGCCGCAACAGCGACCCCGCAAAGCGCGGATTTAAAGAACGTCATGTGGTCTCCTCCCTCAGGAAAAACATGGTGTTTATATATGCCCGGACATGTCGGGCGGGTTCTTTTTACCGGGGCCGGTTCAGGCCTCGAAATCGGGTTGCCGCGCGGGGGCGGCATCGGCAAAAGCCGGATTTAGTTGGCAGTGTTCATAAATCGCATTGATGCGGGTCAGATGCGAAATATCAACCCCAAATCGCTGCGCCGAAAACACCTGTGGCACGATACATATGTCGGCAAGACCCGCAGACTGCCCAAAAGCATAGGGTGTCGCAGGGCGGTTGGCCAACAGCCCCTCGCAGGCGGTCAAACCCTCGCCCAGCCAACGGGCCAGCCACGCGTTCACCGCTTCTTCTGGCTGTGCCAGTTCGGCGCGCAGATATTTCAGCACGCGCAGGTTTTGCAGCGGGTGGATTTCACAGGCGATCACCTGTGAAAACGCCCGCACCTGCGCCCGCGTCACCGCATCATCGGGCAACAACGCCGGTTCCGGTATCGTTTCATCCAGCCATTCGATGATGGCCAGCGATTGCGTCAGCACATCGCCCGCGTCGGTTTCCAGTGTTGGCACCAATTGCTGCGGGTTCAGGTCGGCATAATCACCGCCCAGATGCGCCCCGGTTTTCAGGGGGACCGGAACGAATTCCGGCACCACCCCTTTCAGGTTAAACGCAATCCGGCAGCGATAGGCCGACGAACTGCGAAAATAGCCGTGAAACCTCATTCCGGCGCACTGACCGTCAGATCAACAGGCGCCAGCCCGTCGATCGTGCCGTGAATGCTGTTGCCTGCCAGCACCTTACCCACACCCGACGGCGTGCCGGTATAGATCAGATCCCCCGGTTGCAGGTGGTAATAGCGCGACAGATGCGCGATGATTTCGGGCACCGACCAGATCAGCTCGTCCAGCGTCGCCTCTTGCTTCATCACACCATCGACGGTCATTTCGATCTTCTGCTTGGCGATGGTGAATTCACTGGCGGGGGTGATGGGCGCGATCACGGCGCTGTCCTCGAAATCCTTGCCCAGATCCCATGGCCGGCCCTTGTCCTTGCCGTCTTGCTGGCGGTCGCGGCGGGTCATATCCAGCCCCGTGGCATAGCCAAACACCACATCCATGGCATCCGCTTCGGCGACACGGAACGCGGGCTTGCCGATGGCGACCACGAATTCCATCTCGTGGTGGTAATTTTCCGTCCCCGGCGGATAGGGAATGGTGCTGCCCGTGTGACAGATAGCCGAGGGCGTCTTACAGAAATAGAACGGCGCTTCGCGGTCTACCTCGTGACCCATTTCGGCGGCATGGGCGGCATAGTTGCGCCCCACGCAGAAAATGCGATGCACCGGAAATGTATCGCCGCTGCCCGCGATCGGCACCTGCGGTTGGGCGGGAATGTTGAAAATGGCGGTCATCTTGCGCGTTCCTCGTAATATCCTAGTTTTTCCTGAAGCGGGCGGTCATGCACGCGGATCAGGAATGCGGGTTCTGTGCCCGCTGTATGGTCGATTGCGGCGAAAACCGGCGCGGTGAAAGTATCGCGTTCAGACCATGCGATTTTGCAACCATCAACGACTGAATGGCCATTTCCGCCAATCACATGGAAAACAGCGGATTCCGACGACAACGGCGGGCTGACGGTTTCGCCGGGGCGGATCATCATTGCCGTGAAACCCATGGTGGGCAGCACGTCCTCGCCGGTTTCGGGGTTGATATAATCCAGTTCCGCAGGACCATCTGTGTATTTCGCCATTTCGCGCAGGGCGGCCTCTGTGCGCTCCCAGGGGAAACGCATCATCGGGTAACGGCGCACCGCACCACGGCCCCGTTTCGATGGTTTCAGACCTGCGGACAGGTATTCGACCATCGCGCTGTCGGGGCGGTTGCGCTGCGCTTGCAGGTCGGCCTCTTCGGCATATGACCCCTCCAGATAGACGAACAGCGGCAGGTCCAGCGCATCCAGCCAGATCACGGGTTCGTCGCCCTCGTGGCCGTGGTCGTGCCAGTCACCACCCGGTGTCAGAACCAGATCGCCACGGTTCATCGGCAGTTTCTCACCATCGACAACGGTGTAACCCCCCTTGCCCTCGACGATGATCCGCGCGGCGGATGGGGTGTGGCGGTGCGCGGGTGCGGACTCACCGGGCAGCAAAAGCTGCATCCCGATATAAATGGATGATGTCGCCTGCATCGCCCCCGTGCCACGGCCCTGATCAGACATGACCAGCACGCGGCGTTCGGCCTTTTCCACTGGCGTCAATTCGCCTGCGCGCAGCAGCAGAGGGCGCAAACCGTTGAAATTCCAGTATGATGGCTTGGTTACAGGGTCGGGCTTACCATGCGGCAACACCTTTCGCATCATCGGCCATAGGGGGGCCACCCCTGCCTCTTGCATCGCATCGCGGTAATCCTGCGGCAGCTCTTCGAGCGTGCCAAGTTGGTCCGACATGGTGCCTCCTCCCAAAGGTCTTGGTTGCGTGAATTGATTTAGGATGCATACATACCATTACCGACACAAGTCAATATAGGATGCACACTTACCAATAACCGCCCCGCGACTTAGTTATGCTTCATAACCATTTCCACACCGCCCCGTCAACGCATTACAAACCCGACCATACGGTCAGCTTTGCAAAAACTCCAGCAGAATTCAAAAAAGGCCCGCAAACGATGTTCGAATTTCAATCCATGCCCGGCCACCTGATACGGCGCGCACATCAGGTCGCCACCGCCGTATTTGCCGAGGCAATGGCAGACCAGGCCATTGATCTGACACCATTTCAATTCGCAGCCCTTGCCGCCGTGGGCGCGCATCCGGGCATTGATCAGGCATCGGTCGCGCGTCAGGCCGCCTGCGACAAGGCCACAATGGGCGGGGTCATCAACCGGATGGTGGAAAAGGGACTGCTGCGGCGCGAACAGTCAAAAACCGACCGGCGCGCGCGCGTATTGGAACTGACCGAACAGGGCGAAACCGTGCTGAATCGCACCCGCGCCGTGGTGGATGACATCCAGAACCGGCTAACCGACGGGCTGTCGGCAACCGAACGCAATACCTTGGTTTCGCTGCTGCAACGAATCGCACTGGATCGCGACACCGAATGACCGCATGAAAAAGGCCGCCCCGAAAACGGGACGGCCCGGGCATTCAAACAATCGCTGAACTACTTCAACGCGGCGTCCGAAATCACATGCGTCCACGCGCCCTCGGGCGTCTTGGTGATCACCGGATCGGACCCGCCCGACAGCAGGCTGGCCACCGTGCGTTCGTAATCGGCAGGGTCCAGCGCGCCGTTCGAACCCGCAGTCAACTTGGCAACCTCGCGCATCATGCGCTGCTGGTGTTCTTCGGTCTGGGCACCGGATGCATCGTTTTCCAGAACGATATCGGCGGCTTCATCGGGGTTCGCCTCGGCGTATTTCCACCCCTTCATCGAAGCCCGCACAAAGCGCACCATTTTATCGACAAAGGCCGGATCATTCAGGTTTTCTTCCAGCACATACATGCCGTCTTCCAATGTTGCGACGCCCTGATCCTCGTATTTGAACACGATCAGCTCCTCGGGTTTCAGGCCCGCATCAATCACCTGCCAATATTCGTTATAGGTCATGGTGGAAATACAGGCCGCCTGCCCCTGCAACAGCGGATCGACGTTGAAACCCTGTTTCAGCACGGTCACGCCATCCTCGCCGCCCTCGGTCGACAGGCCCAGTTTGCTCATCCAGCTCAGGAACGGGTATTCGTTGCCAAAGAACCAGACGCCCAGCGTTTTACCCGCGAAATCATCGGGGGATTCGACGCCCGCATCCTTGCGACAGGTCAGCATCATGCCCGATGTTTTATAGGGCTGCGCGATGTTCACCAGCGCCAGACCTTTTTCGCGACTGGCCAATGCCGACGGCATCCAATCCAGCACCACATCGGCGCCGCCACCCGCGATCACCTGCGCGGGCGCGATATCAGGCCCGCCCGGCTTGATGGTCACATCCAGATCTTCTGCGTCATAGAACCCCTTGTCCTTGGCCACGTAATAGCCCGCAAACTGGGCCTGCGTGACCCATTTCAATTGCAGCGTTACCTCGTCTGCTGCCTGCGCCATTCCGGCCCACAGACCCATGGCCGCAAGGCCCAAACCCTTTGAAATCATTTTCATTTCTTCTCTCCTTGTTGGCTTTTGATTGGCTATTATTCAGCTTATTATTTTTTGCTCGTTACCTGCCACGTTGTGACGGGTGCCAGAATGTTACTGCACGTTCCAGCAGTGCGACCCCGCCGTAGAATGCCGACCCCACAATGGCCGCCACCACAATTTCAGCCCAGACCAGATCCAGCGCCAATTGGCCGACACTGGTCGAAATCCGAAACCCCATGCCCCTGATGGGAGAGCCGAAAAACTCTGCCACAATCGCACCGATCAACGCCAGCGTGGTGGCAATCTTCAACCCGTTGAAAATGAATGGCATCGCGGCGGGCAGGCGCAGTTTCGCCAACCCCTGCCAATATCCGGCGCCATAGGTGCGCATCAAATCACGCTGCATGGAATCCGTGGCGCGCAGCCCCTCGACCGTGTTCACCAGCATCGGGAAAAACACCATAACCACGACCACAGCCGCCTTGGATTGCCAGTCAAACCCGAACCACATCACCAAAATCGGCGCCATACCAATGATCGGCAGCGCGGCGACGAAATTGCCCACGGGCAACAAACCGCGGCGCAGAAAATCGAACCTGTCCACGATCACCGCCATGATAAATGCCGACCCGCAGCCGATGATATAGCCGGACAATGCGCCCTTGATCACGGTCTGCACGAAATCCTGCCATAGAATATGTGTGGACACGGCAAACCGCGCGGCAATGGCCGATGGCGCGGGCAACAACACCGGATTGATCCCGAAGCCGCGCACGACGGCCTCCCATATCAACACCAGCGTCAGGCCGAATATCAACGGCACGATCAGGGCCACAAAACGGTTTCCCGATCGGGTGGACAGGCGCACATTGGCCCACCATCCAGACAGCCAAACCGCAATGCCGAATACGATCCACCCCATCACGCCATCCCCATCCGTTTCAGGGTCGCCCGCTGGATCACCCCGATCAGCGCCACCAATGCCGCAGCCAATGCCGCTGCCATGATCAGCGCGCTCCATATCTGAATGGTCTGCCCGTAATAGGACCCCGCCAACAAACGCGCCCCCAATCCGGCCACCGCCCCCGTGGGCATTTCCCCCACAATTGCCCCCACCAGACTGGCCGCCATCGCGATCTTGAGCGAGGCAAACAGATAAGGCATCGACGATGGCAACCGCAGCCGCAAGAATGACTGGCTGGCCGACGCATTCCAGGTGCGCATCTGATCCATCTGCATCGCATCAGGGCTGCGCAACCCCTTGACCATGCCCACGACCACAGGGAAAAACGACAAATACATCGAAATGATCGCCTTGGGCAAAAGCCCCGAAATCCCGACCGCGTTCAGCACCACAATGATCATCGGCGCAACGGCCAGAATCGGCACCGTCTGGCTGGCAATGACCCAAGGCATCACGCTCATATCCATAGTGCGGTTGTATACAATCCCCACCGCCAGCGCGATGCCCAGCCCCGTGCCCAGCGCGAAGCCCAACAACGTGGCCGACAGCGTGATCCACGAATGATAAACCAGTGACCGTTTTGACGTGACCTTCTTTAACGCCACCGTCTTCCAAATCTCTTCGCCGACCTGATGCGGTGCAGGCAACTTGGGCTTTTTCTGCGACCATGTGGCCGCCACCAGCTCGGGAAATGCCAATTCCACCCCCGCCCGCTGCGCCTGATCGCGCGCCCATGGCGCATTCAACGCCACCGCCGCCCCATACCAAAGCGCAAAAATCACTGCGACGACGGTCAGAACGGGCATGAGTGAACGCATCATGCTACCGCCCCCCCTGCTTTCACTGTTCGATAAATACCTAAATCAATGCGTTCGTTTCGAGCGCACACCTTAGGTATTTTAAGAACAATGAAAGGTTTATCGTGGTTAATCACCCTACGGTACAGGCTGAGGAGCCGATGACCGTGAACAGTGAAGGGACTCGCGACCTTAAAAGCAAAGCGAGGCTGGCGCGGGGTGCGGTCTGCAATGACAGCACCTCGCGCAGTTCGTTTGGGGAGCAGCTTATTCATCATAAGCATGTCCCGCCCGCAGCCCTTCGCGCACACGATGCGCGATATCCAGAAACTCGGGCGTGTCGCGGATATCCAGCGGGCGCTCTCGCGGTAGGGGCGATTCAATCACATCCGTGATCCGTCCCGGGCGCGGCGACATCACCACGATCTTGGTCGACAGATACACAGCCTCGGGGATCGAATGGGTGACAAAGGCGATGGTTTTTCCCGTCCGGTCCCATAGCTTCAGCAATTGTTCGTTCAAATGATCGCGCACGATTTCATCCAACGCTCCGAACGGTTCGTCCATCAGCAGGATATCTGCATCAAAGGCCAAGGCCCGTGCGATGCTGGCACGCTGCTGCATCCCGCCGGATAACTGCCACGGGAATTTCCTCTCGAATCCGGCCAGCTCGACCAAATCCAGAACCCGCGCCACGCGCTCGGCCTGTTCCAGTTTGGAATAGCCCATAATTTCTAGCGGCAGGCGGATATTGCCCCCGATCGTGCGCCACGGATACAGCCCCGCCGCCTGAAACACATAGCCATAGGCACGGGCGCGCCGCGCTTCCTTGGCCGAAACCCCGTTTACCAGAACCTGCCCGCCCGTCGGTGTCTCCAAATCCGCCATACAGCGCAAAAATGTGGTTTTGCCACAGCCGGACGGGCCGATGAAACTGACGAAATCGCCTTTTTCAATCTCCAGATCCACGTCCTTTAACGCATGAACCGGCCCGTCATTGGTTTGAAAGGTCAGGTTCAGCCCCTTGGCGCTGATCACGCTATTCGTCGTCAAATTCATTTACTCCGCTGTCAGGGGTATCGCGCCCTGACCTATAGGTATTGTCAAGATCAGGGCGCGCGACACGCCTCGACCAACCGCATTGAATCAAATCCCTGCCGGAATATTCATCGGATCGCGTTTGATCATTTTGGGCGCGGTCAGTTCTTTCCATTTCGACAGCGCGACCGAGGGCGCGCCAAAGGCAGGGCGCGGCACGAACCGCCCGCGGCCCGGCTGGGGCTGACTGTTCTGCCCCCAGGCCCAGATCACCTCGCCACGGCTAAGGGTGTAGCGGCTTTGCGCCTTGACCTCGAACCCCTCGAACACGTTGTAATCCAGAACCGAGTGGTGATTGGACGCCGAAATGGTTTTGGTCAGTTTCGGATCCCAAACCACGATATCGGCGTCGGCCCCCTCGGTGATCGCGCCCTTCTTGGGGTAGATGTTCAAAATCTTGGCCACATTCGTCGAAGTTGCGGCAACGAATTCCTGCGGGGTCAGGCGGCCTGTTTCCACGCCTTCGGTCCATAGCACCGCCAGACGTTCCTCCAGCCCGTTCGATCCATTGGGAATTTTGGTAAAATCATCCACGCCCATGCGTTTTTGTTCTGTCGAAAACGCCGCGTGATCGGTGGCAACCACCTGCAATGACCCCGATTGCAGACCCGCCCACAGGCTGTCCTGATGCTCCTTGTTGCGGAACGGAGGCGACATGACCCGCCGCGCCGCATGATCCCAATCCTTGTTGAAATACTCGCTCTCATCAAGCGTCAGAAACTGGATCAACGGCTCGCCATACACCCGCATCCCCTTTTGACGTGCGCGCCGGATCGCCTCATGCGCCTGCTCGCAAGAGACATGCACGATATAGAGTGGCGTGCCCGCCGCATCGGCAATGGTGATGGCGCGGTTCGCCGCCTCGCCCTCGAATTCGGGCGGGCGGGAATAGGCATGCGCCTCTGGTCCGGTCTTGCCCTCGGACAGCAACCTTTCCTGCATCGCCGCCACCAGATCACCGTTTTCAGCATGAACCATGGGCAAGGCACCCAATTCGCGGCAGCGCTTGAATGACGCGAACATCTCGTCATCCTCGACCATCAATGCGCCCTTATAGGCCATGAAATGCTTGAACGAGTTCACGCCCATATCCACGGCGTCTTTCATTTCGGTGAACACCTGTTCGTTCCAGCCGGTGATCGCCATGTGATACCCGACATCCGAACAGATTTGTGGCGCGGATTTGCGGTGCCATTCGTTGATGGCGTTCTTGATCGACCCGTCCTCGCCCGGCAGGCAGAAATCCACCACCATCGTGGTGCCGCCCACCGCCGCGGCCCATGTGCCGGATTCAAATGTTTCCGCCGCAGTGGTCCCCATGAACGGCATTTCCAGATGCGTATGCGGGTCAATCCCGCCGGGGATGACATAGGCACCCTCGGCGTCGATATATTCGTCGCCCTTGAGGTCCTCACCGATGCGAACGATCTTTTCGCCCTCGATCAGCA
>ERZ1699650.92-NODE-92-length-50630-cov-5.479506_pt1 | contig 50630 bp, 39 predicted proteins | sample MGYA00581512_ERZ1699650 | MGnify/ENA primary metagenome ERZ1699650 (study PRJEB42348, sample SAMEA6618698) | metagenome | isolation source: Polyester-degrading enrichment culture growing on monomer terephthalic acid, Te | collected 2019-05-17 ... | reverse complement strand
TGGCGTTTCCTTTTCTGGCGTTTCCTTTTCTGGCGTTTCCTTTTCTGGCGTTTCCTTTTCTGGCGTTTCCATTCTGGCGTTTCCATTCTGGCGTTGCCTTTCTGCGGGCCCCTGATCTTGTCGGTCCCCCTGACATGTCACCCAATCCTTGATCCAAGGGGATCCTTCGGTTTCCGTTGTTTGAAAATGGCTCTCCTCTCGGGTGATTGCTTTGCAATCGCCAGCAGGGCAATACATGGTTGACCCTTCGATTGTATAACATCTTGATTTAATATATAAATATTACCTCAAGAGGGCGCGCGCTCCCGGCGCGGGAAACCCACCTCGTAATCCTTCTTATGTTAATTTATTCGAAATCCAGCGCCAGCCCGCTGAGATATCCATAACTGCTGCCCGTATCCACGGCCAGCGTCAGGACCAGCTCTCCGGTTGCGGGAACCGTGACCGGGGCAAAGACCACCTGGTTGGACACCGCCGATGTGCCCGCATCCAGCACCAGCGCCTCGGCCCCCTGAAGGGTCACCAGCCCCTTGCGATTTTCCGCCACAGAGGCCCGAGAGGCAACCGCAGTGACCGTCACGCTATCGCCTGGGGTCAGACACCCGATCCGCAACGTATAGACCGTGCTGCCCTGGACATAGAGACTGCCACCCAGCAGCGCAGCATCGTGAAACCGCGTATCGGCGACGCGACCAAAGGCCCCCGCGCCATCGCCCCCGGAATTGCCATTGGTAAAGCTACCGTAAGTCAGTTGAAGAAATGGGTCGACGTCCCCGGTGTCCGTAACGGCCCCGAAACCAACCGGATAGCCTGTGCCGTTCGGATAGCCCACCACGCGGTTGATCGCCCCCGGCGTATAATCCTGTGGGGCCCCCGAGTTGAACCCAAAGACCAGACCCTGCCCCGCCCGGCTATCGGTTTCGCGGCGCCCAAGAGCCCGCCCAATCAGACGCGACAGAATGTATTGCGCGATGGTATGACCATAGCCGTGGATCCCATCCGACAGTATCAAACCCTGATTGGTGATGGCAAAGGCATAGGGATCGATATGGGGCCGTGTCGCCCCCATCCAATCTGGCGCGTGGCTGGCAATGCGGGGCAAAAGGATCGCATCGTTATAGGGGGCGGATCCCTCTTCTTCGTTTACGCCCTGGGCGACGGTGTTGCCGTAATGGCGAAAGGTCAAAGGCAGTGGAATAATTCGGTCTCCGCCCGCGATCACGGCACTGATCAGCGCATCATAATCCGTTTCAAACCCCGCAGAACCTCCGGGATAGGGTCGATCTCCTGATATGTTATTGCCGCCGGTGTGAACAATATAAAGGTTCGCGCCCTCGCTTGCGGCATGGGCAGATTTCGCCGTTGATACGGCAGCAGTGGTATCGACGATCTGATCGCCCGAAGAGGCATGGCTGACCAGCGTTCCGGTGATCCCCATGGCATTGGCCCAATTGGCCACATGTGCATGAACCGTACCCCCGGTGCCAAAGGCCCCTTCCATGATAGAGGCCCCCAAAATGATGATCTTTGGGGCATCCATTACGTTTGCCAGGGGCGACAGACCCTGCGCCAAGGGCGTTGGCAATGGCAAATCCCCACTGGTCGAACTTGGGGCGGTCAGGGTCAGGGCGGTCGAGATTTCCATTGGGCGGGCTCCTTCGCAGCGGCACCCAAGGGATATCTCAGAGCGAGCTTAGCGAAGACCGACACCAACGGGCGTTGCCCCCCTGCCCATAGGGAACCGGTAGCCACTGCGGGGCATTCGGGCCGCACCGGGGCGCTGAACCCCGAGACACAACAGGGCTGTCACCGGATGGCGCAACGCCAGGCTGGCCACCAGAACCGGCCCCGCCACCCCAGCCAGCAGGCAAGGCAGGAACAACACCTCTGCCGGCAACGCAGGGTTCCACCACAGCGCGACCTCTCGCAGGCCGGCCGTAAAGAACACATGGAACAGGTAGATCGCATAGGACTGCCGCCCTAACATCGCCAGGGTCAGGCTGCGCGGCCGAACCATCACCAGCGCAAGGCACCCTGCCCCGCCAATCACAAGCGTCGCCGCCCGCCGCCAGGGTGTACCCTGCGCATCCGGCAAGACGGCCAGAACACTGCCCACCAGGATCACCAGCGCCAAAACCGCCAGGCCCGTCCCTCGTCGTGCAGGGACAGCGCCTCCAGCGGAACGCCGCATCTGCCAGACCCTGTGCATCCGAACAATCAGGAACCCGGCCGCGAAAAAAGGGGCCAGACGGATCGCCTCGTTGATTGCAAAAAAATCCAAAGTCGCGCGTGGTCCAGCAATCCACCAAGGGATCGTCACCGCCATCATCCAAATGGCCGCAATCCTATCACGCCCTCCCAGCAAAGCCGTCAGCATCAACATGGTGGCCATGATCCATACCGTCGCTTGCAAGAACCAAAAATGTCCATAGGGCAAGACAAATAGCGTCCAATACGGCGCCTGTGGGATACCCACGACATCCCGGATAATCCAAAACAGGCTGCCAACACTGATCATAGGCACCAAAAGGCGACGTGCCTTGCCAGTCATGGTAGCCATTGCTCCACGCGGAGACACCGCCACAAAGACCATGCCCGATAAAAAGCTGAACAGCGGCATCCGCAGATCAATTGGCACTCTGTTCAGGGTAGAAAGCCAATGATCCCGCGCCAATTCAAGCCCAACAGCGGCGTCGGCTCCGACCACATGGTAAGACACCAGGGCAAGACAGGCGATCGCGCGCAACGAGTCAATATCGCGCCGACGGTACCGGGCTTCAGAGTTGGGAAAATTCGAGGCGGGAACAACATGCACGGATAGATCGGCTGACGGCACAGACGACATAAGCAACTACTCCAGTTGCCCAATCCCACGTCCTGAGCCTCCCAGATCATGCTGGCAGAGTCAATGCAATCCCTGTGAATCGCCTTAATATAGGCGCTGTTTCAAGCCCCTTGATCGGAGAGTATCCAGATCTCTGACCTGCCCGGCTTCTTTTTGGCGCCGCCTACCCGCTTGAATCCCTACCCGCTTGAACCGGTGTCCCTCAGGTGCGGCACAACCTTGGCTGCGCGGGGTGGCGGTGACAAGCGGGCCAGGACAATCTTTGTCAGAATATCCCAGTAATAGTGACGAGGTCGGGGATCATGCCGACCGCGAATCTTGCGTTGAGCATCCCCCAAGATTAGCCCCAAAAGGCGCCCTAAGGCCGTGACCCGCGCATAGCCCGCACCGTGGTTCTTAGCGAAATACCTCGCCCAGCTTTGAAACCAATAGGCCGGCATTCGGCCCTTGCGCACAGTTTTGTTCTGCACGCCCGTCGTGGCCCCACCAATATGACTGACAAGTGCCTGCGGCACATGCCAGCTTTGCCAACCTCTGCGCGCGCCCTGCAACATATAGTCTACTTCTTCATAATAAAGGAAATAGTCCTCATCCATATCCCCCAGGTCGCGCAGGGCCTCACCCCGGATCAGGACCGCTGTCCCGGCAATCCAATCCGCGCGCACCGGCACATCACTATCGGCAATAACAGAAGGAAAATGCCGCGCCAGAATGTTGAGCCCCAAGGCATTGAACACCTCTCCGGGCAACGATGGAAAATTCAGCGCCCCGACCCATGTACTGCCATCCGGGTCTTCTAACCGAGGGCCGACAAACCCGGCCTGGGGCGTTTCGCGCAACACCTCAAGCAACGCAATCAATGCACCCGGTTTCATTTCCGCGTCTGGGTTAAACAGCAATACGGCCTCGGGGGCCCAATCCATATCCCTAATCGCGCGAAATGCGACATTGTTGCCAGCAGAAAAACCACCGTTTACCGGCGACTGGACAAAGATAAGGCGATCATCCCCGACCGCGGCCACTCCTTGCTTTAACAGATCGCCGTCCCCATCCGGGGACTTGTTATCCACAAGGAAAACCCGCGCCGGATCATGGTTGGGGTTTTGCGCTTCCAGCGCGTCTAATTCCAACATCAAGGCAGGCAGGCTTTGCAACACCAAATCAGAGGCGCCGTAATTGACGATGACAACAGCGATTCCAGTGTTCAAGGCAGTCTCCAAAGTGTTCCGGCGCAACCGGATGGCTTGCCCTCTTATATCCTATTCAAACCAAACGGATAAGTTTGTCCCGCGACTTTATCCTGTAAGACCGGTTGATCAACACGAAAGAGACCAAAGCGGATCAGTAGAGACCTGCCCTGGTTCCTGCATTCGGTTAGTTTGATCCCGTCATTCTGATTCAGGCTGTTGCGCGATCCAACGTTCCAACCGTTTGCGAAACGCAGCGGTAACACCTGGCCCGGACAGGATAATCTGTCCCGCCGTTCCACTTACAGCCACGCTAGCGTCATTGCCTCGGTCCGACGACGCATCGCCAACGTTACCTGACCGGCTACCGCCAGAGGTCATAGGTGCCGGGGCGCGGTCGGCCAAATGCGCCCCAAGCGCGGCGGTAAGCAGGGCCAGTTCCGCCTCTGGCCCCCCTGCCCCGGTTTCGCGCAGATCGGCGCGCAGGCGATCAACAAACCCTGGCTCCCCCTCGATTGCCTTGACCAGCGACAGGCCCAGACGTTCGGGGATCGCCGCGGGAAAACGCAGCACATCATCCAGCGCATCATGCAGACGCACAAAGCTGCCGATCTTGGATCTTTTGGGACGGCTGGCCGATGAAAACAGACCCGAAAGCGCCGCTTTAGAGTCTGAATAAACCCCCTGTTGCGCCGCCCGCGCCACAATCCGCGCACGTTCGTAATAGGACAGGCCAACCCGGATTTCATTTTCCTCGACCATCGCGCAATAGGCGTCCGCCGCGCTATCAGGACGGCGCAAAATCGCCAGAACAGAGCCGAATTTAACATCCTCTTCGGCCAGGCGCCGCAGCGCCGTCAATCGCCGCCAGCCCGATATCAGGCCAAAGCGGTCCCCCTCCAGGGCCACCACTTCGATCGGGGTCTGCTGACCACGGCCGCGGATCGAAGTGATCAGCGCCTGCATTTCGTCCTCATCGGCAGCCAGACGGTCGCGCACCAGATGATCGGCCTCGATCTTGTCCAGCGCCAGGGCCTGGATCAGGCGGCCCTCTTCGCGGGCAGTGCGCAGGGTCTCGGACAGTTCTTCCAGCGCAGCCTCTGAGGCCGAGGCCCCTGCGACGCTGGCAATGGGTGGGCCTGTGCGCGTGCGGGTCGGGGCCACGCCAAGGGGGTACATGGATTTGGTTTCCAGCCCCTCGGGGATCGGCTCAGAGCCGGTTTCATGTTCCGTTTCAGGGACTATTCCGCCTGTATCCTCAGAAAAGACGCGGGCCGGGCCCAAGCGTTTGCGTTTAGCCATCTATCGGGTCTCCTTTTTCGGCGAAAGTAGCGCAGCAGGGTTAGCCATTCCCTGCCCCTGCGCCCGGTCAAATGTTTCGCATGCGAAACGCCCCCCATCCCGGCAGCGTTTCGCGCGCGAAACGATCATGCGGGTTCCTGGTGCGGGGTCTCGGCCTGTTCATCACGCCGCCAGGTGCCAATCAGCAATTCCTTGAACGCGGCATAGGTCTGATCGAATGTGGCACGCCCACGGGCATAGGTGTCGCGGTTGAAGTCACGGTAATCGGCTTCGTAGATGCCGTTCACCGTTTCTCCGGCCTGGCCGATCAGCGCGGTGAAATCCTGCCGGTGCGGTGACAGGCGTTTGCCCATATAGGCCTGTATCAGACCCGCCATTTCCGCCTGTTGCGCGCCGTCGTAACGGGTGATCACCGCGCGCACCGCGTCCCATTCGAAACTGATTTCGGGACGCCCAAGCGCACGGGCGGCGATGTTTTCACCCTCTTCGATCGACGCGAAAGTAGAATGCAACATGTCAAAAAACCGCCCCGTAGAGTCGAATTCCAGGAAAGACGCCCCCAAGGGCACCATCAGGATATCTGCCGCCGCCAGCCCGTTGATTGTCAGATAGCCAAGGGCAGGGGGGGTATCGACAAAGATCACATCGTATTGATCCAGCACCCCGTCCTGTTCAAAGGTTTCCGACAGCGCATCCCACAGTTTCCAGCCGCGCGACTGCATGCGCCAGACGGGGATCTGGAATTCGGACCAATAAAGGTTCAGCTGTGCGCCGATCAGATCGATATTGGACCAATGGGTCGGACGGATCACATCTGCCGATGTCATTTTTACCGCTTCTTCCAGGGTGTCATCCAGGGGCACCGGGGCATCCCCGCGATCCATGCGGCGCTGATTGTCGGCGCGCAGGTGGCTGGCGTAATGACGGGCCAGCAGCGGAAACACCGTGTCCCATTCATCCTGCACCTGCCCGCCAAAGAGTGATGTCATCGACCCCTGGCTATCCAGATCGACCACCAGCACCTTGTAGCCATCCAGCGCCGCCGACATGGCCAGATGCGCCGCAGTAGATGTCTTGCCCACCCCGCCCTTGAAATTGGCCACGGCGACGATTTTGGCGGGCAGCCCCTTGGGACGATAGGGGAGGTAGTTTTTCGCCCGTGATCCCTGCGATCCGAAATGGGCGCGCAATTTCAGCACCTCATCAAAGCTGAACCATTTGGCCCCGCCGTCGGTTTCGGAACGGCCCTGGGGCAGGTCGGGGTTCTGGCGCAGCACCCGGCGGAAATGGGCCGGCGCAACGGGGATCAGATATTTGGTGATCTCCCAGGTGGAAAAGGGGCGCAGCCGGCGGGTGCCGTCCTCTTGGAGGCCGCGTTCGGCCAGATCGTTGCGCCCCGCGCGGCAGGCCTCTGCGATGGCCGCAAAGCCTTGGGTGGTTTCCGGGGACCCAAGATCCTCTAGCGCCCTGTCAGGCGATAGATTGAAATAGGGAGGAAGGGTTTCACTGCTCATTTTGCCCCCAATGTAACGTGTTTTTCTTAAGGTACGCCAAAAGGTGATACATGCAAGATTTATCGGTACATTACCGATTTTCTAAGCAAATCTAAGCAGGTTTTGGGGGGAGGCGTGACCTTGATACCACGTATTGTGGCCAATGGGGAATGTTAGAATCTAGTTATTTATATGTTACGGGGCCTGATATTCGATGGCTTTTACCAAAACATATTGAAAACAAAGGGGTTTCAGAGAATGGCGATAACAGGGGTGACTCTGATCCCACGATAAGGCGACTCTGAACCCACGAGCAGGTGACTCTGATCCCACGTTTTGCCTGTGGACAAGTTGTGGACAGATTTCGGGCCTCTGGTAGGTTGGGTGTCAATGAAACGACGTTACCAGCGATTCTCTGGTGCGCGAGCGAGCAGCAGACCCGAACCACCGGAATACCGGGGCAGGGCGGACAGGACAGGCCAATGACGATCCAGACCCCCCAAAGGGGCGTGTCCCCATGAGCATGCCAGTGCCCCAAGGGCAGGGCGGATCCGTTGGCATGCCCGGTGTTCAAACCCCGGCCATGCGGGATTTCTTTGTCTGCGATTTCCTGGGCGCGATGCCCAAGCATGACCTGGCCTCGATGGAGCATCCTTTGTTTTCGCTCTCGACCCGGCCAGATCGACGCATCCTTGAATATGATCACAACGGATATCAGGTGACCATCACCCCGAGCGTCAAGGGGCGGGCGACGATCTTTGATGCGGATATCCTGATCTTTTGTATTTCCCAACTGACGGCGGCGCTGAATGCGGGCCGTGCGGTGGCGCGCACCCTGACCCTGACCGCCCATGATCTGCTGAGCGCCACCGGGCGCGAAACCAGCGGCGACGGGTACAAACGTCTGCGCGATGCCTTTGAACGCCTCGCCGGTACGCGCATCACCACCAATATCGCCACCGGTTCCGCCGAGGATCCGGTGGAAACCACCACAGGGTTCGGCCTGATCGAAAGCTGGCAGATCGTGCGCCGCACGCGGGCCGGGCGGATGGTGTCGGTTTCGGTGACCCTGTCGGAATGGCTGTTTCGCGCGGTGCTGTCAAAATCGGTTTTGACCTTGAACAGAGCCTATTTCACCCTGCGCAAACCGCTGGAACGGCGGCTTTATGAACTGGCGCGCAAACATTGTGGGCGTCAACGTGACTGGCATGTCTCGGTGGAAACCCTGTGCAAGAAATCCGGTTCGGCCAGCCCGCGCCGGGTGTTTCGCGCCATGCTGCGCGAGATCATCAAGCGCGATACATTGCCTGATTATCTGTTCGAAGAGGTGGGCGATGACATCATCCGTATCACGCCGCGCCGTCTGGTGGACGACGGACCGCAACTGGCGCCCCTGCCGGGCGATATTCTGGAACAGGGCCGCGCCCTTGTGCCGGGCATGGACATCCACGCCCTAGAGGCCGAATGGCGCGCCTGGTGGGTGTCCTCGGGGCGGCCAAAACTGCGTAGCCCCGGACGGGCGTTTCTGGGCTGGCTGAAAACGCGGGGGTAGGGTGTTTCGATTAATGCCTACGACACCCGCGGCCAGCATTCGGCCTATATTTAGGGTCTAATGGTCAGGCTGTTTCGCGCGCGAAACAGTTGTCGGGTAAAAGGCGTCAGGCCAAAGGCGCATACGATGCCCTTCAATCCGCGCCAAACAGATCGCGCGTGAACACCTTGTCGGCCACATCGGCCAGATCATCGGTGGCGCGGTTGGCGATGATCACATCGGCCTCGGATTTGAAGGCGACCAGATCGCGCACCACCCGCGAGCGAAAGAAATCCGCGGCCTCCAGGGCGGGTTCATAAACGATGACCTCGATCCCCTTGGCCTTGATCCGTTTCATGATGCCCTGAATTGACGATTGGCGGAAATTGTCCGACCCGGCCTTCATGACCAGACGATAGACCCCGACCACCTTGGGGGATTTGGCGACAATCTGCGCGGCGATGAAATCCTTGCGGGTCGTGTTCGCATCAACAATGGCGCGGATCATGTTCTGGGGCACATCGGAATAATTCGCCAGCAATTGCTTGGTGTCCTTGGGCAGGCAATAGCCGCCATAACCAAAGGAGGGGTTGTTGTAATGCGTGCCAATGCGCGGATCGAGACTGACCCCGTCGATGATCTGCCGGCTGTCCATACCGGCGGCCATCGCATAGCTGTCCAACTCGTTGAAATAGGCGACCCGCATCGCAAGGTAGGTATTGGCGAACAGTTTGATCGCCTCGGCCTCGGCGGCGCCGGTGAACAGGGTGGGGGCGTCTTTTTTGATCGCGCCCTGGATCAACAGATCCGCAAAGGTGCGCGCGCGCGCACTGTCTTCGCCCAGGATGATCCGGCTGGGGTGCAGATTGTCATAAAGCGCGCGCCCTTCGCGCAGAAACTCAGGCGAAAAAATCACCTGTTTCGTGTCTAATTCAGCGCAAATCCGGTCGGTAAAGCCGACGGGGATCGTGGATTTCACGACGATCGTGGCGGCCGGGTTCACCGAGATCACCGTCTTGATCACCGTTTCCACCGAAGAGGTGTCAAAATAATTCGTTTCGGCGTCGTAATTGGTGGGGGTGGCCACGATGACATAATCCGCGTCCCGATAGGCGGCGTTGGCATCGGTTGTGGCGCTTAGTTTCAGGGGGCGGTTGGTCAGATATTCCTCAAGTTCGGGGTCTACGATCGGGCTTTGAGAGGCATTCACCGCTGCGACCCTGTCATCGGAAATATCGACCGCCACGACATCGTTGTGCTGTGCCAGCAAGACAGCGTTTGAGAGCCCTACATAGCCGATCCCGGCAACGGCGATTTTCATGGTCTACCTCTTTTGATTATGTCTTGTGACAGGCGGCGCGTGGTTCAAAGCATCGGCACCATGCTTTTGGCGACGTGGCGGGCCCCGGCGACGCTGATATGGGTGGGGTTGAAATGCAAGACCCGGCGCGCAGCATCTGTCAGGGGGCAAAGCGTTTCCCGACAAAGCGACGGGATCGGATCGAAAAGCTCAAATCCGAATTTCCGCGATAGCCTGGCCTGGGCGGCGTTCCATTCGGACATGGTGGAACGCATGTCGCTAAGGGGGCGCCCCAACTGCGCCGGATCACGGCCCGTCAACTGGGCCAGGGCTGCCGCTGTCGGGGCTTCGGCGTTTATATTGGGGATTTGCGACACGAGGATGATCTTCTTTCCGGTTTTCTTTAGCTCTGCCAGGGTCTGTTCATATCCTGCGCGCAGGGTCTCAAACCCATATCGGGTCATATAGGTCTGTTCGGCGTTCATTGTCAGAACAACGGTTTCGATGTTTGGATCCTTTGCCAGGTCCAGCAATATCCGGGCGTTGAATGTATCGCAGGCCGCAAAGGCGGCTCCAAGGACCGGGGGGCACCCCGATGATGTGATCTGGCGCAGGGCCCGCCCCTGCGGGCGCAGCTGCTCTGCAAGGGCAAAGGCCAGTTCCGCGCCATGGCTGTCCCCAAAAACCAGCGTATCTGGCGCCACGCCCTTCTGATCCGCGCCCAGAACACAGGTCTGATCATAGTTGATCAGCTGTGTCAGCCGGTGGCAGCGGCTGCGGTCGGGGCTGAAATCTTGCGCCCCGGCGAACAGGGCCAGAACCTCTGGGGAAAAGCGTCCGGGCAGGCCATCAGTGCTGCGAATGGCAAACCCCGCCAGGCAAAGGACCGCCATTGATGCCAGTCCGGTGCGAAGGAAGGGGGTCGTTTTGATGCTGCGCCGGGAAAAGGGTCGTTCAACGAACCGATAACTAAGCGTTGCCAGCCCCACAGACAGCAACAGGGCGGCAATCAGGGCGATTGGTCCGGGCCCGTGCAGCGGGGTGAGGATTTTCAGATAGGACAGAATGGGCCAGTGCCACAGGTAAAGGGAATAGGAGATCGCGCCAAAGAACAAAAAGGGGGGCAAGGAAATAAGCCTTGCCGCCGGGCTGTCGCCTTTGCGCCCAGCCAGCAGAACAAAAGCCGTGCCCAGAACCGGGATCAGGGCCGCAACGCCGGGAAAAACCGTTTGGGGGGAATAGTTGAAAAGGGCAAGGGCGATCAGGATCAGACCGGCCGCCGCCAATGCACTGCGCAGCGCCGGCCGTTGCAGCCATGTCGGGCAGGGCATCAGGGCGACCATTACCCCAGCCAGCAATTCAAAGGCCCGAAAGGGTGACAGGAAAAAGGCCATGCTCGGGTCCCAAGACAACAGCCATTGGGACAGCCCCAAGGAGAGCACAAATATCAGGGCAACCAGTGCCAGCAGGGTGCGCGGGGCATAGCGTACCACCAGCCAAAGCAGGGGCGGGAAGACAAGATAGAACTGTTCTTCAACCGCCAGGGACCAGGTATGCAGCAGCGGCTTCAATTCCGAAGCCTGGCTGAAGTAGCCGCTCATGAGGTAGAAATCGAGGTTCGCCAGGAACAGCGCTGAATACATCGTGCTGCGGGCAAGTTCGTCAAACCGCAGGGGCGACAAGACCAGATAGCCAAGGGCCAATGTGGCGATCAGAACCGGAATCAAGGCCGGGAAAAGCCTGCGGACCCGGTTGCGATAAAAATCCAAAAGCGCAAATTCGCCGCTTTGGATATCGCGGTACAGGATGCTGGAAATCAGAAAGCCCGAGATGACGAAAAAGATGTCAACGCCGGCAAAACCGCCGCTGAGAAGGCCGGGAAACGCATGAAAGACCAAAACCGAAACAACGGCGATTGCCCTTAGGCCCTGTATATCCTGACGGTATGCGTCAGGTGGACTCATCCCTTTTCGCCCTGCCCACGGGCATACATGTCTTCGTAGCGCACGATGTCGTCTTCGCCGACATAGGAACCGGTCTGAACCTCGATCAGCACCATTGGCACCTTGCCGGGGTTTTCCATCCGGTGCACCGCGCCAAGCGGGATGTAGACGGATTCATTTTCCGTCACCAGTTTGACCTCATCATCGACGGTGACTCGGGCCGTGCCCTCGACCACGATCCAATGTTCCGAACGGTGGAAATGGCTTTGCAATGACAGCGACGCACCGGGGTGCACCAGAATGCGTTTGACCTGAAACCGGCTGCCCACCACCAGGCTTTCGAACCAACCCCAGGGGCGGTGATCCTTTGGGAAATGTGTCGCCTGCGACGATCCTTTGGCTTTCAGAACCTCGACCGCCTTTTTGACATCCTGTGCGCGCGACATATCCGCGACCAGGACCGCGTCGTTCATTGCCACAGCCATGATGTTTTCCAGACCGATGCCGACCACCTCAAGGCGCTCACTGTCCGACCGCAGCAAGGTATCGCGGCAGTCAATCGCGCTGGCCGCGCCTGCGGTGACAACGCCGTCTGCGTCTGGGTTGCTTTCGCGCCAGACCGCATCCCAGCCGCCCAAATCGGACCAGGCCCCGCTAAAGGGCACGACGCTAAGATTGGCGGCCTTTTCCATCACGGCATAATCGATCGAAATATCATCCGATTGGGCCCAAGGGGCAGGCGCCAGACGCAGGAACCCCAGATCGGTCTGGGCCTCGGCTACGGCCTGACCCACTGGACCGATCAGTCCAGCGGCATGGGTTTCAAAGGCGGCCAGAATATCCTTGGCCCGGAACAGGAAAATCCCGGCGTTCCACAGATAGCTGCCCGCGGCCAGCATCTTTTCTGCGGTGGTGGTTTCGGGTTTTTCCACAAAGCTGGCCAGGGGCATGGCTGCCCCGGTTCCGTCGGGAATGGTCGAAAGTTCCAGATAGCCATAGCCGGTTTCAGGGCGGTCCGGGGCAATGCCAAAGGTCACCAATTGACCCTGTTCCACGGCTTTCAGCCCCTGTTCCAGCGCGCTGTGAAAGGCATCTGAATCGGGAATGACGTGATCAGAGGGGGCGACCAGCATCACCGCTTCGGGGTCTTTGGCCGCGATATAAAGCGCGGCGGCCAGAACGGCGGGGGCGGTGTTGCGGCCTTCGGGTTCGATCAGAATGGCGCCCGGATCAATTCCGGCCTCGGCCAGCTGTTCGGTCACGATAAAGCGGAAATCCGAATTGGTCATGGTCACCGGAGCGCTGAAATCAAAGGCTGCGGTGGCCCCCGACAATCGTTTCGCCGAGGCCTGGAACAGGGTTTCATGGCCGATCAGCTTAGCAAACTGCTTGGGATAGCTTTTGCGGGAAAGGGGCCAAAGACGGGTGCCGGAGCCCCCAACGAGAAGAACGGGCGTGATCTGCAATGTAGTCATCCAAAGTTGAGACAGGGCCAATGCCAACTGTCTAAACCACGAAGGCCGACAAGGTAAACGATCTAGGCCGGATCCATTGTTGTGCGGGAAGAATTGTTGCTGTGATGGCGCGGGTTATCGACAGGGCTGCGGGTGATCCTTGGGGCAGGGCATTGCGACGCTGATTGTGCGAATAGCGCATGTAGGAATTGTGCGAATAGCGCATGTGGGAAACATGCGAATAGCGCATGTGGGAAACATGCGAATAGCGCATGTGGGAAACATGCGAGTAGCACCAAGCAGCTTCGCCCGCGTATCCCGCATGGATCGTGCTGTTCTTGGGTGGTGATCTTTCAGATTGCCTGAGCCTACTTATCGGGCCTTTACTTATTGGGCCGGTACAGCACCTGCTGGCATTGCCCGCGGGCCGCGTGGGGTGCGGGGCGAAGACGCGATCAGGGCGGCAAGGATCAAGGTGCAGACCACCCCCACACCAGAGAGTGTGCACAAGGCCACCAACCAGGATGCGCCAAGGGACAGGCTGAACCAGGCCGCGATATAGCCGGGGATAGATCCGATAATCAGAATGAACAGGTTCATGGGTTGCCCTCGTGTCTTTGCAGTATCCAGTAAACAGGTTGATAAAGGCTGAAATGGGGCATGTGAGGGGAGAGTTCGGGGCGCTTAGGGGACGAAATTCAATCAATCCGCAGTAAGTAGGGGGCATTGTTTCTGTTCGCGGTGCGATTTTTCCAAACCCGTTGCCAGAAAACGACCGTTTGGCGCTTTTGCGCCCCGATCACGGGAACTTTTGCTGGGAAGGGCTGTTTTGGCGGCCCGAGTACTTTATACTTGCGTAAAGGCCCTCTCTGATAGCTGTGCGGAACAGGGTCCTGATATTAGACTGTAAATTTGGCCTCTGGCTGACCAAGAATTTCTGGAAAAGGTTTCTGACCGATATGTCGCTTTCCGATAATATGACCTCTGACCCTTTGGCGACCCGTCCCGCATTGGCACAATTTCTGCGCCCCGGTCTGTTTTGGCTGGTTGTTGCGATCCTAGGGGCGCTGGCTTTTTTCTGGCAGGGGATTGATGCGCTGGTGGTGGCCTGGCAATTGCCGGAATACAGCCACGGCCCGCTGATCCCGCTTTTGTCGCTGTTGTTGTTCCTGCGTCAGTTGAAAACCGAACCCGTGCATCTGGGTGCCCAAAAAGACCGCTGGCCCGGTGTTGTGCTGCTGATCGTGGCGATGAGTTTTGGCATGATCGGCAACTTTTCGGGCATTGACGATGTGGTGGCCTATGCGCTGATCCTTTGGGTCGGGGCGATCCTGCTGATTTCCTTTGGCTGGCAGCAGGGCAAACATTTCTGGCCCCCCGTGCTGCACCTTGTCTATATGCTGCCGCTTCCCGGTGTCATCTATTACAAACTGTCGACCTTCCTTCAGATGGTGTCTTCTGAATTGGGCGTGTGGTTCTTGCATGTGCTGGGCGTGGCCGTCTTCCTTGAGGGCAACATCATTGATCTGGGTGTGTACAAACTGCACGTGGCCGAGGCCTGTTCCGGCCTGCGCTATCTGTTCCCGATCCTGTCTTTCAGCTATATCTTTGCGGTGCTTTACCAGGGTCCGATGTGGCACAAGGCGGTGCTGCTGATTTCCGCCGCGCCGATCACGGTTTTCATGAACTCTGTCCGTATCGCCATCGCTGGCTGGATCGTGGAAAACTGGGGCCTTGAGCATGTCGAAGGCTTTTCCCATTTCTTTGAAGGCTGGGTCATCTTTATGGCCTGTGTGCTGATCCTGTTCTTTCTGGCCTGGCTGATGCTGTTCCTGCATCCTGAACGCCCCAGCCTTGCCGAAGCCCTTGACCTTGAGACATCGGGATTGGGCACGCAACTGGCCCGCATTCGTTTTGTGCAGCCCTCAGGGGCGATGATTGCCGGTGCGGTTATGTTGTTTGCCGGGGCTTTGGCCTGGACGCTGACCCCGGAACCAGAAACCCGTGTTCCCCCCCGTGAACCCTTTGCGCTGTTCCCGCGCCAGCTTGGCGAATGGACTTCGACAGCACCGCGTCAGTTGGAGCTGGGAGTTGAGAAAAGCCTGGGCGCGGATGATTATCATTCGGTACATTTCACAAAACGCGAAGTCGCCGCCCCGGTGGAATTGTTCATGGCCTGGTATGATGACCAGACCAAGGGCGGGACCCATTCGCCTGAAATCTGTTTGCCCGGTGCGGGCTGGGAAATCGCCTGGCTGGAGCGGGTCGATATCGCGCCCGAAGTCGGTTTTGACGAACCTTTCTTGCTAAACCGTGCCGTCATCCAAAAGGGTCAGGCCCGGATGATCGCCTATTACTGGTTTGAACAGCATGGCCGCCACGTGGCCTGGGATTTCGCCGCCAAGATGTATCTGCTGATTGATGGCGTGACGATTGGCCGGACGGATGGGGCGCTGATGCGTCTGATCACCCCGATCGCTGAAAACGAAACCGAAGCACAGGCCGAAAGACGGCTTAAGGAAATGTTCCTGCTGACAGTCGAGGAAATGCCCCGCTTCGTCCCCGGTGAGTGAGTCCCAAAATCGATGATATCCCGGTGCCATACATGAGTGAGACAAAAATGGGCCTGCAAACGACTTTTCCCAATCCACTTCCTGTCTTTGTCTATGGGGCGTTACGGTCGGGGACGACTGTTTTCCGCCTGATGCTTGATAATCACCCCCAGATCGGCAATCCCGGAGAGGTCGATTACATCTTTGACTTCCTAGAGGCGGATTCCACTCATCCGACGGGCTGGCGCTACGATCTGGAGGGGCTGGTTCTAAACCGGGGGTTCCAGACCAGCGGACTACAGATCGAGACAGGACCGGATGGGACCGAGATGTCAGGCCTTGACCTTCTGGCGGCGTTTCTATGGCAGTTTCGCAGCCAATTGGCCGAAGGGCAAAGAATTTTCACCCTGAACGTTCATCGCAGCCTGGGAAAGATTCTCGAAATATTTCCCGACGCCCGTATCTTGCATATGTTGCGTGATCCACGGGATGTGGCGCGGTCTTCGATCGGTATGGGTTGGGCCAATCACATTTATCGCGGTATTGATTACTGGATCGAGACCGAAAGGGATTGGGACCGGGTGGCGCCACAGCTGACCTCTGCCCATGTGATGACGCTGCATTACGAAGATCTCTTTACAGATATAGAAGGGGAGTTGGCCAGAGTTTGCACCTTTCTCGGTGTCCCCTGGGAGCCGCGTATGCTGGCCTATCACGAAACCAGCACATATGCGCCGCCCGATCCCACGTTAATTCGACAATGGGTTCGTAAATGCGACCCAGATCATGTGGCCCTGTTGGAGGGTAAGGCCGGGGAGCTGATCGCAGCCCGTGGTTATGAGCTAACGGGAACCGCCCGCCAACCCGGCGCGCTTGAGCGGCTAAAGCTTAAGGTCCAGCATAAATCAGGCGTCTGGCGGTTCGGAATGCGACGCCACGGAGCCGTGACTTATTTCGGGGAAAAACTGTCCCGCTGGATGGGCTTCAGCAAGCTGCACGCCCGGTTTCGAGATCAGATGAACCAGAACGAGATCGCAACCCTTAAATAACGTAACTGGGTCATCTCCCGGTTGGGCGATTCACTGCCAGAAGTCGGTCGGTCCCATTGCAGGGCAGAAATAACTGCGTCATCAAGTACCTGGGCAAGCGAATCCTGACAGAATTATGGTCTCTTGCCACAGTTGTTGAGCAGGCCTGTACGTTCATTGTGCATACTAAGTGTGAATGTCATCGAAACGACATGACACGTTTAAATGAATTTGAATAGCCTGCCACTGTAAGAACATAGTTTCATCAATACTAAGAACCAATTGGTAGGCCTAATGATCATCAAGAAACTTAAATATTCGGTATCCAGGCTGCACGCAATTGGGGCTGCAGCGGTCAGGTGCCTTTGTGTAGGAACACTCTTGATGACCACTACGACGAGCCTGTCACTCGCTGACCAAATTACCCGTAACCTTGCCGTTGATCCAAGCTTGGCCGACACTGCAAATGGAAGCGATAATCCTCTATTATCCTTCAATATGATGAATGCCGGAACGCTTGATCCGGGAATGCAATACATTGACCTGGTCAAATCCAACAATTGGCTGGGATTTTTACCTGGCCAATGGGGCGGAATGTCTCAGAATGAGTTGGACAAGGCGGGTTATTTGGATGACGATGGCTGGCTGACAGATATTCCCGAGGAATTGGGGGTTGTTGCTATGGTCTGGACCTGGGGCCAGACACCGGAATTGGCTGATGCTCATAAGGGCACCTATGTGCTGACCTACGAAGGCGAAGCCAATTTTAAAATGACCGGGGATGCGCGAATTATATCCCAGGAACCGGGGAAAATCGTCTTTGAAAACCAAAAGGGCGGCGATTTCTATTTCTGGATGGGAAAAACCGACCCGAACGAAACCGGGGATTATCTTCGCGACATGTCCATCGTGCGCGAAGAACATGTGGATCTCTTCGAAGCAGGTGCAACCTTTAATCCCGAATGGATTGAAATGATCCAGGACACCCGCCAAATCCGGTTTATGGGATGGCAGGGGACGAATAATTCCAGTGTTGAAAACTGGGATGGTTTCCGGGGCGCCGATATCGAAGATATGGTAAAATTGGCCAATGAGGTTGGTGCCGACCCGTGGTTCTCGATGCCGCATATGGCGGATGACGATTATATCCGCAAATTCGCCACCTATGTCCGTGACAACCTGGACCCGGAATTGACGGTGCGTGTTGAATATTCCAACGAGGCCTGGAATTGGGCGTTCCAGCAGACAAAATGGCTCAATGAACAATCCAAAAGCGAATGGGGGGTTGATGCGCATCTTGATTACCAGGCCAAGTTGGCCACGAATATGGCGCTGATCTGGGACGATGTCTTTAGCGGTGAACCCGAAGATCGCCTGATCAAGGTTATTGGTGGCCAAGCTGGAAACCCTTGGGTTTACAAGCGGTTGATGAACCCGGTAGAATGGGAAAAAAACGATCCCGACGGGTATGTTGATCCTAAAACAGTCTTCGATGAAGTTGCTATCACATCCTATTTCGGTGGCAGGGTAATTTCCCAAGAGGAGACCCGTAATTTCTTAATTGAAAAGATCAAAGATTCCGAAACGGACGCGGCGGAATGGCTGACCGAATTGATGCTTGATCCCAATTACAATGATTCCATCCCCGCAATGGCGGCCGCGGCTGCGGATCACGTAGCTATGGCTGAAAAGTGGGGCATGGGCGTTAGCGGATATGAGGGGGGGCAGCATATTCTTCACAGCTTTAACGTCGCTGGCCTTACAGATGCGGATTTGACGTTGCTGACCGATTTCCTGTCGGAATACATCCGCAGTGAAGACATGGGCATGCTTTATGAAGAAGCATGGAACGCTTGGGCCGAGGTCGTAGACAGCGCCTTTATGCAATTCGGCGATGTGGACGGGGCCAACAAATATGGGGCCTGGGGCCTGTACGAAAGTCTGGATGATTCCACACCGCGGTCTGAAATTCTGGAATACCTCAACGACACTTCCGATCCCTGGTGGGACGCAGTGGGCGGTGTTCACTATCAAAATGGTGTGACAATAATTGGCTCTGACCAGGGTGAAGTGCACGTTGGCACCGCTCAGGAAGACTTTATCGCTGGCAAGGCGGGCGACGATCTCTTTGTTCTTGGGCTTGGGAATGACGGGGTGCATGGTGGCGACGGGTTTGACACTGTTGTCATGCGTGGTCTTTATTCGGATTATACGATCGCAAAAGAAGGCGATGGTTGGCGGGTCGACGGCCCGGAAGGTTCGGATTTTCTGATTGATATCGAAGCAATCCGCTTTAGCAGCGGGCAAGAACTAAATCTGGCGACGATGACGGTCACTGGTGAAATTCTGCCCGAGTTTCAAGAGCAACAAGAAGGATCCCTTGATCCTGATGAAACTCCCGGTGTCGACGACACAGCAGGGTCAAAGCTGGACCTTCCCGAGGGTGATATCGTCAAGACCCCCGTTCCTGCCAGCCCGGTAGAAATAGCTGCGATCGGGGCATTCCTGGATGCCACCGGTGAAGGGGAAGTGATCTTTCAAGCATCAAATACGACAAAGGCAGGCCTTCATATCGGTGCCGTCCAGTCCACGTCCCTACTGGGTAAGCAGTTGGGATTGGATGCGGATGATCGTGCCTATGTCGCTCATGTGGCCGGTTCAACAGCCGTGATTGAGGGCAAGGACGTCAAGGCCAGCTATTGGAGCATTGAGACCTCTCTTTCGGGTAAGGGCGGATGGAAGCTGGGCGATGATGCCCTGGAGGTCGCCAAGCAGTTCGGTTCGGTTATCACCAATGTGACAGGCGCGGTTCTGGGCACCGATCGGAACGATGGCTTTTATGGGCGTGATGCAGACGACATCTTTGATGGCGGCGCGGGCAACGATACGCTGGTGACCCGTGGCGGCGACGACACGGCCTTTGGCGGCGCCGGCAACGACAAAATCTGGGCCTATGAGGGTGACGATTATCTGGATGGCGGCGCGGGGGATGATTTCCTGGGCGGCATGGACGGCGATGACGTTCTGAAGGGCGGTGCTGGAAACGACACCATCGGAGGCGGCGGCGGCGAAGATATCGCGCTGTTCTCGGGGGATGCGGATGATTACAGCATCCTGTTCACAGGCGAAAGGTTCCAAGTCACGGGGACCGATGGCATCGACGATGTGGGCGGGATCGAAGAGCTTTGGTTCGAAACCGGCGAAACCTATGTGGTTGCCGATCTTCGACAGGTTGCCGATCTGGCCCCTGGCGACCCGCTAAATCTGATGGATATTCCGTCGCACGGATTTGCGGATCACTGGGCGTTCGTTTGATCCCTCTGATTTCTGGGAATTGACGCCAGACCCTCGCTCCGGGGTCTGGCGCCTTGTCGTTTATAGCGTTTTGGGAAAGACTTGGATTGAAACGCGCTAACGCCAAACGTTTTAGCGACCACGCGCCTTTAACGCCGTGACCGCAAGGCGGGGCAGGATCGCGAAACAGGCGGCATAGCGCGCGGCCAGCCTTTTGGGGTTGCTCATCATCCGCCAGAACCATTCCATCGCAATCTTTTGCACCCAGACGGGCGCGCGGGCCTGATGGCCTGCGATAAAATCCACCCCCGCCCCGATCGAAGCAAAGCCGCAGCCCGGCACCAGATCCACGGCGCGGGCGGCCAGAATTTCCTGTTTCGGGGCGCCAAGCGCCAGGAAACACAGCCCCGCGCCGCTGTCGTGCAGCCCGGCAAGCAATTGCGCGGCCTCTTCTCCCATTGGGTCAAACCCCATGGGTGGGGCGATCTTGGCCACCACCTTTAGTCCGGGATGTCGGGTTTCCAGACGTTGCGCGGCCAGATCAAGACTGTCCTGCGTGGATCCGAACAGCGCCACGGTGCGCCCGTGTTGGGCCGCCAGGGCCGTCAGGGGTTCAACCATTTCGGAACCGGGGATCAGCTCAACGCGGTATCGGGCCAGGCGACACAGCCAGACAATCGGATTGCCATCCGCCACCACATGGGTCTGCGCCAGATAAGCGGTGCGAAAGGCCGGATCGTCGCGCAGCTTGACCGCGTGATCCAGGTTCAGCGTGGCCAGGCTAAAGCCGCGCCCGTCTTGCAGGCAGGCCCCAAGATCTGCCAACAGCGCAGCCCGTGTCGGAGTTGTGATCCGCACAGCCCCCGGCCGGGCCTTTCCGGCGGCGAAATGAATAATCTCACCGCTGTGAGACGTTGCTGAAATATCCGTCAAGTCTTTTGTCTTTCTGCCGGGATGCGCTGCAATGCGGCTTTGGGTATACAGCGGATCGGGAAACAGGTTAAGACCATTGCGACAAAGACAATTGAACCCATAGGCATTTTCATGAAGATCGCCATTCTGGGCTGCGGTTACGTGGCGAATATGTATCGTCTGACCTTGTCGATGCATCCTGAATTGATCCTTGCCGGGGTCTTTGATCGGGAAAGATCGCGGGCCGATACGATGGCCCGGCTGACCGGGGTTCCGGCCTATTCCGATTTCGCCGCCCTGCTGGCAGATGACAGTGTGGGGCTGGTGCTGAACTTGACCAACCCGGCCAGCCATTATGAAACGACAAAGGCCCTATTGCTGGCGGGCAAACATGTTTATTCCGAAAAACCCTTGGCGATGCGGCTGGATCACGCCCAGGAACTGGCCGATCTGGCCGAGGCCAGCGCGCTGCATCTTGTTTCGGCCCCCTGTACCTTGCTGAACCCCGTGGCACAGACCCTGTGGCAGGCCGTTCGGAACAATCGCGCCGGGCAGATCCGGCTGGTTCATGCGGAAATGGAAGACGGCATGGTCGCCCGCGCGCCCACCTCGAAATGGATCAACGAAGGCGGCGTGGCATGGCCCGCGCTGGACGAATTTCAGACCGGCTGCACGGTGGAACATGCGGGCTATGTCCTAAGCTGGCTTTGCGCCATGTTTGGTCCTGTGGTGCGCATGACCGCCCATTCCGAGGAACTGATGCCCGACAAGATGCCGGGGATCGACCTGTCCCCGGCGCCGGATTATTCCGTGGCGACGCTTCGGTTCGAAAACGGGGTGGTCGCACGGATGACCAACGGGCTTTATGGCGAACATGATCACCGGATGCGCCTGTTTGGCGATGACGGGGTGATTGATGTTGCGGACCCGCGTTCGGACACATCGGCGGTGCAGTTGCGACGGTACCGCACGATCCGGCGACGGCGGTTCCTGTCCCCCCTGGCCAAAAAGTTACCCAAGGTAGGCGGCAGTGAAAAAATCGCCGCCTATCGCGGATCCCAGACGCGGGATTTCTGCCGCGCGATTGCCGATATGGCGCGGGCGATTGAAACCGGCGGGCGGGCGGTGACGGATGCGCGCTTTGCCCTGCATATCACCGAGCTGACCCTAGCGGCGCATTTCGCCACCCATCCCACGGCGGCGGCGGCGGGCTTTCCCCAGGGGTTGCAGATGCCCTATGAACCCCAGTCGCGCTTTACGCCTTTGCAGCCTTTGGGGGCCGCGTCATGACAGAAAATTCAGTCTCTGATTCAGGTGAAAATGCCCCAATTTTGATTACCGGGGCGGGGGGATTTCTGGGCCAGCGCATCGTTGCTGCGGCCTTGGTCGCCGGCCATCCGGTGCGCGCCGTGCTGCGGGATCCGAACCGCATACCAGAAGGCTGGGACGGGGTGGATTGTATCGGGGCCGACCTTGGCAATCCCGAGGATGCGCTAGCTTTGACCCAAGCCTTAACCGGGGTCAGAGCGGTGATTCATGCGGCCGCCGGGCAGGGCGATGACGCCGCCCATGCCCGCAATACCGTTGGGGCGACCGCGCGGCTGATAGAAGCGATGCAGACAGTGACCCCTATGCCCCGGCTCGTATTGGTGTCGTCCTTTTCCGTTTATGGCTATGCCGCCTTGCCCGATTGGGCCACGCTGGATGAACTGACCCCCCCGGAAATCGACGCAGGCCAGCGCGATGCCTATACCCGCGCCAAACTGACCCAAGAGGGGCTGGCGATCTGCGCCGCCCAATCCGGCGGGATGGCAGTGCGGGTGATCCGTCCCGGTGCGATCTATGGCCCGACCCGAACCGAAACCGCGCGGCTTGGCTGGAAAAAGGGCCGCCGCCTGACGCCGGGCAGCAATGTCCCGGTCCCGGCGGTACATGTGGATCATGTGGCGCGCGCGCTTCTGGCGGCGGCACTAACCCCCATGATCCCGGTTCCCGACGATTGGCCGATTCACCAAGGGCCAGGCCGGATCGACGTAATTAATATTGTGGATCCCGACACCCCGACACAGGCGCAATGGCTGACGGCCAGGGGCGAGGGCCGGGCGCTGATCCTGCCGCGCGGGGCCTTGATGAAACTGGCCAAGGGGCTGGACCTGATCGGCGCGTTCTGGCCCGGCCTTGGCCGTCGCCTGCCCTCGGGGCTTAGCGAAGCTTCGCTCGCGGCACGCTTCAAACCGTTACATTATAGTGCGGCGCGCGCCAGGGATCGGCTGAATATAGAGCCTGAACAAGGCTTTTCTGCCCTGATGAAGGAGTCTCGGACATGACCCCGAAAGGCCCGATTGCCTATTGCACCGGGGAATATCCCCGCGCCTCGGACACCTTTGTTCTGCGTGAAATTCTGGCCCTGCGGCGCCTCGGCTTTGAAGTGCTGACCCATTCCGTGCGGGCCACCGATGCCGCCCATCATGTTGGTGCAGACCAAAAGGCGGAACATGCCGCCACCTTTCATATCCAAAAGGTGGCGATGAACCCGGTCAATTTGATCGGCGCGCATCTGTCGTTGTTGCGGGGGGATGCGAAACGCTGGTTCCGGGCTGTTGCCTTGGCGCGCCGGATCTGTCCGCCGGGATTAAAAGAAGCGCTTTGGCAGGTGTTCTATTTTCTCGAAGCGGGGGTTCTGGCCGCGCGTCTGCGCCAGAAAGGCGTGGTGCATCTGCACAATCATTTCGCCAATTCCAGTTGCTCGGTTGCGATGCTGGCCGCGGAAATGGCGGATATCCCCTTTAGTTTCACCCTGCATGGTCCTGCGATCTTTTTTGAACCGTTGAAATGGCGCATCGACGAAAAGATCGCCCGTGCAAAATTTGTCGCCTGTATCAGTCACTATTGCAGGGCGCAGGGCATGATTTTTGCCGACCCTGCCCATTGGAGCAAGATGCAGATCGTGCATTGCGGTGTTGAACCGGCCAAATACGGCCAGCAGGATCGCAGCCAGCCTGGCAAGCATCTGATCTTTGTCGGGCGGCTGGCCCCGATCAAGGGGGTTTCGGTTCTGATCGAGGCTTTTGCCCGGACCCGCGCGGCCCATCCCGATGCACGGCTGACGATTGTGGGCGACGGTCCCCTGCGGGCCGATCTGACGGCCCAGGCCACAGCCCTGGGTCTGATGGATGCGGTGGAATTCACCGGCTATATCGGCATGGAAGAGGTCGCACAGCGGCTGGACGGGGCGGATATCTTTGTGCTGCCCTCCTTTGCCGAAGGGGTTCCCGTGGTCCTCATGGAGGCAATGGCCGCCCGGATGCCGGTGATTGGCCCCAAGGTCGCCGGGGTCGAAGAACTGGTCGAAGACGGGGTCAGCGGGTTTGCGGTGCCGCCGGGGGATGCCGAGACCCTGGGCGCGCGGATTGCGGAGCTGCTGGAGAACGCGGATCGCCGGGCGCAAATGGGCGTTTCAGGGCGAAACAGGGTCGAAATGGCCTTTGATGCGGATAAAGAGGCGGCAAAACTGGCCGCCCTGATCGCCCCCCAAGATCATGAGGCCGGCGTATGAGCCGCCCGCTACGTGTCCTGGCGATCAACGAAGCCGCCAATCCCGAAATGGTCAGTGTTCCGCTGGTTGGCTGGTCCATTGCCCAGGCCCTGTCCAAACAGGTCGATCTGCATATGCTGACGGGCGCGCGCAATCGCGATGCCTTTGTGCGGGCCGGGCTGCACGAGGGCCGCGATTTCACCGCGATCCAAAATGAAACCGTCGCCCGCCCGCTGTGGAAATTGTCCAATGCCTTGCGCATGGGGCAGGGCAAGGGTTGGACCACCGCCCAGGCGATCAGCGCGATTTCCTATGCCTGGTTTGAACGGCTGGTCTGGCGTGACTTTGGCGCGCGCATTCAGGCCGGGGAATTTGATGTCGTGCATCGGATCACACCACTGACCCCGACAAAATCCAGCTCTCTGGCACCGAAATGCGCGGCGGCGGGTGTGCCCTTTGTCATGGGGCCGCTGAATGGCGGGGTGCCCTGGCCCAAGGGCTTTGATGCGGAACGCCGTCGCGAAAAGGAATGGCTGTCCTATGTGCGCGGGGCGTACAAATTGCTGCCGGGGCGCGGCGCGACATTGCGGGCGGCCTCGGCGGTGTTGGTCGGGTCGCGCTTTACCCAAAGCGAGGTGCCGGATGCCTATCGGGATCGCTGTGTCTATATCCCCGAAAACGCCATTGACCCGGCGCGGTTCAATCTGACGGCGACGCCGGGTCAGCAGGACGGCCCCATGCGGATCGGCTTTATCGGGCGGCTGGTGCCCTATAAGGGCGCGGATATGCTGATCGAGGCCGCCCTGCCGCTGTTAAAGACCGGGCGCGCGGTGATCGAAATTGTCGGGGACGGTCCGATGATGGCCGATCTTCAGGCCCAGGTCGCGCGCGACGGGGTGTCCGGGGCGGTGACCTTTCATGGTTGGCTGGAACATGCACAGGTGCAGCAGGTTCTGGCGGGCTGTGATCTGTTCGGCTTTCCGTCGATCCGTGAATTTGGCGGCGGTGTGGTGCTTGAGGCGATGGCGCTTGGGGTGCCGCCTTTGGTGGTGGATTACGCCGGGCCGGGCGAATTGGTGCAACCGGGCTGGGGCTATAAGGTGCCGGTCGGATCCCGCACAGAGATTATAGCCGCCTTTGGCGCGGAACTGACCCGGCTTGACACGGCCCGCCCGGAGCTGACCACCACTGGTGCCGCCGCCCGCGCCCGTATTGCGGATAAATTCACCTGGGATCGCAAAGCCGCCCAAATAACCGAAGTGTACGACTGGGTTTTGGGACGCCGGAAAGACCGGCCCGCGCCCTTTGGTGACCAAAGTTAGAGCGGCCCACCCCAATCTGAAATAGTGACCCAACCTGAGAACACCGCTTATCGAAAATGCCGCGAAACGGAGACACATGGCAGCGAGACGGGTTTGGACCAAGACCCTTTGCAGCGTTTCGAGAAGAACCTGACTAACAGCTTTTGACAGCGATAGCGTGGCAAAGGGGATCGACTTGAGCAGGCTGGTGAAATCTGTCGGCGTCATGATGGGCCAGAAGATCACAAGACAAAAGGCCATCGTTGCCAGCGCCGCCGGTAACAGCCGCCGGATCCGGCGCAGGGAAAACCGTCGCCAGCTAAACCTGTCGGCCAGTGTTTCGGCGGTGATCAACCGGGTGATCAGAAAACCCGAGATGACAAAAAAGACATCCACCCCCAGAAAGCCCCCCGGCAGGCCCGGAATGCCGAAATGCGCAATCAAGACCCCCAGCACGGCAATGGATCGCAACCCGTCTACATGGGGCAAATAGCCATTGGGGGCCAAATGGCCATCGGGCGGGGCTGGCACATCCCGCACGGGGGCTGCGGCTGGCTGGCTCATATGGTGCCAGGAGCCAAACCAGGAGCAGAAAGCGCCGCCCGCGCCTCCCAGACCGGGGTTTGCCGTGCGACCACTTCGGCTGTGGCGCGGCCCTTGCCAACGATCAGGGCGCGGCGCTGATAGGCGCGGATAAAGGCGCGCAGTTCAGGATCCGCCAGTTGTGCCGTGCCTGACAGTGCCGCCCGGACATAGCCCCACCAGGTTGCCACCCCGCCGGTCAGATAGGGCGGATGCGCCATGCGAAAGATACAGGTGGCGGTAAAATACCAAAAATCAGACCCCATGAAATACTGTCCGAACCCGTGACGCCGCCGCCCGGTAAAGACGGATTTATGGCTGGTCCCCATTGGGCGCAGATGTTCAAATTCCAGCTCGGGATCGGCAAAGGAACAGGCGATCCAGCCCATCTGGCGTGACTTGTGGCAATCAATCGCATCCCACATCACTTCGCGCACAAAACCGCCGATTTCCTGGAAACACTGCACGCGGTAGAATTTGGTCATGCCGACCGACATTTCATCACCGCATTTTTCCGAAATCCGCGCGCCGTTCAATGTGAACCAGGGCTTGCCCGAACAGGATCCGATACGGGGGTTGGTCTCCATCCGGTCCATAAGGCCGGCGAAATACCCCTTAGGCATTTCCAGATCGAGATCGAATTTGCAGATGTAATCATAGGCCTCGATGTCGATCTGATCGAGCCCGAAATAAAACGCCTCGATCACGCCGGGGCCAACGGCGCGCCCGCCCCGGTCCGGTTTGGCAACCACCCGGATCCAGTCATGTTGCGCAGCATATTCGGCCAGAATCTGCGGGGTTTCATCGGTCGATCCGTCGTCGATGATCAGCCAAAGGGTGGGCTGTTCTGTCTGGGCCACCACGCTATCCAGCGTGCGGCGCATAAAGTCGGCCTCATCCCGGCAGGGGGTGATCAGGGCATAACGGCGAGAGGAAATCATGTGGGTCTCCGGAGGGGAAGAGAGGAAGGCATGGCCGCCCCGGAGCGGGCCGGTAGCGGCGGCTTGCGGGAGGGGGAGCCTTTAAGCCTGGGGTTATCACGATCCGGGTCAGTCCGCGCTGGTCGCTGGTCTTGGCGCTGCGGGGCCACTTGGGCATCTTCGGTCGAGATGCCGCGATATTCATAGCGCCCCACCAATGCCCCGGCAATCAGCCAGGTGATCGGAACCATCGCGGAATTGGGGATCATATCCACCAGATTGGCCGCCAGTATCAACGCCAAGCCAGAGGTAGCGCGATCCAGCCCCAGTTCGCGTCTTCGATAGGCCAATAAAGACAACGGCAAAGCAAGCAAACCGAAACGGGCCAAATATCCAACCCAGCCGTTCTGCCCGATCGTAATGATCCAGGCGCCATCCGAAACCGTAAGGCGCTGCCCGGTTTCTTGATCATAAACCATCCAGCGTCCCATTCCGCCCCAGCCGAACAAAGGCTTTTGCTGCGCCCGATTCAAAACGGCATCTTCGTTTTCCAGCCGGAACGCAAGCGATGCGCCGCGGTTGTTGTCTATACTGGTCGCCACCTGTGAAATCGTTGTGATCGGGATCAGACCACTGCCACGCAGCATCGGATAAAATAGGACAACTCCACCAAGAATGGCTGCGAACAACAACTGCCCGCGCACCCCAAAAAAGGCAACCGCAGGCAGAAAGAGCAAGGCGATCAGTGTCGCTCCGAGATTTCGTGAAAAGATCAGAATTATGAAAAGCCAGCCCGCAAAGAGAAGATATTTACCCGTCTTCTGGAGCGTCGAAACCCGCCAGAGCGCGACACTAGACAAGAAACACATACATATGAAAATCCCCACGCGCAGCCCATGTTCAAGGAACACAATAGGCCGATATCCATCTCGCACATGTTGGACAAAGCTATGCGGAAAGAACCCATAAAGCCAAACATTCAACTGCGGACTTAGGCGGACTTCGATCAGCATAAGCAGGGAATAGGTCAATCCACCAACCAGCAGCGCCCGTAACAGCGCCTGGTGCGCCCCTGGTGCGCCCAGATATTTTCGGGCCAAAAAGAAGGGAATAAGCATAATCGCCGACGCCATCGCGAACGAACTTGCGTCATAAAGAGAAAAACCGCGCACAAGACGTGACCCCACAAAGAAGGGCGTGGAATTGTTGAAATACAGTAGGAAGGGGACGAAAACAGTCACCACTGCACAGATATTAAACAACTTTCCCGCCCGGCGCGGGACTTTCTTGGACACCCTTGGTGGCAGGTCGGCGCGGTGTCGCTGCGCGCGCTGAGAGGCCTGGAGTGGCGAGGCCTGTAATGTGCTCTCTGGGTTGGTTTCGAGATTGCTATCCTGGTTGGTTGTTTTGGCGGGTCGCGCCGGGGCCCGCTTTGATCGACCGGCGACATTTCGGTCAAATAAAGCCTTCCGCCGGGATGCAACATAACACATCACCGCTGCCGCAATTCCGGGGATGGAAACCTTATCCAGGGCCGGGATCAGCGGCAGGTCCAGAAATGTTCGTTCGGGTATGAACAGATAGCCCGCCAGGATCGTCCAGATCAAAGCCACCGGCAAAGAGCATCGCCGGAACAGCACGATTGCGACAATCGGATAAGCTAAGAGAACAAAATAGGCTAAGGTATTTGGCATCGGTTCGGTTTAACCATGTGTCGCCGGATTTGTCGCCAGAAAAAGCCGCCAAACCGGTGGCTTGCGCGCTTTTGCGTGCCTTCTGCATCACGCCTGTTCGCATCCGCAAGACAATCGGGCATTCGATCAGGTTTTGCGTCTTATTTGGGCTTTAATTTTGGGCGCATATTTGGCGATCGCTGCGAAATTGTCGCGCCCCGCAATTCTGCACTTAGCGAAGGATGCCTTGGGGTGCGCTGCGTGTTAGATCACGGATGAACGACCAAGACGGGACCCCTTTTATGACCCTTCCCCCCCCTTCGGCCACCGCTATAGGTGACGCAGTTGACGATGCTGGTATCGCTCTCTCTGGGGGGGGTATTGCCGCCGTCCTTATCGGGCGCAACGAAGGGGCGCGGCTGTTGCGGTGTCTGGCCTCTGTTCAAGGGGTGGACCGGGTGGTCTATGTGGACAGCGCCTCCACGGATGGATCGGTCGAGGCCGCCCAGGCCGCCGGAGCCGAGGTTATCACCCTGGATATGTCGCGCCCCTTTACCGCCGCGCGGGCGCGCAATGCCGGGATCGACGCGCTGCGACAGGGCGGACAGCCTGATCTTGTGCAATTCATTGACGGGGATTGCGAATTGCAGCCGGGTTGGTTGGATAGGGCTACGGCCTTTCTGGCCGATCACCCCAAGGTGGCCGTGGTTTGTGGCCGTCGCCGCGAACGCTTTCCCGAAGCCAGTGCCTATAACCGGAATTGCGACCGTGAATGGGATACGCCGATCGGCCGCGCCCGATCCTGTGGCGGGGATGCCTTGATGCGGATGGCGGCACTGGACGAAGTGGGGGGCTATAACCCTGGCCTGATTGCCGGGGAAGAACCCGAAATGTGCGTGCGCCTGCGGGCCAGAGGCTGGGACATCTGGCGGTTGGATGTGGAAATGACCCTGCATGATGCGGCGTTGACACGCTTTGGCCAGTTCTGGAAACGGGCGCGGCGCGGCGGTCATGCCTGGGCCGAAGGGGCGGCGATGCATGGGGCACCGCCGGAACGTCACGGGGTGGCAGGGATGCGCCGGGCCTTGCTTTGGGGCGTGGCGCTGCCCTTGGTCATTCTGGTTCTGACGCTGATCATCGGCCCCGGGGCGCTGCTGCTGGCGCTGGTCTATCCGCTACAGATCGCCCGGCTGGCGCGTCGCGAAGGCGGGGCACGCCAGGATTGGCAACAGGCGGCGCTTTTGACGGCTGGCAAATTCGCCGAGGCCGCAGGCGTACTGGAATACCATTGGCGACGGCTGCGGGGCCGCCCTTCGGAACTGATCGAATATAAATAATCCGAAACGGCGGGGCGGGGCATTTCACCGAAAACATGGCCCCTGTCGTGGCCAGAAATCGGCAATTGCAACGCGAAATGTTTCAGGTCAGGGCGGGCCCCAACATCAGATGCATCACCACTGCCAGGCCAAGGGGCAGCGCCAGCCACAGCAGATCCCGCAGGATCCGGTCCCGGCCAAGGATCCGGCTGGTGCGCCACAGCACATAGGGCGCAGAGACCAGCGGATTCAGCGCCGCCGCCAGCAGCACTCCTTCGATCCCCAGAAACTGATACCCGGCCCAAAGCCCCAGACACAGCGCGGTGGCCCGCATGGCCGAAATGATTGTCGAACTGCGACTGTCGCCTTCGGCCAGGATCAACATACCGAAAACATCATAGCGCAGCCCCAGATAGCCAAGGGCAAGAAAGGGGATATAGGCCCCGGAGGCCTGATAGTTTTCATCATAAAGCACCTGGATCAAAAACTGTCCTCCCAGCACCATGATGCAAAAGCCCGCCAGGCAGGCCAGATCGATCATCCGCAGGAATTTCCGAAACAGCCGGGGGAGTTCGGCCGGGCGGTCGCGGCGGATCTCACTGAAGGTGTTGAAAGAGACCCCCCCGACGCGGGAAATCGCCGTGCGACCCACATCGACCCAAAGCAGGGCGATGACATAGATACCCAGGGTTTCGTTCGGGACCAGCGCCCCCAGAATAAGCCGGTCGCCCATCTGTGACACAAAGGTCAACAGGGACGAGCCCATCAACCAGCGCCCAAACCGCCAGATGCGTCCGACGATTTCGCGGTCCCAATGCAGCCGCATCGAGGGGCCCGGCAAAAAGACATGCGACAGGATCGTCGCAATCAGGGTCGTGGATATCATGCCAAACAGCAGGGCCCAGGGCGTGGCCGAAATGCTGGCGAATAGGATCATCAGCCCAATACCGCAGGCCTGTGCGGTCAGGGCCAGGAAAACGTTAGACCTATAATCCAGCCGACGAAATGCCAGACCAACTTTGGTCGACCCCAACCCTTTGAAAACAAGGATCACAGAAGACACCGCCAGAAGTGGCGGAAACAGGGGATCCGCATAAACAGTGCCTGGCGCGAAATAGGTTGGACCAAATGCAAGAAATCCAAACGAAATCAACACGACCAACAAAGCTATCAAAACGTTCCGAATGATTTTGACTGTCCAGACGGTGCGCAGGAAATGTGTCTGATCCCCATCTGGTTCGCGGGCGATATTACGCCCTTCGGCAATATCGGTAAGCATTTGCAAGGCGGCGTGGATCGTGATGACCAGCGCCATGACGCCATAGGCTTCGGGCAAAAGCAGGCGGGTCATGATCAGGTTGCTCATCAGGCGCAACAGGTTGCCCACCAGCATCTGGATCATAACCCAGCTGCCGCCCTTCATTACCCGTGCACCCAGGGACCCCGCCTCGGGCAAGCGCGCTCGCAATTGATAAAGAAAAGAACTTCGAAGCACGTGACGTGTCTTCCCGCCGAAAATGTGTGCGTTCAGCACTACCCGCTACAAAATGCCGGTGCCAGAGAAAAACCCCGTGGTTCGTGGGCGACGTTGCCGTTACACAACGACTGCACACAACGACGATCGGGATAAGACCCGGTCCAAAACCAAAAGAGGCGAGATGCTCCAATCCGTTCTGGTCCCCATTTTGAAGGTTTTACGGCTCTTTGTTCCACGCAATGGAACGGTCATTGTGATGCCAAATACCGGCGCGGGGTCCTTTGGGGATCAAGCTATGATGGATGTTGCCACAAACCAGGTTGCCAGCCGCGGATACATACCCGTGATCTTTGAGGTCCCTGGCGAACTTTATCACCTACGTACACAGGTTCGCAGCCTTGTTCTGGGTAAAGGCAAGCTGACGCAATTTGCGCAAATTCTCTGGGCGCTGGCGCGGGCCGAAGGGATCGCGCTGATTGCTGCCGATGTGATCAATGACAAATACCATGGCACCCGGCGGCGATTGGATGTGGTCGATACCGGCGCGCGCGTCGGAATGCCCGCAGCGCTTTTGGGGTATAGCCTAACTGACAATCCAGGCCCGGTGTCTACGTCACAACTGCGCAACCTTTCCCCGGGCGTGACGTCTTATTTGCGGGACCGGCTATCGCATGAACGCTATGTCAGTCTGACTGGAAAACAGGCCCCTTTGGTCGCGGACATCGCCTTTATGCTTGCCCCAGAAACCGACACTTCTGTGGGGCGTGCAACATTAGAGCAAATCGCGACCTGGAAAAGCGAAGGCTGCATGGTGCTGGGCGTGAACGTCGGTGGACCAACCATCGCCGCCATGAAAGACGATGGTGTCCCGGCCTATACCCGATTGCTGACCCGCTGGCTTGAGGCCGATCCCGCGCGGCGCATTGTTTTGGTGCCACATGACACCAAACCCAAACCGCATGGCGATCTGCCCTATGCCGAGGAACTGATGGAGGTGCTGGCCCCCCAGTTTGGGGATCGGATCCATATGATGCGCCCGCCTTTCAATACCTGGGAAATCAAACAGGTGGCGGGGGCCTTGGATGCCGTTTTGACCGCCAGAATGCATTTCGCCATCGCCTGTCTGGGGATGGGCACACCGCCGCTATGTGTCGCTTACCTAGGTAAATTCGAAGGGTTAATGGAACATTTCGACCTGCCTGACGTGCTTGTGGAACCAGAAGACGTGCCAAATACCGAGGTGATGTTCGATCACCTCTCGCGGTTTATCGCGCTCAACACAGACCTGCGCACCCGAATTGCCCAAGCTTGGCCTCAGGTGAAATCCCTGTCCCGGCAAAATTTTGACTGGCTGCCTAAGCGCAAGGACTGACCTGACCGCATGACCGATCCAGAATCCCCCCCCTTTCGCAGCCTCCTTGTCCTGCCGGGCCATGCGTTGAACCCACGCACCGGTGGTGGACAGCGCACGGGTGTTTTCTTCAACGCGCTCAAGCAGTTGGGCCCAACCGAGATCGTAATTCTTCGCGAAACACCCGCGAATGGTGCCGAAGAATTCTTTCCCGGCCATGCCGGTGTGCACCATATCTGCACGCCCAGATTCCCGTCGCGTCAGCGGGGCGGGCTGGCCCTGCTTCGGGCCAACCTTGAACGTTTTACCCTGATCCGCCGTGAATACGCCCCCGACCCCGAGGTCACCCGGCAGATTCACGCGCTCTTGACCCCCGAACATCGGCTGGTTGCCTATCGCTATATCATCGCCCATGCGGTCGCCGGGCTAGAGGATGGGCAGCCCGACACCCCGCCGCTGTTCGTCGACATTGACGACCGGGACGAACAAAAATACCAATCCGCCGCCCGCCGGATGTTCCCGGCCCCGATATTTTGGCTGTTCGGCAAGTTGGTGATCCCGCGCCTGCGACAGGTGGTTGACGCCTGTATCCGCCGCGCTTCATTCGTTTGGATCGCCGCCGAAGAGGATCGCGCCGGTGTTGCCGGTCTGCCCCATGGTGTCGTTCCGAATGTGCCGTTTTTCGACATACCCGACGACACACCCGCACCTTCGACCAGCCAAGAGCTGCTGTTTGTCGGCACCTTCCTGCACCGCCCCAATCAGGATGGGGCCCGCTGGTTTCTGCGCAATTGCTGGCCCGAATTACACGCCCGTCACCCCCAGGCGGTGCTGCGCATCGTCGGCTTGGGCAACTGGGGCAGCCTGGCGGCGGAATTTCCCGATCTGGGCGGCGTCGATTATGTCGGCACGGTTGATGAGATCGGCCCCGAATATGCCCGTTCTCGGCTGGTGATTTCACCGTTGTTCGAGGGCGGCGGATCAAAGATCAAGGTGATCGAGGCCTGTGCCTTTGGGCGCCCTGTCGTGGCCAGCCCACATTCCCTGCGCGGCTTTGGCGATTCCCTGCCCGCGGCCATTCCAGGGGCCAGGGACGCGGCCGAATTTATCGCCGCCTGCGATGCCATTCTAAGCGACCCGGAGCAGGCCGATACCCTGGGCCAATCCCTGCGCGCCCTGCAACAGCGGGAATTTTCGCGCCAGGGGGTAGAACAACGCATCGTCGATCAGATTCAGGACGCGCTGGCAGGATCGGGACGTCCCTAAGCACAGTTACAACATCCGAAATTCCATATCCTGACCAGACAGAACCATCGTCTCGTTGCCCCGGAGGGCCCATGCCCCGCGCCATTCTTGCCATTGCTCGCCCTGCTGTGCCTTTTATCCGCGGCAATCTGGCAACCCTGTTGCCTATGCTGCAAACCCACTATGGTTCCAAGGTGGCGCTATTGGAAATCGACCGGATCGAAGACATCCCGGCGGGGGGCGCGCAAACCGTCTTTGTCATCGGTGAACATCTGGCCCCGCCCCTCCGGCACCCTGGTTGCCAATATGTTTTGATCAATCTTTCAGTCGTCACGCAACTGGGCTCACCTTTGGCGGCCAGCCCGCGGGGCATGCTGCAAATTCATCGCAAGGCGCGCGCCCTTCGCCACCGTCTCGCCGGTTATGATGCCCTGCTGGATTATTATCCGGCGCAAACGCGTATTCTGAAACGGCGACTCTCCCTACCGGTTTTCGGATTTATTCCCTGGAGTGACCCAGCTGCACCGAGTCAGGGTAGTCGGGACCAGCCAGAAACGATTTACGACGTTTGTTTTGTGGGAGGAAAGACCCCTCGTCGGCGCGCACTTTTGGATCAACTGCGCGCCGAAGGGCTCCGATTGAGCCCTTCAAAAGGGGTGATGCTAGAACAGGCCGCCGCCCAATCGGCCTGTACGCTCAACGTTCATTTGCAACGTTCGAACCATCTGGAAATTCCACGTATATTGGGCGCGCTATCCGTCGGTAGCCCCGTGGTCAGCGAAGACAGTTTTGGGATCGCAGACATCCTACCCCCCAAATTGATAGAAATAGCGCCTTATAGGCAGCTGTCAGGACGGGTTCTCAGCTTTCTGTCCGATCCTTCGCGGGTGGCGGAAAGGGCCGCCCAATCCGCCAGTTGGTATCGCGATACCCTTGTACCGCAAGCCGAACAGATGCTGATCAAGACCCTGCACCAGATCGATACCCTGCCAGCCCAATAGCCCAGAGTGAGGCTCCCTCATGACAGCCCGGCAATACCGGTGGCCGTCGTTCCGGTGGCCAGCACCCGGCGCACCCGGATCGGAAAGGCGACACCGGCAGCGATATGCACATCCCCCGTCACACCGGCGGCCGTCACCACCCGCACCGTGCCGCCCTGCGCCACATTCAGCGCGCGGGTCACGCGGGCCAGATCGGCGCCGTCATTGGGGGTGATTGCTTCTATATAAAGGGCAGGGCTTTGCAGACCGGCCTGGGTTCCGGCAAATTGATCTTCTGGCATGGGGGCCTCCTGTTGGGCGAGCGTCGTAATCGCGCCGTTATCCCCCTAACCCCTAAGCAAATCCCTATAGCACCGTGCGCTGCACTATTTCCCCACCAAACGATCCAGATATTTGCCGTATTCGGTTTTACGAAACAGCGCGGCGCGTTTGGCCAGCCCGGCATTGTCGATCCAGCCCTGTTCATAGGCAATTTCATCCGGGCTGCCGACTTGAAGGCCCTGGCGCATGGTCAGGGTACGCACGAAATTCCCCGCATCCAGCAGCGACGCGTGGGTGCCCGTATCCAGCCAGGCATAACCGCGCCCCATACGTTCGACCGACAATAGCCCATCATCCAGATACATCTGCAACAGGGTCACGATTTCCAGTTCCCCGCGTTCCGACGGGGTGACGGCCTTGGCGCGTTCGGGCGCGCTTCCGTCCAGGAAATACAGCCCCGTGACCGCGTAATCCGAAGGCGGGACCGCTGGCTTTTCGATGATCTCCTTGACCGTGCCATCGGGGGCGAAATCCACCACACCGTAGCGTTCAGGATCGGCCACATGATAGCCAAAGACTGTGCCGCCCGTCGGTTTTGCGTCTGCCGCCGCCAGGATTTTCGGCAAGCCGTGGCCAAAGAAAATGTTATCCCCCAGAACCATCGCCGAAGGCGCCCCGCCCAGAAAATCCTCGGCCAGGATATAGGCCTGGGCCAGACCATCCGGGCTGGGTTGCACCACATAGGACAGCGACAGCCCCCATTGCGATCCATCGCCCAACAGGCGCTGAAACTGGGGCTGATCGTCCGGGGTGGTGATGATCAGGATCTCACGGATGCCGGCCAGCATCAGCACCGAAAGCGGATAATAAACCATCGGTTTGTCATATAGCGGCAAAAGCTGTTTTGAGACGCCCATAGTGATCGGATATAGCCGGGTGCCGGATCCCCCGGCCAGAATGATGCCTTTACGGTTGCTCATTTCAATGCTCCTAAATCGGTCAATACATCGGCCAACCCAGCCCGCCAATCCGGGCGGGAAATACCAAAAACAGTCTCTGTTTCGGTGCAATCCAGCCGGGAATTCAGTGGGCGCGACGCCGGGGTCGGGTAATCAACTGTCGCGATATCCGTCACGCTAACAGCCCGCCCGGACAGGGTGAATGTTTCGCGCGCGAAATCGGCCCAAGATACATCCGGGGCGCCGGAAAAATGATAGGTTCCCGCGGCTTCGAGCCTGGTTTTCAACACTTCGACCATGCGCAGACAGGCCTTTGCAATATCGCCCGCAGGGGTAGGTCCGCCGATCTGATCGCCCACGATCGTCAAGGCATCGCGGGTTTCGGAAAGACGCAGCATGGTTTTCACGAAATTCGCCCCATGCGCGGAAAACACCCAAGAGGTGCGCAGGATACCAAAGCGGCCCTGCGCCGCGCGCACCCCGTTTTCCCCCGCCAATTTGGTGCGCCCATAGGCGTTTTGGGGTGAAACAGGGTCTGTATTGGCCCAGGGGTCAGTGCCATCGCCGGCAAAGACGTAATCGGTTGAAATATGCACAAACGCAATGTCGCGCGCCGCGCATTCGCGCGCCAGGGCGGCGGGGGTGTCGCCGTTGATCACCCGTGCCGCATCCTCGTGGTCTTCGGCCTTGTCCACGGCCGTCCAGGCGGCGGCGTTGATCACTGCGTCCGGCGCGTAATCGCGGATCGCCTGAACGCAGGCCTTGGGGTCTGATAGATCGGCCTGATCCCGGCCCAGAAATACCGCATCCGGGGCTAGGCGCGCCAGTTCCGTCGCGACCTGACCAGTTTTGCCGAAAATGAGGATGGTCATTGGCGTGCCTTTCGCAACAGATCAAATAGCGTCATCAAATTCTGGCACTCGGATACAGGCTGAGTACCCGTTGCGCCAGCCATTGCGCGTACTTTTGATCCAGCCCCGCCTTGTGCCGAGATGTCACATCTACAGGTAAAACCGGAATTTCATAACCAAAGCTTGCGTAATCCTTGGCATAAAAATCCGCCACCAAGGCCAGCTCTTCAGGCCCAAGATCGGGTTTTCGCCGCAGTTTGCGACTGGGTAAAGAATGCGGCATGTGGTCCAATCCACCCTCGACCGGGGCGATCTGATCGATCCAGGTTACGACCTTATCCAGGCCATCCTCAAATCGAAAAACCCTAGCATCTGAAGGCAAAAAATCCGCCTGAGGGCGGATATGGCTATCGAAGATATAGGGGTTTTCGCGGGCGGCCAGCAGCGCCACCCGCGTCCAAAGCGAAAAACTGCTCCCCCAGGCCAATAAGCGTCGGAACAGATAGGGGCTGCGGTGCTGATGGGCGTATTCACTACGCAATCGGGCCAACGGGTCACGCACAACGCCAAAGCTAAGGTCTGGGGCGGGATCAATCTGCCCCGAGATATCATCCCAGGTCATATGCTGGGGAGAGGCTGGTGTCATCGCCATTCCGCGGCGCATATTTTCACGCCGGTTCACCCCCCAAAAGCGGTCCAGAAATTCAGGGCGACCATAGCGTGACGTCAAAAAGTCCTCAACGCTGGTGCCCCCTGCCTTGGGACAATGTGCATAATAGATTCGGCGACCCTGGGCAGTGATCAAAGGCATGATCAATTGACCCCCAACCGTTCACCCACCCCGTCGCGGCCCTGCAAGGCCCGCCACCAGGGTTCATTGTCGAGATACCATTGGACCGTTCGGTCCAGCCCCTCTTCTACGGTGACCGAAGGCCGCCAGCCCAGTTCGTCGCGGATGCGGGTCGGATCGATCGCATAGCGCGCATCATGGCCGGGGCGGTCCGTCACGAATGTGATCTGATCACCATAGGATTTGCCATCCGCGCGGGGGCGTTTTTGATCCAGAATACGGCACAGCGTCTGCACCAGTTCCAGATTTGTGCGCTCGTTCTCTCCGCCGATATTATAGGATCGCCCGATCACACCCTTATCCACCACCAGCAACAGCGCATCGGCGTGGTCTTCGACGTATAGCCAATCACGGATGTTGTCGCCCTTGCCGTAGATCGGCAGGGGTTTGCCGGCCAGCGCGTTCAGGATCACCACCGGCACCAGTTTTTCGGGGAAATGATAGGGGCCGTAGTTGTTGGAGCAATTGGTCAGCACGACCGGCAGCCCATAGGTTTCTGCCCAGGCCCGCACCAGATGGTCGGACGACGCCTTGGACGCCGAATAGGGCGAACGCGGATCATAGGCGGTGGTTTCGGTGAATTGCACAGCCGGGTCGGCGGGCAGAGAGCCAAACACCTCATCGGTGGAAATATGATGAAATCGAAACGCCTCGGGCCGGCCCTGCGCGTCCCAGTATTCGCGCGCGGCCTCAAGCATGTTGTAGGTGCCCATGACATTGGTTTCGATAAAGGCGCCGGGGCCGTCGATGGACCGGTCCACATGGCTTTCGGCGGCCAGATGCATCACCACATCGGGCTGATGTTCAGCAAAGATGCGTTTCAGCGCGGGCAGGTCACGGATATCTGCCTGCTCAAAGGTGTAGCCGGGGCTTTTGGCGGCTTCGGCCACATTATCAAGACAGGCGGCATAGGTCAGCGCATCAAGGTTCACGACCTCATGGCCGCGCGCAATGGCCAGCCGAACAACAGCCGATCCGATAAACCCGGCCCCGCCGGTGATCAGGATTTTCATGAGGGGTCTCCCCTAGGGTTAAGAGACACGCCCGGGAGGCGCTTGTGACGAAGCGAGAGGAAATATCGCTCATAGGTTCTAAAACTGATCTCGGCCAAAACCCAGGACAGGATCAGATAAAGACCGATGTGGACGATCCCGTCCGAAGCCTGACCAAGCATGGGCAGGCTTTCACTGGCCAGATACAGGCCCAGAAGGTGCAGCAGATAAACACCATAGCTGATTTTACCAATTCGGGCGATCGGGCGAAAGGCAAGAACAGCCATAGCAACATGATCCTCTCGGATGACGATACTGCCAAGGATCAAGGCCATGACCAGGTGCAATATGAATTGGGGCCAGCCCGCCAAGTCCCGTGGGAAAATCAGCAACAAGATGATGAGTAACACCACCAGCGGCACCACAGACCACCTGTGCCCCACCCCCCGCGCCAACAGCGCAAAACCCGTCGCAGAATGTAACAAGATGGCCAAGCCGGAGCCAAGAAGAATGGCCACATAACCGGGCTGGATTGCGAACACGAGATGATCAAGCGTGATGGGCGGAAGGCCAAATCCCCCAAGCACACCAGTCAGGATAGCGACGATCAACAGCCCCACTGCCGGCAATAGCCACCGCAGCGGCAAGACAACGACAAGTAGCGGCCAGAGCATGTAATATTGTTCTTCTACCGAAAGCGACCACATTGGACCAAGGTTGGCAATGTCCCCGACCAGGAAGTTCGCCAGAAAAACATAGTAATAGGGCCAGATTTCACGGGCTAAAGGGTCCGCCTTGACCCCCGCGAAAACCACGACCATCAACGTCACGACCAGCAGATAGAGCGGCAGGATTCGCAGGGCGCGGCGCCAATAGAACCCGCGCAAAGAAATGCGCCCTGTTCGATCCTTTTCCCGCAGCAAAAGGGACGTGATCAAAAACCCGCTCAGCACAAAGAAGAAATCAACCCCCAGAAAGCCCCGGCTAAGGAACAGATACTTTTCGCCCAGTTCATACGCTCCTGGCATGTGATGAAGCAAAACGGCCGCGATGCAGAAAAACCGCAGACCATCCAGCGCGCCGAACCGCGCACGGTGGCGAAAATCGGTATGATCAAAGACCCGAGGCACGCCTATCAGGCCCCCGTCATCACAAAGGGGCTGTCGAAATCCGCCAGGGTCTGCGCAGCGGCGTCTTTTTCGGACAAAACAGGCTCTAATTCAGGGGAAATTGGCCAATCAATGCCACAACTGTCCCATCTGACGGCCCCGTCACATTCGGGGGCGTAATGGTCAGTGCATTTGTAAACGATCTCGGTATCAGGTTCGAGCGTCAGGAACCCATGCAGAAACCCGGCCGGGACCCAAAGCTGTTTGCCATTGTCAAAAGACAGGGTTTCACCCACCCATTTGCCATAGGTCGGGCTGCCCCTGCGCACGTCGACCGCCACATCGAACAATGACCCGCGCCCGCAGCGCACCAGTTTGCCCTGGGCATGGGGGGGCGATTGAAAATGCAGCCCCCGGACAGTGCCCGCCTGGGCTGACATGGAGTGGTTGTCCTGCACAAATTCGGGCAATTGGAGGCCGGCGGTTTCCAGGGACTTACGGTTCCAGCTTTCGGAGAAAAACCCCCGCGCATCGCCAAACCGTTTCGGCGTGATCACAAGGACCCCCTCCAGACCCGTCTGAGCAATTTCCATGTCAAATTCCTTTGTCACACCAGCCTGAAATACGCCCCTGAGGGCGCTGGCCCATTAATAATATCCGTAATCAGCGGCATAAACGCCGTCGCTGTAATTGCATTTGTTCAAAACAACCCCAAGAACGCCGGTCATCTCGGAAACCTGCCGTTCCACCACGTCGATCTGCGCCATCGGCGTCTTTTCCGCCTCGACCACGATCAGCGCGGCATCGACATGGGTCAAAAACCCATAGGCATCATCCGCTGCCAGCATGGGCGGCATGTCAAACAGCATGTAATCCGGTTGAAAGGTCTCTTCGAGCGCCGAAATCAAGGCTTCGGTCTGATGACCGTGCAGAACTTCTGAGGAGTTGCGTTCGGCCCGGTCGTTCATGCCGAAAACCAGGTTGGTGTTCAAACGGCGCCCGTGCTGATCAAACCCGACCCGATTATAGATCACATCGACCATGCCCTGTCTCGGGCTTTGTCCCAGGATCTGGTGCAGCGCAGGGCGGCGCAGGTCAAAATCCAGCGCAATGGTGCGCAGATCAGGCTGACGGGCCAAGGCAAAGGCCAGGTTCGTCATCGTGGTGGTCTTACCCGCTGACGCGCCGGGGGACACCACGGCGATACGTTTCCAGTTCTCGCGGCTGGCCGCCTGCGTCAACTTGGTGCGTAGCAGATCAAAAGGCGCGGCGGCAGGCCCGCCTTCATAAGATAACAAGCGGCGAGTTTCCATGCGGCGCTTGTCCAGCTCAAGCGCGGGAAAGACGGACCAAGCTTCGTCTAGATCGCTGGTGGATGTAAAAGGCACCTCGCCTCTTGACGTCTGAGCCTTCGGTGTTCCCCTCGCCGCAACACCGCCCGTAGCGGTCTGAGCCCGGTTTGCACGGGCTTTTTCCAAGGCTATCTGAAGCTTTTCCATACTTTCTCCTTTGCGCAGGGCCTTAAGCCCGTGGCGACGTCACCCGCGAACGCCCAATTTGTTCATGACCCGTTCAGCAACCAAATCCAGCGGCAGGTAATAGGTGTGTACCCCATAGATGACTGCTGGAATGGCTGCACCAATAACTAGGACGACTGCGATAAGCCCGGCCCGGCGGCGGAATTTTTCCTGCCGTGTGCGCAAATAGGGCACGGTCGCCAACGGTGTTATGCCCAGCCCGTTGATCAGATCAATCGGACGGCGGGCCGTAGTGTTCAGCATTTCCAACAAAGCAATGAGCGCCGCGCCCGCCAGCAGGCCAACACCAATGCCTACCCCAGCCAGTTTGACCCGATTGGGTTTGGTTGGCTGGCTTGGAATAGAGGGCTGTTCCACCACCGTGATACGCTGGCCGCGCGACAATAATTCGATCCGTTCCCCGGTGGCCGCAGTCGCCAGCCGATCCGTGGCCTGATTATATTGTTCTTGCACGTTGCGATAATCGCGTTCCAGCGCCTCTAGGGCGATCGAATTGGCCGCGGTCCGCGACATCGCATCCGCAAGCGCCGTCAACTCTGTCTCGATCTCAACTCTCTGATCCTCTAGCGAGGACAGCTTGCTATCTATCTCGGCCACTTGAAGATCAAACATTGTCTGAGCGGGATCGGCCGGCGCTGATTCACCTGTCGCTTCATCTTGATCGCTCAGCAACGCTTCGGTCACGGCCTTTTCCAACTGCTCAATGCGGGCCCGCAGCATTACGACCCGTGGGTTGGTTTCTGAATAAACCAAGAGCGCGTCACGCAACTGCCGCTCAGCCTCTTCCAGAGTTGCTTCATCCCGACTGCGGGGCTTGGAAGCATTGGAACTGCCAGTCACTTCACCCGTAGCAGCAAAAACCTGTTCCAGCCGTTCACGCTGTTCCCGCAGGCCGGTCATATCACGCTCAATTCGGGCTTGACGCTCTTGCAAAGCGGCCTGGCGATTGCGACGAAAGGCCTGTGCATCGGGCAGGGCGTCGGAATTATTCGTTTTGAATTGCAAAATCCGGGAGCTTTGCTGATCAAGCTGTTCCCCCAAGCGGGCGACTTCCTGTTCAAAGAACTGCTGGGTCTGGGTGGCCCGGCCGGTCCGATATTCCGTATCCAGGTTCAATACCCGCGTCAGATATTCGTTCAGGACTGCCGCCGCAGTGCGAGGGCTTTCGCTTTCAAATGAAATCGTCATCAAGGTCGCGCGATCCCGACCCGCCTGATTTCGGATCCGCGTTCGGGACCGCATGCCCGCCACGATTTCATCGGGGTTCAAGTTACGTTGGTCCGGCAAGACATTCAGTTCGCGTGCAATGCTTAGCATATTGTCACGGGTCAAAAGCTGGGTTTCAAAAATCTGCAACCGCTCTTCGCCGGACATGGCCACAGTTGGCGCCGCAAGTTTGCCGGGAATCTGCGAACTTTCCACCAGCAACCGGGTCGAGGACACATAGGCCGGGGGCAGGGTGATCGCCACCGCCACGGCAAGGCCAGAAATCACCCCTGCGACGATCACAAACCACGGCATCCGACGCGCAAAGATCGAAATATAGTAACGAATATTAGTCATCAGGCCTGTTCCTCGGTTGTAATCGGGTCCGCCCCAAAGAAAAGTCCGTCATCCAGCACCTGCCGGACAAGGTCTTCGGTGACACGGTTCTGGTCGCTGCTCCAGGCATAGATCATGGCGAAATCGCAGAACTGATTGACCAGTCGCGGCACGCCGCGGGTTTGTTCATAAACAATGCGCATGGCACCGGGAGAGAACTCTTCGCCGGTGCCCCCCGATTTGATCAGGCGATGCGCGATATAAGAGGCCACCGTTTCGGCATCCATTTCCTTTAGATGAAAACTGGCGGCGACCCGCTGCGCCAGCTGACGCATTTCGGGTTTGCGCACGATGTCGCGCAATTCCGGCTGACCCACCAGGATCAGCTGTATCAGATGATCCTTGTTGGCGTTGACATTGGTCAGCATCCGGATTTCTTCCAGGCCCTCGATGGACAGGTTCTGGGCTTCGTCGATGATCAGAACCACCCGGCGGCCTTCCCCATATTCCTTGACCAGGAAATCCTGAAAGGTCTGGAACATGCGCACATAATCCAGCTGCCCCTCTGGCAGGCTGATCGAAAAGGCATTCAGCACCCATTGCAGCAACTCACCCCGCCCGCCCTGGGCGTTCGAAATCAGCCCCACGGTCAGGTCCACATCAAGGCGCGACAGCAAATGCTGCACCAGCGTCGTTTTCCCGGCGCCGACTTCTCCGGTGATCAAGGTGATGGGCGCGCGCGACAGCACGCCAAATTCCAGCACCGAAAAGGCGCGGGTATGTTGGCTGGACCAGTACAGGAAGCTTGGGTCCGGCAGCAGGGTAAAGGGCCGCTCGGATAATCCAAAGAAATCCGCATATAGGGTTTCAGACGACATAACGCTCGGTACTCATTTCTGGCAGCTCGATTTTTTGGCAACCCGACGGGGCCGCTGGTTGAAATCTGTATAGGGAGGGCAAGGAAGCGGATAAAGCCCGCACCGAGAAAAGGCCGGGAAAAGGATCGTGATCCCGTGAAGTTGTGACTTTCGCATGGGCAAACCTGAAAAATATCCTGCCTGATCTTCGTCCGTGTCGTCTCTTTGGGATATATGGCCGGTGCATTGGGCGATTCTATGTCGCTTTCGCCAAAACTCGCCACATCTCGATCACATTTAGCCCTCAGCGGCGGAACAATCCTCCTCTGGCGTTAACGATTGTCTCGGGCTAGATGGACGATTCTTAGGCGTCGCTGCGATGCGGCATAAAAGCGCCGATCAAAAAATATACTAAAAACAATGACTTAATATGTATTGCCTTTTTCTGCCACAAAAGATTTAGTTTACTTGTTAGCTTTGAGACACATACTTTTGACTTAGAAAGCACGCCTGTCCGGGCTGGAATCCTGTTGTCAGAGTTCCTCAACACCCTTAGACGTGCGCCCATATTTAGACGAACGGATCTTTGATCTATGACCTTTCAACTGCGTGAAACCCCCGTAGCTGAGCCTCTTTCACAGAGACTGCTGCGCAAGGATCACCGGACAGAACGCCGCCTTTATGCGGATTCTCTCAAACGCGGCTTCGATTTTTTCATCGTAGTGGTCGCGCTTGTTCTGACTGCCCCTGTCCTGATCCCGTTAATGCTGATCATTCTGGGCATCGTCGCCCTGGACGGTCATTCCCCGATCTACCGCCAGCGCCGCATTGGCCTGAATGGACGGATCTACGGCATCTTCAAAATCCGCACCATGGTTCCGAACGCCGAACAGCGGCTTGAGGAATATCTGGCATCTGATCCCGAGGCCCGCGCCGAATGGAACAGCCACCAGAAACTGCGCCATGATCCCCGGATCACCCGTTTCGGAAACTTTCTGCGCAAATCGTCGCTGGATGAGCTGCCACAGCTGATCAACGTCCTTAAGGGCGACATGAGCCTGGTTGGCCCGCGCCCGATGATGGAATGCCAGCGCGCGCTGTATCCTGGCCGGGCCTATTACCGGATGCGTCCAGGTATCACCGGCCCCTGGCAGGTGTCTGATCGCAACCAAAGCACCTTTGCCGATCGTGCCTTGTTTGACGGGGATTACTACCACGACGTCAGCTTTGGCACCGATGTCAAACTGCTGATGCAAACAGTTTCGGTTGTCCTGCGTAGCACAGGTTTGTGACCACCCCTTTCGCCGCAGGGCGAAAGGAAAACCATATTCAAACGCCGCAAACACAAGCGGCAAACACAAGCGACTGACTTTCTAAGGCCGGCTGGGCGGCCTGATAATCACGTGCCGACCGGGGGGCAGGCACCAGGATGTGAACGGTTGAGTGTGGGCTGCCCCGCTTGGTCGTGCTACCGTCCGGCCAAAGAGTGAAATCGGGACCAAGTTCGTGAAGAAATTTATAATTATCGCCACACTATTACTGGCGGCTGCCTGCGACTCCTCAGAAGACCGGGCAAATGAACATATCGATTCTGCAATTGAATATGTCGAAGCTGGCGACCCTGATCGCGCCATCATCGAATTGCGCAATGCGATGAAGCTGGCCCCGCAGAACCACGATGCCCTGTTGATGTTTGCACAGATTCAGCAGGATCGGGGCAATCTTCAGGGGGCCTTTAAAGGATACCGCCGTCTGGTCGAAGCCTATCCCGAGGATCCCGTCGGCAACCGTGAATTGGCCGTCATCGCCTTCCGGGCCAACCAGTTCGACGAAGCCGAAAAATATACCGCCGCATCTGAGGCCCTGACGCCGGATGACCCGGCTGTGGCTTCGGTGCGTGTCGCCCTGGCCTACCGTGAGGCCGCATTGGACAAAAGCAATGATGGTATGGCCGCCGCGGGCGCAGATGCGGCCGACCTGCTACAGGCGGATATGGATCTGCCCATTGCCCGCCGGGTTGTGATTGCCGATTTGCTGCGCCAGCAGAAATTCGACGATGCGCTGCGCGAACTTGATACCGGGCTGGAACAGGACAACACCAACCGCGACCTTTACGCCGCTCGCTTTGGCGTGCTGTCGCAACTGGGCGACAAGGGCGGCATCGAAGATCAGCTGAAACGCATGGTCGAACTGTTCCCCGAAGACGAAAGCGTTGGATCCACTCTGGTGCGTTGGTACGTATCGGAAAAACGTATCGACGAAGCCGAAGCCTGGTTGCGCGATCGTGTTGACCCCACTCAGGACTCTCCTGAACCCCGACTGACCCTGATCCGGTTTCTCAGTGAACTGCGCGGCCTTCCCGCCGCCGTGACCGAATTGGACAGCATCCTGGCGCAGGACCCTCTCCCTGCCGATATCGCCAGCGATCTGAACACCTTTCAGGCGCTGCATGCCGGGTTCCTGTTCTCTACTGGCAAGCCTTCTGATGCGATCACCAAGATGCAGGACATCATTGCCGAATTTGATGGTGTCACCGTCGAAGGCGACGAGCTGGACAAGCTGAACCGCTACAAGGTGTCCCTGGCACAGATGCAGGCCCAGACCGGCAATCAGGTCGCCGCGCGCGCCCTGGTCGAAGAGGTCCTGGCCAGCGATGTCAGCAATGTCAGCGCCCTGAAGCTGAAGTCAAACTGGCAAATTCTGGATGATCAGACGGCCGATGCCATCGTCAACCTGCGCTCGGCCCTGTCCGAAGCACCGCGGGACGCGGAAATCATGACCCTGCTTTCGGCCGCCTATGAACGCGAAGGCAACCGCGAATTGATGGCCGAAATGCTATCGCTCGCTGTTGAGGCCTCAAACCGGGCGCCCCAACCCTCACTGCGCTACGCCAACCATTTGGCACAGCAGGAAAAATACCGCGCCGCCGAAGAGGTTTTGATCAACTCCCTCCGGCTTGCTCCGCGCGACCTGGGCCTGTTGTCGACCCTGGCACGGGTGCATCTGGCAATGGAAGACTGGGCGCGGGCCCAGCAAGACATCGACCGGCTGCGGGAAATGGAAGACCCGCGCGCGATGGACCTTGCCGATGAGATGCAGGCCCAGCTTTTGGGACGCCAAAGCAAAACCGATGATCTGACCGCCTTTCTGGAAGAAAAGGGCGACGGCGATATCAGTTCCGCGGCCCCTGTCATCCGGGCAAACCTGCTGTCGGGTCGCCCCGATGTGGCGCTTGAACGGTCATCCCAGCTGTTGGCGGAAAACCCCGATGATCCGACCGCACGATTCATCCACGGCCTGGTGCTGACGATCTCTGGCGATTACGACAAGGGTATCCCCCTTCTGGAGGAAACCGTCGCGGACAACCCGCAGGCAGAACGGGCCTGGACTGCGCTTTACAGCGCCTACAACCGGACCAACCAGCCCGAAAAGGCCAAACAGGCCCTTGATCGCGCCCTGGAGACCAATCCCCAAAACGTGAACCTGCTGTGGATGAAGGCCGGACAACTTGAGGTCGACGGCGATATTGGCGGGGCCATCGACATCTACGAAGGCCTCTATGCCCGCAACAGCACGACGATCGTTGTGGCCAACAACCTTGCCAGCCTGCTGTCCAGCTATCGGGACGATCCCGAAAGCATCGAGCGCGCCTATACCGTTGCCCGCCGCCTGAAGGGCACCAACCGGCCTGCCTTCCAGGACACCTATGGCTGGATCGCTTTCCGCCGGGGTGAGGTCCAAGAGGCCCTGGAACCGCTGGAATCCGCTGCCGAAGGGCTGCCAGGCGATCCAACTGTGCGCTACCACCTGGCACGGGTCTATGCGGCGCTGAACCAAACCGACAAGGCACGCGCGACTTACGAAACAGCGCGCCAGCTGCTTGAGGATGCCAATACCCCGCCTCCGGGTCTGGCCTCGCGGATTTCAGCCGGGATCGCGGATTTGGACGCAGCCCCGGCCAGCGAATAAACAAGGGGCCACCACATCATCGATGCCTGACCTCCGTGGCCTCCGGGGGCCGGCATCGATGACTCTGTTTTACAGACCAAAGCACACCTCGGGTTCCTGTCTGGTGGCCCTAGTTTTCCGTCTGATCCAACGCTGGCTTGGGCCGGCGGGGCAGAAACGCGGCGCGCAGGGCGCTTTGGGCGGGCAATTCGATAAATCGGACCGACAGTTCAGACAGGACAAGGGCAACCGTTACAAAAACCACGAAGGCCAGTCCCGGAACACCCACATCGTTCAGACCGATCCCTGAACAAAAAATCAAAATCGGGATATGCAGCAAATACAGGCTGAACGACACTCGTCCCAGCCATCGCAACCAACGGGCTGCCAAAAACCGAAACGGCCCCAACTCCAAAACGCTGCAGACCAGGATCAACAGCGGATACCCCACAGAGAACGGATCGAGAAACACCTCTCCGACCGGGATGCCAAGCATGCGTCGTATTTCGGGCGGGGCCAGTGGCGCTAGCACAAGCAAGCCCCAGGCCAGCAAGTGCGCGCCACGCCATTTCGATACAGCCAGAAGGCCCGTCCGGGTCTGGTAAAACCATGCCAACAGGCAGCCAAACAAAAAGACGTGCAGCCAAAGGACAAGATATCGCGCCCCTACCAGCCATGGGCCAAGCCCCTTTGCCAGCAATACCTGCAAGACCAGCAAACCCAGAACCGCAGCAAAAAACCAACCACGGCTGGCCGCGAACCATAGCCCTATGAAGACCAGGTAAAAATGGATTTCGACCGGAATGGACCACAAGACGCCTGTGCCCCGAAGCAGGAATACATTCAGGATCAATTCATTCAGGGTGGTGAACGAATACCCTGAATCACCGATCCCCACCAGCAAGACACAGCCCAGCAGGATCACGACATAATACAGTGGCAACACCCTGGCCCCGCGACTAACGGCATAGCGACGAAACGCCACTTTATCCAATGGCGCCTTTAAATAGAGCAACCCCATCAGAAAACCGCTCAGTGCATAGAACAGGCACACCCCCATGACACCAAGCCCCGCCCCCAAGACTTCGGGAAGAAACCGGGAATTGCTAGCATGAGAAACGACAACTGTTGCAGCGGCAAGGCCTCTGGCACCATCAAGAGCGGGAATATGTATACGTGCCATATCTCGAGCCTAAACAAAGTTTCACAAGCATTTCAATTTCAATTATGCCCCACCAAAAGGGGGCCGTAATATTTATTGCAAGGGTGCAATTTATAGGCTGTATCAACCACGCCCCTTGAGAAAACAACGGGTCAAAACGCGGCTTTCCTGCGTCACCTTGGGGAAAACTCACTTTACCCCCACTGGATGGCTGGCCCGGCCAGGCCTTTGCGCCTAAAGTCGCGAAAAAACGAGGGACATCGAGGATATTCCTATGACCAGATTTCTATCCGGCCTGATGCTGGCCCTGATCGCCGCTGCCGGTTTTCTGACGCTTTCAAGCAACCAGGCCGCAGCCCAATACGCCATTCAAAGCGGTGACCAATTGCAAATCGAAGTGTTGGAAGACACCAGCCTGAACCGCAGCGCCCTGGTGCTGCCCGATGGCACGATCACCTTTCCGCTGGTGGGCACCATCCGGGCAGGGGGCAAGACCGTATCCCAGGTCCGCAGCATCATCACCCGCCAGTTGGCATCAAATTTCGCCAATGAACCCAATGTCTTTGTGACTGTCGCCCGTCTGGCAGAAAAAGGCCCGCTGGTCCCCGATGAACCCGATACAATGCGCGTCTACATCATCGGGGAAACCGCCAATTCCGGCCTGATCGAGGTTGATCCAGCCACCACCCTGCTACAGGCGCTGGCGCAGGCCGGGGGATTTTCCCGGTTCGCCGCGGTCAAGCGGGTTCAACTGCGTCGCACACAGGGCGGCAGAACGCGGGTCTATACCTACAATTACAAAACCGGCGAAGGCATCTCGGGGGCGACCGTCTTATCCGAGGGCGATGTGATCGTGGTGCCAGAGCGCGGGCTGTTTGAATAAACCCTGATGAACGCAAGCTGGACGTCTACGACGCGACTTCAAGGACACGACGTAAAAGACACCGTAAAAGACATCGGGCCAAATACGACCAAGATTAAGGATATGAGCATGGGGGTAAGGCAGAAAGCCGGCCTCGGAATCGGGCAAAGATTCGCTGTTGTCGCCTGTTGTGGCGCCCTGATTTTGCCTGCGCTTTCGCCCGTTCTGGCGCAAGACAGCGCGCAGGACGGCGGATTGCAGATGACCCTTGGGGTGCGCTCTACTTTGCGCTCGGACAGCAATTATTCCCTGTCAAATCCCAGCAACGGGCGCGGCACGGTTTTCGACACCCAGCTGTCCTTTGGATTGATCAGCGAAACCCGCAATTCCAGATTGGCTTTTACCGCCAGCACCACCGCGCGCGCCGCACGGCTGCCGGCCCCGGCGGGATCCGTTT
>ERZ1699650.91-NODE-91-length-50701-cov-11.940963_pt1 | contig 50701 bp, 53 predicted proteins | sample MGYA00581512_ERZ1699650 | MGnify/ENA primary metagenome ERZ1699650 (study PRJEB42348, sample SAMEA6618698) | metagenome | isolation source: Polyester-degrading enrichment culture growing on monomer terephthalic acid, Te | collected 2019-05-17 ... | reverse complement strand
TGCCGAACATCACGATCACGCCGCCGCCCAGCACCTCGATCGGCACGGTGCGGATGACGCCGCCCACCTTGGGCACCAGCCCGCAGATGATCAGGAAGACCGCGCCACAGGTCACCACGTGGCGGCTCATCACGCCGGTCATGGCGATCAGCCCGACGTTCTGCGAAAACGAGGTGTTGGGAAAGCCGCCGAAGATGCCGGCCAGCGCGGTGCCGAAACCATCGGCGTAGGTGGCGCCGGTGATCTCGGTTTCGGTGGCCTCACGGCCCGCACCGCCCTTGGTGATCCCCGACACGTCGCCGACCGTCTCGATGGCCGAGATGAAGGCCATGAGACAGAAGCCGATGACCGCGGCGATCGAGAACTCAAAGCCGTACTTGAAGGGCTGCGGCAAGGCGAAGGCCGCGGAATTGGCCCAGGAGTTGGTGATCGCCTCGATGCTCAGCATGCCGACCGCGATGGCATAGACATAGCCCACGATCAGCCCGATCAGCACCGCCGAGATCGACAGCATGCCCTTGGTAAAGAATTTCAGGCCCAGCGTGACAAGGATCACGATGATCGCCGCCGACCAGTTCAGCAGGCTGCCGTATTCCGGCGTGCCGATGGCCGGAACCCCGCCCGCAGCGTATTGAATGCCGACCTTGACCAGCGCCAGCCCGATCATCGTCACCACGAGACCCGTCACCAGCGGCGGCAGGGCAAAGCGCAGCTTGCCCACGAAAGTCCCGATGATGGCATGGAAGATACCGCCGATGATGACACCGCCGAACAGCGCGGCCAGCGCGTCAACGCCCTTGCCCGCCACCAGCGGGATCATGATCGGCAGGAAGGCAAAGGATGTGCCCTGAACGATGGGAAGCGCGGCCCCGACAGGGCCAAGCGTGATGGTCTGCAACAGCGTGGCGATACCGGCAAAGAGCATCGACATCTGGATCAGGTAAAGCAGCTCCGGGAAGTCGGGCGAGCCCGAGCCAAAGCCGAACCCCGCGGCCCCGGCGACGATGATCGCCGGCGTGACGTTGGACACGAACATCGCAAGCACGTGCTGGATGCCCAGCGGGATGCCCCTGGCAAGGCCCGGAAAATAGTTCGGATCCCGGAGTTGCTCCGGTGTCCCGATGGTTGAATCAGCCATTAAGTCTCTCCCCATTATAGCTGCTTTGGGTGGGCTGCCTCTCCTCCTGGCAGCCCGGCGTTCAGTCCGCGACCACCTGGTAGGGGGTCTCGAACCAATGTTCTTCCAGGTTCTCGCCAGCGCCGATCCGATCCACCACGGCAAACAACCCCGATCCCGCGATCGGCGTCAGTACGCCATGCCACGTTCCCCGGTGGAAGTTGATCGCCTGGCCCGGCTGGGTCAGGAAGGCGCGGGGGTTTCCCGGGCCTGTGCCTGTTTCCTGGGCGACGATGACCAGAAATGCGTCATGCGACATCGGGATGAAGGCCTGGCTGCCCAGCGGGTGCCGCTCGACCATGTCCAGCGTTAGCGGCAACTCGCGCAGCTCGGCCTTGAACAGGCTGATCCCGGCGCGCCCGTCGTCGAAATCCAGCGTTGCGCGGTCATGGTAGCGCCCGCATTTGCCCTGGTTGATCCACTTGTCCGGATCACCGCCACAGTCCAGCAGATCGCCAAAGGGCGCAAAGGCCTCGGCCGAGATCGGCTCGATCCGGATCGTCCCGCTCATGGCAAAAGGTCCTTCAGGCGAAACTCGGCGATACGCTCGACCTGGCGGCAGGCCTCGGCAAACTCGGTCGCGCGGTCGTTGTCGATCCGGCGGTGAAAGGCCTCCATGATCGACGCCTTGTCATGATCGCGCACCGCGATGATGAAGGGAAAGCCGTGCTTGTCGACATATTCGGTGTTGAGCCGCGTGAAGGTCTCGCGCTCTTCGTCGGTCAGCATGTCGAGGCCCGCGCCCGCCTGTTCCGAGGTGCTTTCCGCCGTCAGCCGCCCGGCCGCCGCCAGCTTGCCCGCCAGGTCCGGGTGCGCGGTCAGCACGCTCAGCCGCTTGTCCTCATCCGCCGAGCGGAAGACCCGCGCCAGCGCGTTGTGCAGGCCCAGCGCGGTGTCATGCGCATACCCCAGTTCCAGCGCATGCGCGCCTTCGGCGATCCAGGGCGAATGCTCGAAAATGCTGCCGTAGGCCGCCACGAAAGTCTCGCGGTCCATCTCGGAGGGACGTTGACGGCGTTCATGCGGGTGCGTCGCGGCCCAATGCTCGGCAATCTCAAGCCGCGTCGGGCACCAGACGCCCTCAAAGCCCTGGATATACTCGATGAACCGCTTCAACGCGGCAATCTTGCCCGGACGCCCGACAAGGCGGCAATGCAGCCCGATCGACATCATCTTGGGCGCGCCCTCCTGCCCTTCGGCATAAAGCGTGTCAAAGGCATCTTTCAGATAGGCGCCAAAGTCTTCGCCGGTGACCCAGCCGGGGGCGGTGGCAAAGCGCATGTCATTGGCTTCCAGCGTGTAGGGAATGATCAGCTGGTCGCGGTCGCCGTATTCCTTCCAATGCGGCAGGTCGTCGTCATAGGTGTCCGAGATATAGGCAAACTGCCCGGTTTCCGCCGCCAGCCGCACGGTATTGGCGCTGCATCGCCCGGTGTACCAGCCGCGCGGTTCTTCGCCCACCACTTCGGTATGCAGGCGGATCGCCTCGGCAATGGCCGCGCGTTCCTCTTCCTCGGGCATGTCCTTGTGTTCGACCCACTTGAGCCCGTGCGACGCGATTTCCCAACCGGCGGATTTCATCGCCGCCACCTGTTCGGGGTTGCGGGCCAATGCGCTGGCCACGCCATAGATGGTCACCGGAATCTCGGCCCCGGTGAACAGCCGGTGCAGCCGCCAGAACCCGGCGCGGGCGCCGTATTCATAGATCGATTCCATGTTCCAGTGGCGCTGCCCCGGCCACATTGCAGCACCGGGAATGTCCGACAGAAACGCCTCGGAGGCCGCGTCGCCGTGCAACACGCAGTTCTCGCCGCCCTCCTCATAATTCAGCACAAACTGCACGGCCACCTTCGCACCACTCGGCCATTGGGCGTCGGGAATGCGGGGGCCGTAACCGATCATGTCGCGCGGATATCGTGTCAAAGCGGTACTCCTTTTCGTCCTTCCCTTCATACGCCAGAAAATAGAGATTGTTTTTCAAAAAATGTTGGAAGGAGCATCTTGTGCGGTGTTGTTTGTGTCCCGGGGTGGTTCGCGACTAGACATTGACAGGCAACAAAGGAGTCTTCCCGTGACCGGCTATCTGACAACACATGTGCTCGACACCGCCCGCGGCTGCCCGGCGGAAGGCATCAAGATCGCGCTTTACCGGGTCTCCGGCAATTCGCACAAGAAGATCGCCGAGACGGTGACCAATGACGACGGGCGCACCGATGCGCCGATTCTGCCCGCCGAGGCGTTCAAGACCGGCACCTATGAGCTGATCTTCTTTGCCGGGGATTACCTGCGCGAGACGGGCCAGGTCAGCGAAGAGGTGCTGTTTCTCGATGCCATCCCGCTGCGCTTCGGCATGGACGACCCGGAGGCGCATTACCACGTGCCGCTGCTGCTGTCGCCCTATGGCTACAGCACCTATCGCGGCAGCTGAGACAGGGCGGCCTGCTGTCGCGCCCCTTTGCGAAGACCCCGGCAACGGTGCGTGAAATCACGCACCCTATGGCGCCTGCTCGGTGTCGCGGATGGTGGCGCCGATGCGGTCGATCATGAAATCCATGAACAACCGGGTCTTGGGGTCCTGGCCGCGCCGGTGGGTATAAAGGCACGCCATCTGGATCGGCTCTGGCGGGGTGGCGGTGGCCACCGGGACAAGCGCGCCGGATTTCAGATGCTCCGAAATCTCGAAAATCGGCTTCAGCGCAATCCCCCGCCCGGCCAGCGCCCAGTCGGTCAAGACATCGCCATCGTCGGATTCGTAGCGCCCCTTGACCGGGAACCGCTCGGCTCCGTCACCGGTCATCAGCCGCCACTGAAACTCCGTGGCACCGGGAAACCGCAGGCTGAGGCATTCGTGCCCCTGGGCCAGGATCTCCTGCCCGCTGGCCGGCATCCCCCGCGCCGCGACATAGGCAGGGGCCGCGCAAAGCACCCGCTCCACATCCGCGATCTTGCGGATCCGCAGGTTGCTGTCCTCGGGCTGGCCCAGGAAAAACGCCAGGTCCAACCCCTCGGTCGTCAGGTCGACCCGCCGGTCGGTCAGCCGCAAGCGCACGCTGACCTCGGCATAATCATCAAGGAAATCCGGCACCGCCGGCGCAATCAGCCGCCGCCCCACCCCCAGCGGTGCCGCCACGTAGAGCGAGCCCTTGAGGTTCTCGGTCATGTCGACGATCTGCGCCTCGGCGTTTTCGACCGCCTCAAGGATCTCGATCGCGCCGCGATAAAAGGATTTGCCCTGTTCCGTCGGGTTCAGCGACCGGGTGGTGCGCTGAAACAGGCGCACGCCCAAATGCTCTTCCAATTGCGCAATCCGGGCCGACGTCACCGCCGGCGAAATCCGCAGATCCCGGCCCGCCGCGGACATGCTGCCCAGCTCATAGACCCGGACAAAAGTTCTGATACTGTCGAAATAGGACATTCTTCGGAAATCTTTGAGACTGCTTGGCGTTTCACAGCGATAGCAGAAGAAACTCCGTTCGGCTAGTCTGGCAATCCGTCCTGTCCCGGGGGGCTAGCGCGCCACCACCACCGCGCGGCCCTTGTGTGACAGCACCTCGAACGGCGTGTCAAAGACATCGGCCAGCGTGTCGGGTGTCAGAAGCGTGGCGCTTTCGCCCTCGGCCAACACGCGCCCGTCCTTCATGGCCACGATCCGGTCGGCCCAGCCCGCCGCGGCGTTGATGTCGTGGATCACGATCACGATGCTGCGCCCGGTCCCGCGCGACAGCCGGTGCAGTCGCGCCATCAGATCGCGGGCATGGCGCGGGTCGAGCGCGTTCAAAGGCTCATCCAGCAGCATCCAGGGCGTGTCCTGGGCATAGGTCATCGCAATGAAGGCGCGCTGCCGCTGACCGCCCGACAGGGTGTCGAGCGGGCGGGTGGCAAGCTCTTGCAGGGAAAAGGCCTCCAACGCCGCCTCGACCTGTGCGGCATCCTCCGGACCCGGGCGGCCCCGGTGATGCGGCCAGCGGCCAAAGGCCACCAGTTCCCGCACCTGCAACCGGCTGACCACCACCGGCGATTGCTGCAGCAGGGCAACCTTGCGGGCGCGTTCCTCGCCCGAGGCGGCAAAGGGATCAAGCCCGTCGATGCGCACGCGGCCCGCCGTCGGCGCGTTCAGCCCCGCCATGCAATGCAGAAGCGAGGATTTGCCCGCCCCGTTCGGCCCGATCAGCGCCGTGATGCCGCCGGGGTCAAGCCGCAGCGACACGTCTTGCAGGATCCGGGCCGCGCCCAGGTGATAGTTCAGCCCGCTGACATCGATCATCGCTTGCCCTTTCGCAAAACCAGCCAGAGAAACAGCAAACCGCCGAAAAGCTCGACCACCACGGCCAGGGCCGACTGGCTGCCCAACAGGCGTTCAAAGACGAATTGCCCGGCCACCAGGATCAGCGCGCCGATCAGCGCCGCCGCCGGGATCAACACCGTGTGGCGGTGGGTGTCGGTCAGGTGCCGGGCCAGGCTGGCGGCCAGCAGCCCGAGGAAGGTGATCGGCCCGACCAGCGCCGTCGAGACCGAGATCATCGCCGCCACCAGCATCAGCGAGATCATCACCACCCGGTCATGGTTCAACCCCAGCCCCCGCGCCGTGCCCCGGCCCAGCCCCGCCACGTCAAGCGCCGGTGCCATGCGCATCGCCCAGCCCAGCGCCGCCAGCAGCACCAGCGCCGCAGCCACCAACTGCCCGACGTCGACCCGGCCAAAGCTGGCGAACATCGCCTGTTGCACCACGGCAAATTCCGACGGGTCCATCATCCGCTGCACCACCGAAGCCAGCCCGCGCAGCAGCACGCCCAGCACCACCCCGGTCAGGATCATCCGCGTCACGTCTGATGCATCGCGGCGCAGCAGCACGCCGAACAGCGCCGTTGCGGCGGCCATCAGCACCAGGGCCTCGACCACGAAACGCAGCGCGCCGGGCAATTGCGCCACGCCCACGCCGCCCAGGCTGACCACCAGCAGCGTCTGCAACAGCACGAACAGCGCGTCAAAGCCGACGATCCCCGGCGTCAGCAGGCGGTTCATCGCCACCGTCTGAAACAGGATCGTTGCCGCGCCGGTGGCCGCCCCCACGCAGATCAGCGCCGCCAGCTTGGTGCCGCGCAATTCCAGGATGAAGCCATAGGGCGCGCGCAGGTGCCACGCCAGGAACCCGACGCTCAGCACCACCAGCGCCAGCACCAGCCAGGGCACGCAGCGGTCAGCCATTGGCCCGCCTCGGCGCGGCATGCAGCAGCCACAGGAACACCGCCGCGCCAAAGACGCCAAAGACCGTGGCGGCAGGAATTTCAAAGGGATAGCGGATCACCCGGCCAATGACATCGGCGGCGAGGACAAGAAAGCCTCCGCCCAGGGCGATCAGCGGCAGGTTGGCGCGCAGGTTGTCGCCGCGCCAGCGCGACACCAGGTTGGGCGCCACCAGCCCGACAAAGGGAAAGGCCCCGACCGTGACCATGACCAGCGCCGTCAGCACCGAGACGATCACCAGCCCAAGCCCCCGCGTCTGGGTATAGTTCAACCCCAGCGACCGCGCCTGTGCCTCGCCCAGCCCGAGGATGGTGATCCGGTCGGCCACCACCCAGAGCAGCACCGCCAAGAGCGCCACCGCCCAAAGCCATTCGTAGCGGCCAATCATCACGCCGGAAAACTCGCCCAATTGCCAGGTGCCCAGGTATTGCATCAGGTCGGTCAGCCAGGCCGCCCAGACCCCGATTGCGCCCAGGATGCCGCCATAGACCAGCCCGACGATGGGCAGCAGCATCGGGTCGCTGCGCGGCACCCGTTCCGACAGGGCGATGAAACCCGCCATCCCGACCAGCGCCGCCGCCGCCGCAATCAGCATCTTGCCCGCAATCGCCATGCCCGGCGCCACCAGCGTCACCGCCAGAAGCCCCAGCATCGCCGCCTCGGGCGTGCCGGTGAGCGACGGTTCCACCAGCCGGTTCTGCACCACCTGCTGCACCACCACCCCGGCCAGCGCCAGCCCGGCCCCGGCCAGAAGCGCCGCCGCCGTGCGCGGAATGCGGCTGACCATGAGAAGCCAGCCGCCATCCCCGTCCGACAGCGACGCGGCGCCGATCATCAGGCTGAGCAGGCTCAGCCCGGCAAGCGCCGCCAGGAACAAGGGCCAGGCCGCTCGCAAGGCTCAGCTTTCCGCGCTGGCAAAGGCCGCGATGATCTCGTCCAGCGTGGTCAGGACCGATCCCGCGCCGCCCGAAGCGATGTAAAGCGACGCCGCATCGAGATAGACGATCTGGCCGTTCTGTGCCGCCTTGGTCTTCTTGATCAGCGGGTTGTCGAGCGTGGCCGCCGCGGCCTCGCCCTCGGCACCGATGGCCGCGCCCCGGTCGATCACCAAAAGCCAGTCGGGGTTGATGTCGGCCACGAATTCAAAGGACACGGCCTCGCCGTGGGTTTCGGATTCGACACCTTCCGCCGCTTCCTGCAGGCCCAGCTCATTGTGCAGCCAGCCAAAGCGGCCCCCCGCTCCATAGGCCGAGATCTTGCCGCCATTGGTCAGCAGGATCAGCGCGTTGCCCTTGCCGTTCACCGCCGCGCGGGCCTCGTCCAGCTTGGCCTCCAGCGTTTCGGTCAGGGCGGCGGCGCGGTCCTGATGGCCGAAGATCGTGCCATAGGCGTCGATCCGGGCGCGCGCCTGGTCCATCAGGTTGTCGCCCCAGATGGTCATGTCGATGGTCGGCGCGATCTGCGACAGGTTCTCCACCTGGGCAGAGGACCGCCCGCCCGCGATGATCAGGTCGGGCTGCATCACCGCCAGCGCCTCGAAGTCGGGCTCAAACAGCGTGCCGACCACCTCGGCGCCCTCGGCCACCGGGGCAAGGCGCGGAATGAAGAGGTTGTTGGGCACACCGTCGATCTCCCCACCCAGTGCGTGGATGGTATCGATCGCGGCCACGTCGAGGACGACGACGGTTTCGGGGGTGGCGGGCACGGTGGCCTCGCCGGTGGCGGTCTGGATGGTGACATCCTGGGCCAATGCCGGCAGGGCCATTGCGGCGCCGACAAGGCCACCAAGAAGGGTCTTGCGCATGGGATCGCTCCTGATCTGGACTGCAATCGCGTGGCTCGACCCGCCCGGGCCTGGCTTCGCATTCTGGGCGCGGTGGTAACGGATTGTAATGGCAGGCTGCAAGACTTAAGTTGAGTGAAACAATCAGGATGAAGCCAGATGACGATCACCGAGACCGGCACCTTTGCCACGACCAACGGGTCGAAATACCTGAAACAGCTGTGCAAGCATTTCGGCCACAAGGTCGATGTAGACTATGACGACACCCAGGGCCGGGTGGCCTTTCCGATGGGACCGGCGCAGATGCTGGCCGATGACGCCGGGTTGAAGGTTGTCTTCACCCTGCAAAGCGCCGAGGACATTCCCCGCGCCCACAGCGTCATCGACAAGCACCTTGAAAGCTTCGCCTTCCGCGAGGATTTCAAGGGCATGGAGTGGCAGAGCGCCTGAGCCGCCCAGCCCCCCCCTGCCTTCAGACCGGCGTACCGTCGAATTGCGCCAGCGTGACGCCGCTGTCGTTCAGGGCGCGGCGCACCTCGGCGGCGATCCTGACGGCGGTGGGCGTGTCGCCATGCAGACAGATGGTGTCGATGCGGGTTTCGATCCGCTTGCCGCTTTCGGTGATGATCGCGCCTTCGCGCACCATTTGCGTCATGCGCGCGCCGGCCTGCTCGGGGTCGTGGATCACCGCGCCGGGCAGGCTTCGGTCAACCAGCGTCGCATCGTCGTTGTAGGCGCGGTCGGCAAAGATTTCGCAGGCGGTTTTGCACCCCAACGCGCGGGTGGCGCGATGTTGCGCCGTGCCCGCCAGCACCATGATGATGATTTCGGGCGCCACCGACAGGGCGGCCTCGTAACAGGCCCGCGCCATCGCCTCGTCCTCTGACGTCATGTTGGACAGGGCGCCGTGCAGCTTCAGATGACGCACCTCGCCGCCCGCCGCGCGCGCCATCGCCTGGGCCGCGCCCACCTGGTAGCGCACGAGGTTCTGGAGCGAGCCCGGCGCCATCTTCATGCGTTGCCGGCCAAAGCCGTGCAGGTCGGGAAAGCCGGGGTGCGCGCCGATGCCGACGCCCTTGTCCACCGCCGCGCCCATCGTCGTGGCCATCACGTCCCAGTCGCCCGCGTGGAAGCCGCAGGCGATATTGGCCGAGGTCACGATGTCCAGAAGCGCCGCGTCGTCGCCCATGCTCCAGGCGCCATAGCTTTCGCCCATGTCGGCGTTCAGATCGACGGTCTTTGCCATGTCTGTCTCCTCATATCTCTTCATTGCCGGCCACCACGCCACTGATCAGCGTATAGGATAGCAGGTCGCGCATCCGGTGCGGATCGCGGATCAGCGGACGGCGGTGTTTGCCAAGGTCCGCGCGGCGTTGCGCCTCGGCGCGTTCGATCTCCAGCGCCGCGTCGAGGGTGACAAAGCTCAGATGCAACGCCGCCCCCGCCGGGGCCTGGGCCACGCGCGGCAGATCGGCGGGCAGAACGGTGCCGATCCGGGGATAGCCACCGGTGGTCTGGCATTCCGCCATCAGCACAAAGGGCGTGCCGTCGCCGGTGATCTGGATATCGCCGGGCAGGACGATTTCCGACACCACGTTGCGCCCGCCCTCGATGTGAAACCCGCCGCCCTGCGGCTCCAGCGCCACGCCCATGCGATTGGCGCGCGCCGCCCGGCGCAGCGGTTCGGCTTGCAGGCGGTCCAGCTCGGACTGGACGAAAAGCTCGGTCTGGAAACTGGGGGTCAGCCGCACGGGGCCACCATCAAACCGGTCTTCAGGCTCCAGCAGCAGGCCGGTTTCCGTGCCCGTGTCGGGGCCGATCTCCAGGCTGTCACCCGCGCGCAGCGCCCGCCCGATACCGGCGGCCAGATGGGTGGAGCCGGAGCCAAGGAAGCGCTCACCCTCAAAGCCGCCACCCACGTGCAGATAGCCATAGCAGCCGCGCGTCACCGGCCCGATGGACAGCCGCACCCCGGCAGGCAGCAGATGCGAAGCATGCCAGGCCACCGGCTCTCCGTCGATCGCGGCCCGCATCGGCGCGCCGGTCAGGGCGATGCGGATGTCCGCAGAGGCTTCGAACTCGCCCCCCATCCCGGCCATCTCAAGCGCCAGAGGGGCGCCGGGTTGCCCCAGAAGCGCCGCCCCTTCGGCCAGCGCCAGCCGGTCCGCCGCCCCGCCCCGCGACAGGCCAAGCGCCAGCCCGCCGCTGCGGCCAGTGTCCTGCAACGTCACCCCGGGGCCGCAGCGCAATATGTTCAGACGCGCGCTCATCTGATCGGCTCGCTTTCCGCGCCGCCCCTTGGGTCACGGCGCATGTTGTTCAGGGTCTCGGCATCGGTGGCAATGAACTGCACCTCGTCGCCGGGACGCAGCAGGATGGATTGCGCGGCCTCGGGCTGAAACAGCGTTGCGGCGGTCTGGCCGACATGTTGCCAGCCGGTGGGCGCGGAGACGGCGAACAGCACGAATTGCCGGATCGCCACCACCAGCGCGCCTTCCGGCACTCGTTCGGTCAACTGGCTCTGGCGCGGGATGTCCCAGGCCTCGGGCAATGCGCCAAGGTAGGGCTGGCCGGGCGCGAACCCCAGCGCCTGCACCCGGACGCGTGCCTCGGACAGCGATGTGACCGCCGCCTCCACGCTCATCCCCGCCGCTTCCGCCGCCTGCGCAAGTTGCGGCGCAAGCTCGGTGCCGTAGACCGTGGGAATGCGCCAGAACCGCCGCCCCTCGGGCATCGGCGCCGCGTACCAGTCGCGGCTGTCCAGCAAGCCCTGCAAGTGTGCCTGCAATGCCGCATGCGACAGATGCAGCGGGTCGAAACGCAGGAAGCAGGACACCAGCGTCGACGAGGTCTCCTCGATCCCGTCCAAGCCTTCCCGCTCAACGGCGGCACGAAAGGCCAGCGCCGCGCGGTTGGCCGGTTCGCTCAGCCGGTCACCGAAGCTGACCAGCATGCCATCGACGCCGCCACTGCGGATCATCGGATATTCGGGCGCGCGCTGGGTCACATCTGCTCCGGAAGGTAGGTGACGATGCCAGGGAAGATCACGATGATCACCAGCGCCAGAACCATCAGAAAGAAGAACGGCAATGCCGCGCGGGCCACGGTCAGGATATCGCGCCCGGTCAGCGATTGCAGCACGAAGAGGTTGAAGCCCACCGGCGGGGTGATCTGGCTCATTTCCACCACGATCACCAGGAAGATGCCGAACCACAGCGGATCAATCCCCGCCTGCAACACCATCGGCATGATGACCGAAGCCGTCAGCACCACCACCGAAATCCCGTCAAGGAAACACCCCATGATGACAAAGAAAACGGTCAGCGCCGCCAGCAGCGTGAAGGTCGACAGCCCCAGCCCGCCGATCCATTCCGCCAGGATGCGGGGAATGCCGGTGAACCCCATCGCCACGGTCAGAAACGACGCCCCGGCCAGGATGAAGGCGATCATGCACGATGTCACGGTCGCGCCCATCAACCCGTCGACAAAGCTTTTCCGGCTCAGCGTGCCGGAGCTCCACGACAGCACCAGCGCCAGCACCACGCCAACAGCGGCGGCATCGGTGGGCGAGGCGATGCCCGCGTAGATCGAGCCTATGACGCCGCCGATCAGCCCGACCACCGGCAAGAGCCTGCGCGAGCGGCGCAGCTTTTCGCGGAAGCTGGCCGAGATGTCCTCCATCGGCAGGCTGTCGCGGTTCATCAGCGCCCAGATCACCACGTAGCCGACGAAGAGGGTCACCAGCAGCACCCCGGGCAGGACCCCGGCGATGAACAGCCGCGCGATGCTCTGTTCGGTCGCCACGCCATAGACGATCAGGATGATCGACGGCGGGATCAACAGGCCCAGCGTGGCCGACCCCGCCAGCGTGCCGATCACCAGCTTTTCGGGATAGCCCCGGCGCGACAGTTCCGGGATCGACAGCTTGCCGATGGTGGCGGCGGTGGCAGCGGACGACCCCGACACCGCCGCAAAGATCCCGCAGGCAAAGACATTCACGTGCAGCAATTGCCCCGGCAGCCGGTTCATCCAGGGCGCAAGCCCGGTGAACATGTCCTCGGACAGGCGCGACCGAAACAGGATCTCGCCCATCCAGATGAACAGCGGCAGGGCGGCCAGCGCCCAGGAATTGGAATGGCCCCAAAGCGTGGTCGCCATGACCAGCCCCAGCGGCGCGTCGGAAAACAGCGCCATCGCGGCGATCCCGACCCCCAGCAGCGAAAAGGCAACCCAGAGCCCCGTGCCGAGAAAGGCGAACAGCAGGACCAGCAGAATGATGGACAGCGTGGCAACAGTCATGTGCTAAAGCTCCTATTCGCTCAGCAGGCTTTCATCCTTGCCCGTCCACGACGCCGGTTGGCCGCGCAGCAGGCCGACCAGCTCGTCGGCAAGGGCAAGGGTGAGAACGGCGAGGCCAAGGGCCACGGGAAGTTGCGGCACCCAGAGCGGCACCGAGATCATGCCCGCGGACCGGTCGCCGAAGGCCAGCGATTCATGCACCAGAAGGATCACGTACCAGGTCGCAAAGGCGCTCATGCCAAGGGCGATGGCAACGGCCAGGATCTCGAACCCCCGCTGCGCGCCCGTGGGCAGCCGCCCGATCACCAGCGTGACCCGGATATGCCCGCCCGCCCGCAAGGTATAGGCCAGCGCAAGAAAGGTGGACGCCGCCAGGAAGAAGCCGGTGAAATCGGCGTAGGACGGGATGGTCAGCCCGATGCCGCTGTCAAACAGGCCGGCGGCGATCTTGTCGGCCAGGTTCAGCCCGACCTGGGCAAAGACCAGCCCGACAATGGCCAGGATGAAAAAGGCCGCCAGCCCGCCGGCCGCCCGGTAGATGAAATCCAATGTGCGCCGCATGTCTGTCCCCCCTGCGGAAATGTCCGGCCGGGCGCCGCATCGCGCCCGGCCGCAGGTGTCATTGCATGTAGGCGTCCAAAAGGGCCGCGCCGGTGTCACCGGCATCCGCCTTCCAGCTGTCCAGCATCTCGGCCCCGATCGCGCGCAGCCCGGTCATCAACTCGTCAGAGGGTTCGACAACGGTGATGCCGTTTTCCGCCAGAACGGCGGTCTGGGCCTCGGTTTCGGCCATGCTCATGTCCCAGCCGCGGGTCTCGGCGGCGGCGGCGGCCTCAAGAACGGCGGTCTGGGTGGCCTCGTCCAGGCGGCGGAACGCCCGCTTGTTGACCACGACGATGTTCTTCGGGATCCAGGCCTGGATGTCGGTGTAATGGCTCAGGAAATCCCAGGCCTTGGAATTCACCCCGGTGGAGGGCGAGGTGATCATCGCCTCGACCCGGCCCGTGCTGAACGCCTGGGGAATATCCGGCACTTCCACCTGGGTCGGCGCGGCACCGGCGAGATTGGCAAATTGCTCCAACGTCGCATTGTAGGTGCGGAACTTCAGCCCGGCCAGATCCTCGACCGAGGTGATTTCCTTGGTCGTGTAAAGCCCCTGCGGCGGCCAGGGCACGGCATATAGCACCATCATGCCCTGGGCATCCAGCAGCCCGGAAATCACGTCTTTCTGTGCCTCCCACAGGCGGCGGGCCTCGTCATAATTGGTCGCCAGGAACGGCAGGCTGTCCGCGCCGAACGCCGGGTTGTCATTGGCCAGCAACGACAGGAAAAATTCGCCCGCGGGCACCTGGCCCGAGCGCACGGCCTTGCTGATCTCGGGGTGCTTGAACAGCGATCCGGCGGAATGCACCTTGATTTCAAGCGCGCCATCGGTGGCGGCGGCCACGTCCTTGGCGAAATCGTGGATGTTGACGGTGTGGAAGGTGGCGTCGGGATAGGGCGTCGGCATGTCCCAGGTGTCGGCCTGAACCTGCAACGCCAACCCGGCAAAGGCGGCAAGGGCGCCGCCGAAGATACGTGAAATTGTCATTGTTGTTTACTCCCTGCGTTTTTGTCGCTCCATAACATTCACACTACGTTGATAAATTGTCAACGTTTTATAAATGAATGATCACGGGCAGTTGGCCCTCTGCCCGCCCTGCCCCCCGGGGCTTGGCGTTGAGTGGCGTTGCAAAATGCCATAACGTTGGCAAAACGCCGATAAATTGAAAGCCAAGGAACGCGCCATGACCGATCAGAACCCAGCCACCCGGCGCATCGTGTCCTCCCGCCACCTGGCCGAGGGCGAAGGATGGGAGCTGTCGGAACTGGAATTCGGCATGATCATCGCCTTCAACGCCTTTTCCCGCTGGATGACGCGCTGCATGGCGGCGGCGGGCCAGCCCGATCTCAGCCCGCTGGAAATCCTCATCCTGCACAACGTCAACCACCGCGCCCGCGACAAGCGGCTGTCGGACATCTGTTTCCTGCTCAATATCGAAGACAGCCACACGGTGAACTATGCCCTGCGCAAACTGCTCAAGGCCGGGCTTCTGGATTCCGAAAAACGCGGCAAGGAGGTGTTCTATCGCACCTCGGACGCGGGGGTCACGCTGTGCCAGGGCTATCGCGACGTGCGGCGGCAGTGCCTGTTGCAGGGGCTGTCCTCGACCGAGCTGTCAGGCCCCGAGCTGCGTGAAATGGCCAGCGCCCTGCGCGCCCTGTCGGGCCATTACGACCAGGCCAGCCGCGCCGCCGCCTCGCTCTAGCTGCGCCAGGACGACCTGTCGGGCGACCAGCGTACGCAGGTGTAAGATACTGTTAACAAAGGCAAATGTTTCGCGCGCGAAACATTTCCTTTGCGCTGCCCCGCGATGCCGCAAGGGTCAGACCAGGTCGATCAGCCCCTTGACCACGAGGTAGACCGAGACCACGAACAGCAGCCCCTGGATCACCAGCATGAACACCGCTTCGGGCAGCCATTGCGCCAACCGCCGCCCCAGCACCGCGCCGACCGAGGCCACCACCGCCATCGCCGCCAGTGTCGGCAGATGCAGCGAAGTCATCATCCCGACCGAGGCATAGGCCGGCAGCTTGAACAGGTTGATCGCGGCAAAGACCAGCGTGTTGGTGCCGGCGTATTCCATCTTGGGCAGCTTCTGCGGCAGCACGAAGCTCTGGAACGGCGGCGCGCCGGTGTGGGAGATGAAGCTGGTGATCCCCGACAGGGCGCCCCAGAACACGCCGGGCACGAGCCGGAACGGCACCACCGCATCCTGGCCGCGCAGCTTCTTGCGCAGCGTGTGCGCGCAATAGAACAACCCGACGCAGCCGGTCGCCAGCTCGGCAAAGGCGGTCGAGATATAGGGCGCGAGGAAGGTCGCGAGGATCACGCCGAACAGCCCGGCAGGGATCAGCAGCAGGACGTTCTTGGCCGAGAATTCGCGCCGATACAGCCAGACCCCCACCACGTCGCTGACGATGAAGATCGGCAGGAGAACGCCCGCGGCGGTCAGCGGGTCCATCCAGATCGACAACAGCGGCACCGCAAGCGTGCCGGCCGAGGCCAGCCCGCCCTTGGACGCGCCGACAATCAGCGAGGCAAGCAGGAAAAGGGCAAGTGTTTCCATGAGGCAAAAACCGTTTCGCGCCGGGCGCGTTGGGGAAAGGGATCCGGGGTGAAGGTGCGGCGATCAATCGCCGGTTGCAGCAGCAATAGACGCCCGGTCCACCGCCGTACAGGCCAGTTGACGGGTTTCCCAGTCCTCTGACCAGGTATTGATCCGCTGGCTCAGAATGTCGGCGGTTTCATGCACCATCGCCTCCAGCGGTTGCCGCAGCGTCGTCAGCCGATAGGACGAGGCCGCCGCAAGGTCGACGTCGTCGAAGCCGACGACAGAGAGCTGATCGGGCAGGCTCAGCCCGTATTCGTCCCTTGCCACGTCCATCAGCGCCATCGCCAGCAGGTCGTTGGCACAGAAGACCGCGTCGGGCCGGGGGGTGTGCTCCAACAGCCGCCGGGCGCTTTCGACCCCGGCGCCATAGGTGTATTCGCGGGCGTGGGTGGTGGCGATGACCTCGTGCCCGGCCTCGGTGATCTCGTCGCGAAAGCCCTTGCCGCGCTCGATGCTGGTCGAGGCGGTCTCGGGTCCAGCGATGAGGCCGAACCGCCGGTGCCGCGATTGCAACAGCCGCCCCGCCGCCACCCGGCCGCCGGCCACGTTGTCGACGCAGACCACGTGCAGGTTGGCGCGGCGCGGACGGCGGGCAAAGGCCACCAGCGGAATGCGCCGCTTGCGGCATTGCTCGGTGATATGCGGCGAGATCGCGCCGGCAGAAACCACCAGCCCGTCAACGCTGTATTGCAGGACGAGGCGGGCCATCTCCTCGATGTCCTGGCCTTCCGAGACGTTCAGCAGCAGCGTGCGCAACCCCCGCGCCTGCAAGGTGCGGGTGAAATGGTCCAGCACGGTCAGGTAGACGGGGTTCTTGAAGTTGGCAAGGATCACGCCCACCAGGTTGGTGCGCTGGGTCATGAGCGAGCGCGCCAGCACGTTGGGCTGATAGCCCAGCTTGTCGGCCGCCTCCATCACCCGCACCCGCATCTTGGCCGAGACGCTGGCCCCCGGCGTGAACACGCGCGAGACGGCAGAGAGGGACACGCCAGCCGCGCGCGCGACATCCATCGCGGACACGCGGCTGGCAAGACGTTCAGAGGGGCTGTCGGGGCTGTCGTTCATGATGCGCGACCATATGCTGTATGTCCCGGAAGGCGCAAACACCTTCCGGCGTCAGTAAAGTTCTGCCACCGCGTCCCACAGGCCCGGCGTAGCGGCCAGCACCGGGCGCTTTGCCTCGGGCACAAGCTGCGGCGCAAAGGCGTTGGTCCTTCCCCCCGCCTCCTGCACCAGCAGCATTCCGGCGAGATCGTCCCAGGGCATGACCTTGGGCTCATAGGCCGCCAGCAGACGCCCGGCGGCCACGTAGCTCAGCGCCAGCGCGCAGGCGCCGATGCGGATATACATGCCACCCTCGGTGACCAGCCTGCCGATATAGGCCGCGGACTTCGCCGGTGTGCCGTTGACATTGGCCCCCACCGCAATCAGCCCGTCACCGATTGCATTGGCCTCGGCCACGCGGATCGGGCGGTCGTTGAGAAAGGCGCCGCCGCCGCGGGTGGCATGGAACAGCTCGTCCGTGACCGGCGCATAGATCGCCGAGACCACCGGCTGCGCCTCGACCGTGTAGGTCAGCACCACGCACCATTGCGGCAGGCCCAGCATGAAACAGGTCGTGCCGTCGACCGGGTCGATCACCCAGGCGGTGCTGCCCGCGTCGGGATCGACGGGGGTTTCCTCGCCCACCACCGCATCATCGGGATAGGCCTGCGCCAGCCGCTTGCGGATCAGCGCCTCGACTTCGAGGTCGACATTGGTGACCCAGTCATGGGTGCCCTTGGTCTCGACCGAGAGACTGCCGCTGTCGCGAAAGGCCGCAAGGGCGATCTGCCCGGCTTCGCGCACGATATCGCGCGCGAGGCGGCAGCGGGCCTCAAGCGTGTCGGTCATTGCGGATACGTTCATGCGCTGCCCTGCCGTTCGCTTGCCACGCCGGCCTGGGCCAGAACCGCGCGCAGGTTGGTGCGCAGGGTGTCGAGGTCGCCAGTGTTCTCGATCCGCATGTCGGCGGCGGCGATCAGGTCGGCGTTGTTCTGGAACTTGCCGTCACCGCCGTTGGAGCGCAGGTCGTCCTTGCGGAAGCGCTCAAGCTCGCCCGGGTCGCCGGCACGGGCACGGCCCTGCACCCGCTCAAACCGGCTTTCGGTATCGAGCACCAGCGCCAGCAGCACCAGCTTCAGCCCGTTGCGCTCTGCCGTGGCGCGCAGGTGAGCCAGTTCGTCAAGGTTGCGCAGCCCGTCGATCACCGCCTGGCGCTGCTCCATCAGGTCGGTTTTGGAGATCAGCACCTCGGCATAATAGTGGTTGCCGTAGCGTTCCTGCTGGGCCTTGCCGTGGCTTTGCACCTGTTCACGGGTGGGGATGTTGATGGCGGCCTCGGCTTCTTCCCTCAGGAAGGCCGAAAGCGAATAGGGCGCGAATCCCTCGTCACGCAACAGGCCGGTCGTGGTCGATTTCCCGGCTCCGGAATCGCCACAGATCGCGATGATCAGTCCCTTGCTCATACTTGTCTCTCCTTGCAAGTGATTGCATAGCATTTCAAAACGCACCACGAAAAGTGCTTATTTAAAGGCAATTTCAACCCTACAGGTTCAGAATTATTTTGCAAGGCCTTGCAAAAAAGAAAGGGTGGGCGTAGGCTTCAAGCAATCACAACGGCGCTGGCCGAACCCTTGGGAGGAGAGAGACATGAAACACAGCCTATCGATTTTGGCCCTGGTCGCGGCGCAGGCCGCCGCCCTGGCGACACCGGCGCTGGCCGCGCCCGAGGGGGAATTCGTGGTGGCCGTCCACCAGGAACCTCAGGACCTTGCCGCCCAGGGGGCCTACAAGGAAATCAACGCCCCGGGCCTGCGCAACGTGCTGGAGACACTGATTGCCACCGACCCGGCCACCGGCGCCTATATGCCCGTCCTTGCCACCGGTTGGGAGCGGGTGGATGACAGGACCGTCCGCGTCACCCTGCGCGAGGGGGTGACGTTCCACGACGGCACCGAGATGACCGCCGAGGCCGTGGCCGCCAGTGTCAGCTTTGTCTGGAGCCCCGACAATTCCTTCACCATCCAGGAATACGCCGGACCCGGCGTGATGAGCGCCAAGGCGACCGGCCCGCTTGAGATCGAGGTCTCCTCGACCGAGGCGGACCCGATGCTGGAGTTCCGCCTGACCCTGACCGGCATATCCTCGGCCCGCCAGATCGCGGAAACCCCGGCCCAGCATTTCAGCCATCCGATCGGCACCGGGCCTTACGTCTTTGACGAATGGGTGCGCGGCCAGTACTGGACCGCCAGCGCCAACCCCGACTGGTGGGGGCTGAGCGCCGATGACGCCTATGGCGCGGGCGCGCCGCTGTTCGAGACCCTGCGCTTTGTCTTCCGCGCCGAAGGCTCGGCCCGCAACGCGATGGTGCGCACCGGCGAAGCGCACCTGGCCACCAACCCCTCGCCCGAAGATTGCGAAGCGGCGGCGGGCAATGACGGCTATTCCTGCGTCACCGGGCCCTCGGATGCCTATATCTATGGCCGGCTTGACCAATCGCTGCACGCCCATCCCGCGCTGGAGGACATGCGCGTGCGCAAGGCGATCTTCCACGCGCTGGACTATGAAGGCATTGCCGACCTGATCGGGATGGCGTCGGTGCCGCGGGGGCAGCTGGGCACGCCCGACATGCTGGGCTTTGTCGAAACGCTGGAGCAATACGCCTATGACCCGGACATGTCGCGCCAGTTGCTGGACGAGGCGCGGGCCGATGGCGTCGATGTCGACGGGCTGACCGTCGAGGTGGTCGGCCGCAACACCACCCCGCGCGTCGGATCGGTGACCGAGGTGATCGGCTTCTTCCTGGAAGATGTCGGCGTCAATGCCAAGATCAACGTGCAGCTGCCGGATGTCTTCAACCCGCGGGTCCGCATCAAGGGCTATGCCGAGGAAGCACCGCGCGCGATGATGCAGGTGCATGTGAAGCAGAACGCCTCGGGCGAGTTCGGCACCAACCTGCTGGGCAACTACGCCTGCCCCGACATCGACGATCCTTCGGGCGCGTCGCGGTCGTCGGTGCATTGCAACCCCGAGTTCGACGCCAAGCTGGCCGAGGCGCTGACCCTGTCGGGCGACGCCCGCGATGCGGCGCTGCAAGAGCTGGTCGCCTTCCTGTACGAGCAGCACCCGATCATTCCCCTGGCCCTGCTCGACAAGGGGTACCTGATCCGGGACACACATGATTATGCCTTCGGGGTCGATCACCGCTTTCTCGCGGTGAACGTGACGCCCAAGCCCTGATCCGTCCCGATCTGCGCGGACCGTCCCCTCCCTGCGGTCCGCGCAGCCCTGTCTTCAGCCGAGGTTCAGCCTGATGCCCTATCTGCTCAGACGTTTCCTGCAGTCATTGCTGCTGTTGTTCGTTCTGGTTTCATTCGTTTTCGTCATCGGTCGCATTATCGGCGACCCCGCCTTGATCATGCTGGGCACCAGCGCCTCGGAGACCGCGCTTGACCAGCTGCGCGAGAACCTCGGGCTCAATCAGCCGATCTGGCAGCAATACCTGGTGTTCCTGGGCGACCTGATGCAGGGCGATTTCGGGGTCAGCTTCCGCTACGGCTTTTCGATGATGCCGTCCGATGCGCTGCGCTCTGAAGGGACGCCGGTGCTGCCCATCGTGCTGGAGCGCCTGCCCGCGACCTTCCTGCTTGCGGGCACGTCGCTGGTCTTTGCCTTCTCGCTTGCGGTGGTGCTGGGCTGTCTTGCCGCCATGCACCCGCGGTCCTGGATCGACAACCTGGTCAACGTGATCTCGCTGGCTTCGGTCTCGGTGGTGCAGTTCTGGCTGGGCCTGATCCTGATCATCGTCTTCAGCGTGCAGCTGGGGCTGCTGCCCACCGGCGGCTTCGGCTCATGGCAGCACCTGGTTCTGCCGGCGCTGACACTGGCGGCGCGGCCCCTGGGGCGGATTTCGCAGGTGGTGCGCAGCGCGATGCTGGACGAGCTGTCGAAACCCTATATCTCGGCCGCCCGCGCCAAGGGCGTGCCGGAATGGCGCGTGGTCTTTGTGCATGCGCTGAAAAACGCCTCGATCCCGATCGTGACCATTACCGGTGATGAGCTGTCGCAGCTTCTGACCGGGGCAATGCTGGTGGAAACCGTCTTTGCCTGGCCGGGGGTCGGCCTTCTGCTGATCGACTCGCTGGGGCGGCGTGACCTGCCGATGGTGCAGGCGGGCATCTGCGTGGTGGCCGCGCTGGTCATCCTTGTGAACCTTGCGGTGGACTTTGCCTATACGGTGCTGAACCCGCGTATCCAGATGGACAATCGGGGAGGCCGGGCATGAGCGCCGTCGATGCAACCACCGCGCCGCAGGTCGAGGAAGACCACGACCGCGCCGCAGCCATCACCGGGCGCGCCTACCTGAGCGCGCTGATGCGGGACCGGGTGGCCTTTGTCTCGGCGGTGTTCCTCGGGCTCTTGCTGATTGCCGCCGCCGGGGCGGATTTCCTGGCGCCCTTCGATCCGGACAAGGCCAACCTGCGGGCGCGTTTCGTGCCGCCGCTGGGCACGGCGCGGGATGGCGGGTTTCACCTGCTGGGCACGGATGAATTGGGCCGGGACCTGTTTTCGCGGCTGATGCATGGCGCGCGGGTGTCGATGTCCATCGGCCTGTTGGGGGCCATCTGTTCCGGCATCGCCGGCATCACGCTGGGGGTTCTGGCCGGGTTCTACCGCGGCCTGCTGGAAGACCTGCTGATGCGGGCGGTGGATGGGATGATGGCGCTGCCCTCGCTGTTGATCGCGCTATTCATCCTGTTTGTCATCGGGCCGGGCTTTGGCAACCTGATCCTGATCTTCACGCTGCTGCACTGGATGGTCTTTGCCCGCATGGCGCGGTCGCTGACGCTGACCCACCAGCAGAGCACCTATATCACCGCCGCCCGCGCCATTGGCGGCAGCGATGCGCGGATCATCCTGACGCACCTGCTGCCCAACATGGTCTCGCCGCTGATCGTGCTTTTCACGCTGGAGATCGCGGTGCTGATCCTGTCCGAGGCCTCGCTGTCGTTCCTTGGCTTCGGGGTGCAGGCGCCGCAGTCCTCCTGGGGGCTGATGATTGCCCGGGGCCGCGAATACATCAGTTCCGCCTGGTGGCTGGTGGTGATGCCGGGTGCGGCGATTTTCCTGACCGCGCTGGCGCTGAACCTGGTGGCGGCCTGGGCGAGGGCGATCACCGACCCGGTGCAACGCTGGCGCTGGCTGACACCGCCGCGCGGCAAGAACCAACCGATTGACGATGATGAATAGGCAGGAGGACACAATGCGCGCCATGCAGCCATCCGAAACCCTGGGCGCCACCCCTGCCCCGCTGCTCGATGTCCGCGACCTGCGGGTCACGTTCGAGACGCCCCACGGGTTGGTCAAGGCCGTCGGCGGGGTCAGCTGGACCCTGGCCCCCGGCGAGACGCTGGGCATCATCGGCGAAAGCGGCTCGGGCAAGAGTGTCGGGCTGGAAGCCATCATGGGGCTGATCAAAACGCCCCCCGGCCATGTCTCGGGCGAGGTGCTGTTTGAAGGGCGCAACGTGCTGACCATGCCGGAGCGCGAACGCCGGCAGCTTCGGGGTGAAAAGATCGCGATGATCTTTCAGGACGCGATGAGCGCGCTGAACCCCAGCCTGACCGTCGGCACGCAAATCGCCGAGGTCTATCGCTTGCGCCGCAAATGCAGCCAGGCGGAGGCCGAACGCCGTGCCATCGAGTTGATGGACCGGGTCAAGATCCCGTCGGCCAAGACCCGTGTCGGCAATTACCCGCATGAATTCTCGGGCGGGATGTGCCAGCGGGTGATGATTGCCACGGCGCTGGCGCTGGGGCCGCAGATCCTGATCGCGGATGAGCCGACGACGGCGCTGGATGTCACCGTGCAACGCCAGATCATGACCCTGCTGGCCGAGTTGCAGCGCGAGGATGGCATGGCGCTGGTGCTGATCACCCATGACCTGGGGCTGGTGGCGGAAACCGTGGACCGGGCGATGGTGATGTATGCCGGACGGCTGGTGGAAAGCGCGCCGGTTTCGTCGCTGTTCGATGCGCCGTCGCACCCCTATACCCGCGGGCTGATCCGTTCCATGCCGCGGATCGATGGTGCCAGCGGCGCCCTGCACGCCATCGGCGGCACGCCCCCCGCCGCCGGGCGCATGCCCAAGGGCTGTGCCTTCCATCCCCGTTGCGAGATGCGCGTCGACCGTTGCCGGGTCGACCGCCCGGTTCTGCGGCCGATGGACCGCGATCATTTCGCCGCCTGCCACATCGCCAAGGAGACGCCCCGTGACTGATGCGCCCGTAACTGACGCCCCGGTGTTCGAGGTCCGCGACATCCGCAAGGATTATGCCCTGGGCAAACCCGGCCTGTTCGGCGGCGCGGTGCGCACGCTGGCGGCGGTGAACGATGTCAGCTTCACCCTGCGCCGTGGCGAGACCGTGGGGCTTGTCGGGGAATCCGGCTGCGGCAAGTCCAGCCTCGCCCGGACCGTCCTGCGCCTGAATGAACCGACCGGCGGCGAGGTGCTGTATCACGGCCAGAACATCCTCGACCTGTCCAGGTCCGAGATGCAGAAGCTGCGCCGGCATATCCAGGTGGTGTTCCAGGACCCCTACAGCTCGCTTGATCCGCGTTTCACCGTGCGGCGCATCCTGTCGGAGCCCTGGCAGGTCTTTCCCGACATCGTGCCCGCGCATCAGCGCGAGGCGCGGGTGGCGGAATTGCTGACGCTGGTGGGGTTGAACCCGTCGGATGCCGACCGCTATCCGCACCAGTTCTCGGGCGGGCAGCGTCAGCGGATCGGCATTGCCCGCGCCCTCGCGCTGGAGCCCGAGGTGATCGTCTGCGACGAGGCAGTTTCGGCGCTGGATGTCTCGGTCCAGGCGCAGGTGGTCAACCTGCTCAAGGATTTGCAGGACAGGCTGGGGCTGGCGTATCTGTTCATCGCGCATGACCTGTCGGTGGTGCGCCATATCTCGGACCGGGTGATCGTGATGTACCTGGGGCAGGTGGTCGAGGAAGGCCCGACCGAAGAGGTCTTTCAAAACCCCCGCCATCCCTACACCCAGGCGCTTCTCAGCGCGGTGCCGATCCCCGACCCGGCCCGGCGAGACCGCGAGGTGATCGTGCTGGAGGGCGAGGTGCCGAACCCGATCTTCCCGCCCTCGGGCTGCCCGTTCCACCCCCGTTGCGCCCATGCCGGCGACATCTGCCGCGAGGCCCCGCCACCGGTCAAGACACTGGGCAGTGCGGCGGCGCGATGCCATTTTGCCGACCGGCTGGAGGTGGTGGCGAGCTGAGGTCCGCGCCGCTGTTCAATGGCGCTGGCCTCAGGTGGCGTTTTCGCGGGCCTGGACCTCTTTCTTCAGGTGCCGCAGAAAGGCGGTTTCCAGGCCCGAGCGGGTGTGCGACGCGCGTTGGATGATGCCGATCGGACGCTGGAAGGCGGTGCTGTCGAGGGGCAGAAACTCGATGGCGTCGCTGTGATCGGACAGGACGGTGGGCAGGCGCGGCATCACGGTGATCAGGTCCGAGCGCGCGACCGCCTTGTAGGCGGCTTCGGTCGAGTCGGTGTCGAGCGCGATGTCGTAGGTCCTGACCCCGAAGCGGGCCAGGCCATCCTCGGTCTGCATCCGCAGGTAACTGCCGCGGGAATGGGCGACCCAGCGCTGGGTCTCAAGATGCTGTGGCAGGATCTGTGGCTGGCGGGTCAGCTCGTGGCCCTTGCGGCACACGATGCCCAGCACATCCTCGGCCAGGGGGCCGGATTCCAGTTGCAGGTCAGCCGACAGCGGCCGCGCGGGGCCGATCACCAGGTTGATCTGGCCGGTGGACAGAAGCGTCTCCAACTCGGCCACCAGCCCCACGCGCAATTCGACATGGCAATCCACGTGGGTCGCCAGGAACCCGGCAAGGATCGGCGCCAACACATTGTCCGCCAGTGACGGCGGCGTGCCCAGCAGCAGGCTGCCGGCCTGGCCGGTCGCCACATGCTGGGCATAGGCGCGGGCCTGTTCGTCGGCGGCCAGCATCATCAACCCGAAGCGGGCAAAGGTGCTGCCCAGCTCGGTGGGGACCGATTGTCGTCCGATCCGTTCAAAGATCGGCGCGCCCAGCCGGTCCTCCAGCTTCTTCATGTTCTTGGACAGCGCAGGCTGCGCCAACCCCAGCTTGGCCGCTGCGGCCGCGAAAGAGCCGCTTTGCACGATGCAGGCAAGCTGGATGAGGTGGCGAGGATCGATCTGCATGCGCGGTCCGGGACAGGGAGGCCTGTGCAGGCTACATGTCCCGGACGCCAGCGTCACCCCCGTGCCTTCATCCGGGCCTGCACCAGCGGCCAGAGCGCCAGCACCAGCGTCAGCACGATGAAGAACAGCGAGATCGGGCGCGTCACCAGCGGCATCAGGCTGCCGTCATAGAGCATCAGGCCCGAACGCAGCTCTTTCTCGGCCAGCGGCGCGAGGATGTAGCCAAGGACAAACGGCCCGACCGGGAAACCGCCCCGGCGGAAGGCAAAGCCCAGCACGCCGAAGGCGATCATGACCCAGACGCTCGACATGGAATTGGACAGCGAATAGACCCCGATCACGCAGCAGACGATGATTGTCGGAAACAGGTAGGCGCGCGAGATCGTGGCAATCCGGGCAATCGGGCGCACGCCTGCAAACATCAGCGCCGCCATCATGAAGTTGGCCACCAGCGCCGCGGCGATCACGCCATAGGCGATCTCGGGCGAGTTGGTGAACAGCAGCGGGCCGGGTTGCAGGTTGTGGATCACCAGCGCGCCGATCAGGATCGCGTCGATCACGCTGCCCGGGATGCCGAGGGTGATCAGCGGGATCAGCGCGCCATTGACCGACGCGTTGTTGGAGGCCTCTGCCGCGACGATCCCCGCCTCTTCGCCGGTGCCGAAGGTTTCGGGATGTTTGGAAAAGCTCTTGGTGGTGGTGTAGGCGACGATGGCGGCAATCGCGCTGCCGACGCCGGGCAGCACGCCGATCCAGGTGCCGATCAGCGATGAGCGGACGGCGTTGGGCCCATGCTTTTTCACGTCACCGGACGAGGGCATGAATTCGGTCAGCTGGCCGCCCTGCTGCTGGATCGGCACTTCCTTCTTCAGCACGTCCTCGATGATCTGGCTGATCACGAAGACCCCCAAGAGCACCGGCAAAAGCGAGAACCCGCCGGTGAAACTGTCGATCCCGAAGGTCAGGCGCATCACCCCGGACGAGGCATCCGGCCCGACCATCGCCACCGCCATGCCAAAGAGCGCGATCAGCAGGCCCTTGACCAATGTGCCCTCGGCAATGGTTGCAATCAGCACCAGCGCCATCAGGACGAGGGTGAACAGCTCATACGGTCCGAATTTCAGGGCGAAATCCGCCAGCGGCGGTGACAGCAGCGCCAGGAACAGCCAGGAGATGATGCCGCCCACGAAAGACGCCATGATGCCCAGCGACAGCGCGCGGCCCGCCCGGCCCTGCTGGGCCATCGGGTAGCCGTCAAGCACGGTCATGACCGCCGAGGGCGTGCCCGGCATTTTCAGCATGATCGCGGTGATCAGCCCGCCACTGACCGAGCCGACGTAGATCGACACCAGCAGCATCAGCGCCAGCACCGAGTCCATGTAGAAGGTCACCGGCAGCAAAAGCGCGATCAGCATCGCCCCGCCCAAGCCCGGGATCGCCCCCACGACGATGCCCAGAAGCACGCCAAGGAAGATGAAGAACATCGGCGCCGGGGCGAGGACGTTCAGGAAAGCCTCGAACAATTGCATGACGCTGCTCCTATTGCGGCAGGACGACCGACAGCACGTCGGTGAACACATAGGTCAGCGCAAGGCTCATCACGACGCCGATGGCGGCCACGGTGATCAGCTTGCGCGGGGTGTATTCGATCATCGCGGCGCCCAGCACCGTGATGAACAGCATGGTGACCCAGACAAAGGGCACCACCTTGGCGGCCAGGATCGCCACGTAGGCCAGCGTGATTGCGGCGGCGATCAGCAGCCGCGCGATCTGCGGCCTGTCGGTGATTTCGGCGCGCGGAATGCCGCGTTCGCCCGCGCCCAGCATGTTGCGGGCCTTGTCTGCGCGCGATGCGGCCCGAACGTCGCGGGCAAAGACCACCAGCCGAAGCGCAACGAAGGCCAGCAGCAGCCAGCCGATCCAGCGTGGCAGGCCGGCGGGCCCCATCGGGTCGAACATCGGCTCTGGCAGTGATGCCGCGCCGACCAGCAGCGTGATGCCGGTCGCCGCAAGCAGCAAGAGGCACAGCGTTTCGCCGCGGTGCTCTGGTGTCAGGAATGACATGTCGGGTCTGCTCCCCCTTCTGCGTCTCGGGTTGTGCGGCTCAGGCCCGGTAGGTGGGCAGCGGCGCGCGGTCCTGCAGGTTGATCGTTTCGACAAGCATGGCCTGGACCAGCCGGGCCTGTTCATCCGCATATGCCGGATCGTTCCAGAGGTTGACCACCTCGTCGGGGTCGTTTTTCAGGTCGTACATCTCGTTCCAGTCTTCGCCATAGCGGATGGTGATGCGCCAGTCCTTTTCCACGTAGGTGCGGATCCGCTGGGGCCGCTCAAAGGCCACCATCTTGCGCTGGCTGTCCTCTTCGACGATCAGCCCCTGCCGCTCGGGCCCGTCCTCCAGCGCATTGAAGCCCTGGACGCCGTGGAACTGCTGGATGCCCGCCGCCTCAAGGATGGTCGGCCCGATATCCAGCGCATTGCGCAGCGCGTCGTCGGCGCGTGCCTCGGGGTTGCGCGGATCGGCCCAGACAAAGGGCACGCGGATCAGCCCCTGGTAATGCATCAGCAGTTTCAGCATCAGGCCATGATCGCCCATGTAATCGCCGTGATCCGAGGTGAAGACCACGATGGTATCATCCGCAAGTCCCTGTTCCTCCAGCGTTTTCAGCACCCGACCCACGGCATCGTCGATCATGGTGATCGAGCCATAGGTCAGCGCGATGATCTCGCGCGCTTCGCGTTCGGTCACGGCAAAGGGGTCCTGGCCGACGCGGGTTTCGGGTGCCTCCTCCAACTGGCGGCGCAGGTTGCGGATCGGCGGGGTGTCGCCCTTGCCGAAGCTTGACGGCAGCTCGATCTCGTCGGGGTCGTACATGTCCCAGTATTTGCCCGGCGGGGTGAAGGGGTGGTGCGGATCGGGAAAGGACATCATCAGGAAGAAGGGATCGTCGTTTTCGCCCCTGTCCTTGATGAACTCCTGGCACTGATCGGCGATCCAGTTGGTGGGGTAAAGCTCTTCGGGGATCTGCGTGCGCCAGGCCTGGGGCGCGGTGTAGCGGTCGTCGGGAATGGCGGTGTCCGGGCCGCGCAGCGCATCAACCTCGGGGTGGGTCTTCTTCAGCCAGGCGGCGTAATCGCCAGTGACAAGATCGGCGTGGTCGTCGGCAATCTGCACGTGATCGAAGCCATAGAACGGCGTGCGCACCCGGTGGTCGGGGTTCTCCTGCCAGCGCAGGGCGGTCTCCTGTTCATAGGGCTCGCCCGAGCGCAGGCGCTTGTCGGCCTCGCGCAGGCCCTCGGACGGATCTTCAAGCCCCGGTTTCACCTGGCGTTTCGCGGTGGCGGGCAGGCCGGTCATGCCCTGGATATGCGACTTGCCGATCAGCGCGGTGTCATAGCCCCGGTCGCGCAGCAGATCGACAAAGGTGGTGGCATCGAGCGACAGCGGAATGCCGTTGTGCCGCCCGCCATGCAGGCTGGGCATGCGCGAGGTCAGGATGCTGGCGCGGTTGCACATGCAGATCGGGTTGGCGACGTAGAAACGGTCAAACCGCGTGCCGCGCGCCGCCAGCGCGTCGATATTGGGGGTCCGCACCACCGGGTTGCCGTAACAGCCGAGATGATCGGCGCGGTGCTGGTCGGTCACGATGAACAGGAAATTGGGCTTTTTCGTCATGGTCTCTTCCGGCAAGGGGAGGGCGCAGGCTGCCATTGGCAACGCTTCGGTCTCTCGCCCCCGGCCCGGAGATCCCGGGCGGGGGCGCAGGTCTGTGCCTGGGGTTGTTCGCCTGGGTTACTTCAGGTTGCCGGCCACGGCCGACAGATCCTCGTAGATCGCGGCGAGGCGGGATTTGAGGTCGTCCCCGGCCACGAACAGAACCTCGTCGCCCTTGGCCTCGATGGTTTCGATCAACTCGGCATCCTGGGTCACCTGTTCAAAGACACCGGCCAGTTTGGCCACCACATCATCGGGGGTGCCGGCGGGCGCATACCAGATGTTGTCGAGGCAAGAGACCACGTCATAGCCCAACTCGATCGCGGTGGGCGTGTCGGGCAGCTCGGGGTGACGGTCCTCACCATAATAGACCAGCGCCGAAAGCTTGGGGTTGCGCACCACCGGCGTGGCGACGACCACGGCGGACTTGGTGTGATTGCCCAGGATCGAGGCGATGCGGTCCGCGCCGCCCCCGGCGTTGACATAGCCCACCTTCATGTCGGCAGCCTTGGCGAACATTTCGGTGGTGAAATGCGCGATGCTGCCCACCAGCGTGGCTTCCTTGACGCCGCCGGGGGTGGCCTTGGTCTGGGCAATCCAGTCCTCGGCATCGGCAATGCCCGAGCCTTCGGCGGTGGCGGTCAGCAGGCAGGAGAAATTGGTTTCGGCCACCGGCTCAAGCTCGGCATAGCTGAAATCCAGCACGCCGGTCAGTTCCGAGGTCATCATCGTCTGGTGGATGTAGAGCAGGGTATGACCGTCCGCGTCGGCCTGGCGGGCCTGGCGCATGCCGATGGTGGCGGCGCCGCCGGGCACGTTGACGACGACCATCGGCTGCTCCAGCAGGTCCATTTCCTCGATCCGCTTGATCACCAGCCGGGCCATGACGTCGCCCTGGCCACCGGCGGCGAACGGCACGATCACCTGGATCGGCTTTTCGGGAAAGCCCTGCGCGGCGAGACCGCTGGAAAACGCGGTGGAAAGCGCAAGCGCGCTGGCGGTGATAAGACCCTTGGACATACGAAATTTCCTCCCATGCGTATGTTTGTCTTCACCTGTTTACCGGCTGCAAACTTTCCAATCCAATAACCTGTGCGGCCAATACATGTCCATATGGAATGTATTGGCCGTCGCTCAACCCGCCTCTGCGACAATCAGCGGTGCGGCTGTTGCCTCTCTGACCTGGTCGACCGTGACGCCGGGCATGCATTCGTTCAGCACCAGCCCCGCCTCGGTCGGGCGCAACACCGCGAGATCGGTGACGATCAGGTCAACCCGCCGCTCGGATGTCAGCGGCAAGGTGCAGTCCGGCACGATCTTGGGCGTGCCGCGGGCGGTATGCTGCATCGCCACGATGACGCGCCGCGCGCCGGTCACAAGGTCCATCGCGCCGCCCATCCCGGGCACCAGCGCGCCGGGCACCATCCAGTTGGCCAGCCGCCCGCGGGCATCAACCTGCAACCCGCCCAGCACCGTCAGGTCGATGTGACCGCCCCGGATCAGGCCAAAGCTCATGGCGCTGTCCATCGAGGCCGCGCCGGGCACCGCGGTGACGAAACCGCCGCCCGCATCGGTCAGGTCGCGGTCTTCCATGCCTTCGGGCGGGCGCGCGCCCATGCCGATCACGCCGTTTTCGGCCTGGAAGAAGACCCCGGCCTCGGTGGGAATGAAATTGGCCACGAGGCTCGGCAGCCCGATGCCGAGGTTGACCAGCGAACCGGGTTCGATTTCCTGCGCCACCCGGCGGGCAATCCGTTCCTTCGCGTCCATCAGCGTCGCCTTTCCAGAATTTGGTCCACCAGCACCCCGGGGGTGCGCACCGCATCGGGCGGGATCACGCCCACCGGCACGATGGCGTCGGGTTCGGCGATCACCGTATCAGCGGCGAGCGCCATCACCGGATTGAAGTTCTGCGCCGTCAGCGTGTATTCGAGGTTGCCCACGTAATCCGCCCGCCGCGCCGCGATCAGCGCGACATCGGCGCGAATCGGCGGTTCCAAAAGGAAATCGCGGCCCTCGACCTCGATCACGCGCTTGCCCTCGGCCACCCGCGTACCGATCCCGGTGGGGGTCAGCACGCCGCCCAGACCCACGCCACCGGCGCGGATGCGTTCGACCAGCGTGCCCTGCGGCACCAGCTCGACGTCGATCTCGCCCGCGTTCATCCGGTCCTGGGTTTCCGGGTTGAGCCCGATGTGCGACACGATCATCCGCGTCACCAGCCCGGCGGTGATCAGCTTGCCGATCCCCTGCCCCGGCAGGCCGCTGTCATTGGCAATCACGCAAAGCCCGCGCGGCGCGGCCTCGACAATGGCGTCGATCACCCGGTGCGGCGTGCCCACGCACATGAAGCCGCCGATCATCACCGAAGCGCCGTCGGGGACAAGTTTTGCCGCGGCCTCGGGCTTGATGGCTGTCTTGGTTGGCATCGATCACTCCAGCTTTACGTTGCGACAATCTTCGACTGCTGCGCGATCAAATGCAATATTCGCCCTGGAGTTTCCAGTACGGACTGAGCGCCCTGCCGCGTTTGCGCGGGCGGCCAGCAGACAGGTCAAAATGAAAGGGCCACGGCGGAATGTCCTTCCGCCGTGGCCTGAATGTGGTGATGTCCGGTCTGACGCGGGGCGTCAGGCCACGCCGGTCGAGACGTGCCAAGGCGAGAACCAGCGCCGCAAGCGACCGATCAGCGTGTAAAGCACCAGCCCGACCAGCGCGAGGATGACGATCACGCCGAACAGCTCGGGCACGGCAAGGTTTTGCAGATGCGCCACGGCGAGATAGCCAAGACCCTCGTTTCCGCCAATGAATTCACCGACAATGGCGCCGATCATCGCCAGAACCACCGCGACCTCGGCCCCGGTCAGCACCACCGGCAGGGCGTTGGGCAGGTCCAGCATGAAGAAGCGTTGGACCGGGTTGGCCTGGAGCATGACAAAGACGTCCTTGTCGCCGGGTTCCACCGATTTGAAGGCCTGAAGCGCATTCGAGAACACCGGGAAGAAGGCCAGCGCGGCGGCGATCACGATCTTGGATTCCAGCCCAAAGCCGAACCACAGGATGAACAGCGGCGCCAGCGCGATCTTGGGGATAAGTTGCAAGAGCACGATGAAGGGCTTGGCCGCCCATTCCACCGGCGGCACCCGCGCCATGATGAAGCCCAGGCTGACGCCCAGCGTCACGGCGATGCAGAAGCCCGAGACCGCCTCGATCACCGTGACCAGCGCGTGATCCCAAAGCTCCTGGGTCTGGACCATTTCAAACAGCGCCGCCACGATCGCCTCGGGCGGGGGCAGGACGAAAGGCGAGACCTCGGCGGTGCGCACATAGACCGTCCAGAGGATCAGGAAGAGGCTGACCGAGGCAATCGGCAGCACGGTTCTAAGGGTGTTGCGTGGCATCAGTGTCCCTCGCTCAGCGCGCGGCGCAGCAGGCCGACCATTGCCTGGAACTGCGTCGATTGTTGCAGGTCGAGATCGCGCGGGCGGTCGAACGGCATGTCGACAATATCGGTGATCCGCGCCGGGCGCGGCGCCAGAACGACAACCCGGTCTGACAGGAAGGCGGCCTCGGAGATCGAATGGGTGACCAGCATGGTCGTCACCTTGGCGCGGGCGCAGACCTGCATCAGCTCAAGGTTCAGCGCATCGCGGGTCATCGCATCCAGCGCGCCAAAGGGTTCGTCCAGCAGCAGCACCTGCGGGTCCGTCACCAAGGCCCGCGCCAGCGAGGCGCGTTGCCGCATCCCGCCCGACAGGGCCGTGGGCCGGTGATGCAGGAAGTCCTTCAGGCCCACGGTTTCGCAGATCTGCGCCGCGCGGTCGCGGCGGGTTTTCTTGTCGACCTTGGCAACGCGCAGCGGCAGGGCCACGTTGTCGAGCACGCTGAACCAGGGAAAAAGCCGCGGCTCCTGGAACATCATCGACACCGGGCGGGTGGCTTTGGTTGAGCGGGTCTTGCCGTTCCAGATGCTTTGCCCGCGCACCTCGACCCCGCCGCGAGTGGGGGCTTCGAGCCCGGCGATGATCCGCAAAAGCGTGGTCTTGCCACAGCCCGACGGCCCCAGCAGCGAGACGAATTCGCCGGGTTGCAAGGCAAGGTCCGCATTCTCGATCGCGGTGACGGCCCCGGGGCCATCACCGAAGATCTTGGTCAGACCGGAAACCTGGATCTCCATGTCCATCACCTGCGCATCGAAAGGCATCACCCAAGCGCCCTTTCCAGCGGCAGATTCGTGTAAAGCGAAGCCGGATCGGGGCGCGTGTCGATCATGCCCGCGCCATTCAGCAATTCAACCGCGTTGTCCCAGACCTCGGGGATGTTGCGCAGCAAGTTCTCTTCGCCCTTGGCAACCCAGTTCCTGGCGTTGGTGGCAAGATCCTCCTTGGCGACCTCCAGGTCCTCAAGCCCGCGGACGCTGTGCTTGGCGCCGATGGCCTTGAGGATCGGCTCCAGATCGTCGCTTTGCGAGATTTCCAGCGCCGACTTGTGCGTGGCGCGCAGGAAGGCGGCGTATTTGTCGGGGTTGGCCTCGACGTCGTCGGGACGGCCCACGTAGACCTGCCCCGGCATGTGGTCGTCCATCGGGATGGCAACCACCGTGTCGCGCGCCGATTTCGCCTTGATCATCGACGAGGTGTTGCCGATGAAGGCCCCGGCCCGGCCCGCCTCGATCAGCGCGAAGGAGGCGGCGGTATCAGCCACCTTGACCTTTTCGACCTTCTCCGGCGACAGCCCGCCGCTCAGCATCAGCATGTTCAGCGTGCCTTCCATCGACCCGCCAAGCGAGGCCATGCCGACGGTGCGCCCTTCCAGGTCCGCGACGGAATTCACCGGGTTCTCGGACGACGAGATGATGAAGAACGGCGACAATTGCGCAATCGTGGCGACCGAGATCAGCGGCGCGCCGTTGTTGACCCGTGACAGGATGTAATTGGTGCCGCCGGTGCGCCCGCTGTCCATCTGGTCGGCCAGCACCATCTGTGCCGCCATCGCAGCACCCTTGCCGGCCTGGATTTCCATCTCCAATCCTTCGTCGGCGTAATACCCCGCCGCATCGCCATACAGCACCGAGGCGAAGGACAGCGAAAAGCTGAACGGCGTGATGAAGCGGAAGGTGTTGGACTGGGCCATCGCCGGACCGCCAGCGGACAGACAGGCAAGGCTGGCGGCCGACGCGCCCAGGAAAGACCGGCGGTCAAGGAAGGATTGGGTCATGTGGGTGGCTCCCCGTTTTTTGGTTATGATGTGCAAGGGTAAAGATGCGGGTTTCATGCACAATTTGATGTTTTACCCGTAAAACCAACCCACGGCAGGCTTGACGACACCGGGAATCTCGGATTGCCCAGGCGATGACGGGTGACGTTGCGGCTATTGCCATATTTTGGGCGGTCCCGTATTTGGTTCACAATTGAACACGTTGAGCAAAAGATGAACGCAGATCTACAGGAAAAAGCCAAGCGCCCGGAGTACACGGTGCAACCCGTGGTGCGCGCGCTGGCTGTCCTGCGCTATATCGCGGCGGGCAACCGGTGCCGCAAGGTCAGCGATGCCGCCAAGGCCACCGGGGTCAACCGCACCACCCTGATCCGCATTCTTGCCACGCTGGAGGCCGAGCGCCTGATCGAGGCGCTGCCCGATGACGCGGGCTATCGGCTGGGGACCGGGCTGATCTCGCTTGCGGCCGAGGCGCTGAATGATCGGGGGATCGTGCCGGCGGCGCGCCCGGTGTTGCGCAAGCTGGTGGATCAACTGAAGCTTTCGGCACACCTGGGCGTGCGCGAGGGCCATGAAATCGTCTATCTCGCCCGCGAAACGCCGGTGTCGCACCTGGCCAGCACGGTGCGCGAAGGCACCCGCCTGCCCGCCCATGCCACCACCATCGGGCGCATTCTTTTGGCGGAATTGTCCCGCAAGGACCTTCTGGCGCTGTATGCCGATTACCCGATGGAGGCCTTTACCGCGAAGACCCGCACCTCGCTGGAGGCGCTGATGAACCAGCTGACCGAGGACCGGGGCCGCGGCATGTCCTGGAGCATGGCGAATTTCGAACCCGAGATCGGCTCGGCCGCCGTCGCGGTCCATGACCACCGGGGCGAGTCTGTGGCGGCGATCAACGTCACCGGCCATGCCAGCATCTTTGCCGAGGGCACCGAGCAGGCGGCGCAGATCGAACGCACCCTGAAAGCCGCAGCGCAGGAGATTTCCGAAGCGCTGGGCTATCGCGGCTGGGCCGCGGATCAGATGTAGGTATAGCCGAAGGACATGCCGAAATCATCGGGTTGCAGCGCTGCATTGCCGCGCCGCGCCCGGCGCAGCCAGAGCCGCCCGTGCACCTGGGTCTCCGACAGGTCGACCGTGTCGGGCAGATGCGCATTGTCGCACCAGAGCCCGCCCAGCCATTCGCTGCCCTCGAAACTGACCGTGCCCCGGCCTTCCACCGATTGCAGCGAGAAGTTGCCATAGCAGGTCGTGCCCGAGAAATCCGCACCATCGGCAAAGCGCGCGCCGTCGAAACGCCCGATGCCGCGGAACTCTGCCTGCGGGAATTGCGCCGGGCCGTTGAACTGTGCGCCCTCGAAACGCGCGTCGTTCATGAAGACCGCGCCATTGAAACGCGCGGGGCCGTCGATGGTGACGTCGCGAAACCAGGCCAGCCCGTCGAACTGCGCGCCGCTGGCGTCGATGCCGCCGGCAAAGGTCGCGCCGGTGAAATCGACGCCGTCAACGGCCACTCCCGACAGGTCCAGCAGGTCCTCACAGGTCACGCCCCGGAAATCCGCGTGGTCACCATGTTGCCAGGGCCGGGTCAGCCGTTCGCGTATGTCGGCGGCGCGGGTCATGCCGCCTGTCCCAGCGCGTCGCCCGCCATGCCGACGATCTCTTCGGCCCAGGGAAAGGCCAGGTCCTCGGCCATCTCGGCGCCAGAGGCATCATGCGCGATCCGCTCGCCCAATTGCGTCGCCCCGCGCGCGATCATCAGTTCGGCCAGGGTCGCGGGGCCGCCGTTGAAGGTCTCCTCGTACTCGCTGTCGCCCATGCCGAAGATGCCGAAATGCACGCCGGTGAGGTCGGGGGCCTCGGCCTCCATCTTCTCGGCAAAGGGCTGGGCCGAGGCGGGCAGTTCGCCGTCGCCATAGGTCGAGCAGACCAGCAGGTAGAGCGTGCCGCGGTCGAACTCGCCCGGGTCGAAGTCCGACAGGTTGGTCGCGGTGACCTCGTGGTCGGCCTCGAGCTCGGCGGCGATGTCTTCGGCCAGCATCTCGGCATTGCCGGTTTCGGTTCCGTAAAGCACCTGGATGTTCATGGCATGTCCTCCTGTCGGGCGAGGGTCAGCATATCCTCGCGGGTGGTGATCTTGGCCCGGCAACGTCCGGGCGGTGGATTGGCGGTCTCGGCGCGGTCGATGCGGCACCAGCCGTCGTAATCGGTGAGCGTGTCGAGCGCTTGCAGGATGGTGGCGCCCGGTTTGTCGGGGTCGGGGGCCAGGTCGTTCAGGATACGGTCGGCCAGCGCCTTTGCATCGGCGCGGTTGTCCGGAATGGTGCCGCGCGGCCCGCGCCGGAACCAGCCGGTGGCGTAGAGCCCGGCGGCCAGCTTGCCCTCGGTTTCGTCCTTCAGCAGCGCGTCGCGGGGCAGATCGCCCGGCGTGTCGAACCCGATGGCGGTCAGGACCGAGGTGCAGGGCAAGGTTTCGTCGCCGGTGTCGGTGGCAAAGCGCACTGCTTCGACGCCCGAAGTGCCCTCGACCGCCAGCGGCGTCATCCCGAAGCGGAAGGTGATCCGGCGCGGCCCATCGCCGCCTTCCAACGCGGTCAGGGCGGCCAGTTTCTTCTGCGCCTCCGGGTCGTCGCTCTCGCCCGCGCCGATCACGCGGATGGTGACGCCGGTGAGCTTGGCCAGCTCCTTGATCATCACCGTATCGAACTTCGCCGCCGCAGCGGGCGAACGCCCGGTGATGGTAATCTCCTCGATGCCGCTACCCGCCAGCCATTCGGTCGGGCCTGCGCCCAGGTCCGAGCCGTCGAGTTCTTCCGGCGACTTGGCCAGCAGCCGCAGCAGGTCGATCGCCACGTTGCCATTGCCGACGATCAGCGGATGGGTGCCCAGTTTCGGCAGCGCCTCGGCCTCGGGATGCTCATAGAGCGCGCGGGTCAACTTGCCCGCGCCATGCACGCCGGGCAGGTCGCCGCCGGGGATGCCAAGGGCGCGGTCGGCGGAGAGTCCCGCCGCCAGCACCACCGCGTCATAAGCGCCGCGCAGATCGTCCAGGGTCACCTCGGAGCCGACACCGACGTTGCCGAAGAACCGCGCGCCCTGCCGCTCGAAGAGGCGGGCAAACTGCCGCGTGACGGCCTTGGTGCCCTGGTGATCCGCCGCCACGCCATAGCGCACCAGCCCGTAAGGCACCGGCAGCCGGTCGATCAGGTCGACCCGCAACTCGGGCCGCGCCTTCAAGAGCGCCTGCGCCAGGAAACAGCCCGAGGGCCCCGCGCCGATGATTGCGATCTGTCCGGTCATGTCTCCCTCACAACGTCTGCGGCCCAGGGATGCGGCGCGCCGGTCAGATCAGCATAGATCGCCTTCTGACGCATGTAGGCGCGCAGGCCCTGGCGGCCTTTCTCGCGCCCGATCCCGCTGGCGCTATCGCCGCCGAAGGGGGTCGAGATCGAGAACTGCTTGTAGGTGTTGATCCAGACGGTCCCCGCCCGGATCCCCCGCGCCAGCCGCCAGGCGCGGGGGAAATCCCGGGTCCAGATGCCGCAGGCGAGGCCGTAGTCGTTGTCATTGCCTTGTGCGATCACGTCGGCCTCGTCGTCAAACGGCAGCACGGCGAGCACCGGGCCGAAAACCTCTTCGCGGCAGAGGCGCGAGGCGTTGTCCAGCCCCTCGATGATCGTCGGCAGGTAGAAGCTGCCCTTGGCAAACTCAGGCGCTTCCGGCACAGCACCGCCGCAAAGCAGTTTGCCGCCGTCTTCCAGCGCACGGGCGACATGGCCCGCGACCTCGGCGCGATGATCCTCGTGGATCAGCGGCCCGACCTGGGTGCCGGGTTCGAAGGAATGCCCGACGCGCAGCCGCTTGGTCGCCGCCACCAGCCGGGCGACAAATTCATCATAGATGCCGCGCTGCACAAATAGCCGGGAGCCTGCGATGCAGCTTTGCCCGGTGGAGGAAAACACCCCGAACAGGATCCCCGCCAGAGCCACCTCGATATCCGCGTCGTCAAACACGATGGTGGGCGATTTGCCGCCCAGTTCCAGGCTCACCGGCATCAGCTTGCGCCCGGCCTTTTCCGCCAAGGCCCGCCCGGTGACGGTGCCGCCGGTAAAGCTGATCTTGGCGATGTCGGGGTGCTCGACCAGCAGGTTGCCGATCTCGCGCCCCGACCCGGGCAGCACCGAAAGCAGACCTTTCGGCAGCCCCGCCTCATCGACTATCCGTGCCAGTTCCAGCGCCGTGAGTGGTGACCAGGAGGCAGGTTTGAGGATGACCGCATTGCCCGCCGCGAGCGCGGGGGCCAGTTTCTGTGCGTCCGAGGCGATGGGCGAATTCCACGGCGTGATCGCGCCCACCACGCCCATCGGCTCATGCACCGAAAGCGTCAGCGCGCCGCCGCGTTGGGCGGTCGCATCATCGTCCATGGTCTCGGCGACGGCGGCGAAATAGCGGAAGGTTCCGGCGGCGGATCCTGCCAATGCGGCGGTCTCGGCCAGGGTTTTCCCGGTGTCCTGCGACTGGATCTGCGAGATACGGCCAATGTTGGCCTCGATCCCGTCAGCAATCGCATAAAGCACCCGCGCGCGTTCATGCGGCTTCAACGCGCCCCAGGCCGGTTGTGCAGCCTTGGCGCGGGCGATGGCCTCTTCGCCGTCCTCGCTCGACGCGCCGCGCAGCACGCGGTTGACCGAGCCATCTGCGGGAAAGACCGAAGCGATCTCGGCCCCGCGGCCTTCGCGCCAGTCGCCGCCGATGAAGAGCGCCCCGGAGGGCAGGATGTCACGTTCCATTTTCATCTCAGATCACCACCGGTCCTTTGCGGTTTCGGATTTCGCGCAGCACGGAATAGATCGTTGCCGCGCTGGTCTTGGCGTTGCCGTTCGAGGCCTTGTTGTCGATGCGGATCTCGTAGTCGCCGAGCGGCGAGGTCACGGCATAGGCGTGCCGGTTGCCCTTGGCGGCGGGGTCCGCCACCAGTTCCACTTGGGTCGCATCCATGCCCGCCCCCGCCAGCGCCAGCGTTGCGGCGACATTGGCGTTCTTGGGGAAGGCCTGTGCCACCTCGCGCGCGGTGCCGGAAAAGAACACCGTGGCCTCGGTCAATGCGTCGATGTCGATACGGTCCTCGGCCGGCGTGCCGCGCCAGGCTTCGGGCGGCTTGGTGCCGGTGTAGCGCACCTCCAGCCCCCCGGCGGGGGCCATGGCGGCCAGCAGGTCGATGCCGCCGATTGCGCCCGCAGGCAGGATCAGCCGCGCGCCGCCTTCCGTCGCCGCCGCGTGCAGGTCACGCTCCAGCCCCGCATCGCTGAGCGCGCCGATGGAGACCAGCACCACGTCGATCCCGGCCTTGAGCGCCGGCAGGACGGCATCCTGCACCGCCGCATGCCCGGCGCATTCGACCAGCAGGTCGGGGCGGGCGGCGATCAGGGCCTCGGGGATCTCCACCACCTCGGCGCGCGGGTCGTCCACCCCCTTGCCCGGACGCGCCAGCACCGTCACCCGGGCGAGGTCGTCCCCGCCCAGAAGCCCCAGCAGCGCCTTGCCGATATTGCCATATCCGACGAGACCGAGATGCATGTCTTACTCCTTCTTGCCCGCCGCACCCGCCGGGGGCCCGGCGAAGGCTTCGGCAAACGGCCCGATGGCGCACATGTCCACCTCGATCAGGCGCGGGCCGTCGGCGGCGAGGGCCTCTTGCAGGGCGGCGTCGAAGTCATCGACCGCGCTGACCTTGACATGCGGCATGCCGATGGAGCCGCAGAAGGCGCCGAACTCGGGCACCGCGACCTTGGAGTAGTGGCGGCGGCTGTCGTATTGCGCGTCCTGGATGTTCTCGATCACGCCATAGGCCTGGTCGTTCATCAGCACGTAGACCAGCGGCGCGTTCTCATCGACCGCGGTGATCATCTCGGCCAGCCCCAGCATGGTGCCACCGTCGCCCAGAAGCGTGATCGCCTTGGGTCCCTTGGTGGCGAGCGCCGCGCCGACGCCCATCGCCACGCCTTGACCGATGCCGCCGCCGAGCGCATGCACGCCCTGTTTCGGATCGGAGAGCCGCACGTAGCGGTTGCCGTAGGTCGAATTCGAGATCGTCACGTCGCGCACCCAGGGATTGCCGCCCTGGCTGACCGCTTCGCTGATTGCCTCGGCCACCACGGCGTAGTGCCCCAGCGTCTCGCGCAACCGGCCTTCGGCCTGGGCGCGCAGGCGGGCGATGTCGAAGGGCAGGCCCTCGTCGGTGTCGAGCTTCTCGGGCAACAGGTCGAGGATGCGGCGCAGGGTATCCGCAGCATCGCCGTGGGCGAAGACATCGACCGGGTAGTTGCGTCCGCCCTGCCCTGCGCAAGCGTCGATCTGGAGCAGCGGACGCGGCAGGGGCATCTTGTTGTTGCGGGTCTCGTTGCCGCGCAGGCGCGAGCCGACCACCAGCATGAGGTCACACGAGCCGTAGAGCTCCACCGCGTCGGGGCCCATGTTGAAGGCACCGAGGTTGGCGGATTCCTCCTCCGACACCACGCCGCGCCCGTTTGTCGAGGTCACGACCCCCACGCCACGGCGCATCAGTTCTGTCGCCTCGGCCACCGCGTCGCGTGCGCCACCGCCCAGCCAGATCAGCGGGCGCTTGGCCTGGGTGATCAGGCGGGCCATCTCTTCCACCGCCGATTGCGGGGCGCTGGGTCGGGTCGGCACCGGCGCATGGACCGTGGCCATGATGACGGCGGGCGAGCGCTGGACATCCACCGGGATTTCCAGGCTGACCGGGCCGGAAGGTGCAGACAAAGCATCCGACACGGCGGCGGTCAAAGCCCCCACAGCGCCATTGGCATCCCACATCCGGTGCACCGCTTTCGACACCCCGCGCAGCATCTCGGGCTGGCGCGGCACGTCGTGAATGGCGGCGCGGTCGCGGTCGGCGTAGCCGAGGTCCACCTGCGTCGTGATATGCAGCACGCGGCTGCCGGCGGTCAATGCCTCGGCCTGGGCGCCGGCAGCATTGCCCGCCGCGGTGCCGGTCGAGGTGAGGCAGACGCCCAGCCCGCCGGAGACCCGCGCATAGGCGTCCGCCATGTTCATCGCCCCGGCCTCGCCGCGGGCGGGGACGAAGCGGATGCGGTCCTGGCGCGCCACGGCATCCAGAATGGGCATGTTGTGGATCGAGATCACGCCAAAGATCGTCGTCACCCCGACCTCGGCCAGGTAATGCGCGATGAAATCGCCGACGGTTTCGGTCTTGCTGATGGGATCGTGTTTCATGGTCCGCATTCCTTAAATGTGCCGGGACAACCCGCCCGAAACTTCGAGCTGGGCACCGGTGATGTAGCTGGCCGCTCTGGACCCCAGAAAGGCGATGGCGTTGGCGGCTTCCTCGGCTTCGCCCAGACGGCCAAGCGGGATGCCCTTTTTCTCGGCCAGCGCGCCGTACCATTCGGCGCGGCTGACGGACTGGTCTTCGCGCTCGGCAAAGCGCCGGGTCCACTGGCCCGAGCCGATCAGGCCCATGAGCACGGAGTTGACCCGCACCTCTGGCGCCAGTTCGACCGAGAGCGATTTCAGCAGGTTCTGCACCCCGGCGCGGGCCGAGGAGGTGCAGACCATATGCGGCTCGGGCTGGTAGGCGAGCAGGGAGTTGACGGCGACGATGGCGCCCTCGGCCTCGCGCAGCATCGGCAGGAAGGCGCGGATCGGCAGCACCTGGGAGAACAGCTTGAGCTCGTACTCGGCGCGCCAGTCGTCGTCGGTGGTGTTGGCGAAGGTCGAGATCCGGCCCTGGCCCGCGTTGTTGACCAGCAGGTCGCAGCGGCCCCAGGTGTCGCGCACCAGTTGCGCGAAACCTTCCACTGCCTCCTTGTCCAGCACCGAGAAGGCTGACGTCAGCACGTTGTCCTCGCCGAAGTCGCGTTTCAGCACCGCGGCCACGTCGTTCAGCCGCGCCTCGTTGCGGGCGCAGAACGCGACCCGTGCGCCGCTTTCCAGCAGAAGCCGCACCGTGGCGAGGCCGATGCCGGAGGACCCCCCGGTCACCACCGCCACGCATTTGTCATAGTCGTATTTCATCACGCGGCTCCTTCAACCTTGGTCCGAAGTTCGGGAAAGCCCGGATCGGGCCGCCCCTGCATCACCGCGCGCTGCGCCGGGGTCGGCGGGCCGGCGGTCATCCATTGGTCCATCTTCTCGGGGTCGTCGCGCGGCCAGACCTGCGCCTCATGCGTGGCCTCGTCGATCTGCTGAACTTCCGAGGTGAACTCGATCACGAAGCCCGAGGGCGAGACGAAATAGGCGAACGGATTGTCCCCCGGCCCGTGCCGCCCCGGCCCCCATGTGGGCAAGTGGCCCTTCTGTTTCATCCGGCCGATGCCGCGCATGAACTCGTTGAGCGTCGGCATCTCAAACGCCACGTGGTTCACGCTGGCATAATTGCCGCGCACCAGGGCGATGGCGTGGTGGTCGGTGTTGCAGCGCAGGAAGACCATCTGGTCGGCGGAGTAGTCCGAGACGCGGAAGCCCAGCACGGTTTCATAGAAGGCCTGCGTCGCCTCCATGTCGGGCGCGTTCAGCACCACGTGGGAGACCTTGCGCGGCTTGGCCCATTCCGGTGCCTCGTCCAGCACCCGCGCGTCGCAGCGGAAGCGCAGGCGGCGATTGTCGGGGTCCAGCACTTCGAAGCCGTAGCCGCCGGCCCAGTCGTCGAATTCGGCAGGCGCGCCCAGGACCGGGGCGCCGTGGCCCAGGCATTGCGCGTGCAGCGCGTCCATACTGGCGCGGTCGGGCATGGCGAAGTGGATGTATTCGATGCCGAACACCGGGCCTTCCTTGAGGCCATACAGAAACGGTTCGGACCCGGTGCCGCGCAGCAATGCGGTGCCATCCTCGGCATGGGCCAGCTTCAGGCCCCACATGTCCTCGTAGAAGGGCAATGTCCCGGTCAGACCCGGACCGCGCATCATGATGCCGCGAAGGGCCTCGGTGCGAATGGTCTCACTCATCTCGTCGTCTCCCTGTTCTCTCATGCCGCCGCGGCGGCACCCAGACCAAGCGCACGGGCAAAGCCGGCCGGATCCTGTTGATAAAGCGCATGCCCAAGGTCGGGCAGTTCGCTGTAGGTGCCGCGCGCCTTGGCATGCAGCATGGCATGGACGCGGCGGGCGCCTTCGGGCGGGGTCACGCGATCCTCGGCACCGACGATCACGTCGGTTGGCACCCAGAGCCGTTCGGCATCGTCCAGAAGCCGGCCCGAGGCCAGCATCCGCGCGGCCTGGCCATAGCCGGGCATCGTGACCTGGCCCATCGCGGTCTCCACCAGCGCCAGAGCCGCGGGGTTGTCTTCGGGGCGGTGGACCAGACGCGGCGCACGGGCGGCGGCAAAAGCCGTGGCGCCCAGGCGTTCCAGGTCGTCGATCCGGGCCTGCGCGGCGGCGCTGAGCACCTCGCCCGGGGCGACACCGTGGCCGATGGCCGGCGCGGCGAGGGTCAGATGCGTCACCTTGTCGGCATTGCCGGCGGCAAAAGCAGCGGCGACAAGCGCGCCCAGCGAATGGCCGAGCAGCGCGCATTGACGGATCTCCAGCCGCTTCAGCAGCCCGGCCAGCGCCGTGGCATAATCCTGCGCCAACGGCCAGTTGCGGGTCAACGGATCGGACCCGCCATACCCCGGCGCGTTCCATGCGATCACGCGCGTGGTCTTGGGCAGGTGCGCCAGCAGCGGCGTGAAGGAGGCGGCGTTGGAGCCGATCCCGTGCAGCAGCACCAGCGTCGGGCCGGTGCCGGGGCGTTCGAGGTAGGTGATGCCGCCGGAGGTATGCTTGGACCAGCTCATGCGAAAACAAACCCGTTGTTGACCGGCAGCAATTGCCCGGTGAGCGTCAGCGCGCCCTCTTCGACCAGGAAGGCCACCACGTCGGTGATGTCCTGCGGCGCTTGCGGGCCGGGGACGGCGCGGCCTTCGGCGTATTGCCGGTGGCGGGCTTCCGGCACGTAGTCGGTGCTCTCGGTGGTCAGGATGCCGGGTGCGACCGCCGTCACCCCGATGCGGTCCGGTCCCAATTCGCGCGCGAAGGAGCGGGTCATGGCAATGACCGCGCCCTTGCTGGCGACGTAGGACATCAGCCGCGGTGCCCCCCAAAGCGCCGTATCCGACGCCATGTTGACCACCCGACCGGAACCGGAGGCCTTGAGCAGCGGTGCGCAGGCGCGGATCATCAGCCAGGTGCCGCGCACGTTGACGCGCTGCACCAGATCCCAGCTGTCGATCTCGATCTCGTCGTAAGGAATGCCGCCGATCCCGGTGGCAATCGCGCCGTTGTTGATCAGCCCGTGCAGGGTGCCATCGGTCATCGCCGCGACCTGCGCGCCACAGGTCTTGATGGACTGCGGATCAGCCAGATCGACATGGACGAACCCGGCACCCAGCGTGTCCGCCGTGGCGCGGCCTTCCTCCTCGGCGATGTCGGCGAGGATCAGGCGCGCGCCCTTGGCGGCCAGCGACCGGGCGATTTCGGCGCCCAAGCCGCGTGCCGCGCCGGTGACGAGGATATGACGGCCCTTGAGGCTCATTCCGCTGCCACCGCTTCAAATTTCAGTTCGGCCTCGATCTGCGACTTGGCCGCGCGGGTGAGGATCTGGCGGATGCGGCTGACGCCCAGGTCATGCTGGTAGAGCATCTCGCGCTTGCGGGCGTCGTCGGACATGCCTTCCAGCATCACCCGGTCCTGCTCCAACACGTTCCAGTGGTTGGTTTCCAGGATCGCCCGATAGAGGAACCGCCAGCTTTCGCGCGCAGTGCCCTCGACCTGGCGCATCCGCCAGAAGAAGACGCGGGTGGTGTGTTCATCCACCGGGGTGGTGAAGCCGACGATGCGGAACACGCCACCGGGGCCCGCGGCGGGCGGATAGGGGATGTCGAGGTAGCAGAAGATCGAGCCTTCGTGGATCTCGAACTCGGTCCAGTCGAAATTCTCGCCGGCCTGGCCCACACGCTCGATGCGGAAGCCTTCGTCGGTCTTGTTGAGCTGCATCAGGTCCTGCTTGGAACCAAAGGCCAGGGTGAAGCTGTCGGCGTGCAGGTAGCAGCCGTGCATCGGGTCGGCGAGGTTGTCGAGCGCGTAGCGGTAGTTCGATTCCCAGACCGAGGTGCAGAGGAAACCGGTCCATGCGTCGGAGGTCATTTCCTTGGGCAGCACCAGTTCCGGCGGCTCGGGCCGGTCAACGGAGGGCACATAGACGAAAACCGCGTCGTTGCTTTCCTGCACGGTGTAGGATTGCAGCGCCTTGCGGCCCTCAAGGGCGCATTCCGGCATCGCGGGCACCCGTTGCACCACGCCTTCGCCATCGACGACGACACCGTGGTAGCGGCAGGCGACATGGCCGTCGTGTACTTCGCCATACGACAGCGGCGCGCCGCGGTGCGGGCAGAAATCCTCAAGGCAGCGGATGTTGCCGGCGCCGTCGCGCCACAGCACGAGCTTCTGGCCAAGCAGCTTGGTGCCGAAGGGGCGCGACCCCTTGATTTCGACCGATTTGGCCACCGGATACCACTGGCCCTTCAAGCCTTCGTTCACGCGCTTCTCGATCAGTGCTTTCTTGTCGATCACGGTCATCTGTTCTCTCCCTGGATTGGGTGGCCGCAGCGGCGGCCCGATGTCATCGCCCTGGCGTCAGTGTTCGGCGCGGGGCAGGTAATGCAGGACGCGGGTCTCGATCCGGACCAGCGCGACGTAGAGCGCGTAGCCAATCACCGTCAGCAGCACGATCGCGTTGAACACCATCGCCGCATTGGCCTGGCCGCCGCCGTAGGAAATCAGGAAGCCCAGCCCGGTATTGCCGCCCACCAGCTCGCCCACGGTCACGCCGATCACGGCAAGGGTCGAGGCGATGCGCAGACCGGCCATCAGGTTGGGCAGGGTCGAGGGCATCTCGATCTTCCAGAAGACGCCGAGGCGGCTGAGGTTGTAGGCGCGCGCCAGGTTCACCAGGTCGCGGTCGACGGTGCGCATGGCCTGGAGCACGTTGACCAGCACCGGGAAGAAGACGATCAGCACGGTGACCAGCAGCTTGGGGATCGAGTTGTAGCCGAACCACATGATGAAGAGCGGGGCAAAGGCCACTTTCGGCGCGATCTGCAGCGCGAGGATGTAGGGCGAGAGCACCTTCTCCCAGAACTCCGACATGCCCAGAAGGTAGCCAAGGACCGCGCCCAGCAGGCTGCCGATGGCAAAGCCCAGCACGGTATAGAGCGCGGTGGACAGGAAGTGGCCGGTGAGACCCTCGAATTGCCACATGCGGGACAGTTCGGCCAGGCAATCGCTCAGCGTCGGGATGATGAACTTGGGCACCTCCAGCGCGGTGGGCAGGAATTCCCAGGCCAGAAGCACGAGGACCAGAAGCCCGAGGCTGGCGTAGAGGGGATTGGCAAGTCGCATGGGGCTGGGTCCCTTTGAAGCGGGGGCCTTGGCAGCCGGGGAAGCGCCCCCGGCCACGGCCTGAGTTGTGTCGGTCATTTGGCGAACTCGTTGGTGTAAAGCTCCTCGACCGGCACGGCGGTGCGGACGAGGCCACCATCGACATAGAAGTCCTGCACCGCCTTGATGCGGACGGGATCGAAGGTGCCGAGCGGCTGGTTCTCGCCCTCGGGATAGATCAGCGTGGCATAGGCGCTCAGGATCGCCTCGACGCCCGCCTGGTTGTCCGCGTGCTGCGGCACCATCTGGACGTATTCGGCGGCGGCGGCAGCGGGGTCTTCCGAGATGTCGCGCACGCCGCGCAGCACCGCCTGGACAAAGCCCTTCACCACTTCGGGGCGTTCGGCAATCGTGTCGTCCGAGGCGATGATGGCCTGGGCCATCGCGGGAAAGACGGTGTCGACCGGGACCTGGTCCATCGCCACGCCTGCGGCCTCGATGGCGGCGATCCATTCCGGCACGCCGGACATGGCGTCAAGCTTGCCGGCGATGCTCAGCTGGATGATGCCGCCGGGGCCGACGGCCTGGATGTCGACGTCGTTCTTGGTCAGCCCGACCGAGGCCAGCACACCCAACAGGTTGTAATAGGTGGTGTCCTGGAACGACAGCACGCCAACCGACTTGCCCTTGAGATCGGCGGGACCGGAGATGCCCGCATCTTCGCGCCAGGCGATCTGGGTCAGCCCGCGACCGCCCAGAAGCGCCACGCCGCGGATTTTCAGGCCATTGGCGCGCACGATGATCGGCGTGTCACCGATGCCGCCGCCAAGGTCGGCATTGCCAAGCGCCACCTGCGTCGCCACGTCGGCGCCGCCCTTGCCCACCTGGAAGGTGACATCAAGCCCAGCCTCGTCGAAATAGCCCTTGCCCTTGGCAAGCTGGAACGGCGCGAAGGCGGGCAGGAAATCGGGCGCCGGAAACAGGTAGGTGACCTTGTCGGCGGCCGTGGCGGCGCTGGCGGAAAGGGCCAGGGCGGCGGCGGCGAATGTGTTCAGGATGGTGTGTTTCATGGGAGTTCCCTGTTCGATGTGACGGCTTCAGGCCGCCTTTTCTTCGAGTTTCAGATGTTTGAAGAGCTGGGCGGCATACTCTGAAACCTCTGGCATGGTGCGGCGTTCGATCGGGCGGTCGCGCTTGGGCAGGTCCACCTTGATCTCGGCCACCACGGTTCCGGGACGTTCCGAAAGCACCAGGATGCGATCCGACATCAGCACCGCTTCCACCAGGTCATGGGTGATGAGCAGCGTGGTCTTGCCCGACTCCTTGATGGTGCCGGCGAAGGAGTTCTGCAGCAGCAGCTTGGTCTGGGCATCGAGCGCCGAGAAGGGTTCATCCAGCAGGATGATCTCGGGGTCGATGGCCAGGGTCCGGGCCAGCGCCGCGCGTTGCCGCATGCCGCCGGAAAGCTGGTAGGGATAATGGCTGTCGAAGCCCGACAACTGGCAATGCGCCAGCTCCTTCATCGCCCGTTCGCGCCGTTCCGCCTTGGCAACGCCGCGCGCCTCCAACCCGAATTCGATGTTCGAGATGATCGAGCGCCAGGGCAGCAGCAGGTCCTTTTGCAGCATGAAACCGACATGGGCGTTGGGACCGGTGACAGGATCGTCCGAGACCAGAACCTCGCCTTCGGTCGGCTGGTAAAGCCCGGCGGTCATCGACAGGATCGTCGACTTGCCGCAGCCCGACGGCCCGACGACCGAGACGAATTCGCCTTCGTTGACCTTGAAGCTCACGTCGTTCACCGCGGTCAGGCGGTCGCCCGTGTTGGTGGTGAACTTCTTGGTCACATTGCGGAACTCAAGCGCCATAACCATGCTCCGCATAGGCCGCGTCGAGCGAGGCGTTGATCGTCGCCAGTTCCTCGTGCAGCAGATCGGCGGTCCAGTCGGTGCGCCCGGACTTCGGTGCGGCGAACCCGCGCTTGGCCAGCGCGGCGGCGACGGCGTCCCAGTCGTGGCCAACCTCGGCGTAGACCTCCATCAGGACCGTCGCAAAATCCGCTTCCTGCGGCTCAAGATCCCGTCCCCGGCATTGATGCGCCAGCGCGGGGCGGCTGGTGTCGGCGGCCCGCTGTGCAAGTCTGTCCTTGAAAGCATCCATGACGTGGCTCCTCTCGGTTGCTTGGTGTCTGCTGGTATCGTTCATATTTGAACTCTGTGTTCAATATTGATGATAGTCGAAAGATCCCCGGGTGAGTCAAGACATTTCAAAAAGTTTTTCGGGGGAATCCGTGACCGTTTTACTGGTCAATCAGGGGCAGCCAAGGTGCTGACAACCATAAGGAAATCAGACCTTGGAGGGGGCGCCGCAAGCGCCCGGATGCAGGCCGCGCGGCGCTCAGAAACTGGGCACGGCGACAGATGCCGCCGTACCGATCAACTTGGGGGGGAAAAACGCTCAGGCGGCTTCGTAAACCACGCCATCATCCTTGGACGTGCCGATCACGTGCCAGACCGTTGCGGCCCCGGCGCCGTCGTTGCGGACCCAGTGCTTGCGCCCCGCCGGCGTCTTGACCAGGTCGCGGGGGCCAAGCTCGACCTCGACCGTTTCGCCGTTGTCTTCCCAACCGACGGTCAGCGAGCCTTCGAGCACGAGGAAGGCGTCCTCGACGTCGCGGGTGAAGCCCTTGATGCCGACACGCGATGGAATACCCCACATCTCCTTGCGGCAGGTGTCATGGCTCAGCCCGCCCTCGCCGACATAGACCTTGCGGGTAAACCCGGCATCTTCCCAGATGGTCGGCTGGTCCACATGACGAATCACGTATTGCGCCATCAGCTTTTGCAGCGGGTGTTCGCCCTCGGGATCGTACTTGATGGTCTCGCCCGGCTTGGCCCCGAAAGCGCGCGCCAGCTCCGGCGCATGTTCCTTGGGGTGGTAGTGATAGACCGGCGGCAGCGGCTTGCCCACGTCGACCGAGATCGACATCAGCACCGGCTCCACCCCGTCCACGCGGAAACCGTGGCCGATTTCGCGGGCGTTGAGGATCATGTCCTTGGGGCCAAGGTTGACCTCGACCACCTCGCCGTCCTTTTCCCAACCGACGATCAGCGCGCCGTCGATGATGAGAAAGCTCTCTTCGATCTCGTGGCTGTGGCAGGCGGCGTATTTGCCCGGTTCCTTGTAGATCAGCGAAACGGTGAAATTGTCGGCCTTCAGGGTCGAGGTGTCGCCGATTTTGGGCGAGCCACCGGCCCCGACATAGCGCATCTGCGCCCGGGCCAGGTCATCGAAACCGGCGTTGGACGGAAAGGCGTTCCAGTCGAATTCCTTGTCGGTGAAGCGGCCGGTGTGGGCCTTGAGTTCCGCCGCCAGCGGCGATGCGGTTGCGCGCATGTTCATGTCGGGTCCTCCGTGGTGCGTGACGATCAATGTCTGATGCAAAGATACCTAGCGCGGGCATGTTTCACCTGATACTTTGCGTTTTATGGGTGAAACAGAATCAGACGAAGACCGCTATCTCGTCCCCGGGCTGATCCGGGGATTCGCTGTGCTCGACATCTTTACGGCCGAAAGCCAGGAGCTGACGCTGAGCGAGATTGCCCGCGCGCTTGATCTCAGCCGGTCGGCGGCGTTTCGCACGGTCTATACGCTGGCGCACCTGGGGTTTCTGCTGCACGACGTGCGCCGCCAGACCTATGCGCTTGGACCTGCGGTGTTGCGGTTGGGGCATGGGTATCTTGCCTCGCGCGAGCTGGTGCAGATTGCCCTGCCGGAAATCGAAAAGCTGCGCGACGAGACCGATTGGTCCACCCACCTGGGCGTGCGCGACGGGCGCAGCGTGCTTTACATGCTGCGGGTGGCCAGCCGGATGGGCATGGGCAGCATCGTTCATGTCGGCAGCCGCTTGCCCGCTGCGGCGACGACGATGGGCCGGGTGCTGTTGACCGACCTGGACGAGGCCTCGCTGATTACGCTGTACCGGGATGAACATTACGATCACGCGCCCAGCGGCACGCCACGCAACATGGCCGCATTGCTGGAGCAATGGCGCACGGACAAGGCGCGCAACGTGGTGGTGCAACTGGGCAGTTTCGAACGCGGCATGGCCTCGGTCGCGGCGCCGATCCGCGATCTGTCGGGCGGCATCGTCGGCGCAATCAACGCCACCCGCGCCTTTGATACGGCCACGACGCCCGACCCGGATGTCATCGGCGCGGTCGAAGCCTGCGCCCGGGCCATCTCATTTCACCTGGGCCGCAGGTAAGCCCCCTTGCCCCGCCTTCCCGGCATCCAAAATGCAACAGGTTCAAGGGATTGTGCCGGCTTTGTCAGGTTGCTGCCGTCGCAGCAGCGGAGTAGTTCTCTGTCATGCTGA